>Ga0256831_1001635_pt1 | contig 11806 bp, 13 predicted proteins | sample 132544metaG_FD_189087 | JGI IMG/M metagenome (GOLD analysis project Ga0256831, IMG submission 189087) | Hydrothermal vent microbial communities from Lau Basin, Pacific Ocean - 132-544 | ecosystem: Environmental > Aquatic > Marine > Hydrothermal vents | place: Pacific Ocean: Lau Basin | collected... | reverse complement strand
AACTTGGTGATAGTTTAGAGGTTATTCAAGGAGCAGATAAGGTTTATAAAAAACAGTACAAGGATGAGGGGCAAGATACTTTAAATGATTTTACTATATTTAATGCTCAAGAGGGTTATTGGGTAAAAGTTAGTAGTGATGGTAGTTTGGTATTTTAGGAGAGTTTTTCTTGTTCTGACCATCTTGATGAAATAGGCTCAAACTCTGTAGGTTCGGTAAAAGTTAACCTACAGATTTAAAATATTACCTCCTTAACAAAGAAAACAGAGTCACCCCAACCATATCTCCTACAAAATCAAAAATATCACAAGTGCGACTTGGAAGCCAATACTGAGTTATCTCCTCTACTCCTGCAAATGTCAATACGATAATTGCACCAATTTGCATATTAAAGCCAAAGATTTTTTTGCTCTTAAAATTGAGTCCATAGTTTAAAAATAGAGCCATCAATCCATAAAGAATCATGTGTGCTATCTTGTCTCCATAGGGAATATGACCAATAAGCCTAAAGGCGAAATTGTGGTCAGCAGTATCGGCTAAAAAAATAATAAAACTTATAAAAATAAAGAAGCTTAGAGGCAACAGTAGTTGCTTTCTATTGAGCGTTGACATCTTTTATCTCCTTTGTTAATTTTGTTGGGTTATATCTCTCATAAACATACTTTTTATAGTGTGATGTACCATATTTTTTAAGTTTTGAGCAGAAACCTAGGTGATAGTTTGAGGTGTAGCTACAATCTCTTGTTCTATTATAATAGATAATGGAGATATCTGTACCTTGAATGGCAGGAAGGGCATCAATAGATAGGCGTGATATAGCATCCTTGTCTAGGTCAGATGGGTTGGATTTAAACTTTTCGATATTGTGTGACGCGACCATATAATCAACATCTAGTGAGATGACAATGGCAAAAGAGAGAAGTCCCAAAATGGCTACAATATTAAGCAGTTTTGAAAAAGCTAGTTTTCGGACTAAAAATAGCACCCCAAGACTCAATGTAATAAGTAAAAAATAGTCAAACCACTCCACATAATATCGCATCACTGTTGCCCCTTTGATGCTTTGGTAGAGATACATTTTTTTAAGAGAGACAATCCCCATAATAATGGTCTGAACCAAAAGTCCACTTAGTAGTATTAGTGCTATCTTCTCCCCCTTAAATCGTCTCATAATAAAGAGAAAAATAAGCAATACTATTCCCATAACCATCATCAATTGAAAAAAACCCTCTCTTGCAAACTCGGCTAGATTCATATCGGTTGGGATATTTGGCTCTCCAAATAAAAAGGGAAGTTGTAGGGCAACAAAAAGAGTAAACAAAAGATTTATCATTCCTAAAAAGATACCAACAATAAGCATATCAAGTGGGTTTGTCTCAGTAATCTTGGTTCTATCTTTATGGTTTGATAATGCATAGATAAAGAGCAGTAGATAGGCAAAGAAATACCAAGGGATTGTAAAGAGGTATCGTGATTTAAAACCAAGGTTAAAATCAAAAAGATGGGTTATAAAGCTACTGAAATTGGTATCAGCAGAGAAGAGTAGACTTATAAATACCACCATAAAAGGAAGCGTGATAAGCAGTGCGAGTCCAATACGAAAATAGAGCTGTCGGTCATCCCCATGTATAAATAGATTGGCAAAAAAACTTTTTAAGTGTGCTACTCCTCTCCACGGCAATTCAAAAGAGACAAGCAGTGTTTGGTAAAATGAGTGTACGCTCTGCATAGAGCTAAGATAGAGGGTAACTACCAACAGATAAAATATAACTGGCACAACCATCTGTAGCAACTCATTGGAGTAGTAGAACATATCCCATATCATAAGCAAAAGCAATGGGAAAAACCACTTGATATAAGGGTTAATGAGCTTAGATTTCCACTGCATTACAGCAAGAGGTATCAGCAGTAGCAGATAGATAACAATATGCCATGTACCGATAAACCATTCTGTTTTTAAGAAGTTCTCAACCACCATCAAGGCAAAGCTTATCCCAAGTAGTAGCCATGCAAATTTTTTGTTTTTTAGAATAGGGTTTAGTGTATGTTCCATTATATCTCCTTTAGATATTCTTAATGAGTTCTCTGGCAAATCGAGTATCTATTTTTGCCTCCATCTGCTCAAACATTGCGTAGTATCCCAGTAGGGTTCTGTCTAAAAAGATATACTCTGCATTGATTTTATGCACAGCATCTATTTGGCTCTGTTGTACTTTCATAATGGTCTCAAATCCACGTTTTGAAAATTCATTGCTCTCTTTGAAGTCGTAGCACTCCTCTTCAAATATCTCAATATAGATTCTATCAAGTGGTTTAATGACATTTTGGTAAAACTCTAGCATCTTCTCATCACTATCTCTATCTATCATCTCCAAATCATGATACTGCTCTACCAAAACCATATCATCCTCTTTCATAATAAGTGCATGGTGGAGTTTGGAAAAAGAGTGTAAAAAATCATCATCAAACCGTTTGACACACCCAAAATCTATCATCCCCAATCGTCCCTCACTCATAAAGATAAAATTCCCTGGGTTGGGGTCGGCATGAACCATCTTTAGCTCATAGAGAGAGATAAAGAAGCTATCAAAAATCAGCTGTGCAAAGTTATCTCTCTCCTCTTGTGAGGGGTTTCGTTCCAAAAACTGCTCAAAACTATCCCCCTCTAAAAAGCTAGAACTAAGCACCCTTAAGGTCGAGCGTTCCTCTATGACTGTTGGGATGATTATCTTTTCATGCTTTAGGTGCTGTTCAAAAAAACGGGTATTCTCTGCTTCATGCTCATAATCCACCTCTTCATGAAGTCTCTGCTCTATCTCCTCCATAATATGGTCAATATTTTTACCTCCTGCAAACCGTTTGATACCAAACTTCAAAATCCCCAAATCACTCTCTATACTTTTTGAAATCCCAGGGTATTGTACTTTGACAGCTATCTTTTGACCCTGATAGTGTGCCAGATGTACCTGTCCTAAACTGGCACTTCCAAAGGAGTTACTCTCAAATGTCTCAAAAATCTCTTGGGGATACGCACCTAGCTCCTGTTTGATAATCTTACGAATCAAGGCTCTATTAATCGGAGGGATATTAGAGAATGATTTTCCAATCTCATCGAGATACTCTTGGGGCAAAAATGGCATTCCCAATGCAATATGTTGGGCTATCTTGACCGAGATACCTTTGAGTTGCCCCAATGAATCAATAATCACCTTGGCGATTTGGGCATGGGTATCGCTCTTGGATGCATCTCTTTTCTCCTTGGACATGAATGCTCTTTTGACAGCCCCTTTGGTGCTGGTCGCTCCAATTTTTAGCATCGCTTTTCCAACAACCGTTCCTCGTGCCAGTTTTGAGGTGGGGATACTATTTTGCATCAAAAACTCCTTTTAAATCTCTTTTTATCTTGCTAAATTTTGATTTTTTAGTTGAGAATTTCTCTAGTGATGAGAGTAGGTGTGTCTTAAATAGAAACATCCCCAAATCGTGAGCTTTGTTCATAATAGTTGACTGTAACAGAGCTTCAATTACCCCCAAAGAGTGGTCGATAAACTGTGTGGTGTTCTCAAACATCTCACTCTCATCTTTGACCCAATAGGCAACCACCATAATATAATAATCCCAAAAGAGCCGAGGCAGATGCTCCTCTAGTGGAGGTCGTGGAATCTCCTCTGCTTCAATAGCAATCTCTAGCATATCTTTAACCATATCTGTAAAGACCTTATTGTTACTATAGAGTGACTCCAATTTTAGTCCTGCTGAGTGAAACACCATATCGGATATCTGCAAAATAAACTCTCTATCTTCCAAATAGAGTTCCAGTTCGGTCTCAATAAGTGCTTGTAACTGCTCTCTTAGCGTATAGCTATTAAAATCCTCTATCCCTTGGAGTATCAGAGCCGTCTCTTTGTGTTTCTGCTCCACATAAGCATAGAGTATCTTCTCTTTGGTTGGAAAATAGTTATAGATGGTCGGGTTACTCACCCCTGCATTTTTTGCCATCTCTCGCATTGAGGCATTTTTGAACCCTTTTTCTATAATGAGGTCAACAGCAGATAGCAGTATCTTTGCTTTGGTTTTCTCTTTGGCAGATTGTGATACTTTCATAATAAATGACTCCTAAAGTTTAAATATTTAATATAGTATATAATAAATAGACTATTTTGTCAATATTTCTATAGTAAGTTAAATATTAGAGAGTTTGCTCTTCCTCTACGTGATTACAAAAACTCTATTACAACCACCAACCATTAATCCAAACAAGATAGGTGTCCACATAGCTTTTTTCGATGGTGTAGCCACTTAAAACAGGGTAGAACATCAAAAAGAGTGATGCCACAACTGCTAGGTATATCCAGTAAATTTTATCAAACCCTTTACGCCACGCCATAATATCGCGTAACATATAGATGATTGCCAAAATTAGAAATGGCACGGCGTAGTAGAAGTGGTAGATAAACATGAGTCGTGAGACAAAGATATAGGGCAGATAGAGTGCTAAAAATGCAAACAGAATAAAGACGGCTTCGAGTACTCTTTTTTTAATTGATACATAAAATAGATAGAGTATTGCCACAATTCCAGTCCAGAAGATTGCAGGATTTCCAAAACAGGTCATCGAGGTAAACATCCCATCTTTTACATCTCTGTAGTAGTTCATCGGTTTCATATCAATAAGCCAAGACCACCAAGGAGAGCTATAGGCATGAGTTCCCACCAAAGAGGAGTGATAGCTGTACATATTTACCTGATACTCTATAATCTTTTGGATACTGCCTGTCTTTAGGTAGATGTCAAAAAAGGTCAACCCATATACTCCAACAGCCAAAACTGCGTAGCTTAGTAGTCCATATAGGATGAGCTTGTATCCTGCAAACTGTTTTTTTAGTGGGTATTTGGAGAAAATTAGAAAGAGTGCAATTGCCAAGAAGCCCAATGAAGCAAAAACTGCTGACCACTTCACCCCACTAGCGAGTCCAAAAAAGACCCCACTAAGCATAAGCCATTTGAGTCTCTGTTTGATAATAAAAAGGTATAAAAAGTAGTAGGAGATAAAGATAAAAAGCACCCCAAAAGTATCAATAAGAGCGATTCGTGCTTGTGTAAAGTGCATAAAACTATAAAGCATCACAAACGCCGAAGCAAAAGCAAACTCCTTCTCTTTGAAGAGTAATAGGGCAAAATAGTATGCCACAAAGATAAAAAATGCACCAAAGATAACATTCATAAATCGCCAACCATAAGGGTTCATCCCAAAGAGTTTAATCCCCCAAGCGATAATATGTTTTCCCAAATACGGGTGGGTTGTCTCGTAGACAGGAATATCATGTATCAGCTCAAATGCCGTTCGTCCATGATAAATCTCATCAAAATACATCCCCTCTTTAAAGGTTGTACCTATCTTGGCAAGAGGCTCATCATTGAGCATTTTCGATTTGCTCTTAAACGGTATTAATTTTTTATGATGCATAAAACGCACCTCATTTAGCATCATCTCACCCTGTTTTATATTGAGCATCACCTCATGCGTTGTGACATTTGCATCAAGACATTTCCAACGATAAGAGAAGGGAAAGTTTTTTGAATAGCTGTGGAACTTCTTCCATTTACCATCTTTGGCATAGGAGAGGTCAAACTTCACATTTTTATCAATCCCAACATAGTAACACATCTCATCAATTTTAGTAACTTTGTTAAACTGAAAAGTGACAAAGGAGTCTTTGGGAGTGAGAGATTTAAAAGTTTGTGGTGCATCTTGACTGCCCAATCCCACAAAAGCATAAACCCAAAAGCTACCTGTCAAAAGAGCAACCAAGGGGAGCTTGAAAAAGGGGCTTTTTCTTTGATAAGCAGAGATGCTACAGACCAAGAAAACAGATAAAAGAACCACCAACCAAACATGGTTGGTGTAGAGGAGAAGAAAAAGTATCAAAGGTGCTGTGGCAAAAATTTGTGTATAAAATAACTGTCTGTTTTTCATGAATAAACTCTTATAAATTTTTTAGAGATTTTAACATAAAAAACTAAAATAGACCTCTTGTGAGATACTCTTTAAAAGATGCTACAGATAAGTTTGGTAATAAAATACCCACCCACAAGAAGCCACAAGAACATTCCAAGAGCCGTATAGAGAGGAGCTAATCCTAACCCTTTAAACTTGGCAAAACGTGTCCCTATACCCAAAGCAGTCATTGCCATAGTTAGTAAGAAGGTATCTATCTCATTAATGACATTGACAATAGCCTCAGGAACTAAGTGTAATGAGTTAAACCCTGCTACCCCAATAAAATAGACAGCAAACCAAGGAATTACTAGTTTAACAGCACTGCTCTCTCCCCCACTTTTTTTCGCTTGAAAGGAGAGATAAATCCCTAAAATAATCAACATAGGAGCAATCATAATAACACGAGTCATCTTAACAATTACAGCTGAATTGGCTGCATCTTCACTCAACCCTGGCACAGAAGCAGGAACAGCGACCACCTGAGCTACCTCATGAATCGTTCCTCCCACATAGATACCAAACTCTTTTGCCGTCATATCAAATACACCTGAGGTATAAAGCACAGGGTATAAAAACATAGAGATTGTTCCAAAAAGAACCACCATAGAGACGGCAATAGCGGCTTTATGCTCTTCGGCTTTTAAGACAGGCTCGGTTGCTAAAACAGCTGCTGCTCCACAGACAGCTGCTCCTGATGCAGTGAGCATTGAGGTATCTCTGTCCATTCCAAAAACTTTAGTTCCCAACCATGTTCCAAGCACAAAAGTGGTAGCCAACATAATCAAAGAGACCAAAAAGCCCTCTAGTCCCACTTCACCTATCTGCTGAAAGGTGATTCTAAAGCCATAAAAGACAATCGCAAAACGTAGGATTTTTTTCCCTGCAAAAGTAACACCATTCTCCCATGAGGTTGGCATTTTATGGTGCAGAGTATTGGCAAATACAATACCAATTACAATACCCACAACAAGGGGTGAGATTCCTAAGCTCCTAAGAGCATCAACTCCTGAGAGAAACGTGGCAACAAGTGCAATAAGAGCAACAAAAGCAATACCCTGTAGAGTGCCTACACGGTTTTGAGAACTAAATGGCATAAATTTTCCTTTTTAATGATGAGGTTTAACAAGATTGCATTATAATATCTTTTTTTTAAAGATAAAAAAGATTGATAGGGAAAATAATGGCATTTGATTATGCAGTCGTATTAACGGGCAGTATCGCCACAGGAAAGAGCAGTGTAGCTTCTATATTTAGAGATTTTGGGTTTACTGTTATAGATGCAGATAGGGTAGCCCATCAGGTACTAGACCAAGAGTATAAAGAGATAGAGAAACTTTTTGGTAGCCAATATATTACAGAAGATATTAATAAAAAAAGTGTCAATCGAAAAGAGCTAGGTACGCTAATCTTTTCAGACCAAGAGGCAAAAGAGAGATTAGAAGCCCTGCTTCATCCTCTTATATACCAAGAGATAGAAAAACGCTCTCTGCCTTCAGAGGAGAAAAAAGAGCCTTATATTATAGATATTCCTCTCTTTTTTGAATCCAACCGTTATCCTATCAAACAGAGCATTGTGGTCTATACACCCAAAGAGATACAACTTCAACGCTTGATGCAACGAGATGGCTCGACGCAAAAAGAGGCATTACTTAGAATCAATAGTCAAATAGACATTGAAGTAAAGAGAAAAAAAGCGACTTATTTGATTGATAATTCCCAAGATTTGAGCATCCTTCAGGATGAGTGTGATAAGATTAGACACAAAATTTTATCCAATTTTCTATAAGGTTATACTCATGTTTCGTTTTGCTGTTTTTCTATTCGTTACCTCTTTTTTCACCTCTCTTGAACTCCAAGCCGACTGCTCAACAGGTGCAGATAAAGTTATTATCAAAAAATCAACCCGTATGCTCTATCTCTCTTCAGGAGGACATATCTACCGACGTTTTCACATCTCATTAGGGACTATCCCAGTAGGAGCAAAAGAGGTTGAGGGGGATTTTAAAACTCCCGAAGGAAACTATATCTTAGACTACCGACAGGCTAGTAGAAAATATAACAAATCCATTCACATCTCCTATCCCAATAAAAAAGATAAAGCCAGAGCTAAAAAACTCGGTGCATCAGCAGGAGGAATGATTATGATACACGGTACTCCACTAAGTTGGGGACTCTCCCCAATAGGTGACTGGATGCCAATGCTTACCGATTGGACAGAGGGATGCATCGCCATGAGCAATGATGACCTAGAGGAGGTTTGGAATCAAACAAGCAAAGGGACACCAGTTTTTATTATTCCTTAAAGAGTAACTGATATTTGGATACCCAAGAGAGCTATCCTATTCGTAAAAATTTAATGCTGACCAGTTCGATAAAGATGCTTACATACAGGACATCTGACAGTAGCTCCACTTTTCATAGCATAGCGTGATATTTTGAATTTTGCTCTACAGTTGGTACAGACAACACTCATATCTTGAGAATTTCTATTGGCATTGATGGTTCTGAATTTGTCTATATGGGCAGTAGAGGGCTTGATATCTTTCTCTTTTTCAGTGGCACACCCCACAATGGCAAAGAGAGAAAGAGCAGAGATGAGTAGTAGTTTAAATGCTTTTTTCATGATTTTCCTTTTTTATAATTTTCCTTTTTTCATGATTCTTTATTATAACAGATTTTGATGCAAAGTGAAAAAAAATGTGACTCTTTTTTTCTCTACCATTAATAAGTAAAAAATAGCACTATCAGAAAAATCCACTATAATGGCATAAAAATTAATAGTTAAAGAGTATAGGATTAATATGGACTATTTTGCAAAAAGAATCATCCCTTGTCTTGATGTAGATAATGGACGTGTGGTCAAAGGTGTAAACTTTGTAGGACTAAGAGATGCAGGTGACCCTGTTGAGGTTGCCAAACGCTATAATATAGAGGGAGCTGATGAGATTACCTTTTTGGATATTGGGGCGACACATGAGGGACGAGCCACCATTGTCGATGTGGTCAAAGAGGTTGCCAAAGAGGTCTTTATCCCTTTGACAGTAGGAGGAGGGATTCGTGAACTAAACGATATCTATAAACTTCTCAATGTGGGGTGTGACAAGGTAAGTATCAACTCTGCTGCGATTAAACGTCCTGAGTTCATCAATGAAGGGGCAAAGCGTTTTGGTTCACAATGTATTGTCGTGGCGATTGACGCTAAAAAAGTGGGTGATAATGAGTGGCATATCTTTACCCACGGTGGAAGAAACGATACAGGAATAGATGCAATCGAGTGGGCAAAAGAGTCTTATGAGAGGGGAGCTGGGGAACTGCTTGTCACCTCAATGGACAGTGATGGAACAAAAGCAGGGTTTGCTAATGATTTAAACTCACGCATTGCTGAAGTGGTTAATATCCCTATTATTGCAAGTGGTGGAGCAGGTACGATGGAGCATATCAAAGAGGCATTTACAATTGGTAACTCTGACGCGGCGTTGGCAGCCTCTATTTTTCACTTTAGAGAGATTGACATTATGGATTTAAAACGTTATCTTAGTGACAACAATATTCCTGTAAGGATATAAGATGTTTATCTGTGCAGGAGAGAGCGAGACATTTAAGTTTGCAAAACCGATGGGAATAGGGTTGATAGATATGAGTATTAACTTGACAAAACTCTGTATGGAGACCCCTCCCCCCTTTCTATTTTTTGTGGGTTCGGCAGGGTCGTATGGTAAACATAAAATATTTGATATTGTTAACTCTAAAACAGCTTCTAACATTGAAAATAGTTTTTTTAATGCCAAGGCTTATACCCCTATAGACAATATCGTCTCTGCTTCTGATAATGTTTCACGTGAAACAATTGTCAACTCCTCCAACTATATCACCACGGATGAGAATCTCTCACCATACTATCTAAAGAACAATATTGGACTAGAGAACATGGAGTATTTTGCTGTAATAAAAGTGGCTCAACATTTCAATATACCAGTAGCAGGTGCGTTTATTGTCACCAACTATTGTAATGCCAATGCCCATAGAGATTTTAAGGACAACCATAAAGAGGCGATGGCTCGATTGACAGATTATATCAAAAAATAAAAAATATTATTAGAAAAGAGAACTAAAATGAGAACAGAACCAAAACAATCCATACAAGATTATACCAGAGAAGAGCTATCCCAACGTATTAAACCATCATTTAGAGCCAAACAGGTCTACTCTTGGCTTTACCATAAATATGTAAACTCTTTTGATGAGATGAAAAACCTACCCCAAGCTCTAAAAGAGGAGCTAAAAGAGAAATATAGAATAGCACCTCTAAAGATGATACGAAAAGAGCAGAGCCGTGATGGAAGTACCAAGTATCTTTTTGAACTAGAAGATGGTAATACCGTGGAAACCGTATTGCTTCTTATGAAGAAAAAGCAGTTCAATCAAGATGGCTCTGTGAAACATCAAGAGAAGTACACTGTTTGTATCTCTTGTCAAGTGGGTTGTAAAGTTGGTTGCTCTTTTTGTCTGACAGCAAAGAGTGGGTTTATAGCAAACTTGACAGCAGGAGAGATAGTTGAGCAGATTCGCTTTATCAAAAAAGACAACGATATTGATGCCAATAGACGATTGAATATTGTTTACATGGGAATGGGTGAACCACTTGATAACCTTGGTGCAGTGAGTCAATCATCACGTGTTTTTGCAGACCCTGATGGGATGGCAATCGCTCCACATAGACAAACCATTTCAACCTCTGGGTTGAGTACAAAAATTGTCAAATTGGGTAAACTCAACTTGGGAGTAAATTTGGCAATCTCTTTACACGCTGTTGATGATGAGTTAAGAGAGAAGTTAATGCCGATTAACAAAGCCTATAATATACAGTCGATTATTGATGCTGTAAAACAGTTTCCTATTAATGACCGAAAGAGGGTGATGTTTGAGTATCTGGTTATAAAAGATGTAAATGATGATATGAATTCTGCTAAAAAACTACTCTCACTTCTCAATGGGATTAAATCAAAAGTCAACTTGATTTACTTTAACCCTTATGGAGGAACAGACTACAAACGACCAGAAGAGAAACAGATGAAAAAATTTCAAGAGTATTTAACCAAACATGGTCTACACTGTACCATACGTGAGTCAAAAGGGCTTGATATATCAGCTGCGTGTGGTCAACTTAGAGATAATGAATTGGAGGATAAATAGATGGAAGTACTTGATTGGGTAATGGTTGGGTTTATTGTAGTTGTGGTTGTGGTTTCTGCTGTTGGGGTTTATAAGGCATTGAAAGAGGATTGACGAACATGGTGTTTTCCCCCGAAAACACCGTCAAAACCAAATCTTAATTTTTATAAAATAATCTCTTATTTTTCCCACAAATCTCACCTTTTACTTCACGAAAATCAACCCTAGATTCTATATGATAAGTAGCACCATAAGGAAAGAGTAGGGCATGGGCATGAAGCATGAGCCGAGTTGCACCAGTAGCCACAAATCTCTCCTCTTCTGTTAACTCCATATCAAGATATTTGTCCGTCATCTCAAAAGATGTTCCATAAATAGGGTCTCCCAAAATGGGATGTTTCACGTGAAACAAATGTAGACGTATCTGATGAAGTCGTCCTGTCAACGGTTTACACTCTACCAAGGTGGTATCAAGCTCTGCATCATAATAGAGGGGTTTGAACTCTGTTTTGGCATATTTACCATGCTCATTTATCTCTACTTTATGTTTATTATCACTGTAATCTTGACGTACAGAGATTGGTTTTTCTACAGTAAACGCCTCTGTTATCTCCCCTGTCACCCATGCTAGAT
>Ga0256831_1001633_pt1 | contig 11811 bp, 12 predicted proteins | sample 132544metaG_FD_189087 | JGI IMG/M metagenome (GOLD analysis project Ga0256831, IMG submission 189087) | Hydrothermal vent microbial communities from Lau Basin, Pacific Ocean - 132-544 | ecosystem: Environmental > Aquatic > Marine > Hydrothermal vents | place: Pacific Ocean: Lau Basin | collected... | reverse complement strand
CTGCCATCTTTTTGTATTTCAGAGCTTCCTTCCTCAATGCTATAAGCCTCTTAAACCACTCCTCTGTCAGCTCAGGAGATGTGAGCATTCTCACTGTGTAGCCAGAAGGCGCCGTGTCAAAGATTACTCTCTCAAACTCCCTCTCCGAAACGGCCACCCTGTAGATAACGTCTGCCGTTGCAAGCTCTAAAGCTCCCGGTGAGTAGTAGGCAAGCTCTATCTGCTTCTCTATCTCTCCGATTACGACAGGTGAGAGGAGCTCCCTGGCCTCCCTCCTAACCCGGTTCAGGTACCTTTTGGCCTCTTTTTCAGGGTTTATCTCAACTGCAAAAAGGTTTTCTGTAATTTTCTTTGGTTTCTCTCCGATTTCTGTATCAAACGTTAGAGAGAGTGAGTGGGCAGGGTCTAAAGAGACCACTAAGGTTTTAAACCCCATCTCTGCGAAGTAAAGTCCTAAGGCCGAGGAGACTGTGCTCTTTCCAACTCCTCCTTTCCCTGAAAGGAAAACAGTTTTAAACTCAGTCAGTTTCAAGGCTCCCCTACCTCTCCCATAACCCTTGAGATTACGCTCTCCCTGTCCGCCATTCTCCTCTCCCAGCCGGGAATATCGTTTCCGATGTAGGGTAGGATCTCCACCGTGTAGTAGGCCATCGGATTTGGAATTCCGAGCCTTTCGCTGAAAACAACTGTTAAAAGGGTATCGTTCAAAACGGCAGCTTTGTACTCCAGCTTGTCTGTTGCAGAGTCTGAAACGGCTCCCCTGAAAAAGAGCTTAACTGCCTTCAACCACTCTTTCACCTTTCCACTCCTTAAACTCCGGTGAATTCTTCCACCTTCTGTGGAACCAGAACCACTGCTCAGGGTGTTCCCTTACAGCCCTCTCAATTGCAGAGGTGTATTCTTGAGTTAACTCCTCAACACTTTTCCCTTCCGGGTAAATCGGCTCGTAAACGGCTATTCTGTACTTATCCCCCTCCAAAAAGCAGAAGGCCGGAATTACAGGCTTTCCCGTTTTTAAAGAGAGCAGCGCCAGTCCTTTATTTGTATAAGTTTTCCTTCCTAAAAATGTTGTGAGAACTCCCTCTTTTACCTTTGGCCTCTGGTCTAAGAGGATCCCAACGTAGTTTCCCCTCTTTAACTCCCTGAGAACCGCCGTTCCCTTACCGGTTGGAATAACCCTTACTCCCCACTGTTCCCTTATGCTGTTTATGAGTCTGTCTACCCGTTTGTTCTTCATCGGCTTTGCAACAACGGCGAGCTTCCCGCCGCTCAAAAGGGAAAAGAGAGCTCCCATCACCTCCCAGTTCCCTATGTGTGCCGTTAAGAGGAACCCTCCCCCCTCGGGAACAACAGACGGATCAACCGGAAGGAAGAGTCCTTTTAAACCCTCCGGCGTGTAGGTTGGAAGCCTGAAAAAGTCGGCAGAGCACTTGAGGAAGTTTTTAAAGCTTTCCTTTCCAATCTCTTTTGGGAATCCTATAAACTTCAGGTTCTCCTCTGTTACCCTCTTTATCCGTGGGTAGTTGTAGGCAACTTCTCCAAGCTTTTCTGCAAGGGAAAAGGCCTTTTCCCTTGAGAGTTTCTGAGTTCCCTTAATGAGTAGCTTTAAAAGTAGATACTCCAGAAGGTGAGAAATCTCCTTCAACGGCCTCCTCTTCTGCCTTTTCAACGTTTTTTATGTTTGCAAGAATAAACTCTTTCAGCCCGTAGGCTTCAACCCTGAGAACGGGCGCTTTAGCGTTGGGAATTTTTCCCTTCAGCTTAATTAAGTCTTTCTCCGTTGTTACAGGGTTTTTTAGCTCCTTCAGCTTCTCAATTTCCTCTTCTGTGTAGCTGTGGTGGTCGTTGAAAACTATCAGGTTTCTTACCCGGTAGCCCATTTTTATAACCATCTCAACAAACTGCCCCGGGTTTCCAATTCCGCAGAAGAGGTCAACTTCCTTTTCCTGTGGCGGCTCCGTTCTGTTAAAGTTCCCGTCTACCCAGTGGCTGAAGGTCTGCTCTGCCCGGAATACGGGCTTTTTAAAGGTTTTCAAAAAGAGCTCTAAAGATTCTATCCTCTCCTCTGAAACAAGATTGCTCCTCGTTATTACAAAGGCGTCTGCCCTCTCAAGGCCTGAGAGCGGCTCCCTTAAAAGCCCTAAAGGTAAACAGTGGCCGTCTCCGAACGGGTTAAACGGGTCAACTGCAACCAAGGAAAGTGTTGGAACGACCTTTCTGTGCTGGAATCCGTCGTCAAGAACAACGGCGGTGGCTCCGTTTTTAAGGGCAAACTCAACCCCTTCTGCCTTCACCTTTGAGACAACGGTTCTGTACTTCTTTAGCGAGTAAACGGCGCACTCGTCGCCAAACCTTTCAGGGTCAGGCTCTGCAAAGGCGGGCCCCTTCTCCTTTCCCCTGTATCCCCTGCAGACAATTACCGGAGAGAAGCCGGCCTCTTCAAGTATCTGATAAACGGTTTCTGTTAGAGGCGTCTTCCCGCTTCCACCTGCAGTTATGTTTCCCACTGAAATTACAGGAAATCCAAACTCTTTGGCAGTGAAAAAGCCCGAATCGTAGAGGTAATTCCTGATAGAGGCCCCGAAGCAGTAGAGTTTAGAGAGGATGTATAAAGGCGGGTAGAGGAGCGTATAGAGTCCTTCTCTCCTTAAAACCTTCTTCCTTAGCTCGTCATAGTTCAACTGTTTCCCCGACCTTTTTGAGTATTCTCTCAGATACTCCCCTCTCCATCTTCCAGTTGAGGTAGCTCCTCTCTCCTTTCTCACGCCTTAATTTAGGGTTTTTGAGTAGATTTCGTAAAGTTTCCGTTACTTTTTCCGGCGGAACAACCTCTATTCCAAGCCTTTCTGCAACATCTGAGAACTCTGTTCCGTAAACGCCCATTACAGTTGGAACGCCAGCTGCAACCGGCTCAACCGGGTTGTGGCCTCCGATTCCGGGAACAAAGCTTCCTCCCACAACGGCAACAGTTGAGTAGGAGTAGAGGGAAGGGAGCTCCCCCACAGTATCAACAACGTAGAACTCTGTATCTGCCGGAACCGTTTGAGATTCGCTCCTGAAAACGGTTTTACCGGGAAGTTTTAAGTTTTTTGCCCTGTTAACGTGCCTTGGAGCGATTACAGTTAAAAGACCCGGAAACTCCTCCTTTAACTTCTGGTGAACTTCTGCCGCTAATTTCTCCTCTCCGGCGTGGGTGCTTCCCCACATTATTACGAACCGCCTTCCCTCTACTTTTAAGGGAGCTCTCTCCTTTGGCGGCTCGTAGTCAAGTTTCAAGTCTCCTACAACTTCAACCTTTTTAAATCCTACCTCTAAAGCTCTTTCTGCGTCCCTTTCGCTCTTTGCAAGGAAGGTTTTGTCCTCAATCAGCGGCTTTAAGAACCTCTTAAACTTTAAGAGCCTTCTGTAAGCCCTCTCCCCTATCTTCCCGCTTACGAAGAAGAGAGGAATGGAGAGCTCTCCCGTTGCCCTCAAAAGAGACGGCCAGATTTCAGACTCGTAGATGAGAAAGGCTTTCGGCCTGTTTCTTTTCAGGAACTTCTTTATCAGAGGGTAGAAATCTAACGGAATAACCCTTGACGGAACTTCCGGGTAGATCTTCTTTGCCCTCTCCAGGCCGTAGTCTGTGAAGGTTGTTAGAGCAACCCTTCCTTTTAACCTTTCAATCAGCGGTTTAACTGTGTTTACCTCTCCAATACTTGCCGCGTGGAGAAAAAGTTTGTTCTTAGCACCCGGAAAGTCGGCTGAAAGCCTTGGCCTCAGGTGAACTTCTCCCCTCTCCTTTGTTTTCAGCTTTACTATCGGAAAGAGCGGAACAGACAGGGCTACAAGGAGATTGTAGATCCAGAACACTACTTTACCCCGATAAGTTTGTGAACCTGAGGGATTACCCTTATCTCAAATTGTGAAAGGAGCTCCCTCTCCTTCAAAACCATTTTAACCACCCTCCGGCAGGTTTCCCTGTACTCCTCTTCCGGATGGTGGAGCGGCTGGAGAACAACCGGAAAGTTTACAAGCTCCCTGTATCTCTTCAGGAATTCCTTAATCCTTTTTAGGTCTTCCTCTGAAAAGAGGGTGAACTTCAGCTCAACGTCTCTGTAGTTTTTAAGGAACTTTGAAACCTCTGTAAACGGGAACTCCACCCCCATTGTTAGAGGCTTTGGAGAGACTACAAGGTGGAGCTTTTGGGCCGGGAGCTCCCTGTAAAAGTGTCCGCAGGTCTCAAGCGTAATCCTTCTAACAGTTTTAACTTCAGAGATTTCAGAGAGAACCCTGTCAATCTCCGGCTCCTCTAAGGGCTCCCCTCCGGTGATTATCACGTCTGGAAGAGCCGATTCCTCAACGATTTTCCTCAGCTCCTCAGCCGTGTAGTCTCTCCCTGAGTTCCAGGAGTACTTTGTATCGCAGAACTTACACCCAACGGAACAGCGGCCTGTTCTTATGAAAAGCGAGGGAGCTCCAACCGTAAGCCCCTCTCCCTGAACAGACTCAAAAATTTCACAGACCCTAATCATCCTTCTTTTCAACCTCTACAGGTGGCTGAACTTTTACGTTGTAGTGCTTTCCAACGTAGTATCCTCCGGCGGCGCCGGCTCCTGCAGCAGCAAGAAGCGGAAGACAGCTCTGGAGAGTGAGGGATAAGAGAATAAGAACAGCAGGGAGCAGGTATCTCATCTCTTCCTCCGTCAGTAGTCTATTCCCTTCCTTGCCCCCTCTCCCCTGTAAAAAGGGTGTTTAACAAGCTGGAAGTAGGTTACGTAGTCGGCAGCCTCAATGAGCCTGCTTGTTGCGTGCCTTCCGGTCAGAACTAACTCAACGTTTTCCGGTTTCCTCTCTATAAGGGAAAGAAGCCTGCTCTCCTCCAAAAGGTTCAGGTGAACGGCAACGATTACCTCGTCTAAAACTAAAACGTCGGTTTTCCCTATCCTCTCCTCTGCTAACTTCAGCCCCTCTTGAACCCTTCTTCTGTCTTCCTCTGTGGGTTTAAAGTCGTAGTCTGGCCTTCCCGTCTGGATAAACTCAAAACCGGGCAGGTACTTTGCGGCAAGGAGCTCCCCCGTCTCCCACCCCTTTAAAAACTGTATAAAGATGCACTTTAAACCCCTTCCAACAGCCCTTAGGCAGAGCCCAAGAGCGGCAGAGGTTTTACCCTTGCCGTTTCCCGTATAAACGTGAACAAAGCCCTTCTTCAGTGCCAACTTCTGAAAACCTCCAGGGAGAGCTCTTTAGCCTTCCTGTCTATCTCGGCAACCTCGTATATGTCCTTCGGCGGCTTAAAGTTCGCCCTGTTGAGCGTTTCTTCTATCAATTTCGGAATCTCTGTAAACTTAATCTTTCCTTCAAGGAACAGCTCAACTGCAACCTCGTCTGCTGCGTTTAGAACTATCGGGTAAGGGTATCCCATCTTTAGGCTTTCGTAGGCAAGCCTTAAGCAAGGGAACCTTTCAGTATCGGGCTCTAAGAAAGTAAGGTTCAGCCCGAAGAGGTTGAGGCGGAGTTCCCCGTTTAGTGGGAGCCTTTCAGGGTAGGAGAGGGCGTAGGCTATTGGAATTCTCATGTCGGGAACCCCTAATTGCGCCTTTACGGAGTTGTCCCTGAACCTGATTAGTGAGTGAACTATGCTCTGAGGGTGGATAACAACCTTTATCCTCTCTACGGGAAAACCGAAGAGCCAGTAGGCTTCTATAACTTCCAGCCCCTTGTTCATAAGGGTTGAAGAGTCAACTGTAACCTTCTTTCCCATATCCCAGTTCGGGTGTTTGAGGGCTTCTTCAGGCTTAACCTCTTCAAGGTTTTCCCTGTTTAAAAAGGCTCCACCCGAAGCTGTGAGGATAATCTCCTCAACCTCTTCCTTCTTCTCTCCAACCAAACACTGGAAGATTGCAGAGTGCTCGCTGTCAACAGGGATAATCTCTCTGGCAACCTCTGTTATGAACTTCCCGGCGCAGACCAAAGACTCCTTGTTTGCAAGGGCTAACCTCTTCCCCTTCTTTGCAGCCCAGTAGGTGGGAAGAATTCCGGCAGATCCGGAGATTGCGCAGACGGCAACGTCAAACTCCGTCTCCTCTATGAGCCTCTTTATCCCCTCAAGGCCAACCTCAGAAAAGAGAGCCGTTCTCTCAACGCCGAACCTCTCTTTCTGCTTTTGCAGTTTCTCCCTGTTTGAACCTGCAACAAGGCCGGTAACTTTAAACCGCTCTGGGAACTGCTCAACAACCTTCAGGGTGTTCTCCCCTATTGAACCTGTTGAGCCTAATATCAGAACTTTTTTAGAGCCTTCCAAGGAGTTCCTCCAGGCTCTCAACCCTTTCCTGTTTTCCTGTCTCAAGCTCCTTTAAAGAGAAGAATCCTTCCTGAACCTCCTCTTCCCCGATTATCACCGCAAAGGCTGCCCTCTCCCTGTCTGCAGCTTTCATCTGAGCCTTAAAGCTACCCTGTCTGTGGTCTATCTGAGCCTTTATTCCCTTGCTCCTTAAAAACTCTGCAACTTCCAGGCCTTTCCTGTAGGCCTCTTCCCCCCTTGTAATCACAAAAACCCCCTCTCTCTTCTCCTCCTCCTCCGGCAGCAGTAGTAAAACCCTGTCTATTCCCATTGCAAAACCCAATGCAGGAGTATCCGGCCCCCCAATCTCTTTAACAAGGTCGTCGTAACGTCCACCTGCAAGAACTGTGCTCTGAGCCCCAAGCTGAGAGCTCTTAAACTCAAAGACGGTTTTCGTGTAGTAGTCCAATCCCCTAACAAGGAGTGGGTTTTCCTTAAACTCAACTCCCAAAAGGTTTAAGTATTCCTTAACTCTTTCGTAGTGTTCCCTGCACTCGTCGCACAGGTAGTCTGTGATTTTGGGAGCTCCCTCAACAACCCTCTGGCACCCTTCCTCTTTACAGTCAAGAACCCTCAGCGGGTTCCTCTCAAGCCTCTCCTTACAGGTAGGGCAGAGTGAATCAACCTTTTCCTTTAAGAACTCAATAAGTGCTTTCCTGTAGTTGGGTCTGCACTTTTTACACCCTATTGAGTTTATCTCAAGCTCAGCTTCAACCTTCAGCCTCTTTAGAACCTCAGAGGCCATCTTTATCAGCTCTGCGTCTGCCCCAGGGTTTTTAAGGCCGAAAACCTCGCAGCCGGCCTGGAAGAACTGCCTCTTCCTTCCAGCCTGAGGTCTTTCAAACCTGAACATAGGCCCAACGTAGAACCACTTTGTGAAGGGCTCCTTTGCGAAAACTCCGTGTTCAACGTAAGCCCTCACGGCAGATGCCGTTCCTTCCGGCCTTAAGGCAATTACCCTGCCTCCCTTATCCTCAAATACGTACATCTCCTTCTGAACGATGTCTGTCGCCTCTCCAACGCTCCTTGAGAAGAGCTTTGCCTCCTCAAAGATGGGTAGGATCACCTCTTTAAACCCATAGAGCTCCACAGTTTCCTTGAAAGTATCAACAACCTTCTCAAACCTTAAACTCTCTGGCGGCAGTATGTCTTCAACGCCTCTTATCGCCTTAAACTCCATAGCTCTCTACTACCTCCACCTCTTCTGTTCCGCAGAACCGGTCTCCTGCGTCTCCAAGGCCGGGAACGATGTATCCTGAGTCGTTGAGCCTCTGGTCAACAGAGGCGGTAATCAATTTAGCCTCAGAGAACTTCTTGAGCCTCTCTATCCCTTCAGGAGCAGAAACTACGGAAACAAAGGTTATCTCGCTCTCCGGAATTCCGCTTTCCTTCAGTATCTCAACGGCCTGTTCTGCCGTTCCTCCCGTTGCAAGCATCGGGTCAAGGAGAATGTAGCGGGCTTTTGGAACTTTCGGGAACTTAACGTAGTAGTTGATAGGCTTAAGGGTCTCCTCGTTCCTGTAAGTTCCTATAAAACCTATCCTTCCCTTTGGAAAGACAGAGACAGCCGGTGGGATGAGTGAAAGCCCTGCCCTTAAAATGGCTATGAAGACAGCCTCCTGAGAGATTCTCTCTGTAACTCCCTTTGCTACAGGCGTTTCAACCTCTGTCTTTTCTGTCTTTAAATCCTTCAGGGCTTCCGAAATTAAAAGAGTTCCAATTCTTTCAAGGGATTCCCTAAACTCCTCAGGTGGCGTTTCTCTGTTTCTCAACCTGTAAAGGAGCTCCTCCTTTAAAGCTCCCTCAATCACCTTCAGTTTCACTTCATCAACCTCTCTGCAAGCTGAGTTATAGGCAGGTCGCCGTAATCTCCTTTAAGGGTGTCAAGAATGTTCTTTGCATCGCTCATTCTCTTCTCTTTGAGAGCGATAAGGAGCCTGTCGTAGAGAGCTTCAGGGTGAGTCCACTCCTCCCTCTTGACCTTCTCTAAAGTGGCTTCAGCCTCTTTCAGCTTTTCTCTGTCTATGTAGAGAGCTCCCAAGGAAGTCTTAGACGGCGGAGAGAAGAGAAAACTCTTTCCTTTTGAGAGCTCCACAAGGTATTTCTCCTTCCCGTTAAGCTTTCCAAGTAGAAACTCTGCTAATTTAGAGGAGGGAGCTCCCGGATACTCCTTAACAGCCTGTTCAAACAGAGAAAAAGCCTTCTCTTTTTCCCCTTTATCTAAGTAGTAGAGCCCCTCGTCAACTATCCTGGCTGCCTTTGCTTCAACAGATGAGAGATACCAGGTGTAACCTCCATAAGTTCCGCCGATGATAAGGAGTGTTAAAATAAATAAAAGAATCTTTTTCTTGTGTCTTTCAAGGAAGTGGAGGAGTGAGTATAGGTCTGAAACTAACTGTTCAGCCTGAGGGGTGTCAATTTTCTCAGGTATCGGAACTTTCGGTTCTTCCTTCTCCTTCTTCCTGTAGGCCCTGTAGGGTGGCTTTTTCAACTCTCAACCCTCCGGTTAGTTTGCTCCAATTTTACCAGCTGAGGTCGGTAAATGTTCAGTAGTACCAGGTTCTACACCGTTATTTTGTGGGTGTTCATAATCTGCGTTCTGGCTTTTACAGGATTCAACTACTACTTCTTTGAGAAAGAGATACAGGGGGCTATTTATACAACTACTGTTGCAGAGTCTAAAAAGAAACTGAGTTCAACGGTAGATTCTGCCGTTGAAATGTCTAAGACCGAGGAAAAACTCTTTGTTCAGATGGCAAAGGAAGAGGTTAAGAGTGAAGTAGAAAACGCCTGGGCAGTTGCGAACGCTATTTACCTTTTCTGTAAGAGTAGAGGGTGTAGTAAGAGGGAAACGGCGGTTCTTATAAGGAGAGCTCTCTCCAAAGTTCGGTTCTTTAACGGTGAGGGGTACATATTCATAGACTCTGTTAAGGGGAAAGTTGTTTTAAACCCGGCTTACCCTGAAATTGAAGGGAAAAGTCTGTGGAACTGGAAGGATTTAAGAGGTACTTATGTTCACAGGAAGTTTGAAGAGATAGCTCTTTATTCTCCATCCGGTGAAGGATTTGTCTCCTACTACTGGTATCTGCCGGGATCTAAAAAGACAGATTTAAAAATTTCCTTTATAAAGTATTTCAAACCTCTGAATTGGATTATAGGAGCTGGATTCTACAGATCTTATGTGGAGAGCAAAGTAAAAGAGCACGTTCTTAAAACTCTAACTCCCTTCAACGTTTTTATTATTGACCTTGATCAGAACAAAATCTCTCAGTTTGATTTCTTGAAAGGCTTGAAAACCAGCGATTTGAAAGATGGAGTTCTTATAGAGTATCAGAATAAAATCTACTACGTTAAATATTTTCCAGATTGGAACTGGATAGTCGGCTCTTACGTTACCGGAAACGACCTTCTTCAAACCGTTTACTACCTGAAAGAGCAGTTTCTTACGAGAGTTAATACGGCCCTGGGAGTTAGCTCTATCTTCGTTGCTCTGATAGTTGTTGCAGCGAGTTTAGGTCTTTACAGGTCAAACAGAGAGTTAATTAAAACTGTTTCTTTCCTCAGGAAGAGAGAAAAGGAGCTCCGGAGCCTCAGCAGGCGCCTGAAACTTACAGCTTTTAAAGACGAAATTACCGGCCTTCCAAACAGAAAGAAGCTCTTAGATGATGTTAATACTCTCAGAACCAGTAGAAATCTCCATTTTGCCCTTGTCAATATAAGGAACTTCAGAGATGTTAATGAGCTCTTCGGCTATGAAGAGGGTAATACCATACTTAGAGAGTTTGGTAGGGAGCTCCGCCGTGTAGTTAAAAAGAAGGAGCGCCGATGCTCCGTTTACAGAGTGAGAGGTGATAAATTCGGCGTTTTAGGGTGTGATTTTAACGATGCAGGCTTTATAGACCTGATTCAGAGGATAATAAGAAACCTTGAGGTGAAAGATTTTACTGTTGGAGATATCAGTTTCAGGTTAGATGTTGTTGCCGGTATCTCAAAAAACCCGGACGAATTCCTGATAGAGTCTGAAATTGCAGAAGAAGAGGCTAAAAACAGGGGAGTTGACCTCTACGTTTTTGATGAGGAGTTGAAAGAGAAGTTCAAAAACCTTGAGAAAAACGTAAGGATAGCTACTGAAATTAAGAAAGCTTTAGAGGAAGATAGAGTAATTCCCTACTTCCAGCCGATTGTTGAACTTTCTAACCTTAAACCTGTGAAGTATGAATCACTAATGCGGATAGTAGGGAGTGACGGCAATCTGCTTAACCCGGGAGAGTTCCTTCCCGTAGCTAAAAAAATCTCAATCTACAGGAAACTTTCTAAAGTTATTATTGAAAAGTCCTTTAAAGTTGCTGCAGAAAAAGGCGTGAATATTTCGGTTAACCTTTCCGCAGAGGATATTGCAAGTTCTACAATGGTTGACTGGATAGTTGCTGCTATAAAACACTACGGTATTGCTGAGAGGATATGTTTTGAGGTTGTTGAAACAGAAGCTTTTAGCGATATAAAGAAACTTGAGAGTTTCTACTTTAAGATAAAAGAATTGGGGAGCTCCCTCGCCATAGACGACTTCGGAAGCGGATACTCAAACTACGAATACCTTGCCACAGTAAAGCCAGACTTCATAAAAATAGACGGAAGCCTTATAACAAAAGTTGTTACTTCAAAGGAGATAGAGAAACTTGTCTCTCACATAGTCCAGTTTGCAAAAGACCTTGAAATTAAAACCGTTGCCGAGTTCGTCAGTAGTGAAGAGATACTCAACAAAGTCAAAGAGATAGGCGTAGACTACGGCCAGGGCTTCTACTTAGGCAAACCCTCTCCTGAAATACCCGATTAATACTCCAATAAAGTCTTGAAAGTCCGCTCGGAGCAGCGTTTAAGGGCGTTGAGGTTGTAGCCTCCCTCTAAGGTGAAAAGGAGAGGAGCAGAGAGCTCCCTCCCTGCGTCAACTATCTCTCTGATTATGAACTCTACGCCGTCGTCTGTAACCTCTAAACCGGTTAACGGGTCGTCTCTGTGGAGGTCGTATCCTGCCGAGACGAGGATTATCTGAGGTTTAAATTCCCTTACGGCCTCTCTGAAGATGCCGGAGTAGACCGATTTAAATTCTGCGTCTCCGCTTCCTTCCCTCATCGGAACGTTTAAGACATGTTCGTTGTTCTCCTTCTCGCTTCCCGTTCCCGGGTAGAAGGGGTACTGGTGGGTTGAGAAGTAGAAAACCCTGGGTTCGTTGTAGAATATGTGCTCGGTTCCGTTTCCGTGGTGGGCGTCAAAGTCAACTATGAAGACCCTCTCTATTCCCGTTGAAAGGGCTTTAACAGCTGCAACGGCAACGTTGTTGAAGATGCAGAATCCCATTGCCCTATCTTTTTCAGCGTGGTGGCCGGGAGGCCGAACGGCGCAGAAAACGGCCTCATACTCGCCGGAGAGGAGGAGCTCCACTCCCATTTCATTGGCTCCGGCGGCCATAAGGGCTGCGTCGCAGGTGTAGG
>Ga0256831_1001632_pt1 | contig 11813 bp, 12 predicted proteins | sample 132544metaG_FD_189087 | JGI IMG/M metagenome (GOLD analysis project Ga0256831, IMG submission 189087) | Hydrothermal vent microbial communities from Lau Basin, Pacific Ocean - 132-544 | ecosystem: Environmental > Aquatic > Marine > Hydrothermal vents | place: Pacific Ocean: Lau Basin | collected... | reverse complement strand
TAATTATATAGAGTTCACAACCAAATGTGAAAGAAATCCTGGTCAAAGGCCTGAAAAAAAACACATTACACGCAAGGTCTGACCTGGACAGGTTCTCTTATCTCAGGGCTATGGCAATGGATGTATTGGATACCCCTCTTGACCCCTTTAACGCGACAGCATCAAAACAAAGGCCAGCATTGTTTTTTATTGGCAAAAGTTTTTTATTGACAAAATTTTTAGCCTAAACTAAAAAAAATATTCCCCAAACGGAGTTTGGGGAAGAATTTACCATCTGCAACAGGAAATAAAAAGGAGAGAAAAAGATGAAATGTAAAGCCAGGTATTGCCTGCTGACGGCAGGACTGTTTGCCCTTGGCATGGCCTCACCGGCCTTTGCCGGCCAGGTTCCGGATGATGTCAAATCACTTAAACTGCTGGTACAGAAACTCCTGGAGCAAAATCAACAGTTGGCCAAAAGGGTCAGTCAGCTTGAAAAACAACAACCGGACCACAACCCACCATCAGTAAAGAATGAGGATCTTGAACAACAGGTAACCAAAATCCTGCGCCACAAGGAAGAGGAACGGATGCAGAAGGAAGATTTTGGCCATATGATCAACAGATATGTTGATTTCAGTGGATTGATCGAAGTTGAAGGATCTGCTGGTCAGGATTTTACGGGTGTCAATGAGAGCAAATTTGAACTGGCAACAGTTGAGCTTGGCTTTGTCGGCAAGATGTCGGACTGGGCAAGGGCCCATCTTACCCTTCTCTATGAGGAAGGCGGTGATGACAAGGTTCTTGTCGACGATGCCCATATCATTCTCGGCAATACGGACAAATTTCCCCTGTATCTTGATGCAGGCAGGCAATATGTGCCCTTTGGCAACTTCACAACCAACATGATTTCCGATCCTCTTACCCTTGAAATAGCAGAAACACAGGAAACGGCGCTACAGATCGGTTTTAAGGCAAATGGCGCCTATGGTTCCCTCTTTGCCTTTAACGGCGACACCAATGAAGGCGGAGGTGACAGTCAGATAGAACAGTTTGGCGCCAACATCGGCTATACCCTTAAACGTGATTCCTTGTCACTTGATATCGGGATGAGCTATATGAACAGCATCGGGGACAGCGATGGCCTGGGCGATATTCTAAAAGAAAAAAACCTGCTCACAGCCGATTATGTCGATGGCATCGGCGCCTATGCCATTGCCCATGTCGGGCCGGTATCTCTTATCGGGGAGTATATCACAGCCCTGGATGACATCGGTGACGAAACAAATTTCCAACCCATGGCATTTAATATTGAAACCGGATATGCCTTCCACATCCGGGGCTTGGAATCCAGCGTGGCCATTGCCTGGCAGGGAACCGATGATATGGCGGGATACCTGCCGGAAAGTCGTTTTCTCGGTTCTTTTGCCATAGGTATTTTTCCGGGTACAACCTTTGCTGTTGAATGGGCCCACGACAAAGATTATGACACCGCGGACGGCGGCACCGATGAATCCGCGGACACCTTCACCGGCCAGCTTGCCTACGAATTTTAAGTGCAATCCACCCATGCCGACAGGCCGCCGCCTGTCGGCACTCACTCTTCCTCGTCAAGTCTTCTCAGGCCCTCCATCAATATCATCATAAAATCACCGATTTCTCGTGATTTCATCATCGACTCAGGCAAACCGGGAACAAAACGAAAATAGCCCTTCCGCTCGGAAAGCATGGCGTAAATAGCCTCCTGGTTATCCAGCTCCTCAAAGCGCGCGGCAATGACAGCTCCCTCACGAAAAGTCACCCGTGCCGTTCCACTTTCCGTGTCAAGCAGCAGTTTGCCCGTCTTCTGATGCATATGAAAAACCTGCAGCAACTCGGCAGGTAAAATGGCATCGAGCCGACCGGTAACAACCGGTTCACCATCATCATTTCCCTCCTCATCCCGGTTGCCGAGTTTAAATTTTATCAGGCCGGTGCAACCGCCACAGGTGAAAACCGTGTCCTGATACTCAACAAAGTTCATGGTTGCCGCGGGAAGGAGCTGAAAAAGCAACTCGGTGACCGCCCGAACCAGGATCAGACAAGAGGGACGGCCCACCGGCAGTGCAACGGCCTTGTCCGTCAGAACCATGTGGTCGTTAATGTTATAAAATGGACAGCCGCGCTGTTCAGTGATGGTAAAATATGCTGAGAACTGTGTCATTACCTGTATTCGGAATTCCTGAAAGTCGATCAGGAATCAAAAAGGATGAGAATATTACCCGAGTAACCGTATGTATAGTATACACGATATAGTGTACACGGGAAAAGTTTGAGACTCAATCGGATTCTACCGGTTGTGAATCGCGCCACAGGGGGATATTTTTTCTTTTGCAGATTTTTTTTGACATATCGCATGAATAGGATATAATTTTTTTAGATAGTTTATCGGCGTTACCGGATTTGCCAAGGCAGGGGCGGATAACTTCCGAAACCACGTTCCGCGCCAATGGTTTTGCCAGGTGCATGCTAACTCATCTTGGCGACCATGATATCCCAATCCACCGTCGGGCACTTGTCGACACTATTTGGTCCTAACATGAAAACCATGATCCGGCTCCATTATCACAGGGTACAACATGGCCACAAATCCTGATCAGCACACCAGCGATTATGAACAACTGCAAACCACTCTGGAACTGTACCCCAGCATTGTCCTGTCCCAGGTCGAAGGTAACCCGCCCGACAGCTATGAAATAGAATATCATCTGAAAGGATTTGTTCGTAATCCCGACGGCACTATTACCACCGCCAACCTGCACAGGGTACGCATTTCACTCCCCTTCGGCTATCCGCATTTTGCTCCCACTGTCAAGCCGTTGACCCATATTTTTCACCCGGATATTGATCCTGCGGCCATCCGTATCGCCGATCTCTGGCAAAAGAACCCCAATCTTTCCGATCTCGTCCTCTCCATCGGCGAGATGATATGCGGCAACAACTTCAGCACAGAAGATCCCTTTAACCAGGAAGCCGCCGACTGGTACGAACAGCATCGGAACGAACTTCCTCTCGATGTCCTGCAGATTGCGGACATCGATGACACCAATGAACGATTTGACACCCTTGATGAGGATACATTCAGTTCTCTTGGTCTTGACGAAGAAGATCTCTTTGGGGCCGAGACAGCGGAACATGAGAGCAAGGTTGACCTGTTCCATCTGCAGATCAGCCAAAAGAATATCTTTGCCGCAGCCAAGATTCTTGCCGACATTCCCCAGACAGTCAAAATACCTGACCGGGACCAGATCGAAGAGCATATTGCAACCGCGCTGAAAAAAAGCGACCAGCTGTTCAAGCAGGCTGAAGAGCTGGAAGACCAGGGAAAACTTGACGAGGCGGCAGCAAAGCTGGAAGAACTCAACACCCTGGTCGCCGATTATCCTGGGATTGATCAACTTCGAAACCGGATTCTCCAATCCCAGTCCCTTGCCGATAGTTTTTCCGTTGACACCCCCGCCGGCCCAACCGAAGAGCAAAGGGATTCCGGGCAGGCCACTCCACCACCTATTACAACAAAGCGAAAAAAAGCACGTATTTCCGCAAAGTCGCCCCTGTCCATCAAGGCCCTTATCGTGGCAATTATTGTCGGCATTGTCTTGGTGGCAGGCGGATTGCTTTATATGCAGGATAAAAAAATACTCACCAAGGGAGAAAATGACTGGCAAAATGTCCAGGCCCTGATCAATAACCGGCAGTTTGATGACGCCCAGGCCGAAGCGGAATCCATTGTTCGTGATATGGACAATCTTCTCCTGCTGAAATCCGCCGGTAATGCCTTGACCAAAAAGGTCACGACCCTGCTCAACTCCGATGATTTTCAACAGGGATTGCTGGGTAATGTTCGCTACGGCAATGAATACGTATCCTTTGCCAAAGCCGAAAAACTAAAACATCTTGCCAGGATGACCGACAAGGCCGAAACCCTGCTCAAACAGGGCAAAATCAGGGCCGCGCTTGCCGCTTACAGGCAGGGCCTGGTCTATGCCAGAAAAAATGATCTCACCGTCAAGGCCCTGGAACTTGCCCAGACGATCAACAATCTGCGCCTTGAGGAGGCCCTGGCCACGGCAAAAAAGGCGGAACGGGAAAAGGAATGGGAAAATGCTGTCCAGACCTATAAGCGGGCCTTACAGATGTCCCAGGCTCTTTCCGACACCCAGGATGCCAAGGAGATAGCAAAACGGCTGGCAGCGGCAACGTTCAAGCATGAGCTGAACCAATCAAAACAGGCCTTTACCGGGGCGCAGTGGCAACAGACAATCGCCATGCTGGAACATGCCAAAACCATCATGGATGAAAACCCGACAGCGGTAACCGACAAGGACAGGGAGGAATTACAACAACTGCTGATCAACTCACGGCTGTACCAGTTACTGACCCTGGCCAGAGAAGCCTATGAACGGCACGATCTTGCCACCAGCATCACCAATTATCAAAAAACGCTCACCCTGCTGGATACCCACAAAGAAGACTTTGAGCCGGGCGTTCTGGATGCCTATAAAAAGATACAGAAAACCCTGCTCATGCTCCAGATTGCCCAGGGACAGGAGCGGGCTATTGCGGCCAAGAACAGGGGTGATTTGAATGCGGTTCTTGAACAGTACAATACTATTTTACAGAGGATAAAATCCAGTCCGTTCAATGGCAACGATGATCTTCGGCAACTGAAAAATGATATTAACAAACAGATTACCGAAACACGAAAAGAGCTGGAAATCAGACATAAGATAGATTACCTGACAAGAAATTTCAGAAGGATATTCAAAAGACATTATCCCGCTTTTGCCGGATCCAAACTCGACCACCCCAGGGTCACTTTCAAGAAAAAAGTGGGGCGCAAGCAGGTCTTTACCTTGATCTGTACCGAACACTCCCACGGGAGTTCGTCTCTGCTGGAGCTGAACTATATGTATGATCCTTCCACAGGACGATGGTCCCTCTATACCGGTCAGTGATGGTGGTGATGAGCATGGTGATCACCACCATGCTCATCTGTCAAGGGACCACCCGTCAGCGCCAGGGCCTCCTCCAGGGCATGTTGTGCTTCTTCCAGACTGTGGACCGCCCGATGCAGTTTGTCGGCAAGTTCGCCCTCGGTTTCATCAAGCTGGTCCGCCCACCGGGCAAACTCGCCTGCATGGCCACGATTGTGTTCAATCCAGTGGGGCAGCATCACCCTGAGCTTTTCGATAATATCCATGTTCACTGCTCTCCCTGATTTCCGGCCGCCCCTTTCAGGACCACTTCTCCGCCGAGAAAATCGATTCGCTGCACGCGTACGTTGTCTATTTTTTTTGGATCTTCAAAAAACGTCGACAGAACAACGCCATCATCAACAACTTCAAGCGCGGTAACAGAATCCATGACCGTCTCCTGTTTACCATTTTTTTCTATAACCGCCCGTAACTGGCACATATCACACCCCCCTGTGGATGGATTGCAGATGTGTTGAACCTGATAGTGACCGCCTTACATAAATCAGAAAATTAAATGAGAAAACGAAACTCCCCCTTGCCAAGCAGATCATGGAGGTGCAGAATTCCCAGCAGCCTTTGTTCATGGTCGACCACGGCCAGGATGGTGATTTCATATCGCTGCATGAGGCTTAGGGCATCAGCAGCCAGCAGATTGCCGGAAATTGTAACCGGATTCCTGGTCATGACCCCGGTCAACCGATCATCCGGCAAATATCCATTGATAACAATCCGGCGAACATCGCCGTCGGTGAGGATACCCTTGAGGTGTCCGCTTTGATCGGTCACCATGACGGCGCCCAGATTTTTTTCATGCAGCATGGCTATCGCCTGCTCCAGGGAACTCTCCTCAAAGACAACAGGAATGTCCCTGCCTGTCAACATCACCTCATTGACCGATACCTTTAATCGCTCACCCAGACTGCCCCCCGGATGGTTGCGGCGAAAATCCTCGGCCTTGAACTGTTTGCGCTTAAGGAGAACAACGGCCAGGGCATCGCCAAGAGCCAGGGTGGCGGTTGTCGAGGTCGTCGGCGCCAGACCGAGAGGACAGGCTTCCCTGGGAACGGCCACGTTTAATGTCACATCGGCACAGGCAGCCAAGGTCGAATTCGCGCCTCCGGTCATCGCCACAATGGGCACCTTGCGCTCGCTGATACTGGCAAGTAATGCGTTGAGTTCGGTTGTTTCACCGGAATAGGAAATGGCCAGGACCACATCGGTTGCCGTGACCATGCCCAGGTCCCCATGCATGGCCTCCACCGGATGAAGAAAAAACGATGGGGTCCCGGTTGAATTGAGGGTTGCCGTAATCTTTTGCCCCACCAGACCCGACTTGCCAATACCGGTAACGATTACCCGGCTCGGGCAGGCCATGATCAGATCCACCGCCCGCAAAAACTCTCCGTCAAGCTGCTGCCGCACCGACAAAATGCCATCGGCTTCCACCTGCAACACCTCACGGGCCAACTCGATACTCATTTCTCTCCCCGCAGATCAACCACGACCCGACCATGTGCCTTTCCCGCTAACATACGGATGATCTCCTCTTCAAGCCGTTCCAGGGTGACCGTTCTTGAAACCTTGTCCAGGCCCGGAAACCGCCAGACCGAGGCAAGTTTTTCCCATATTCTCTTTCGTTGCGCCATCGGACAGAGGGCGGAATCAATCCCGGCAAGGGTCACTCCCCGCAAAATAAAGGGATAGACATTGACAGACAACTCGGCAGATGCAGCATTGCCGCAGCAGGTGACTATACCGTTGTAACGGGTTGCCTTAATGGCCGTTGCCAGGATATCGCCGCCAACAGTATCAACCACAGCGGCCCACCGTTCCCGAAGTAGCATTTTGTTCCTGCCCCGTAAAAACTTTTTTCTCTCCAGCACCTGGGTTGCACCGATATCCTCAAGAAAAACGCGCTGTTCAGCCTTTCCGGTGACGGCAACGACCTCAAACCCGAGAAAGGACAGCAAACGGACGGCAAGACTGCCGACTCCGCCCGTGGCGCCGGTGACAAGAACAGGGCCATCATCCTTTTTCAAGCCAAGGCCAAGAAGCCGGTCAACGCACTGGGCAGCGGTAAAACCTGCGGTCCCGATCTGCATCGCCTCAATGGGTAATATCGAAGACGGCAACATCATGACCCAGTCGGCGGGAACAGAGATATATCCACCAAAACCACCGGCTGTATTCATGCCGAGATCATATCCCATGCACAGAACCTGGTCCCCGGCCTGAAAATCATCAACGGTTGATGAAACGACCCGGCCTACCGCATCAATGCCCGGCGTATGCGGGTATCGTCTGGTGACGCCGTGATTTCCATTGGCTGACAGGGCATCCTTGTAGTTAAGTGATGAATAGTCTACGGCAATGATAACCTCGCCTGCAGGCAAATCAGCCAATGTCCGTGTCTGCACTTTCCTGCGGATGCCACCATTTTCCGCCACACTGACCACCAGGGCCTGAAATGTTTGTGTCATCTGTGTTCTTTTTTCGGTCAGGGGACAGGTTGCAGGCGTCCAGCGAGTATTGCGTGCATCTTTCCCGATTGATCTTCCAGGCTGTACCGGCCGTCATCCATCAGGCCCCGACCAATACCGGTAATACAACGCCGGCCCGTATTCCACCGGATGGTCTTGCCCTTACAATAATCATGCTCGTTCCAGCGCGCCAGCAGTTTGTCGCGATCCTGTTCCAGTACCCGTACCTGTTGCATGATCTCCTCTACCATGAAAGAAAGACAACTTTTAAGCGAGTATCTTATGCCGGTCTCCACGTACACAGACGTTGCCAGCGCCCGGATTTCTCCGGGAAAGTCCTCTAGCGAGGTGTTGATATTCACTCCCACTCCCACGACAGCCATCACGGTTCGATTTGGTGAGACCGGCGTTGTTTCCGTCAGAATGCCACCCAGTTTATGGTGACGGCAATAGAGATCATTGGGCCATTTCAAATTAACTTCCAGATCGCAGTATCGCTCAATAAAAAGACAACAGCCGACACCGGCGGCCAATGTTACCAGGGGCAGTTCTGTGGCGGCAAGGTCAGGCTGGAGAAGAAGGGAAAAATAGAGGCCGCCCAAAGGGGAGGCAAAAATCCTGCCCTGCTGTCCCCTGCCCCCGGTCTGATTCTTTGCCCAGACAACGGTTCCATGCCCGGAACCGTTGACAGCCAACTCCAGAGCCAGGGTGTTGGTGGAATCCACCTGTTCCAACGAGAAAATTTTCATGCCGGGAAACAGCCTATGACCCCAGATGCCCCAAAAAACAATCAGGGCCGGGCCATAAAAAAAGCAGAAGCCTGGCGGCCTCTGCTTGCACAGTTATAATGATCTGCAACAGATCAGTTAATTCCTTCGGCGCCCTCTTCGTCCTTGATGCGGTCAGGACGCGCATACATGGTTGTGGAGCCGGATGACCAGAACATCAACTCACCCTTTTCAACCAGCTTGTTGGCGATTTTCTTGATCTGCCGCGGCTTCATATCCGGGGCACATTTGTAAAAATCCTTGATATACAACTGGGGTTTTGGCGCTTTTTTCGCCTTTTCAATTATTGCAGCTTCTACTTCTTCTACACTCATTGCCATGGCCGTACCTCATTGGCAGAGATAATAAATAACCGGCCCCGCTGATTCGGGGCCGGAGCGTTGTTACAACTTACTTGGTGTATGGATCCGTGTGGGAGGTATACTTGAAAGCAGCTGTGGTGTTCCAGGTGTCATAGGCAAGACGGTAATCATCAATGGATTTTTCGGTAAATGGAATATCGCATTTTTCGAAAAATTTCTCCCAGCCGATACGTTCCGCCCATTCGCCGATACGTTCATATTTCCTCGCATCCTTGGCATACACCTCGACAATGCGACGGACAACTTCCGTTACCTCCGGCCAGCGGGGCGGATTGTTGGGCAGGAAAGGAACGACCAGTTTGGAAAACTTGGGTGCGGACTTGGCATTGGAAACCTTACCGCCGACCAGAATGGCCATACCGTCACCTTCCGGATCAGCCAGCGGCATGGCCGGACACATGGTATAGCAGTTACCACAGAACATACAGCGTTCGGCATTGACCTTGACCGATTTCACTTCTTCCCCCTGGCTGTTGGTAGCCTTTGCCGGTTTAATGGCGCCAAGCGGGCAGGCGGCAATGGCGAGCGGCAGCTCACAAACACCGGTGATCCGATCATTATCAATCATCGGCGGCTTGCGATGGACCCCAAGAAGGGCGATATCGGAAGCATGGACAGCGCCGCACATGTTCAGACAACAGGCCAGAGCAATACGAACCTGGGCCGGCAGCTTCATGGAACCAAAATACTCAAACAGATCATCCATGACAGCCTTGACCGGACCGGAGGCATCAGTGGCCGGAGTATGACAATGCACCCAACCCTGGGTATGAACAATGTTTGTTACACAGGCGCCGGTTCCTCCGATGGGAAACTTGTTGCCGCGGCTTTTCAGATCGGCAATCAGTGCATCACATTTCTCTTTGGAATCAACCATGAACTCGGCATTGTTCCGGGTCGTGAAACGCAGGAAGCCGCCACAGTGGGCATCGGCGATATCACACATCTCCCGTACATGTTCGATGGAAATCAGTCGGGGCGAGCCAACACGAACGGTATAACATTCAGCGCCGCTCTCGCTGACATGCAGCAACACGCCGGGTTCCAGAATTTCATGATACAGCCACTTGCCCTTGTTTTCCATGATAATCGGCGGCATCATGGTATCATATTTATGCGGCCCAAGGTCGGTGATACGGCCTTCCATCGGATTATTCGGATCGTAACCCATAATATATTCTCCTTATATAGTTATATTCCTGATATTGGTTTCTCGAGGATCACGCGGCGTGGCGTTTACGGAATTCAACGATATCACGCTCAAAGCCACCTGGTACTTCTTCTTCCTTCCAGAAAACATAGGGGTTGGAACGGGGCTCTTTGACATGCTGGGGAATAGGCTCCACCTCCATGACACTCAAGAAAGTCGGCAGTCCGACCCGCTGCATGGTCTCACCAACCCGCTCGCGGTTCTTGCCTACTTCCATCCACCAGTCCCAGATCCTCTCGATTACATCAATAATATTTTCGTATTCGTTGTCTTTGGAGACCTCGATAAAGGGAATAATCATGGTTGCAAACTGGGCGCCGTCAAGGATCGGGGCCTTGGCGCCGATACAGATGGTTGCGCCTTTTTCCTTACCGGGACGCAGGGCACGGGGCATAACGTTGATGCAGTGCATACACCGGTTACACTCGCTGTTATCGATCTTCAGCTCATCACCTTCCATCCACATGCACTGGGTGGGGCAAAGGTCAATCACCTCTTTCTTCAGGTTGAAGGGACCCCAGTCGCCATCCTTGTGGGCGCCGCCGTTGGCCGGATAGTTGCCGGCCACATATTCCTTGACCGCCGCCTGATCGATCTGAATATCATCTTTCCAGGTGCCGATAACGGCAAAGTCGGAACGGGCAATGGCCGCAACGCAGTCATTGGCGCATCCTGAAAATTTGAATTTAAACTTGTAGGGAAATGCAGGACGATGGATTTCATCCTGATAATGCATGGTCAATGCGTAGCAGATGTCCTGGGTATCATAGCAGGCCCATTCGCAACGGGACTCACCAAGACAGCAGGAAGGGGTACGCAGATTTGAACCGGAGCCGCCGAGGTCCTGACCGAGATCATGGGTCAGGTCCCAGAACAGGGGTTCCAGGTTTTCGGTCCTGGTACCGAGCAGAATCATGTCACCGGTGGAACCGTGCATATTGGTCATACCGGAACCGTACTTGTCCCACAGGTCCATCAAGGCCCGCAGGTTCTCGGTTGAATAGTACAGACCTGCTGGCTGGTTGACACGAACGGTATGAAAATGCTCAACCCCGGGGAAACGATCGGGAACATCCGAATAACGGCCGACAATACCGCCGCCATAGCCGAAAACACCAACGATGCCGCCGTGTTTCCAGTGGGTGATCCTATCTTCATACGAAAGTTCGAGCTGCCCCAGAATGTCCCAGCATTCCGGATGGGTCTCGGCCTGCCGCTTCATGTCGGTGACGAAACTCGGCCACGGACCCTTTTCCAGCTCATCCAACATCGGCGTATCATGCTTTGCCATCAGTGTTCCTCCTCGTTCATTTTGTAATAAAATATTTTTACCAAACCAACAAATTCTATTGATAACAGGGCATTAAGCATAGCGTATAAATGCCACATTGAATGACCATCCAGTGTGCCATGCTGAACGGTTATTCAGCGAGCTAGATTACCCGGATACCCTGATTTTGTCAATATAAAAGCTTAATTCCGACATGGGCTACAGAACCATAATTTCCGGCATACCCTCATCCCGATTTTGAAGAATTCACCAGGCCAAGCAGAAATTCTTCCGGGGAATCCCCGGCAAATTCCTGCCTGTGGTCATCACCCGCAGCCAATTCGGCCAGCAACCGATTGGCCAGGGCCTTGCCAAGCTGTACGCCCTCCTGGTCAAACGAGTTGATGTTCCAACAAAATCCCTGGAACACGATCCGATGTTCATACAGGGCCAGCAGAGCACCCATGGTGGACGGGGTCAACCGATCTGCAAGAAGGACCAGGCTGGGACGGTTACCTGGAAAATATTTATTGGGGTTATCATGGTCTCTTCCCCGGGCCATGGCCAACGACTGGGCCAGCATGTTGGCCACCAGTTTCTGCTGGCTTGTCGTGCCCTGAACCCTGAAATCCCGATCATACTGGCTATGGCGGAAACCGATAAACTCCACCGGCACGATCTCGGTGCCCTGGTGCAGCAGCTGATA
>Ga0256831_1001631_pt1 | contig 11816 bp, 9 predicted proteins | sample 132544metaG_FD_189087 | JGI IMG/M metagenome (GOLD analysis project Ga0256831, IMG submission 189087) | Hydrothermal vent microbial communities from Lau Basin, Pacific Ocean - 132-544 | ecosystem: Environmental > Aquatic > Marine > Hydrothermal vents | place: Pacific Ocean: Lau Basin | collected... | reverse complement strand
TGATTTATCACTGCTGGAGGAAAACGTTCAGTCCAAATCTTACGAATTAGAAGGATTGGATTACAGCACCACTTATTACTGGAAAGTAGTGGCAAAAGATGGAAAAGGTGGAATTGCGGAAAGTCCCGTATGGAATTTCACCACAAGGAATATACAGGTCGTCTGGCAGAGAGTTCTTGGTGGAAATAATAGGGATTTGGGATATTCTGTGCAGACTGTAGATGGAGGATACGTAGTAGCCGGGGTTACTTGGTCAAGATATTTGGGTCCACGAGGGACCATTAGAACCCATGGACACTCAGATATTTGGATTCTGAAATTAGACGAAGATGGGACAGTTATTTGGCAAAAGGCCATTGGAGGAAGATTATATGATCAAGTACGTTCTGTTCAAGTAACGAATGCTGGAGGATACCTGATTGCTGGATGGACGAATTCAAACGATGGAGATGTGTCTGGGAATCCCCAAGGCTTGGACGGGTGGCTGTTAAAACTCGAGGATCTCGGAGACGATGCAACGATCACTTGGGAAGAGTTAATTGAAAATTCTCAGGAAAGCGAATATTTTGAAAACGAGGATGCAATAATATCGGCTCAGCAAACTGAAGATGGAGGATACATTCTTGCTGGAATTACATGGAAGAAGAACAATTATAATAGGTTGCCGTCTGATGGTTGGGTGGTGAAACTGGACAATGAAGGCACGGTAGTTTGGCAAAGTGTAATAGGAGGTTCTAATGATGATAGGTTTAATTCAATTCAGCAGACAGAGGATGGAGGATACATAGCTGCTGGGTACAGTAGTTCAAAAAGCGGGGATTTTTCCGGAAATCATGGAGGGCAAGATTTTTGGGTGGTAAAGCTTGATGAAAGTGGAACGGTTACCTGGCAACGACTCATAGGTTGGGGAAATGATGATGTAGCAGAATCTATTCAGCAGACTGATGATGGTGGATACATAGTAGCTGGATACACCACTTCGAGTTCCGGTGAAAGAGATGTCCTGATAGTGAAATTTACAGAAAACGGAGATGTGGTTTGGGAGAAAGTTATCGGGGGTTCTGGAAATGATTGTGCGTGCTCGATGCAAAAAACGAGTGATGGAGGGTATGTTATAGGGGGATACACAAGCTCAAGTGAGTATGGAAGTCGTGGTGGAAATGACTTGTTGATTATGAAGATAGATGAAGATGGAAATATTAAGTGGATGAAGACATTTGGAGGCGGAGGTGACGATGGAATATGGTCAATCAGTGAATCAAACTATGGAGGATACATAATGGTGGGAAGTACTGGATTAAATGGTGGATATGTACCTGGAGGAGGTGGTGATAGGAATCACGGTGGGTACGATCTTTGGGTAGTTAGGATGAAATAAATTAGTAGTTCTAACTTTCAAATGGATTTTCCAATTGTTTGTTATTAGAAATGCAAGGTTTAAGTAAGTCTTATAGATTGGGTTTTAATCAGGTGAGCCTCTGGCTCACCTTTTTGTTTTTTATATGCGATAATAGAGCGCTTGGAGGGATGTGTCTGAGGGGGTACTTCCTTTTACTTCTCGTAACGGCTGTGTGGGGAACCACTTTTCCTGTTCAAAAGTTGGCGATAGGGGAAGTCTCTCCGCTCGCTTACAATTCTGTGAGATTCGCCATAGCTTCTGTGGTAGCTTTTATTTTGTGGGGGAAGGGCGAGTGGAAGCGAGGAAGTCTTCTTGGTGTTATCCTTGCTCTTAGCTACGCATCTCAAACAGCAGGATTAAAGATCACAACGGCCTCAAAGAACGGCTTTTTCACGTCTCTTTACATAGTGCTGGTTCCTTTCGTTTCGTGGATAATAGAGGGTGTAAAACCTAGATACAATCACTTGATAGGCGCAGTTTTGGCTTTCTTTGGATCTTATCTTCTCTCAGGAGGAATTGAGGGATTTAACTTTGGGGACTTTCTCTCAACGCTTTGTGGAATTGGTTTTGCTTTCCATGTGGTCTTGATAACAAAGTTTTCAAAAGAGATAAGAGAGACTGATCTTCTTACACCGCAGTTTATCATCACCGCGGTTCTCAATGGTATTCTTGCGATAAACGCGAGCTGGTACATGTCATTTGGAGCAATAGGTGCAGCAGTTTACACCGCAATTCTTGCAACAGTTCTTGGTATATGGATGCAGGTTAAATACCAAAAAGAAGTTGGGAGCAACACAGCGGCTATGATATTCACGGGTGAGCCTGTTTTTGCAATGCTTTTCTCATCCCTTATTTTGGGTGAGACATTCTCTCACAGTCAGATAATTGGGGCATCGCTCTTGGTTGGAGCAATAATTCTCTCGGGAGTGAAAAAATGAGCCTTGTCAAAAAAAGTCTTCTTTTCTCGTCGGCTACGCTCGTATCGCGTGTTGTGGGGCTCTTTAGAGATATATCTCTTGCAGCTGCTTATGGAGCGAGCCGTGTTCTTGATGCTTATTTTGTGTCTATAGTCTTTCCTTTTTTCTTCAGAAAGATTTTTGGGGAAGGAGCTCTTGCGTCTTCGTTTGTTCCGCATTACAAAACTTCAAAAGATAGGGATGAGTTTGTTTCATCGGTTCTGAATGTTTTAGGTAGTGTGACTATTTTAATAGTTATCGTCGTTGAAATATTCCCGCAGCTAATACCGCTCGTATTTGCTCCCGGATATTCTCAAGAAATCGTCTCTCAAATAGAAAATCTCGTCAGAATAAGCGCGCTTTTGATACCTATAATATTCTTTTGGGCGGTTTTTTACTCGGTACTCAATAGTCATGGGAAGTTTTTCCTTCCAGCGATAACCCCTGTTTTTATGAACATAGGTGTTATATTAGGAACACTTTTGGGAAAAAAGACTATCTGGAGCGTTGTTGGATTTGTATTAGGTGGAGCTGTGTCTATGATCGTTCTTGGGATTGAGGCATCAAAGTATTTTAAATATCGCTTTGTTTTCAGAAAAATCGGAACATTCCTTCCGGATTTCCTCAAAGCTACTCCATCGGTTATGACGAATCAACTCAATCTTCTTGTGGATACAATGGTCGCATCTTTTTTAGGAGCGGGAGCTATCAGCTCAATCCAGCTTGCTTCAAGACTTTATCAGCTTCCAATAGGACTTTTTGCTGTTGCGGTTTCAACAGTCTCGCTTGTTGAAATGACAGAGAGAGATGCAAGAAAGGATGCGTATTTAGCCGCGCTCTTTTTATCTGTGCCATCCTCTGTTGGCCTTTTTGTTCTGTCAGATGGTATCGTGAATCTTCTTTATTCGTTTGGAAGTTTTTCGCCAAGTGCCGTTCAGATTACTTCAGGGATACTTAAGATGTATTCACTCGGTGTTGTTTTCTACTCTCTCTATATCGTCTCGCTTAGATATCACCACTCCGCGAAGAGGATGGGGATTCCATTCTTAGCTTCAATGGTTGTTTCTGGAGTAAACGCCGTCTTGGATTTTCCACTTGGATTTTCTATCGGAGCTCAAGGAATTGCCCTCGCTACATCTATATCAAGTGCTTTTGGTGTTGTTTTCTTTCTTTTAAGAAGGGAGATAATTATAGATCTCAAGGAGACAATGAAGATAATAGTTTCAAGTGTGTTAGTCGGATTAACAGCATGGCTTTTCAAAGGATCTGGCGGAAGATGGAACACAATCGTTGCGATAATATTTGGCATAATCGTTTATTTGCTCTCGATGAAGGTTTTGAAGTCTAGAACTTTGGATGAAATTCTCAAGAATAGATAGCACTCATGTATCCAACTACTTCTAACTTGTCTCCAGACACATCGCCACTTGTCGCATGTTTAAGTACTTTTACTCTCCCTAGATTGAGCATCATAAGAGTTGCAACGACGCCATATCCACACATGGTTATTTCGTATTCGTAGACATATCTGTATAACTTCTCAACATCATTTTCTTCTATAGCTTCTATGATAAGCTTGTCTTTCTTTAGGGTTGTCTCTTGGTCTTCGTAGTGATTCAGATCAGTAGATGCAATTACAAGTGTTGAGGGGTTCAGATTGAGATATCTTGATATAGCAAAAGACAGATCTTTCGCAGCTCTTGGAGCTTGATTTTTAAGAGTTATTGGCACTATTCTAAAAGAATTTCCGTAGAGAAACTGCAAAAATGGAATCTGTACTTCTAGTGAATGTTCAAGAATATGTGCGGATATATCGGGTTGTACCATTGAGGAATTTTCTGTAATTACTCGAACAGCTTCTTCATCAATTTCAACACTTCCAAGTGGGGTTTCCCATTCGCCAGTTGGGAAAACACTTATCTCCGGACCATATCCAGTGTGATTTGGGCCTAAGATTATCACTGTCACAGGCATTCCAAACTTTGCAACTTCATGAAAAGCCCAAGCTGCCACTTGGCCGCTATACACATACCCAGCATGTGGACTGATAATACCAACTGGTTTTTTAAAATTCTTTTCTGTGACTTCTGGGACGGATCCAGGACCAAGTGGTCCCAAGAATAGGTCCTTGATCGTATCCAAAAGCATTTTTTTTCCAGATGGATAGAACACACCTGCGACCGCAGGTTTTCTGATCATTTTCCCACCACCTTGGCGGTTATGAATATCACCAGGTTTTTCGTTTCTTTGCTAACGGTCTCCTTTCTGAAGAGCCATCCTATTATCGGAAGATCTCCTAGTATTGGCAGCTTTTCCACTGATTTAGAATCGCTCTGCTTCATGAGTCCACCTATAACGAGCGTTTGGCCGTTATCTATAACCACTCTCGTTGTAGCTGATCTTTTGTTTTGAGTTATTTCTGGAGGGCTTCCCAAAACATCAGATATGGATACATTTACCAGAAGATCTATTTTGTTGTCGGCTCTCACATAGGGAGTTATTTCTAGTTTAACACCTATTGGGTAGACAAGCCGTGTTCCGTCAGATGTAACGAAAATTTTCTGCCCTCCTATCTCTATAACAGCTTTCTTTCCATTCATGGTAGTGACATTTGGAGACGCGAGTATTTTGCTCTTTCCATTTGCTTTAACGCCGCCGACTTTTACATCCAAATCTCCACCAAGGAGCCCTCTGAGGTATTCCTCGTAGTCCGTTGCAGATAGAACTTTTGTCTTGATAGTTAAGCCACTGTTATTTAAGATCAAATTTCCATCCGGCGCTGTCAAATTCAAGCTTGCTTGAGAGCCAGTATTTTCGTTCGCGGATTCTTCAATTATCTTTACCTGTATGGCAACTTGTGGTGGCGACTTTTTGAGCATCGCTATGAAATTCTTAACTAGTTCGTAAGCTCCAGTGTTGAGGTTTCTGATTATCACCATTCCTGTTGAATTGTCGTAGAACATGTTTCCACCAACATTTCCAACAAGTTCTTTCAATTTGTCAAATCCGTAGGCTATCTTTGCGACGATACTTTTGCCAATTTTCGTAAGGTAGTATATGTCGTCAACCTTCTCTAGTTCGTATCCAAATTTTCCGAGTATGTCTTTCATATCTTTGAATTCCATTCCCTGAACGTTTAGAGTTATGTTCTCGCTTGGTGTGTCTACAAATACTATGCTCTTTTTAAACCCCTCAGAGAGTTTCTTGACAAGCTGAGAAAGTGGGATATTTTCTACATTTATGTAAGCTTTTCCGCTTTTGAATCGAATATCGAGCAGTGATTCGGTGCTCGTGGATGGAGTTGTTATTCTCTCAACAGATTTTTTCACATAGTAGACGTCTCCGACCTTTTCGATATCATATCCAAAGTTTCTAACTATGTCGGAAAAGCTGTCAAAGTCTACATTTTCTAAGTTTAAGGTAACTGGAATATCCGGAGAATCCACAAATACGACGCTTCTTGAAAATTTCTTGGCAAGAGCTTCAATTATCTCTCTGAGAGTTGCGCTGCTGCTGCTCAGCTTCACTTTAGAACCATTTTCTGTTATGGAGAGCTTTTCCAATTCCCGCTCTTCAGTTTTGTGTTCTGGAGTGGCAGAGATTGTGGTAGTGGAAGATGGCATTGATTCTGAAATTGGCGGAATGATTTTTTCTTTTTCTTTTACCATCTCCTTGATCTTACTTTTGTGAATGTAATATATGTCTCCAGATCTCTTTACCTCGACCCCGAATTTTTTCAAAACGGATAAGAAATCTTCGAAGCTCACTTCGTTGAGATACAGACTCACTGGTGTCGATATTTCATCCATTACAACAACGCTTTTCCCCATATCCTCTAGGACCTCTTTCACGATGTCACCTAGCGGCATGTTATCAGATCTGACTGTTATTTTCCCATCTTTGACGGATATTGGTTTGGATACGCCGCTGAGGATCTTCTCAACCATCTCGAAAGCTTTGGTAACAGCCGACTCGCTCTTTCCAAATATCACCAACTTATCACTTTTTGGTATTTTGAAAAGTTCTACGCCGCTGACATAGCTCTCTATCTTTTTTGCTGCGATAAGCTCATCTTGAGATACTCCGGATACATTCAATATCTTCATGATGATATTCTCTTCTTTTTTTGAGGGTACTATCTTTTTCAAAAGTGATATTGCAGCTTCCACATCGCTTTCTTTCCCTATTAAGAGTACTTGCTTCTCATCTATGGGAACTACTTTCAGGTTTTCAAAAACCTTTGTGAGTATTGAACTGGCTTTTCCTAAATCTTGAACTGCAACTATTTTGAAAACTTCATTTTTGTTTATGTAGATTTTATCTAACTTCTCTAAGAATTTTTCAGCTTCTTTTATCCTGCTCTTCGTCCCTTTTATAACGAGTCCGCTCTTTCCGGGTATTATCTTCAGATCCGGGAAGATTCCACTCAAGATCTTCGCTTTGTCTTCTGGATTGGATATGGTGATTATGTCCGTTGTTTCTTTTTCTTTGGATTCTGAGACAAACTTTTCTATAACGCTTTTAGCCTCCTTCAGAGTTTCGTTCGGTCCAACGAGGATGAGTTTTCCGTTGATGTAAGAACTCCTGATCCTGTTCCCAAATATCAAAGACAGCGCTTTTGCAACACCTTCAGCGTCCTTTATATCGAGGATTTCATAGTTTGTAATAGCTTCGCTCTTCTTTTCAGCCTTCAAATGACCAAGTAATCCTATTCGCAGCAGAAGGTTTTTGGCGCTCTCTATAGATGGTTTGGAACCATAAAGTATTAATCTGCTATTTGGTATTTCCACCGTTTTGAGCTCTGGAAAGAGGGACTCTATGACATCTTTTGCAGACTTTGTATCGGAAACGCTGATTATTTCATAGGTTAGAGATTGCTTACCAGAACTTCCGGAGCTCAACAGTCCAGAGTTTCTGAGAAGTCTTTCCGCTCTTTTCAATTCTGTATTCTCACCGTAGATAACTATCGATTTTCCTGGTAGGCCTGTAAAGACTTTAATCTTGTCACCCATCATGGAATTTATCAAATTGGCTGCAGCATCTTTATCGTAAACTGTGAGGAATTCATAAGATTTTTCCTTGATCTTCTTCTCAGCAAGAGCTTGAAAAATTTTTTTCAAGCTCTCAGGAGTTCCGGACATAGATATGATTGATTTATTAGATATGTTTCTGAGAAAGCCACTTCTTATTTCTTGGATTATCGCTTCTTCACTGTCAGAACCCCAAAATTCAAGGAGCTTCTTTTTAATCTCTTCTTGACTCTTTGCTATATACATCGTTCCGTTTGGAAAGTATGTGTAATACAGATTCATAGCCATTATCAAGGTCCTTAATGCGTCTTCTGGTGTAGAGTTATCGAGTTTTAGAGATGGAACTTTGAGATTTACCGCGTCATTTGATATAACTATGTTCACATTTAAAGATTCTGCAAGATATTTGACAATTTCCTTGAGCGTCATGTTTTCACTGAAAGAGTAGTCAAACCTGTTTCTACTTTTCAAAAAGGTAACGACAAGGGTATTCCCTTTTGTGGTAACGATTGGTCTTGATGGAATTATCATGTGAAAGGACAAAAAGGTATTTCCATTCAGGGAGTACAAGCTGACGAAGTCCAGCGGCCCAGATCTGACAGGTACCATTGAAAAGCTTTCGTAACAACCTTTCATGGTTATTGTGTAAACAGTTCCTGAGAAGCTTATGTCATCTTCCATCTCCACTCTTCTAGAAAGATCTACGACCACGGACACAGCCGCTTCATTATCACGAATGTCGATATTTTTCACGCAGCTATAGTATCCGAAAACTGATGATACAATCAATAAAGCCGTTGTAATAATCAAAATTTTTCTCATTTTATTACGAACAACCCCCCCTTCACTATGTCAAGGACGATGAGTCCTATGCTTGACATGTATATGATCATGTATCTGTTGTCTATGAGCTCATTAGCATCTTGCACAACTTTTTCTCCATCTATATCAAGAAAGACTTTCTTTTCTCCCTTCTTGTCCATTATATATCCTCCGAACTTTATATATCCAACTTCTAGGTTGCTATTTAATATGAGTTTGTTTAGGTCTTCCCTTCCACCTTTTATAACATAGGTTGTAAGTGGATCTGGAGCCGTGATTCCTTCAGAGCATATCTTCACATAATCCTTTATAAAATCGGGTGTTAAGTTTTCTGTCCTTTTTGTTCTAACTCTTTCTACATTCTTTTTTACAGAAGGCAGCTTATTTTCTCCAAAGAGGTTGGAGATGAGATCCGGTTTGAACATGTAAATCATTGCCGCTGCCCAGATAACAATTGCTACTATAAGAAGTATCAGGGTTCTTTTGCTCACTTTTTCAACTCCAAGATCCGAACTTTTATGTGAACATCAGCTTGAGATTCTACCGGTGTAGAGATACTCATGGGATTCTCAGCGTGATTTCTCAGGTTTATGTATTCAATGTATGAGTTTGGATTCCTTATAAAGTAATTCAGCATCTTTACAAATTCCTCTCCATTCACGACTCCCCTCAATGTGATTTCTTCTCCTCTTCTAGATATTCTCACACCGTTGAACATGCCAGGCTCTATCTCAGGTGGATTTTTGAGGATTTTCTTTATTTCTTCTATTGCTTTTAATTGCTCAATATATCTGTTATAAGATTTCTCCAATTTTGGGAGTTCATTCTCTATGTTCTCGGATATCTTCCTTATCTCTAGATATCTTGGTATTGTTGATAAAATCAGTGATGTGAAGAGGATAGCGATTCCTATAAGGAGCAGATATTTTCTCTTAATGACTAACAAAATCTATCACCACCCTCGACATCTTCTTCCCTTCCGTTGTGAAAACATCAAACAGGACATTTTCTTTGACATTACCGAGGTTTCTAAGGTCTTTTACCATATCATCGCTCTTTCTACGATTCGTGTAAATCTCGTAAATGTGAAGACTCATCCTATCAGGATTCATAAGCATCTTGCTGAGTATCATCCAGTTATCTTCTGTCTTTTCGAAATTTTTAAATACCTCTCTAAGGACTTTTTTCGTCGTGTAGGCGGATTTCAAGAAATCTATTATGTCTTTTCTCTGACGTGTTAAAACTACGAATCTCGTGTCGTACTCTCTTATAAGATTTTCTATGTCATCTATGTCGTCTTTGCTTCCTGTTATATCCAATCTGAGCTTCTTTATTATTTCTGCGTGCCTAACTTTGATTTTACCTATGGTATGTTTATGAAGGTGACTCAGGAAGATATATCCCCCTATGGAAGGGAGGAGCATTATAATGAGAAAAGCAATAGCTGATTTGAGTGAAACAACCTTAACTTTTTTGTTGTATAGATTTAACTTTTCCAAATTCCCTTCCTCCCCTTAGAAGTAATCCACCCAGTTCTCTAACATTCTCCACAGAAACGCTTAATTTTAGAACCTCAGACACAGCATCTGAAAAAGGAGATGAAAAGCTTGATGGATCGGATATTAAAACTATCAAGTCAATATCGTTGAGGGATATTTCACCAGCTGACCTGAGAAGCTGGGATATCTCCCTGTTTATCTCCATAGTCAGATTTACAAAGCCTTCCACCAAGAAGCCCCTGAGATCCTCATCCAGAATGTCTCCCATTACATAAAGCTCCGGAACGGTTAATCCGAATCTCTCATTTATTATCTGGAAGACACTTTTCAGGTCTGGGTATATGTTCCTTACAGCTATTACCTGACCACCGCTTACTAGAAACACGCTCACATAGTTTTTGAAGAAGTTCGTTACTATGTATATAACTCTGCCGCTCATTGGGAAAGTGACAGCCTGAAGATATTTTGTTGCATCCGGGATAACTATATCTGGCTCTGGGATTCCGAGCCCTCTGAGATATTCAATGACGCTTTTCTCTATATCCGAATTTTTTGCAACTGCGAAAACACTCTTTCCCATATGTTTTCCAACGAGCGCAACTGATATGTCTTCCATTGACATTCCCATGATCCTTGCGGCTTCCGCTTTTCCTATGTTGAGAATCTCCTTCATCTTTTTTAGCCTTATCGGAACAGCAACATCTATGAAGACTGTCATTCCCATATCAAGGCTCGTTGCTACTATGTCTTCCGGTTCAAAATTGAAGCTTTCTATGAGCTTTTTCCAATCCTCTTCTTTCTCGGAGAATTTCACCTCTTGTTGAATCACCACAAGCTTTCCGAAGGAATACTTTGCCTTCGCTATCGCAAAATACATATCCGAGAAGTCTATTGCTACAACATTTTTTGGGATCGGCCAATTCACTTTGTTTTCACCACCATTTTCCCGGTCACCGGGTTAAAAGAAACTGACCCGCGTTTTAGATAAACCGTCCCAGCGGATATTATGAACCCCATTCTGTACTTTACAAGCCTTCCTGATATATACACGATGTCGAACCTTTTATCTTTGATATTTCTTTTTTCAATTGTTCTAACTTCTTTGTTAGAAACGATAATCTTTCCGTCAGAGTATCTCGTTCTCATTATTTGAGAGAAAACATACGCTTTGAGTTCCAGAGGTTCAAGATCTTTTCCATCTATAATCTTGAGCACCGGAACTGCTATCGCTAGGCTAAGGATAGTCAGGAGTAGAAACCAGATGATTTGAACTGTCACTACATTCCTCCTCCCATTCTCGCTCCCATCGATGCCTGATAGCTGAATATCGTTGAGTAGATGCTCAAAGCTATAAACGCTATTACTCCTCCGACAAAGACTATCATCATAGGTTCAAGCATAGAAACGAATTTCTTAACAGCTATTCTTAACTGTTGCTCATAAAATGTAGCCACCTTTTCCATGACCTCATCTATCTTACCCGTAGATTCCCCTGTACCGGCCATTTCGTAAACTAGCTGCGGCACAAACTTCGCCTCTGCCATAGCGTCTCGGAGGCTCCTACCCTCTTTTATGAGTTCTACGACTTTTTTCGCCTTCTCTTCGAATGTCCTATTTCCAGTCGCCTGAGCAGCCATTTCTATTGCCGTTGTCAGGCTTACACCGGCTGATACCAATATCCCCAAAGTTCTCGAAAATCTTTCGAGAGCTGACATCGTCTGTATTTTTCTTATCGGTGGAAAGAGAGCGGAAATTTTCTCTTTGAATTTCCTTCCACTCACTGTCGATAAGTAGAATCTCATTCCAAAAAAGATTACGAGCATGGCGATTATTATCTCATAAGCGTGATTCTCCATGAAGTTTTTTGCGTTTATCAGAGTTGCTATAAATCCAGTTGGTTGTATACCTATACTTTGTATGAGCATTGGAATGATGTAGAACATCATTGCGAAGACCACTAAGACTGCAAAACCTCCTATAAACATAGGATATCTCATCGAAGCTTTGACTTCGTCGGCTAGTTCTTTAGATGATTCATAAAAATCGGCCAGCCTTTCCATGACTCGATCCAGAGCTCCTCCCTCTTCTCCGGCTTTCACCAAATTTACAA
>Ga0256831_1001630_pt1 | contig 11817 bp, 9 predicted proteins | sample 132544metaG_FD_189087 | JGI IMG/M metagenome (GOLD analysis project Ga0256831, IMG submission 189087) | Hydrothermal vent microbial communities from Lau Basin, Pacific Ocean - 132-544 | ecosystem: Environmental > Aquatic > Marine > Hydrothermal vents | place: Pacific Ocean: Lau Basin | collected... | reverse complement strand
AGCTACCTCAAGTATCCTTTAGTTTCATCATACAAGGGTGACTACGAATAAAGTCAAAATAACCTGCAAATCCTTGTATCTCCAGCACTCTGATCATTCTCGCTACGATTCAACTGATTTATTTAGGTTTAAGCATCTCAAGATGTCGAAGTTTATTTGATGGGAAAAATATATGCCACTGATAATTAAGTATTTGTTTTTTTAATCAACAAATAAATGTTATTCTCAGGCAATTATGAGCTATGGATGACAGGGGCAAGGTAAGGTAGTGATTAACTTGTAGCTAATACAGATCAAGAGCCATTTTAAATCCATACCCTTGAGTGTACTAAAGACACTAAGGATATGGATTGGTATTATTTATTAACCAGTTTATTTTGTTTGAGATGAATAAAATCAAGCAGGATATGAGCAGACTCTAATAGCATGGTATGGCTGTCTCCCTTTTTCTTATCATCTTCTTCATCTTTGTCGTGATCGTCATTTAAGCCAAGGACATCTTCGTCTTCATCAAGCTCCTTAATGTTTTTAAACGGTGTTTCTCCTTTGGCAATACGACGCTTGTTTTCAATAGCCAATTGTTCTTGGCGTGACTCCTGATATTCTTTCTGACGAATTGAAAAATTAAGAGAAACAGTCTTTTTATCTTTTTTCTTATCAATACGATCAATAGTTTCTTGAATGTATAAAAAATCAGGATCTTGAGCGACTCGTTTTTTATGCATTTCTTTGAGCGTGGCAAATGTTGTGTTGAATGTAGGGAAATTATCATAGTCTACTTTATCTACTTGATCCCATGGTAATGCTTCGGGCAAAGAGCTTTCGCCAATGTCATCTTTATCATATAAGGCAGGGAAAGTGATATCAGGTAGTACGCCTAAGTTTTGTGTACTACCACCGGAAACACGGTAAAACTTAGCATGAGTCAATTTGAGTTGACCTTGCTCTAAAGGTTGTAACGCTTGTACGGTACCTTTACCAAAGGTCTGATTACCAATAATTAAACCACGGTTATAGTCTTGGATAGCACCGGCAAAAATTTCAGATGCTGAAGCACTTAGGCGATTGACCAAGACAGCTAATGGGCCAGTATAGTCAACACTCTCATCCTCATCTCTGAGCTGGGCGATACGACCGTCTGCGGACTTTATTTGTACGGTAGGACCCGATTTTATAAATAAGCCAACTAATGAATTTACTTCTTGTAGAGAGCCACCACCATCATTTCGTAAATCAATAACCAGACCATCAATGTCTTTTTCTTTTAATTCTTTAATGAGTTTTTTAACATCACGGGTGGTACTTTTGTAGTTTGGGTCGCCTGCTTGAGCGGCTCTAAAATCAATATAAAATGCAGGGATGTCAATAACACCTATTTTTTTCTTCTGGCCATTATTGTCGGTGATTTCAATAATCTCTTGTTTGGCTGCCTGCTCTTCAAGCTTAACGGTATTGCGAACAATTTTAATGGTTTTGGTTTTATGTTCATCCTTGCTTTTTTGTGGGATCAGTTCTAAGAGAACTGTTGTGCCTTTTTTTCCTCGAATAAGTTGTACCACATCATCCAAGCGCCAGCCAATAACATCAACTAACTCACCATCGGTTCCCTGACCTACGCTGACAATGCGATCACCTGCTTTTAACTGACCGGCTTTTTCGGCAGGGCCTGCGGGAACCAGACGTTTGACTTTGGTGTAGCCATCTTCTGATTGCAACATAGCACCAATGCCTTCAAGTGATAAGCTCATTTGAATATCAAAATTTTCAGAGACACGAGGTGAAAAATACTGTGTGTGAGGATCGTAAGATTCAGCTAGGGCATTAATATAAATACGAAAAGCATCTTCGCTATTGGTTTGTTTGATGCGGTTGAGCTGGCTTTTGTAACGCTTTATTAGTAACTCTTGAATCTCTTTATCTTTTTTCCCTGCCAGTTTAAAACTAATAATTAGGTTTTTAAGTTGTTTGCGACTGAGATTGTTCTGTTCAGTAATATCCTTTGGCCATGCAAGTTTGTCCCGTTTTAAAATTAAGGTTTCATTTTTACTTAAATCCAACTCATTAAAATGATTCTCAAGTAAATTTAAGGTGTAAGTGAGCCGTTCAGCATGGCGTTTTTGGTAAAGATTAAAGCTATTAAAGGCATTGTCGAGTTCTCCTCGACGGAAGTTATTATCAATTAGTAAACGAAAGCGTTCAAATTTTTTGATATCGGAAGCAAGAAAAAATGTCCGGTTAGGATCTAAAAATTTGATAAAGGCATCAAATACTTTAGATGATAACTTATCATCTAATACCATTTGGCGATAATGTTGATATTGTAGTTGCTTGGCAATAATAAAACTTAGTTTTGCATGTTCTTTAGCTGGAGAGACAGGATGAATATAATCTTCAGCCTGATAAATTTTGGCTGTGGAGAGTAATGGGGCAATTAAAAAGAGGCTGCCGATAGCTAGAGTAAAGAGTAATCTTGAGTGATTAAGTGATTTTTTTGGAGATAAATTAATAAGTTTAGGCATAAATAGTTTCTTAGTTTTTGTATTTGTTCTTTGAGTTAGCTCATTAAAGTAGAAGTCTGTTAGATAAATAAGCACTGTAAACAGGGCTATTTTTCGTTACTCAATAGTCAATGTATCAATATAAAGGTGTAAACATAGTCAGTACTAATAGAGACAAATGATTATGAAAACAGTTCACTGCCTTATAATACACCATAGAGTGCTTTTTATGACAATACTTTTACTATATAGTGACTGCTTTCATATTTTTAAATGTTCGCAAGGTATAATTTATGGGACGTTATCGGCCACCAAGACCACCCTCATCAAAATATATTACAGCAGAAGGCAAGTCTCGTTTAGAAGAAGAGTTACGTTATTTATGGAAAGATAAACGCCCTGTAGTCACTCAGGCAGTCTCTGAGGCAGCAGCTCAGGGTGATCGAAGTGAAAATGCAGAATATATTTATGGTAAAAAGCAGCTAAGAGAAATTGATGCGCGAGTACGTTTTTTGTCAAAGCGTCTGGATGATATGGTGGTGGTAGATCGTATCCCCAAAGATACTCAAATCGTGTTTTTTGGTGCTTGGGTTGCGTTGGAAGATGAAGACGGTGATACTAAACAATATCGTATTGTTGGTCCAGACGAATTTGATGTATCTCAGGGGTTGATCAGTGTTGACTCACCTTTAGCTAAAGCATTGCTGAATAAGCGACAGGGCGATGATATTGTGGTTCAGGGGCCTCATGGTCAGCTTGAGTATTATCTGAGTCAAGTTCAGTACCAGCCTTTTAGTGGCTAAAAAATTGCCTTATATCCTTTTTATTTTTGTAAGCTAAATACGGTTTCAGCCGTCTTTTTATTAATACTGACATGCAGTTCACAATAGGTGTTTTCCTGCATGGGATCGTCACCACAATTACAGCCGGCAATGATTTCATTAAAAAAGATGCCAACATGAATGCGTATATGGGTATTGTTTTCTTCTGCTTTATTGATGAGAGCAGAAATGTTGCTATCATCTGCTTGACCACCCTGACAAGTGGCTTTATCTAATGGCAGGGTGTCTTTTGGAAGGTTCTCAAGTTCCTGTTTTAGCACTTTTTTGAAGTCTTCACATCCCCAGTGCTTTAATGACCGGCTTAGTGTTATCATAATTATCTATTGGGAACCTTATTTTGCTTTTGGGATCAGAGCGATTTCATCACCATGTTCTAATACGGTAAAAAGCTCAGCAAATTCTTTATTGACGGTAAATTGAATGCTGTCATTACTGAAGGCACGTTGCCAGCGGTTACCCCGTGTTCTTAATAACTCAAGCAATTGTTCAACGGTATTGATGCCTATGGGTAACTCAAGCTCTTCTTCCTCTTTAGTAAATTTAATGAGTTTATCCATAAAATAAAGCACTTTGATTGTTGCTGGGCCATCGTGGCTGCTATTAATATCACCACGAGTCAGACAGTGTTGTTCAAGTGTTTTTAGATACTCAGACCAATAAGATTGGTAGTTTTTTCCTAGATCATAGAGTGTTTGCCAAGAATAAATACCCTGATCATAACCATCATCAAAAAATAGCCTCAGAGCATAGCTTCCCTGTGCTTCTATGGAGTCAATATTGACATTGATTTTTCCTGAAACAGGTATGTTAGAGGTTGTTATTTCAGCTGATTTAGCATGAGTACGTAAATACTCACAACTGAGACGATAATTTTCTCCGGTATCAAAACTGATTTCTAATAAGCGGGATTTTTTATGTAGATTAATTGCAATTGGATTGTGTTCAGTCATACTCTTTGATTAGCCCTAATTAATTAGTCTTGGCTAATATGGGGGCAGCTATTTGAAAATCATAGGCCAAAGACTTAATTTTCCTGTTTGTAAGCTAAGATTTAGCAATATGGATAAGATTTTCTGCTTCAATGAGTAAACAATCAGCTTGTTCGGTCTGTTTTAAATAGGCAATAATTAACTCGGCTGCTTTACCTGTTAATAGGGTATTAATTCTATTCATAGGTTTAAATTGTTTGGCTTTAAAGTCCATGACATCATTAATATCATCAATTCTTAGAGCAACTGAAGGAGACCGACCATCTTCTGTAATATAAAGCAGTACTTGGCGAGTAGACTCTTTTAAATGCACTCGTGCTTGTTCAAAACGTTTCATTAAACGTTTTAGTGTGACATTTTTTTCAAAACGTAAAATCTTTAAGGCCTCATCACCGCGATGCTCTTTTTTCATATCCAGTAGCTTGTCTGCTAGAGAATGAATGAGCTGGTGAGGCTGATTAAATTCACTGAGAATTTCCATAAAAGTTTCATCACGAGTATTAAAACTGTCATACCATTGACCAAAGGCGCACTTATGATGATCTCTGGCTTTTAGAAACGGTGTGTCATTCAGTAAACTGTCTTCTAATGCCGAAATCCAGCCAATATGATCTTTTTCCTGTTCATTGAGTAATTGGATTAAGTGGTCACTTTTTTCAATACCAGAAGTAAAGCCCAGCATATTGGCAAAGTCTAAAACAGGGACGGCATTATCTTGAAACTCAACCATTCCGATTAAGCCTTTTGCTTGAGCGGGTACGCTTTGAATTTTCCCCATTTCCTGACTAATAGTTAGTACATTAGCAATATCAATGGCATAGAGCGTATCTGCAATCCAAAATGTAAATGCTCGAAGACCGTCAGCGTATTTATCTGCTAAGGGAGTAAGGATGCTTGGATTGTGTGCGGTGGCTTCCACGGCCTGTACTGCTGACATATTCATGTTTAAGTCCTGTTGCGTATGGTGCTGTGAGTCTCTGTTGTCTATCGGTGTATTGCTAATTAAGAATAACGGATAAATTAAATAAATCTTTACTCTTGAGATAAATTTTTGTTGAATTTAAATAAATTCTGATTTATAGAGAACATTCCGTTATAATGCGCCTTTTCTTTTGAGTCGATGCCGATACTAAGGCAATTAATGATTGCTTTTAACTTACTCAGGTATTAGTTTTACTTCGACTTTAGCTCAAATTAATATTATTTTGGTAACGTTTCAGTATGTTTTCATACCGAATGCTTACTTATTTTTTTAAACTATAGCTTAATTTTTGGACTTTCACAGTGAAAGATATTAGTAAAATTAGAAACATCGCCATCATCGCACACGTTGACCATGGCAAAACGACGCTCGTTGATGAGCTGCTGAAGCAATCAGGTACTTTTGATGACCGTCAGGAACTCTCTGAACGGATGATGGATTCTAACGATCTTGAAAAAGAGCGTGGTATCACAATTTTATCTAAAAATACGGCTATTGAATGGAATGATTACCATATCAATATTGTTGACACACCGGGACACGCTGATTTTGGTGGAGAGGTAGAGCGCGTCTTATCTATGGTCGATTGCGTTTGCCTATTAGTTGATGCGGTTGAAGGCCCTATGCCACAAACGCGCTTTGTGACCCAAAAAGCCTTTGAACTGGGTCTAAACCCAATTGTTGTGGTTAATAAAATTGACCGCGACGGTGCGCGCCCAGACTGGGTTATTGATCAAACCTTTGATTTGTTTGATCGTTTAGGCGGCAACGATGAGCAATTAGATTTTCCTATTGTTTATGCCTCAGCCATTAATGGTTATGCATCGCTTGAAGATGATGTTCGTGAGGGTGATATGTTGCCTTTATTTGAGACCATTGTTGACAAAGTATCACCTCCTGATGTCGATATTGATGCACCCTTTCAAATGCAAGTTATTAGCTTAGATTATAATAGCTATCTGGGTGTTATTGGTATCGGGCGTATTAAGCAGGGTATTATTAAGGCGAATACCCCCGTTGTGATCATTGATCATGAAGGCAAAGAACGCAAAGGGCGTATGTTAAAACTCTTTGGTTTTAAAGGACTTGAGCGAATTGAAGTCGCAGAAGCACAAGCAGGCGACATTATTGCCTTCTGTGGCATCGAGGGTTTGAATATTTCCGATACCCTATGTGATCCTAATTCAGTAGAAGCGTTACCAGCATTAACCGTTGATGAACCAACGGTAACGATGACCTTTCAAGTGAATAACTCGCCTTTTGCTGGTCGTGAAGGTAAATTTGTTACCTCTCGCCAGATCAAAGATCGCCTAGAAAAAGAGTTATTGCACAATGTTGCCCTACGAGTTGAACAAACAGAAGACCCTGATAAATTTAAAGTCTCAGGCCGTGGTGAATTACACTTAGGTGTGTTAATTGAAAATATGCGTCGTGAGGGTTTTGAACTCGGTGTTTCCCGACCAGAAGTGATCATCAAAGAAGTTGATGGTGTCATGAGTGAACCCTTTGAAGATGTTATGTTAGATGTTGAAGATCAACATCAAGGTAGCATTATGGAAAAAATGGGTGATGTCAAAGGTGAGCTTAAAGATATGGTTCCTGATGGCAAAGGTCGGGTCAGATTAGAGTATATTGTACCTTCTCGTGGCCTTATTGGCTTTCAGACTGAATTTATGACCCAAACATCAGGTAGTGGCTTGTTTTATCATAACTTCTCCCATTATGGACCTATGGTTGCGGGTGAATTTGGCAATCGTGATAAAGGTGTTCTAATCAGTAACTCCCAAGGAACATCCGTTGGTTTTGGTCTCTTTAACCTGCAAGAACGTGGTCGTCTCTTTATTGGTCATGGTGTGGATGTTTATGAAGGTATGATCATCGGTATTCATTCTCGCAGTAATGATTTAGTGGTTAATCCGCTAAAAGCCAAGCAGTTAACCAATGTTCGTGCCTCTGGTACCGATGAAGCCGTTACCTTAACGACACCGGTCACAATGTCTCTGGAGCAAGCTTTAGAATTTATTGATGAAGATGAACTCGTTGAAGTTACACCAGAAAGTGTTCGTATTCGTAAGCGTATGCTGGGTGAAAATGAACGTAAACGTGCGGGTCGAGCGAAAAAAGCATAACGATTTTTATTTAACCTGAATTCAGGATAAGATGATCTTAAAAATTATTTCAGATTGTGGCTACTACAGATAAAACATAGATCACAAGCACGACATCTTGATTTTTTGGCATTAAAGAAAATATTACTTAGCTTTGTTTAATTTTACTTAAGTTATAGTTGTTTTAAAGATGAATTAATATATACTTTTCAACGTGTTACCTTTTTAAGAAAATATGATTATTGAATTAATAGCAACTTAAGAGTAGAATATACAGCCCGTTTAAAAGTGCTTGTTTGTTATCTATTGCAAAACATAAGTTAAGGCGAAAATGAAGAATAATCTTGAAATACTAAAAAATTTTGGTGCCATTGCTGAAGAGTTAAAGAGTAATCCGACACCTGATGCCTACTGGATCCAAGAAGAAAAAGAATCTCGTCAGCGTATGGAGCAGAACAAGAAATTTAAGCAGTCTATTTCAATGAGTAATAAGAAATTTCATCAGCCTTTTTCTTTATAGCGAGTAAGGAGTTTTAATGTTTAATACTCCTTACGGTATTTTTAGATATGAAATAAATACCCTTTGCTCTTATATCGCCTACCAAACGAATACACCTCTACACCATATCAAACAAAAAGCACAAATTAGCTATTTAGCTAATTATTTTGATCGACTTAAAGCAGAACATCTTGATCAATCTGAAATTTTTTTCATCCATGAAAATGAATATATCGACAAATATTATTTAGAAGACTATGCAGAATATTACGTTCGGTGTTTTCAAAACTATGTAAAAAACTGTTCTCGTATCCATTTCTTCAAATTGGAGAAAGATTTTAGTAGTAGTGAGGATAGTACAAAAGATAAAAAAATTAATGAATTAATTAAGAACGAATTTCATTTGGCTCTTTCGGGTGAAACATCAATAATTAATTCAGATAATTACTTAGGTTATATTGTCATACGACCTATTCCACAAACCTTTTTAGCCAAAGTTTGTTTAAAACCTTATTATCAGAATAAAAAGACTGATCGATTAGATAAATTTATTATTGCAAAAAGCTATCAGGTGTCTTTGTTTGGCATTGACTTAAAAATCGAGACTGTTGCCCAACAAGAACAGGATAAAGTTCTGGCTGCTTGTGCGACCAGTGCCCTGTGGTCATTTTTTCATGCTCATCCAAACCTTAGCATCAAGCATTTGCCTTCATCCAGTGCGATTACTAAAAATGCTTATCCAGAGCACAATGGCCATGACCGAGAATTTCCAAATTCTGGTCTCTCGACTGAAATGATCTGCCGTAGTTTAAGATTTAATGGTTTATCACCCAAATATTTTGAATTTTTCAAAGAAGAAACAGACAAGAAATTAGCACTGCACTCCCTCAAAGAACATATTTTTGCCTATTGTTCCAGTAAACTACCCATTATTCTTGGTGTAACCATCAAAGATACTGAAGAAAAGGTGGATAAAGGGCTGCATGCAGTTACTATTTTAGGGTATTCCTTAGATGAAACAGTAACAACAAGTACAGCGGCAACAAAATCATTATCAAATATTAATCTTGTCTCTCAGCAGTTACAAAATTTATATGTACATGATGACAGAATCGGGCCTTTTACCAAAATAGAGTTTGATAATGAGGACAATAACTGGACAGTTTCCATTGATAAAAATAATGCGGTAACTGAAATTGAGAACCATAAAACTGAAATATATGTCTCTGACACATTGATTATTGGTTTGTATCATAAAGTTCGCATTTCTTATGCCAGTATCAAAGATACCTGTAGCGAATTAAGTAGTTTGTTAACGTCCTATCTAAGACCAAAAGGGGAAAACTCAGCCAAATATGCAGAGGCCATTGAAGCGTTTTTATGGGATATTCAGCTCAAAAAGGTATCTGAATTAAAAAAATGGATTTTATCTGATAGTACTATCAAGAATAAAGAAAAATATGTAACCACTTCATGGCCTAAATATATATGGAGTGCCAGAGTATCATTAGAGGGTATAGATATATTTGAATTATTATTTGATGCCACTGATATTGAACAAGGCAATGTATTTTTAGATATCTTACCTTTAAATGAAGAGATGGCCACTTCATTTATACAGATGTTAAAAGGCTATTGTAGTGATCATTTTAACTTTAGAATTAAGAAAGATGATATTTCAAGAACACCTAATAATCATATTTGGGGAATTATTGATTATTTTAATAAAAAAACCAGCTTTGCAGATAATCTGAATCATTTATTTGGGAATATTAGAATTCCCAAAAAGATTAAAGAAACAGAAGTCAATGAAGATACCATTATTTCACAATGTGAAGTCAGATATGACGGAACAGAGACAGCAGACTTTTCATTAGATTCTGAACTAAAAGGTTGTAGTTATATTTGGGTCATTGATACTGATGGATTCCTTTGCATAGGTCAAGAACCTGATGGGAGCCAACAAGGCCACCCAACATTAACTGATGGAAAGCCTGCTCGGATTGGTGGTGAACTGCACTATCAATCTGGTATATGGAGAGTTGATCCTTTTTCGGGAAGATACTCCAGTGATTATAGCGAGGATGAAAAAAAACAATTAATTGATAATGTTATCAAGTACCGATTTAATGTTTTTCTACCCCACCAACAGTTTCAAACACAACTTGAAAAGGTTAATAACCAATAATGAAAATAAAATTTAACAGTAGAGAAAGCCAAAATTGAATGTGGTAAAGCTTATTTAGGATAATCACTCGCTTAATGACAACTTCTAGCTGAACTATAAATACATGCTTGATACTATAAAAACAGTCGAAACCCCCGAAGGTGTGACCTTACAATTAACCTGTGTGGGTTTTTATGCCCGTAGTATTGCTTGGTTGATAGATGCCTTGATTCATGCTGCTTTGCTAATATTTTTTCTCTTTGTGTTACCAAAGTTGGGTGATTTTGGTATGGGCTTATTTTTAATCGTCCTATTTTTACTGACTTGGCTTTATCCGGTATTATTTGAAATTTATATGCAGGGGCAAACACCGGGAAAAAAAGTGATGGGGATTCAAGTATTACTCATAGATGGCTCTATGGTTAATTGGAGTGCCTCCTTATTAAGAAACCTACTAAGAACTGTTGATTTTCTACCCTTTATGTATGCCCTTGGGGTTGCTAGTATGTTGATGAGTAAAGATTTTCGTCGCTTAGGCGACTTGGCTGCCAATACGATTGTGGTTTATAAAAAACAGCTACAAAAGCACAAAGAAATTGCTTTTGTAGAGCCAGAAGCCCCAGATTGTGCACTCAGTGCAAAAGAACAACAAATTATTATTCACTACGCTGAACGCATGCATGAATTTTCTAATGAGCGTGCCGAAGAGTTGGCCTTGTTGGCCGAACCCTTAGTAAAAAATATAAGGGCATCAAAACAGCGTTTTCCTGCCAGTCATAAATTACTTGCGATTGCTAATTATCTTGTGGGGCGTAGATGAATCAAGAACAATTTATTGCTAAACATGAACAACAATGGCTGATATTGGAAGTGCTCCTTAATCCAACAATTAAAAGTCGTTTATTAAAAGGTGAAGTTCTGACTAAAGAGGGGAAAACTAAAAAAATTAGTCCATATGAAGATAAAATTAAGGCATTGGATCATCAATTAATTACTCAGGCTGATTTTACCGCCTTGTATAAAGAGGTCTGCCAACATTTATCTCTGGCTCAGTCCAGACGTTATAGTCCTTATTTGCTTGAACGCTTAAGCTTTTTAGTTGATAGTGCTCATCAAAAATTTTATCAACCGATGCATACCCATAGTGAAAAACCCTTTCGAGCCGTGGTTAATTTTTTTATGCACACCTTTCCGCAAACAGTGCGCAGAGAAATTAAATGGCTCTACTTGTCCTCGGCTTTCTTTTTCTTGCCATTAGTGATAATGATTGCCTTAATTCAAGTTCAGCCAGAATTTGTTTATAGTATTTTATCACCGGATACTGTATTTGATATGGAAGCGATGTATGATCCTTCAGCGGGTCATATTGGTCGAGAACGTGGTTCTGACTCAGACAGTAAAATGTTTGGCTTTTATATTTTCAATAATACTGGGATTGGTTTTAGAACCTTTGCCACGGGATTTTTCTTTGGTATTGGCAGTATGTTCACCTTACTTTTTAACGGCTTTTATATCGGTGCTATTGCCGGCCACTTAACACAAATTGGTTATGGTCATACCTTTTGGCCCTTTGTTTCAGGACATAGTGCGATGGAATTAACCGCCATTGCACTCAGTGGTGCAGCAGGGCTAAAACTGGGCTTTTCATTATTAATACCTGGACGAAAAAGTCGTTATCAATCCTTATTGGATGCCGCTCATATCGCTGTAAAAATTATGTCAGGTGCCGCCC
>Ga0256831_1001629_pt1 | contig 11818 bp, 13 predicted proteins | sample 132544metaG_FD_189087 | JGI IMG/M metagenome (GOLD analysis project Ga0256831, IMG submission 189087) | Hydrothermal vent microbial communities from Lau Basin, Pacific Ocean - 132-544 | ecosystem: Environmental > Aquatic > Marine > Hydrothermal vents | place: Pacific Ocean: Lau Basin | collected... | reverse complement strand
GGACGGGGCCGTGCAAGGGCGGCGCTCTTCCAGGCTGAGCTACCGGCCCATCTCCATGTTCTTTAATAGAGTCCCTCAGCAGCCTTATATCCTTTATCTCGTCGTTTCACCTGGTTATCTGGTATTTCCTGACCTCCTCGTACAGCTTCTTCCCCGGCCCCTCCTCGAAATACTGTCTTATCGGCGCTATCAGCTGATCTAGAGCATCTGCTAGTGCGTTCTTGAGGTCTAGCGGATGTATCTTACCTGCATCATAGTCTTTGACCAGGTCGTCGTAGCTGGTATAGGTCTCCTCGCCCTCCCTTGTCTTGACCGTGAATGTGTCGCGTGTCCTGAACACTATCTCCTTAACATATACTAGGACGGGGTTCTCGATGGTTAGACTGTATTCTTCCGTCCTACCATTAACCGTCCTGGTAACCCTATGCTCTACAACGCTTTTCGGCGGGCAATACGCCTTCCTGATCTTCCTGAATATCTTCTTGCGGCTATCATGGATGAGAATCGTTGTCTCGGGCTTAGACTTGCTCATCTTACTCGCTATGATGAAGTCCTTCCACGGATCATCGTCAAACCCGGGCAGAGTCGTTGGCGGAGGCGTCAGGGATGGGAGGAGCCTATGGTGGACGGCGACGGGCTTTCCGTTTACCCCGTAGTCCTCGTAGCCGAGGAGCTTATACATCTTGTATCTCCGGCCGGCGAGCTCTATAGATTTACCCGCCACGTCCCTGGCCAACATGTTCACTTTCCGCTGATCAATCCCGAGCTGGGGAACATCCACTGGTAGGTGGAAGATGTCGGCGGCCTGCATTGAGGGATAGAAGAAAATAGCTGTCTCCTTCTCCTCCGCCGCTATCCTTCCAGCTATGGTTAATGCACGCTTGGTTCTACGGAGGCTGTGGGCCTTAGCTATCAGTATTACTTTCCTCCAGTATTCGGGGTCCGAGAAGAAGTTCATATGCCATACAATCTCTATCTTGTCGAAAGGTACTCCGAGGACCTCGCACGACCTCCTCCAGACCTCGCGGAAATACTCCCCAGCCCTCCTGATCCTCTCTAGGTCGCCTCCCAGCTTATTGTTTATCCATGCATAATCGTCGGCCAGCAGGTACTTCATCCTAAAGCCTGCTTTGAGAAGATAGCCAGTAAGTATTGTGCGGTAGATGGCGATAGGGATGTGTGCCAGGCCGGATGGCTCGAAGCCGTCGTAGGCCCATGGATGCTCCTTTGTCTCAAGAAGAATCCTCAAGTCCTTCTCGGTCACGATCTCTCTGGCGAACTCCTTGATATAGGATAGCCGTGTCTCAACATCCAATACGTATACACCCCGTAGACTATAGTATGGAGATTGTCTTGAACCAAAGATATCGTTATCGCCCTAAGGATGGATTGTCGGAGAGGATTATCTTGGAGCCTGATAGAGGCTAGACGATCCTTACACGGTTGACCTTCTTGTTCTGCCAACTATACCTCCTGATCCTCTTGCTTCTCCCAAAACCACATGCAGCACAGTAGCCCTTAGCGACGTTGAACGCGTGTCTACCGCACCGCCTACATCTTATGTGTGTCTTGCTCCTCCCGTGCTTACCCATTGAAGGCGTTCCTTTACCCATACATGATCACCCCGGCTGGGCTTCTCGGCCATGACTAGAGCTCTGTCGGGGAGATCAGGACTACGGTGTCTCCCCTTATAACTATGGTTCCAAGCTTCCTCGTGGAGCCGTCTCCTCGGAGCTCCTCGGCATCCTCGAGGACAATGTTCAGATGCTGATCAAAGCTCTTCAGCTTCCCCCTGACTTCTCGCTCGCCCTTGAGCTTTATCAATACGATATTACCGAGATACTCTTGTAGGAGCTTATGAGCAGTCTCGGCCACGTCTACTCATCTCCGTCTAGTGCTTGTTCCCTCCATTCAATCATAACGTCTATGCCTAGGAGTATTGGGTAATGTATCCAAGTATATAAGTACTATGGATCACATGTGTATGTGACAAGTAATAAGTCTCCCTCCACAATATTATCTCGAAGGATATGTGGAGGGGATCCCTGGCTGATCTTATGATGAGCTTTCGGTCGCCCCGAAGGTGATCCGTATTGCCTAGGCGGTGGGTGTTATCCAAGAAGGAGAGGAAACAGCTCGTCAAGGAATTGTCCAGTCTTTATCCGGGCCTGGAGCTCGACCCGTCCTCGAAGATCGAGTACTACCAGTCCAGAGAACTACCCCTAATCATAATAGTTGATGATGTCCCAGCATTCTTCAAGTACGAGGATAAATGGGTACCACATCTGAAATACCTGCTCAGTAAAGGATACGAGTGGATCCCACGGATCGTTGTGGATATGGGGGCCGTCAAGCCCCTGGGCCGAGGAGCAGACGTTATGGCCCCAGGCATAAGGAGAGTTGTCGGGGAGTTCCGGGCAGGCGATCCCGTAGCGGTCGTGGATGAAAAGTATGGAAAACCATTCGTTGTAGGAATAGCTCTTGTAGACTCAGTCAGAATCCCCGGTATGAAGAGGGGGAGGGTTGTTAGGAATATCCATCGTGTCGGTGATAGGATTTGGCGTTTACTCTAGCTCTGTGTTAACCGGGGGGTTACACGGGATCGCATCCTCTGGAACAGACATGATATTTTTATAAAGACTACAACACCGTAGATATGCCTAGCATAGACAAAACAAGATAAGCAGAGGTGAACGCCTAGAATGCCTTTCAATGAGGGCGACTTCATAGTACTCGAGTACACGATCAGGGTAAAGGAGACGGGCAACATAGTTGATACAACGAATGAGGAGCTCGCTAAGAAAGAAGGTGTTTACGAGTCGGGCAGGCTGTACGGGCCGACCCTAATAGTTCTCGGTAAGGGCTGGCTCAACAAGTATGTTGAGGAGAAGATCAAGGAGCTCGACGTGGGTGGAGAGGCCGAGATAGAGGTTCCACCCGAAAAAGCGTTTGGTGAAAGGGATCCCGGCAAAGTAAGGGTGTTTAGTATAAGAGAGTTTAGGAAGCGGGGATACAGGGTCCGGGTTGGAGACGTTGTAGAGGTTGGCGGCGAGAAAGGCATTGTAAAAAGCATAACTGGCGGCAGAGTGATCATTGACTTCAACCACCCACTAGCGGGTAAGACCCTCATCTACAAGGTCAAGATAGTTAGGAAGCTTGAGGGAACAGAGGAGAAGATCAAGGGCCTTGCGAGGAGGTATCTGCAGATACCGGAGGAAGAGCTCAAGATAGAGTATGATCCTGAGGAGAAGAAGGTCGTCATAGAGATCCCGACGAAATACATGGCTAGAAGAGATATACAGTACGCCAAGATACTCCTGGTCACAGACATTTACGATATGCTGAAAGACGAGGTAGATAAGGTAGTGTTCCAGGAAGTATTCACGAGGCGGAAGGAAGAGAAGGCGGGGAAACAAGAAGAAGCCGAGAAGAGGGAAGCCGAGGAGAAGACGGGAGAAGCACCTAAGGAAGAAGAAGCTGCAGAGGAGAAGGCTTAGCCCGAGCTGTAACAGCTCAACTTATGTTACTCTATAACACCTGTTTCTTTAGCAAGTCTCCAGGCCGCTTCCGGGGTAAGGCCGTTCTCGCCCAGTATCGTGTATCTCTCCGGCCTAATACGGTGCGCTATGGTTAGAGCCTTAACAATGATCTCAGCCGGTATACCCAGTTCTCTCGCAGTTACGGGTAATCCGATCCTTTTCATTACGGATCTGACCTTCTTCCACCGCTTATCGCCGTAGAGGTATAGCATCATAATCGTCCCAACTCCTACCTGTTCTCCATGTAGTGCCTTCCCTGGAGCAAGTATGTCCAGGGCGTGGCTAAACAAGTGCTCAGAACCGCTTGCAGGCCTGCTTGAACCAGCTATGCACATCGCTACACCACTGCTTATCAGTGCCTCGACAAGGATTCTGATACCGTCCGGGTTACCGCTCCCGATGAGCTCGTGGTATCTCAGCACATGTTTCGCCGATAGGAGTGCTAGCTGCGCGGCGTACTCGCCATAGTATTCTCCTTTAAGCCTATGCGCTAACTGCCAGTCCTTAACAGCTGTGAGTTTCCCTATGAGGTCTCCTACACCGCTGAGATTTAGTCTTCTAGGAGCTCTTGATATGATCGATATGTCGGCGAGGATCAGTGTGGGTGTGACGGCCGGCATACTGGTCGGCTTATCCCTGCCCTTAAGACTTGCGAAAGGAGATGTTATCCCGTCGTGGCTGGCGGCCGTTGGAACACTTACCAGTAACCCGTTATTCCTGGATGCAGAATACTTGGCTATATCTATGGATTTGCCTCCGCCGATACCTAGGTATATGGTTATACCTTGCTCCCTCGTCTCGGCAGCTACTTTCTCAGCGACGGATATATGGGGGGATTCAACAATCCATGTGCCCACCTTTAAGCCGGAAGCCTTAAGACGCTCCTCTATTTTACGGGATATTTTTTCATATACGTGGGGCCCTGTTATCAGGGCGATGCGGTCATCTGTTGAAACATTTATTTCCTCGAGATAACGCGTTATGTTCGATGCAATATTGTTTCCCACAACAACGAGTTTCGGTAAGATGATCTTATGTTGTTTGGCGCTGTTCACTTCTAATACACCATTTACATACAATTTATCGGTGGCTACAAGTGTATTTATAAATAAGGATAATTAGATAGTTTGTGCATGGCATTATCTCTGGTAGCGGTGGGTGTTAATGACTAGTAAGACCGCGTCTAAGACGACGACCGTTGGGCTCGTGGTAAGAGATTATGTTGTCCTAGCAGCTGATAAGCGTGCCACAGCGGGCACTATGGTCGCACATAATAGGGTTATGAAGATACAAAAGATAGATGATCATGCAGCGATGACTATCTCAGGCCTAGTCGCTGATGCTCAGTACATTGTTGAGCAGGCCAGATATATATCGCGCAAATACAGCATCGACATGGGGAAACCCATAAGTATTAGAGGGCTTGCCTCGCAGATCTCCATTATATTACAGGCGTACCTTAGGATGAATCCGTTCATAGTCCAGCTTATCATAGGCGGATATGATGTGGCGCCTCACATATATTATGTAGACTTATTCGGTAGCCTTAGTGAAGAAAAATATATAGCTACGGGCTCGGGTTCGCCGGTTGCATATGGCGTTCTAGAGTCGGGCTATCGAGAAGATCTAAGTCTCGAGGAAGCGAAAGATCTGGCGTACAGAGCTGTCAGGGCTGCTACTGAGAGGGATAGCTATAGTGGTGAAGGCGTGGACATAGTTGTGATCGGTAAGGACTTGTATGAGGAGGAAACAAGGCTTTTCCGGAAAAAGGTAGTGAGTCTCTTATAGGCTAATACGTTCTCCGAGGCCTAGAATATAATAAGGTATATTAAGTAAACAATCATAACTCACATATTGATAATAATCGGGCACACTATGTGCTCGTGTTTCTAGTTAGTTAAACATACTGATGTTCTAGCTAATCAACTCGATCAACGATATAATGGTGTTGGAGTGTGAAAAGACTGATAATAGATCGAGGGAGAACAACACTACTCCGCCAGATCCTCGCGGAATTACCGCCCGATATAGGGCTGACAAACATCGAGTTCGAGGGACCGGAGATAGTCCTTTATGTTAAGAATAGGAAGGCTATTGCCAACAAACTAGATCTGGTCAAGAACATCGCTAAGAAGGTCAGGAAGAGGGTAGTGATACGAGTACACCCAGACGCCAGGCTTCCACCGCAAGAGGCTAAGGAGAAAATACTAGAGCTTGTTCCTAAGGATGCCGGAATCGATCCTAACAGTATAGTGTTTGATAAAACCCTGGGGGAGGTATGGATCAAGGCCGAGAAGCCCGGAATGGTTATAGGTAAGGGGGCGGTGCTCCATCATCTAATTCTAGCGGAGACGGGTTGGCGCCCCGAAGTATTCAGAGCGTCACCGCTGGAGTCGAAAACACTTAACGTCATCATGACGAACCTGTTAAAGCAGAGTGATTATAGGCTGAGGTTCCTCAGGTACATAGGCGAGAGAATACATCGAGACGTGATCTTTAAGAACAATTATGTCAGGATAACAGCGCTAGGAGGGTTCATGGAGGTCGGGAGATCAGCCATCCTCGTCGAGACTAGGGAGAGCAGAGTCCTCCTAGATCTTGGCGTAAATGTCGGCGCAGGATCAGATCCTAACAGGGCTTATCCATACATAGACATAAGCCAGATAAGAATATCGGAGCTCGACGCCGTAGTAGTTACTCATGCTCATCTAGACCACTGCGGCTTGGCACCGCTCCTATTCAAATACGGCTATCGAGGCCCCGTATATGTTACTAAGCCCACGAGAGAGCTCATGGCAATCATGATCAAGGATTATATAGAGGTAACGCAGCGCGAGGGAAAATACCTGCCCTACGGCGAGAAAGAGCTCATGACGATGATACTTCACACGATACCGCTGGGATATAATGAAGTGACTGATGTAGCTCCCGATATAAAGGTTACAATGTATAATGCCGGCCATATCCTCGGATCAGCCATTGTCCACCTACACATAGGGAGCGGGCTCCACAACATAGTCTACACAGGCGACTTCAAGTACGCTAACACCAGGCTCCTCGAGAGAGCCAACGACAAGTTCCCCCGTGTGGAGACCCTAATAATGGAGTCAACATACGGTGCTACAAGGCAACAGAATAGGCGTGAGGCGGAACAAGAACTAATCAGTATTATCAAGAGAACTATCGAGAGGCAGGGCATAGTCCTTATACCTGTTTTCGCCGTTGGTAGGGGCCAGGAGATAATGCTTGTATTAAGCGACGCCATACAGCGCGGGCTACTGCCCAGAGTTGACGTGTTTATCGAGGGCCTAGTAAACGAGGTTACAGCGATACATACACAGTACCCCGAATACCTGAACCGCAATCTGAAAGACATGATATACCGTGGCGAGAACCCCTTTGTGGCTGATTACTTCCACATCATAGAGGGGCATAAGGCTAGGCCTGATATCGTGGAGACAAGGCCATCCATAATAATTGCTACCAGTGGTATGCTGACCGGCGGGCCAGCAGTGGAGTACCTAAGACTAATAGCAAGCGATCCAAGGAACTCCCTCGTCTTCGTTGGCTACCAGGCGGAGGGAACATTGGGGAGGAGGATCAAGGATGGTCTCCGGGAGCTCCAAATGGTGATTGATAACAAGGTAGAGATCGTTAGGATAAACCTCGAAGTATACAGTGTCGAGGGCTTCTCAGGGCATAGCGACCAGAGCGAACTACTGAGGTATGTCCGCAACATCGCGCCGAGACCCCGCAACATCGTGCTAAATCACGGCGAGCCCACAGCCATTATGACGCTTGCAAGGCTTGTGTCACGCCTCGTATCTAATCCTAGAAGTGGCTATGTTGGTTCGACACAAGTGTTCACACCGAATATTCTCGACTCTATACACTTGACTGCGCGGAGGTGAAGATACACGATGGTAAGAAGAGTGTTATTTCCCGGGAGATTCCAGCCGTTCCATAACGGGCATTTAAAGATCGTTAAATATCTCGCCGATAAATTTGATGAAGTCGTCATAGCTATCGGGAGCGCGCAGGAGGGATTTACTTGTAGGAATCCGTTTACGGCTAGTGAGAGAATAGAGATGATCGATGAAACGTTAAGGGCCTCCGGTATGTCTAGAGACGAGTATCTCTTGATCCCGGTACCTGATATACATAAACCCATGGCATGGACTACATATGTACTAGGTATGATTCCGAGAGTAGAAGCTGTAGCAACTGGGAACCCTCATGTAGAGTTTCTTTATAGATGGCTCGGCATCGATGTCGTAAAGATCGAGCTATACAATCCACATCTCTACAGCGGCACTGTTATACGTAGGCTCATGATGGTTAGTGATACGTGGCGTGAAAGAGTACCCAAACCTGTTGCGAGATATATTGATAACATAGATGGCGTAGAGCGTGTTAAGAGGGTGTGCAGAAATGCTTGTTGAGATCGATGGGAGTATAGGCGAGGGCGGGGGGCAGATACTGAGGTACAGCATAGCTCTCTCAGCCGTTCTCCAGATCCCGGTGAGGATATACAATATAAGGGCCAAGAGGAGAAACCCTGGTTTAAGGCCCCAGCACTTAACAGCCGTTAGGGCTCTTGCAAAAATAACTGATGCTGTTGTACGTGGGGATAGAGTTGGTAGTATGGAAATAGTCTTTGAGCCTAGGACGAGAAAATCAGGTATTTTCGAGTTTAATATAGGGACTGCTGGTAGCGTAACGCTGGTCCTTCAAGCACTTCTGCCAGTTCTTCTCTTCGTCGATCATACTTCGAGAGTAACTATAATTGGTGGCACAGATGTTCCTTGGAGCCCCCCGATAGACTATATGATCTTTGTCTTCAAGCATAATCTGCAGTTATTTGGCGCAAAAATTGAGGTGAAGCTACTAAGGCGGGGCCATTACCCGAGGGGCGGTGGCAGAGTAGTTGTTGAAGTAGAGCCTGTGAAGGATTACTTGAAGCCGATCAATATTGTGAAGCATAACGGCATAGTAGCGATACGTGGCAGAAGCCACGCCGTGAGACTGCCTAAACATGTGGCTGAGAGGCAGGCACGTGCAGCCTCTGCTATTATAGCTGAAAAGCTCGGCCTAGAGCCGCTTATCGATATAGAGTACTATGAGAAGGGAAGGGATCCTCATCTAGGTCCTGGCAGTGGGATAGTGGTTTACGCCGAGACAAGAACGGGTACTAGGCTCGGAGCTGATAGTCTTGGAGAGAAAGGCAAGCCTGCCGAGAAGGTGGGCCGTGAGGCCGCGTTGAAGCTTGTAGAAGACATAGGTACAGGTATGGGTTTTGACAGGCATATGGCGGACATGCTCATTCCCTACATGTTTCTCGCAAGGGGATCCAGTGTTGCAGGTGTTGCTAGGCTCACTAGTCACGCACTGACAGCGATCAGGATCACGAAGATGTTTCTAAGGGATGCGGCTGTAGAGGTGGATGGCGAAGAGGGTGAGCCAGGCATTATCAGGATAGATGGGATCGGATTTTCTCGATAAGTTTATTCTCGAGTATCTCAAGCAGTTTGCCGAGACCATACCCCTTGTCAGCCGAGATAAGCAGTGGTTCACGCCCTGTTGTATCCGCTATTTTCTTCCTTGATTCCTCCAGGATATCCTCTGGCGTTATATCGATCTTGTTTATTGCTACTATGATGTCGTCCGAACCGATAATGTTTATGACATCCCTGTACACGGCTAGTTGTTCATCGAGACTATAGTAGGTATTAGGATTCGTGTCGAACAAGTAGAGTAGGATATCTGACAGGTGTTTGAGCGCTAGAACCGCTTTCATTTCTATCTCGTTTCTTTTGTCGAGGGGTCTATCGAGTAGGCCGGGCGTATCTATGAGTGTTATTTTACCGTAAGGCTTCACCTCTATATGTCCTGCGATTATTGTCTTCGTCGTAAAGGGATAGGGGCTTATCTCGGGCTCAGCCCTCGTGAGCTTCTTGAGCAGTGTTGATTTTCCTACTTGGGGCATTCCAACAATTATAACTACTAGATCGCCCGTGACATCTGGCATCCCCGAGATCTCTTTTATGGCTTCTTTGACGGCCTCTAGTAGTGCTCGGTCTCTCTTGAGCAGCGATAGCATTCTCCCTAATCCTCCTCTAAAGGCTCTCTTCGCCTCGCCTCCTGTTAGGCTGGATTTTATCCCTGTCCTTGTATCACGGTATATTCTGTTGAGGATCCTCCTCTTAGCCCTGTATCTGCCCAGCAGATCTGCTGGGCTTCTACCCGTTTTTATTATGAATAACTCTTTGTAGAAATCATGCATCTTATCTACGGCTTCGAGGGCCTTCACGATTTTCTCCATGTTTGAGTCTAGGACAGTATATGCTGTCCCTAGTTTTGCGAGTAGTGTGTTCTTGAATTGGAGCAACGTGTTCTTACCAGTCCTTCGTGGGGGTGGCGGGATAGGCGTTGACCGCATACGGTTGTCTACGCGTCTGTATATGTCCTCATATAATGGTATCCAGTATTTCTTGAGCTTGTCGGGGGTTATTGTTTGTTCATTGTTTTTCATGGTTCATCTCTGTTTATGTTGTTTTCTCTAAACATGATGTTATGGCGGGTTAATATTTGCTGGTTTTATCCTCTCATGTATTTTCTTGGCGAGTCTTAGGAGGCGCTTATAGCTTGTGGGGCTTATATTGAATATCTCGGTAACTCTGTGCTCGAGGGGAGGTCTTCTCTTCTTATCTAGGAATGAGAGTATATATGCTAGTGCATACTTGCTTCTCTCGGTTCTAGCGAGGGCTGCAGGGTAGACTCTCTCTATTAGCTCTATATAGTGTTGTAGCTCACGGCGAATTCCTAGCTCCTCGATGTTTTTCTCGGCATTGATAGTAGCGTCCGACTTTATTGTTTTCACGAGCTTCCCGCTGTGGAGATATTTATCGTAGTCTATATGTAGCCATGGTCTGCCTGTGACGTATTTTTGCGCTGTATTATACCTCCTTATATGTATATAGTATTGCCTGTGTTGTCTCCTGTGTTTGGGATTTTCGAGCTTCTTTGCCTGGCATTGATATATGGTGTCCTCCCTCCTGTACGGCGGGCTATAATCATATATTGTATCAATAACTGTTCCGCAGGAACTACAGGTTATTTCTCCCTTCTCGTAGTCCCAGATCAGAATGCCTCCGCATATGGGGCACGTGTTTTCTCTCATCTACTGACACCGTTACATTGGTAGGGCTTCTCTGTTATTTCTCGAGAACAGTGTATGGTAGCGCGCTCTGAGGGTGTAACGAAACTATTTGTTTATCTTTGCGCGAAGAATAATTAGGCCGTTCTAGAATACCTGAGTATGACGCCCCCCTGACACCCCTTCATCGAGGGCTAAGGGGATGAGGGCGGGGCCTCTGTTCCCCGGGCCAACCTATTTAAGCCAATAACTTCTTACTAGTTTCACGGATAATTCAATGGGGAAAGAACAATGAATGGTGTAGGAACCGTTCTCGGTATCAGAGCCAGGGATGGTATCGTATTAGCTGGTGAAAAGAGATTAACCTATGACGGCTTTGTGCTCAGTAAGAACGTGAGAAAAGTGCATCCAATAACGGATCATATAGGTATAGGAGTCGTAGGGCTTATGGGTGATGCGCAGGTATTATTAAAGATGCTGCGGTTCGAGGCTAAGAGTTATGAGCTTCAGCACAATAGGAAGATACGTGTTAGATCGATGGCGAAAGTGGCATCTATAATACTTTACTCATACAAGCTAATGCCCATGATGACTGAAACAATAATTGCAGGAGTTGATGATAAAGGCCCGCAGCTTTTCGTCCTAGATCCTGTGGGTAGCTATATAGAAGACAAGTACGCGGCGCTCGGCTCGGGCGGGCCCTTAGCACTAGGTATTCTGGAGAAAGAATATAAGGATGAAATCAGCGTTGATGATGCATCTCATCTAGCAGTAAGTGCTATTGAGGCCGCGTTGAAAAGAGACGCTGTCTCGGGCGATGGTATAGACCTATTGATCATAACGAGGGACGGCTATGAGCTGAAAGAATACTTGTTCAAATAACCCGGGAGTTAGGGCTTGTGGTTTGCCCAAATACTTTGACTATAAGAGGGCCGTAAAGATACAGAGGATCCTTGCCGAGAAAGTCTTTAAAAGCCTGGAGAACCCCTCCTTATTGGATCCTGATAATGTCAGGTATGTTGTAGGTGTTGATGCTGCTTATTCTAAAGGGTTAATGTACGGCGTCGCAGTTCTTATAGACTATTGTTCTGGGGAGCTAATACGATATAGTGTTGTTAAGAAG
>Ga0256831_1001628_pt1 | contig 11819 bp, 10 predicted proteins | sample 132544metaG_FD_189087 | JGI IMG/M metagenome (GOLD analysis project Ga0256831, IMG submission 189087) | Hydrothermal vent microbial communities from Lau Basin, Pacific Ocean - 132-544 | ecosystem: Environmental > Aquatic > Marine > Hydrothermal vents | place: Pacific Ocean: Lau Basin | collected... | reverse complement strand
GTTCAAAGAAGAGCCCCGTTCTCTTGGATAGAATCTCGAATATATCTCCCATAATACCGGTTTCTTTCCCGTTTTCATATCCGTCTATAGGAAAAAGATCGTAATGCACACAAACCGATACAACCGGATGTTTTTGAATATATTTCATCTCCTCGAAATTTAACTCCACGTTGCCTTGGGCATATGGATCGTAAAAATACTCTTCCAAACCTACAGGGTTGGAAATACGATAATACTCACTGAAAAGTTTCGCCTGTTTTTTCAAAAAACTTCGATCTATATTGCCTATTTCATATGTATACGGCAACACAAGATGTTCTATGGCTTCTGCCTGTCTCTTCAAGTCATCTTTGCTAAATCTCCGGTTGTATTTTGTATAGAGAGTATCTATAGTCTCTTTGGGATGTGAAAATACGTATTCCCACCCTTTGATTGACGCTTTGACGAAATCTTTCGTCCTTTTTGAATGAGAATCGAACTCGTTCTTGGATGTAAAAAGTTCAAGCTGCATGACAAACAAATTGTCATCACTTGGGTCTAAAAGGGTGTACCTTTTGCCAAGCTCCTGGAGTTTGGTAATCTCGTTGGAAGTAAATGCCGTCATGGCATCGACTTTCCCTTCGACGAACTCTTGGACACGGTAGGTATGGGGAATGAGTTTTATATCATCGACACTCAGTCCGTATTTGGAGAAATAGGGTTGAAAATTGAGAACGAAATCTTTTTTCGTTCCCGCCATAATCGTTTTGTCCTTGAGATCCTTGACGCTTTTGATAGATGGCTGAGCAACAAGCACGAGTGCTGAACGTTTGAAAAAAGAGGCAAGCAGCTTCAACGGTTTACCTTGGAGATAATCAAGAAGAATTTTGGAATTATAGATGCCGTAGTTCGCTTTTCCAGAAAGAACATCATCTTCGATGTCCATACCGACGCTGTACTCACGAAGTTCGACATCGAGCCCCATGTCTTTGTAAAAGCCCTTTTCCTTTGCCATGATAAAACCGGCAAAAGCGTAGTTGTACTTCCAGTGCAGCTGTAATGAAACATGCTCAAGCTTTTGTTCGGCGGTTTGAACACCCCATAAGGGCAATACCGCCAGACAAAACGTTAGGAGAAGCTTATAGACCTTCTTCACATAAAAGCCTCAAGACATCTTCAAAACCGCCTTGTACTATCTCTTTTACCGAAGAGGCGATCATAAGATTGAGCGGATGGGAAAAATCCTCTATAATTCTCTCATGAGTATCATAAAAGCGCCCATCTTTTTCTTTCTTTTCATCTTTCAAAAAGCGCTTGACATACTCTCTTGTATCTTGCATATAGCCATAGACGGCTTTTGATTTTCCATAGGCATAACCACACTCCCACACCGTGCCGCTGTCACTCTCCTTGCCACGAAAAGGATTAAGATTGGCTATGACTATATCGCACTCGTCAATCATCTTTTTATTGGCTTCGAATATCGCTCTTGCAGCCTCTTTTTTTCCAACGGAAAAATCCACTTCGTTGTCGAGCGGATAAAGCCCTTCAAACCCATACTTTTCACATAGTCGCCTGTATTTTTTTCCACGCTCAAAAGCGTCTTTTTCAAAAACGTCCGGACCGGCTATATATATCTTTTTCATATCCGTATATCACTTTTTTAACGGACATTATATCAAAAAATGAACAAAAGCTACTGAATGAACGCTACACTCAAATATCCCACCACTCTGCTTGTATCGCCGCTTGCATCGGCACTTGTTCTGTAGTCGAGTATAAGCGGTTTGAGATGCAGATCCTTTGCCGCAATGAGCATCGCTTCAACTCCTATCTTACCGCACGCTTCGCATCCCGCATGAAGGAGATTCCTGTCAAGCTTCTCTATACCCGCGATACAGACGGAGTCTATTTTGTTCGCTTCTTCCAAAGTATAGAAATGACTCAAATCCGTGCTGATGATCACTCCCCAGTCATCAAAGCCAAGCACATACTCGATAATCGGAGCGAGATTTTTCGGGTCTTCGTCACTGTATACTATCTCGAGGATTCTCGCATCTGGGATGTAGTACTTGATAAAAGGAAACTGCACCTCTGTCGAGTGTTCCGCATGTGCCTGTGGATAACACTCAAGTTTGAAACGTTCGCTCAGTCTTTTATACATCTCCTCATCTCCCATCAACGGTCCAAAAGGCGTCGCGTAACTCTCATAGTTGCACAGACTGCTGCCGCGATACGCAACCCTGTGGGAAGGTCCGATGACGACGAACTTCTTGATCCCGCTTTTTTGCAGCAGCCTGTAAGCGATATTTGCCGTAAAGCCGGAGTAAACGTGTCCTGCATGCGGTACTATGACCGCTCTTGGCTTTATATCCGGCAGTTCGATGTTATGATCCTCAAGCACTTTGTTGAAGTGTTCAAAATATTTTCGTTCATCATTTTCATGCGCAGGGTAAAAACTTCCCGCCACACTCTCTCTTCGTATCATTTCCAAACTCCTTTTATAGTGTATCCGCAGCTTCTGCATTTTCCGCTTTGCAGATCGAGTCCAAGTATATGTGTATCGTATATCTCCCGTTTTATCAGAAGCTCACCACACTGTGGACAGTAGGTAGAGCTGTCGTAACGGACATTGCCGAGATAGACATACTTCAGCCCGGTCTGCTCTGCTATCTCTTTTGCTTCTAGCAATTTCTGAAGTGACGTAGGGGGTGTATCCATCATCTTGTAATCCGGATGAAACGCGCTTAAGTGCCACGGAACTTCGCTTCCCATCTCATTGTAGATGAATTCCGCCATCGCCTTCAACTCTTCACTGCTGTCGTTGACTCCGGGGATGATGAGTGTAGTCACCTCAACCCATATGGGAGACGCGGCGAATTTCTTCAGATTTTCAAGTACACCGTCCAAAGAGGTTTTAAGCGTCTTTTTGTAGTATTCGTGTGAAAAGCTTTTGAGATCTATATTTGCCGCATCAACCCAACTTTGCATATCTTCAAAAACCTCTTTGGACTCATAGCCGCTGGAGACAAAGACATTTTTCAATCCCGCCTCTTTGGCAAGAACCCCGATATCCTTCGCGTACGGATACCATATCGTCGGCTCGTTATAGGTATAGCTGATACTTTTGGCTCCATGCTCGAGAGCCAGCTTGACGATAGACTCTGGCGGATAGTTCACATCTTTGTTGACGTTGTTTGTCTGTGAGATGGACCAGTTCTGGCAAAATGGACAGCGAAAATTACACCCCACCGTTCCGATAGAGAGTGATGTCGTTTTGGGAATGAAGTGATACAGAGGTTTTTTTTCTATCGGATCGAGGTTTATCGCGCTTGGGTGACCATATGTAAGGTTGACCAGTTTTCCATGATCGTTTTGGTTGATGCCGCATATCCCTGTTTTCCCCTCTTTGAGCGTACAGTAATGCAGGCAGAGAAGACAGGTGATGGCATCTTCACTTTTATAGCGGTAGTATTGCATTCCAAGGCTCCTCTATATGTTCGACGCGGTAGCGGTAGATTTCCGGATGAAGCGAGTATATAGTGGGATTGGCTCCGGCTTTGTAGCTTAGATGCTCCAAAAACTGATCGACTGTCGGCAACTGTTCCCAAACCTGCGGCAAGAACGTTCCCTGATACTGCCCGTACTTGAGAATAAGCCCGTCTTTGTGCGGCACTATCTTGGACTTCAGGTCCTCAAAGTCGCTGTATTCAATCTTCTCAGGCTCGCTTAGTACCGAGACTTCCAGTGTCAGCGTATCGTCAATCTCCTCCGGACGCAGAGGGTTGAAACGGGGATCACTAAAAGCTGCGGCCTGCGCGTTGTGAATGATGTCGTCTATAAGCGGCTGGTGAGCGATAATGGAGCCTATACAGCCCCGCAGATTCTTGTTTTTGTTGAGTGTAACGAACGCGGCACCCTTTTTCGCCAAAAAGGGATACTGCTTTGTAAGAGCCTCTTTGTCAATTCTATAAGAAGGATCGAACTTTTGTAATATCGCCGTTTTGGCGATACGGAGTAAAATGGGATCGAGCATGATGACCTCCTTTTTGGTCTATCACTATTTTATCCCATATTTTTTTACAATTTCCTTTATTTTCTCTTTGTCCAACTTGCCACTCCCTTCTCCATAAAGAGCATCTTCAAGCATATCGAGAACTTCTCTGACATCTTTATGATCCTTGTATGGAAGGAGTTTGATAAAAAGCATTTTTTTATCGTCGAAAGAGAAACGTTTCAAGCGTTTTTGGGTCGATACATAAAACTTAAAAAAGACTAAAATACCGCCTATGAACATTCCGGCGATAAATGAAAGAACAACCCAGGTAATTGCGAAAGAGGAGTCTATACTGCTTCCTCCGTTCCTAGAAGAGCCGGTAAGAACGTCAACTTCATTGTCTTCATTGGCTTTTTTAATCTCAAGCTCTTCTTGTTTGCCGCTGGCACCTATAACTGTGACGGCTATCGGTTCGGTCGATTTGTTGATTATCTTCTTCGTTTTTGGATCGAAATATCGAATGCCAAAAGAGGGGATCGTGAAATTGCCATCGGATACAAACGCGATTTTTTGAGTGAAAATGCCGTTTTTTTCATCAATCTTCGGTTTTTCGTCAAAAACGTTAGCGTTGGGTATATAAGGCTTGAACGGATCGAGGTCTTCGATGTTGCCCTCACCTTTAATGCGCAATATGGCATTGACCGCCTCGTTGGGATGTACTTTCGTTTTGTCCACTTCGATATCGATATCGAAATTACCGACAAGTTTCACACCCTTTGGAGGTGCGTAAACTTTCATCTTGATAGCATTGGAGTAATAGGTATGCCATTTGATAGCCGGCGAGAAGTTGTTCCAGTAATCCTGTGACAAATCGCGCATCGCTATCTTGATCTTCGCAGGACCTATTTGAAGTTCTCCCTCTCTTTGCGCCGCCATCTTGTAGCGGATTGTCGTGACGATATAATCCCCTTCCATACTTTTTTCAGGGTCGCTTTGGTATTTGATCCAAAAACCATCAAGCTTCGGAGGAAAAAATTTCGAATCTATCGCTTCCGCTCCCCTTTTTTGTTTGAAGATCAATGTCACGTCAAAAGGCTCACCAACAAAGACCTCATGCTTGTCCGCTTTCAACTCGAGAACGAAGTTCGCGTCTTTCGACTTTGGCGGCGTATCCGTCACGGTTATTTTGATCGGCTTTGTTCGTTCTATCTTCCCATCTACCAAAACGGGAATCGCCCCTATGGTACAGTTTCGATCCGGCTCGAATGTATAAATGAAAGTATAGTTTTTCGTTATGTTCGTGTTGATTATCTGAATACTTTGCTGAGACGATACGGAAGTGATATCCACGCCGCAGAGCGAATCTATCTTCGGTTCTTTGACTCTCTCACCATAGGCGCTCAGACGCAGTGTCACCGTGTCTCCTCGCATCACTTTGGTATGGTCGACAAAAGCTTCCACCTTCGCCATCAAAGTCGTTGCCGTTACCAACAAAAAAAGTATCGTTATCTTACCAAGGTTTTTCATCTTCACCCTCTTGTCTGTTTGGTTGTGCCGGTTTTATCGTATATAGAAAAGTACGGCTCTCTTTGTTGAGCTCTTTGAGCCATTTTTTCTCTTCCGCATCACTCATCTTTCGCTCTTTATGCTCGATTTTTGGCATAGTAGAGGAGTTTTTGGCATCTTTTTGCTCTTTTTTCTTCTGTTCACTCAGTTTTTGCAGTTTTTCACTCTGTCTCTTATTCTCTTGTTTTTTCTTTTGTTCTTTTTGTTTTTGATTCTCTTTTTGTTTTGACTGGCTTTTGTTTTTGTTTTGCTGTTTGTTGCCTTTGCCTTTTGCATCTTGAGAGTTTTTGTTTTGCTGTCGACTCTCTTTGTTCTCTTTGTTTTTTTGAGAGTTCTGCTGTTTACTTTGTCGTTGTTTTTTCTTTTTGTCCTGTTGTGTCTGTTTTTTCTGTTTCTGTTTTTGTTGCTGTTTTCGTTCTTTTTTCTTTAAAAGTTTTTTCACCGCTTCGAGATTTTCCCGAGTCTCTTTGTCCTCTTTGAGCTTCAAAGCATCTTCATACGCCTCAATCGCTTTTTTATACTTTTGCAACTTTGCATAGGTATTGCCCATATTATGCAAAGTATGCGCTTTGAGTGTAGCATCTTGGGTTTTTACCTTTTTATACATCGCAACCGCTTTTTGAAATTCCCCAGCTTTGTAGTAGGCATCACCTGCATCATAATAGGCATGGGGGCTCTGCGAGTTCTTTGCATATTCTTCAAAACGTTTGGCAGCCTCTTTGTAGTCTTGCTTCGCGTATGCCTCTTTCGCCTCTTTTATGTCTATAAAGTCCAAGATCCCGGCTTTGGCATCACTCCCGACAAAAAAGAGTAGAGATGCAAGTAAAAAAACGGATGGCACATCTACTTTGGAGCGTTTGGTCATCGAAGAAAGCGCTATGAGCACAAGCAGCATCGCAGCACCGAGCGGAATATAAAAAAGCGGTATGTGTTTTTCTATCGATTTCGTCTTGAGCGTCTTTTTTTCTATCACCCTCGACATCTCCTCGTACATCTTCTTTATATCCTTGTCGGAGTTGGTCGCTTTAATGAATACACCCCCGGTCCCGAGTGCCAGATCGGCGATGTGTTCGTTGAGCTTCGTTATGACAATCTTGCCGTGATATTTCATAAATCTTCCATTGCCCAGTTTGATTGGAGCACCTCTTTTTGTCCCGACTCCTATGACAAAAACCGTTATACCGTTCCTTCTGGCATACTCGATCTCCTTGGAGAAGTCGCTTTTGTCTCCTCCGTCTGTAAAAAGCAACAGATACTTCCGTTTGGAATGCTTGGAGCTGTTCTTGACCGTTTCAAGCAGGGTCATGAAGTCCGTTCCCTGCTCCGTAATGGAGGTCGTATCGAGATTTTTGAGTAAAAAGGCAACCGCTTCTTTGTCGAAACTAAGCGGTGAGACAAGATAACTCCCTTTTGCAAAAGCGATGACACCGACTCTGTCCTGTTTCACCAGACGTATAAACTCGACCGCCTTTTTCTTTGCCAACTCCAGTCTTGAGGGATAGACATCGTTTGCCAGCATCGAATTGGAGATATCCAGCCCAATGAGAATGTCCGCGCTCTTTTGCTCCACATCTATTTTCCCATCGACTATGACAGGCTCCGCGAGTGCAACGATCATAAAAAATCCCGCCAAAAAGAACAGGGCGTTGCGCGCTTTGAGTGTCAGTCCCTTTGTCGCTACTCGCAGTTTGGCCATCACCTCATCGCTGAAGTAGTTGCCCACAGCCTCTTTCTGGGTAAGAATGAGTGCAAAGAAAAGAACGAACGGAGGCAGCATATAGTAAAAGAACTCAGGGTGAAGAAACTTCATTCGCTCCCCCTTCGATTGAGTAAAAACACATAGAACATCAAACTCAAAAATCCGATGAAAAGCGGTATATGATACAGGTACTCTTTGTATGTGTACTTCTGACTCTTGACTTCGCTTTTTTCCATTTCGTCTATCTTTTTGTAGATCTCCCCAAGCTCGTCCGCACTTCGCGCACCAAATGCCACGCCGCCGCTCGCTCTGGCTATTTGCATCAGCACTTTTCTGTTGTACTCGTCTGGCGCACCTATACCGATGGGATAAACCTTTATATGTTCCTTTTTGACCATGTCCAGCACGACATTTAGCGGTATCTTGTCAACTTGTGGTGTAGAGTAACCGTCCGTCAGCAAGATGATGATTTTACTCTTAGCCTCGCTCATCTTAAGCAAGTTCACCCCCTGCGCCAATGCCGTGTACAAAGCCGTGTATCGTCCGGCTATCCCTATCTCCAAACGTGAAAGAATATCTTTGAGAATGTCCGTATCGTAGGTAAGCGGTGAAGCTATGAAAGAAAAAGCGCCGAAAACGACCATACCGATGTTGTCGTTTCGGCGTTTTTCGATGAATTTCGAGACAATCTCTTTGACTACGTCAAAACGTGTCAAAGAAGGATTGTCCGGATCGAATCCTCTTTGCTTCATCGACTCGCTCGTATCGAGTACCAAAACGATTTCATGTCCTTTTTTCGGCGCTGTCTCGTAGACCATATCTTTTACCGGTGACATCATCGCAACAACCAGCATCGTGATCCCAAGCCATTTCAAAACAAACAGAAGTCTGGAATGGGATGCCGCCCCTTTGACGAAACTCGTCGTATGAGGGAAGTATATGGAGGGCAAGCGCATCGGGCAAAGCGAAGCGCACGCCATAAATACCAACAGAAACGAGATCGCCTTTGGCAGCTCAAAATAGATACCGTCAAACATCGCAGATATCCCTGTACAACTCGATGATACTTACCGTCTCATCATCGAAAGGCTCGACCTCCTTGCGGTATTTGTATCTCTCGAGCTTTGCAAGCATATTTTCATACATCTCTTTGTGACGCATGTCGTCATCTTTGAAAGTCGCCCCATACTTCGTCAGCATATAAGCGGCTTTTTTCGGATCTTTACGCAAATCTATGGAACGCAAAATATCCAGATGCTTCTTTCTGAGATTCTCTTTCTTTCGTTGTTTGAGCCATTTCAGCAAAAGATAAAAAATTCCAGCAAGCAGCAGTATGCCTACAACGCTTACGGCCAAAAAGTAGTAAAACGAGTAGTCCTCTATCGCTACGAGCGGCTTGATATCATGGAGTTTGAGTTCATTTGGTTGCATCATCTCGCCTCGAACAGTCTTCTAAGCATGACCGATTCGTTCATATCGGTGTAGATCTTCGTAAAACGAACCTGGTGTTTTTTAAAAGTTTCATACAGTTTTCTGTCGTTCGCAATCACCCGTTTTTTATACTCCTTGACAGTATGAGCGTTGAAATCCCCCTCGAGCACCTCGTTGGTCTCCGGATCGACAAGTGAAGCAAACCCGAATGCCGGCGGCTCTTCTTCGAGCCTGTCACGCACTATAATGGCTATCACTTCATGTTTTCTCGCCAAGACCTTAAAATCCGGCACTTCAAAAAAATCTCCGATGACGATGATGAGCGATTTACGTCTGACACGCTTGTAGAGCAGATCCGCTATAACCTTGTAATCCGCTTTTTTACCCAACGGATCGAACTCGAGCACCTTTTGCGTCATTTTATGCACGGCATAGACATTCTTGCTCGGCTTTACAAAATCTTCCATGCGATCGGTAAAGATGTAGGAGCTGAGCAGATCACCGTTTTTGACAACTGAAAAGCCAAGAAGTGCGTTGAGCTCGGCTATAAGTTCCTGTTTGAAACGTTTACTGCCGAAGTAGACACTTCCATTGAGTATCGAAGCCACAACTACATTAAGCTCTCGCTCTTCGCGAAACACTTTCACAAAGGGGCGCTGCATTTTGGCCGTAATGTTCCAGTCTATATGACGGATATCATCTCCCGGCATATATTCTCGAAGCTCTATAAAGTCATACCCCTCTCCGTGAAAAGGCGAAGGGTTGTTCCCAATCATCTCGCTGAAAACCTGACGGCGGGCTTTGACGAGTATCTTTTGTAGTTTGTTCATTTTACGGGATGTTTACCGCTTCGAGAACTTTTTGGATAATTTCATCCGTCGTGATGCCTTCAGCCTCAGCCTCATAGGTAAGCACGATACGGTGACGCATAATCTCGTTTGCCAAATACGCCACATCCACAGGTGTAACGAAGTCCTTGCCTCTTAAGTACGCCATTGCCTTGACCGCTTTGAACATGTCGATGCTCACACGCGGACTCGCACCGAATTGAATGTAGTTTTCTATCTCTTCCAGCCCGTACTGCGCAGGATAGCGGGTAGCATTGACCAACTCGATCATATACTCTTCGACCTCCGGGTCGATATGGATGGATTTTATCTCATTTTTGACCTGCTCTATCTCTTCTTTGGTTATGACGGGTTTGATCTCTTCCATATTACCGCTGGATATACGTCTAGCGATTTCAAGCTCTTCCGCTTTAGTATTGTACGAAACGATAAGTTTGAGCATGAAACGATCGAGCTGTGCTTCTGGAAGTTGGTAAACCCCCTCCTGTTCAACGGGGTTTTGTGTCGCCATAACAAAGAAAGGTTTTTCAATCTCGAATGTCGTATCTCCAAGAGTGACCTGCTTTTCCTGCATGACTTCAAGCAGTGCCGACTGTACTTTTGCAGGCGCACGGTTGATCTCGTCGGCAAGAAGCAGGTTCGTGAAGATAGGACCTTTTTTTATCTTGAAAGTGTTGTTTTTTGGATCGTATATTTCCGCTCCAAGAATATCCGAAGGCAACAGATCGGGCGTAAACTGCGCTCTTTTGAAGTTCAGCCCCAGCGCTTTGGCAAGTGCGTTGACCGTCGTCGTTTTTGCTAGTCCGGGAACACCTTCAATGAGAATGTGCCCTTCACAAAAAAATGCGATGAGCAGGGAGTCTATCATCTTTTCCTGCCCCACGACGACTTTGGCGACTTCGTTTTTAATCAAATCGAATTTCGTACTCATACAAAAACCTCTCATACTTTTCTTGTTACGTAGTATATAGTAGCGAAATAAACGGGAAGTAAAGAGAGCTTTTTTATACAAAATTTCATACTTTCGGTTACTAGACAAATTTTTTTCATTTTTTTTACCGTTTCTCTTGACATAGGAAAAAAAATCGACTATAATTTCGCCCACAAACAAAGAGAACTTTGTTTACGATGTCTCCTTAGCTCAGCCGGTAGAGCATCTCCCTTTTAAGGAGGTGGCCGTTGGTTCGAATCCAACAGGGGACACCATTTACAAGCCACAAACGTGGCCCCTTCATCTAGCGGTTAGGATTCCAGGTTTTCATCCTGGCCACAGGGGTTCGAGTCCCCTAGGGGTCACCACTTTCTCAAACAATTCCCACTTACTGATACTTTCAACAAAAACTCGGGATGTAGCTCAGACTGGTTAGAGTACTACGCTGGGGGTGTAGTGGTCGCAGGTTCGAATCCTGTCATCCCGACCATCACTTTTCGTCCATTCTAAAATCAAGTGCAGTTTCAGCTAATTTAAACCAGATTAATAAAGCCACTTTCCATTTACAATATAATAGTGCAGCGGATAGTAACTTACCACAGCCACATAAAAAGTCAAGAACAACAAAGAAATCCTCCAGCTTTTCTCATCTTTTCTAAAAGCAACCAAAATACCGTTAAAGGTGGCAAGAAACAAAAACGTATAGAGAAAATACCCCACATAGTTGTAGTCACTCTGCATCAGACAAAAAGGGCAGTGATGCGTGGGAAGCTCGTATATATAGGTACCGAAATAGCCTATAAGGGAAAGAATGGCAACAGGGACGAAAAGAGCGCTCAAAACGGCGTATACAGCCCGATTTTTAAGCAAATAGCTCAATAACAATCCTGCAAAAAGAACATAAAAAAGACTATAGACGTAAAAGTTCGGCAACGACAAAAAGAGTGATATCCAACTTCTTGCTTCACTCGAAAAAACAGCTCCGCAGCAGTCCACAAGTGAATTTGGTTTTATATCGAAAAAATAGAGATATTCAAGAGCCACTTCTGCAACCAAAAGAGCATAAAGCAAGAGAAAAAAGAGTGATTTGAGCTTGGTGTAAGGGAGGTTTCTATGGCGGTAATCTTCGTCGTTGAGTACAATCCAAAAAGCGAAAAAATAAACATTGAGCACTTTGAGAAACATCAGGTATATGCCATAAGTCGAAGCATCAATCACACCGACGGCACACATGGCTCCGCTAATGACATTTGAAAGATGATCGAGCGTATAAATGAAAAAAAGCAGCATCAAAATTTTGAAAAAGAATATGTACTTGGTGATTGTGGAAACAAGATACATGCGTTTTGAGAGACGGTACTGCAACTC
>Ga0256831_1001627_pt1 | contig 11826 bp, 12 predicted proteins | sample 132544metaG_FD_189087 | JGI IMG/M metagenome (GOLD analysis project Ga0256831, IMG submission 189087) | Hydrothermal vent microbial communities from Lau Basin, Pacific Ocean - 132-544 | ecosystem: Environmental > Aquatic > Marine > Hydrothermal vents | place: Pacific Ocean: Lau Basin | collected... | reverse complement strand
AAATTTTTTTATTATTTGATCACCCTCTTCTAAAAGATATCTCGTATAACAATGATTTAAATCTTTCTTTTTAAAAAAGTAATTATGCATAAGAGGTGATTTTGAATGCTCTACCGGATTTCCGAATATTGTAAAAATCATTTTCTTACCTTACTAAATAAAAATAAAATTCTTCTTCTTGAAAATAAAATTTAACTTCCACGCCTTTTCTGTTAACGACAATATTTTTTAAATTTTCAATTTCATCAAAAACCTTAGGAAGCGTAATATTTATCCTGAGATCATGTTTTTGAATTTCCCTTTTAACCGTACCTGTAATTATATTTGCAAATTCGTTTACAAGATCGTTTAATTCCTCTTTGGTTTTGTATTCTTCCCCGATTAAAATTTTTGAAATTTGCTTTGTAAGGTTTTCACTTAAAATCAAAATCATCATTCCATCCATATCACCGTAAAACCCGATTGAACTTGCAATGTATTTTTTAGTTGTGTCAATTGTAACTTCTGTAATTCTCGGCGCTTCTTTTCTTGCTTCGACACCGGTCATAAGTTCAACAGTGGAAATAGTGGAATTAACAAAATAAGGCAATAATTTTACAAAATCTTTTGTAATTTTTTTACTTTTTTTATAAATAATGTCATTTGAATTTACTGCTTCTTCATACTCTTTTGAATTAAAAAGATCTTTTTCATCGGGGAAAAACAGATAACCCATATCCAAAAGTTCCTCAATGAGATTTTGCTGGATATTTTTTTTATTAAGACCCACAATTGCCAAAAGCGCTCCGTATTCCGCAGCCTCGACTCCTAATGTTTTTAAAAATCTTACGGCATGCACATTCATGCCCTTTACCGAATTCATATCAAAAATAAAAATTTTAAAACCAATTAAAAGGTTTCTTCTAAAATATTCAATATCAAACATACTTGATAAATTTGCATCTAAAAACCCGTCAAAAAAGAAATAGACAATCGAATTTTTAACAACGGCTCCTATTCTGTTTGAAACTTTTAAAATTATTGAGTTTTTAATGACGACGGCATCTTCATTTATCTCATTTTCAGTATCTGCGGTTTTAGGGGAATATCCTCTTTTTAAAAGATAATATATAAGCATATTTTTATTCTGCTCGTCTTTTATACAGCAGATATAAATAGGCCTTTCTTCCAAATACTCCTCATCAAAAAAAATTTTTTCAATATGTTCGTTCTCAAAAATATTAAAATAAAGATCTTCAAGGTTGCTTGCCATCTGTAAAATGTTTTTATTAGGATTAAAAATACAGCTTTCTACGTTTTCTTTTTTAAAAAGATTTTCAAGTACATCGTTTAAAAACCTCAAAGCATTCATATTAGCGCTGATTATTTTTGAAAAATCGATACTGATATATTTAACATTTCTCTTTTTTATCCTGTCAATGTCAATCGGAGTTATTAACTCAGAAGCCGCATTTGCATCTAAAAAACCCTGCGGTTTTATTAAAAGTTTATTATTTATAAAGTTTTTAATTACCCCCATTTTCAAGTTCCTTTAATGTGGCAACTAGTGCTCCAAGTTTGTTTTTAACTTCTTTGTATTCAAGCTCAGGCTTAGAATCGGCTACAACACCGGCACCGGCCTGAAAAATAATTTCATCGTTTTTGACAAGTGCGGTCCTTATCGTAATAGCGCTGTCCATATTCCCGTCAAATCCGAAATATCCTATACTTCCGGCATAATAACCTCTTTTTAAGCCTTCGTATTTTGCAATCAGCTCCATCGCTTTTATTTTAGGCGCCCCGGTCATTGTCCCGGCGGTAAAAGTAGCCTTAAACAGATCAAACATATCGTACTTTTCATCAAGTTCTCCAACTACATCGCTTACCATATGCATAACATGTGAATATCTCTCAACTCTCATAAGTTCTTCAACTTTAACGCTTCCCGGCTTACTTACCCTGCCGACGTCGTTTCTTCCAAGGTCCACAAGCATTATATGCTCAGCCACTTCTTTCGGGTCGCTTACCATCTCTTTTTCAAGTTCTATATCCCTGATAAGATTTTCTCCTCTTTTTCTTGTCCCGGCTATCGGTCTTAACAGCACAGCCCCGTCTGTAAGTCTGACCATAACCTCAGGTGAACTTCCAATTATCGCAAATTCGTCGATATCAAGATAATAAAGATAAGGTGAAGGGTTTTTGCTTCTTAATTTTCTGTAAAACGAAAGCCTGTCTATTTCAGCTTTTACTTTCAGTCTGTTAGAAAGCACAATCTGAAAAATGTCCCCGGCTTTAATATTTTCTTTTGCATTTTTAACCATTTCAAAAAATTTTTCCCTGCTGAAAACAAATTCAGGCTCTTTTTTTATTTTTACAGGTTTTAGAGGATGATGGGTATATGTTGAATTGATTTTGTTTTTTATTTCCGCAAGGGTCTGTTTATATTCTTCATCATTTATAATAACGGTCAGTTCGGAAGATTTGTGTGAATAGCCTATGACTATTTTCGGTCTTATCATATATAAATCCGGAATATCTGTTTCATCTTTTAATTTATCCATAACAGGTTTTAAAACAGGTTCGAAAACTTTTACCATATCATATCCGATATATCCTATAAATCCGTCGACAAAGCCGATGTTAAGCTCTTTTGTAAGTTTCCTGTATTTTTCTTTGTCAATATTTTTGTAATATTCCTTTAAAAAAGAAAAAGGATCAGTGTTTAATATTTCCTCTTTTTCTCCGTTAAAATAATACGTTTTATAATCTTTATATTTGATTCTCTCCCTCTCGCCTATTACAATAAAAGAGTAATTGCCGTCGGTGTTGTTGATAACACTTTCAAAAAGAAAGATCCTTTCATTTTTAAAAAGATCTTTTAACTGATTATAAATACCGATTACCGAGAGCTCATCAACCAAAAACTTATCAGAAACCATCATTTAACCTTAAATATGAATGCATTTTGAGTAATTTGTTTTTTTACTTTTACAAGTTCTTTTTTTGCTTCGTTTTTTGAAGCAAACGGCCCTATTAAAAGTTTGTTTATTTTTATTTTTTTACCGTTTTTGATTACAGTAACAGGATAAATTTTATAATTGTATCCGTGTTTTTTTATAAGTGCTAAAAATTTTTTATTAGGTTTGGCATATTTCATAAGTGCGGCAACCTGAATATAATATTTTCCTTTTTTTGCATAAACTTTTTTTTCATAAGTTTTTTTTACCTCGGGTTTGATTTCAGCCTCATTGTTTTGAACGGCAGGCACTTTTTTTATTTCATTATTTTTTATATTGCTTTTAGCGGTTTCCTCTTTCTTAGGAGTCGGGGTTTTTTGTATGAGCTCCTCAGTCTGAGGTTTTTTAATGTTTTTTTCAGACTCTGTTTTATTTTCGGTGTCTGCTTTGAGAGTGTTGTTTTGTTCGATAGGAATCTCTTTAAACAAAGGCTCTTCTTTTACCTGTGGTGGTATAACCGTATTGTTTTGCGAGGATGAATTGCCTTGGATCACAGCAAAAACAATAACCCCTATTACAAACACTAAAAAAGCGCCGGCCCCGTATATTAAAATTTTTTTAGGATTTTTTTTGTTACCGCCTAAATTTAACAAATCTTCTTTATTTTCCATTTTGTCTCCTTTACATATGCCGCGCCCAGGAGGCGCCTCTTTCTTTTTTATACAGTTCATAAGGCAGATTTAAAATATTAAATTCAGAAGGCAGTTCGTCTGTAGGAAAAACCCTCCACTGTTTTGGAAGTTTTGCCGCTAATTTTGCAGATAATTTTTTTCCAAGCTGTATAGCTTCGTTAAGCTGTGTATGCCCTTTGTGGATATAAAGATGTAAATGTCCCGGTGTTTTTGAATTATATGCAGTGAAATTTAAAAAACCTTCTTCCCTTAAAAGCAGACTTGCCCTGTTCCAAAACTTCTCAGGATCCCTTCCGTTATAATCAAAAACAATATTTTCCACTATATTTCTTTGTCTGTTTATAAGATCATGAGCGATAATTTTTTTTCTTTCTATGTGTTCGTTCATAACCTGGAGTGTAAGGGGTTTGTCGATTTTTTCATATTTGTCAAAAAAAGTTCTTCCTTTATAAACAATCTTTTTGACAATAGTGCCTTTATATTCAAAATAGTAATTTCTGTTCATTTTAATCATTGAAATTTCCACATTATAAGCCATTATACACCTTTATATCCCACAAAGGGGAGAAATTAATAAGTCGGTCTGTCGTAAATTACGAATTTGCTTGCCAAATCTTTAAGTTCTTTTGCAACTTTTTCTTGAAGTTCAAGATTATAAATATCATCAAGAACGTCAGCTATTTTTGTGGCAATAAATCTGAATTCCTCTTCTTTCATACCTCTTGCCGTAAGAGCCGGAGAACCTATTCTTATACCGCTTGTAACAAAAGGACTTCTTTTTTCACCCGGGACAGTGTTTTTATTTACTGTAATTCCGGCTCTGCCAAGAGCTTCTTCAGCTTCTTTACCGCTGAATTCTTTATCAAGGAAACTTACAAGCACAAGGTGATTATCAGTACCACCGCTTACCAAATCATAACCTCTTTCAAGAAGCACATCGGCTAAAACTCTTGCGTTTTTCTTAACTTGTTTTGCATAATCCTTCCAAGAATTATCTAAATTCATCTTAAATCCAACAGCTTTTGCTGCAATTACATGTACAAGCGGTCCGCCTTGAATTCCAGGGAAAATAGCACTGTTTATTTTTTTAGCATATTCTTCATTATTTGTAAGAATAAGCCCTCCTCTTGGACCTCTGAGGGTTTTATGAGTCGTAGTCGTTACCACATCACAATGAGGGAAAGGATTCGGATGTTCTCCTGCTACCACAAGACCGGCAATATGAGCAACATCAGCCATTAAAATAGCTCCGACCTCATCTGCAATTTCTTTGAATTTTGCAAAATCAATCTCTCTTGGATATGCGCTTGCACCGCATACAAGCATTTGAGGTTTTACGATTTTTGCAATGTCCCTTACTCTGTCATAATCGATTCTTCCCGTTTTTTCATCGATTCCGTAAGAAAAACTTCTGTAATGCTTACCTGAAAAGTTAACTTTTGCTCCGTGTGTTAAATGTCCGCCGTTGCTTAAATCCATACCAAGTAGTTTTTCATAAGGCTTCATTAAAGCAACATAAACAGCTCCGTTTGCCTGGCTTCCCGAATGAGGCTGGACGTTTGCATATTCGCACCCGAAAAGTGCTTTTGCCCTGTCGATTGCAAGCTGTTCGATCATATCTGCGTATTCGCATCCTCCGTAATATCTTTTATTAGGATAACCTTCTGCATATTTGTTTGTAAAAACGCTTCCCATAGCTTCCATAACTTCCGGAAGTGTGAAGTTTTCGCTTGCAATCATTTCAAGATGGTTTGTCTGTCTTTCAAGTTCTTTTTCTATTATTGAATAAACGTCTGCGTCGTAATTTTTAAGTAAACTCATTTTTTATCTCCTTTTATTGTATGTTGTCTTTGTCTTTATTTTCTATTTTTGGTTTCATTGTCGGGAACAAAATCACATCTTTAATAGAATGCGAATTCGTAAGAAGCATCACAAGCCTGTCAATACCTATTCCTTCACCGGCTGTCGGAGGCATACCGTATTGAAGAGCCCTGATATAGTCATAGTCCATATCCATTCCCTCTTCATCTCCTTTTGCTTTAGCCTCAAGCTGAGCTTTGAATCTCTCATACTGATCAAGTGGATCGTTTAGCTCGTTAAATCCGTTAGCAATTTCCCTTCCGGCAATAAACAGCTCAAATCTCTCCGCAAATTCAGGATTTTCATCGCTTCTTCTTGCAAGAGGGGATATGTCAATCGGAAATTCCGTTACAAAAGTAGGATTTATAAGTTTGCTTTCTACAAACTCGTCAAACAGCTCGGCCCAGAGTTTGCCTTTTGAATCGATATGCTCCTCAACTTCCACTCCGGCTTCTTTTAAATACTTTTTCATTCCTTCAATATCATCTAAGATATTTTCAGGCACACCGCCTATTTTTACCAATGCGTCTTTATATGTAATTGTTTTCCAGTCATCAAAATCTATTACCATATCGCCGTATTCTAATTTTTTAGGAAGGTTTAGTTTTTCAAAAAGATAATCAAAAAGCTCTTTTGTAAGTTTCATCAAATCTTCCATTGTATGGTATGCCCAGTAAAATTCTATCATCGTAAATTCAGGATTGTGGGTATGGTCTATCCCTTCGTTTCTGAAATTTCTGTTAAGCTCAAATACAGCTTCAAAACCGCCTACAATAAGTCTTTTTAAGAAAAGTTCAGGTGCAATTCTTAAATTCATGTCAATATCAAGAGCATTATGATGTGTCATAAAAGGTCTCGCGTTTGCTCCTCCTACAATCGTATGAAGCATAGGGGTTTCAACTTCCAAAAAGCCTTTATTTAAGAAAAACTCCCTTACAAGAGATACAATCTGACTTCTTAACTTAAATCTTTTTCTTGTGTCTTCATTCATTATCATATCAAGATATCTCTGTCGGTATTTTGTCTCCACATCCTGTAAACCGTGGAATTTTTCTGGAAGCGGGTGAATTGCTTTTGTCAATATTTTAACATCATCGGCATGAATTGAGAGCTCTCCCGTTTTAGTTACAAACGGATAACCGCTCACTTCTACAATATCGCCCACTTCAAGGGTCTTTTTAAGAAGATTAAATTTATCTCCCAAATCGTTTTTACTCATATAAACCTGTAAAATCCCGCTTTCGTCTTCTATTTTAAAAAATGCGGCTTTACCCATAAGTCTGAGGAATTTCACTCTTCCTGCAACAGTATATTTTCTGTTTTCGTCTCTTTTGTTTTCAAACTCAAAAACATCTTTGTTTTTTTCTAAAAACTCAGAAATTTTTGTATTTCTTTTCGCATAATGTCCGTATGGATTAATTCCCGCTTCTTTTAATTTTTCGGCTTTAGCCATTCTCTGTTTTACATATTCATTAGAAAACATCAATCTCCTTTTGCTTATTTAATTGGAATTTTAACATTTTTAATACTGTTTTGAATGTCCTGGGGTTTTAAATTTATTATTTCATCGCCTATTTTTACCATAACAGGAAATATAAACGAATTCTTTGTAAATGAAGTGATTTTTTCTTTAATAAATTCGACTTTGTATAAAAGTGCAAAAACAATGCTCACAAGTATAAAAAATTTAGCTCCTGAAAAAGCCATTCCAAGCAGTTTGTCAAAAATACCGAGAGAACTGATTTTGAGTATTTTTCCAAGCAAAAACCCTACAAAAACGGCAACTATCCAAAATCCTATAAAAACGGCAATAAAACCGACCAGATCAACTGCGGATGCATTTTTAATCGTAATCAGATTTTCATTAATATATACTCCTGCTTGATGATAAAACTTTGAAGCCAGAAACAGACCTCCTATTATGCCTACAAGTCCAGCAATTTCTTTTATAAAACCGTTAAAAAAACCTTTAATCGCAAGAATAAGAGTTATTGCGATGATTATTCCGTCAAACAGACTCATTATTTCACTTTTAAAGTATTTTTTGTAACTTTTGCTTCATAAAGCGCCTCATCCGCCCTGTTTATAATAGAATCCACATCGTCACCTTTTTTATGACATGTAATTCCCGATGAGACGGTTAGAGAAATCACGTAATCTTTATACTTCAATTTAGTTTTTTCTATTTTATTTAAAATTCTCTCGATACTTTTTCTTGCGTTTAATAAATTAGACCTGTTAAAAACTATAATAAACTCATCCCCCCCGTATCTGTAAATCTTGTCGCTGCTTCTTATAAGCGAACGCATAATCTGAACAAATTTTATTAATACATAATCACCGACCAAATGGCCGTATGTGTCGTTTATAACTTTAAAATTGTCAACATCGATCATTGCTATGCATAAATCAAGATCTTTGTCTTTGCCTTTTTCAAGAATTTCAAGCAAATCCCTTTCAAGCGCTTTTCTGTTGTACGCCCTTGTTAAAGGGTCAATCAAAAGTTCTTTATAAGCTTTGTCAAGTTCGCTTTCAAGGTCTTTTATTTTTTGTTCCATCTCTTCAATGTTTTGAAGCAGAAAAGCAGAAAATTTAATTATGTTTGATTTTAAATCTTCCGGGTCCACATCTTGAATCTCTTCTATTATTTCTTTGGAAGAATTTTTAATAATTTTTGTTTTATGGTGAACATCTTCGATTGTATCTTTAGTCATGCTTACAAGTTTTTCATCAAATGAAGGATTTTCACATAAAAGTTTCGGATTTAGCTGATCGATAATATGCATATCGGATGCTATGTAATTGAAAATTTCTTTGTAATAAAGCGGATACGGAGGTTTTTTGGCTTTTTTTAGCTCTTCTAATGTTTTTTGGGAAATATCATTAATTAATTCTTCCATAATTTCACCTTTTTTGATATTATCTATAAAATGTATTATACAAAAAAAAGGAGCGAATTTGAGACTTAGCAAAGAAGATGCGGTAAATTTAATAAAAAATGAAAGTTTAATAAACCTTGGGAAAATGGCTCTTGAAAAAAAAAGAGAACTGCATCCGAAAAAAATAACAACATTCATCGTTGACAGAAATATAAACTATACGAATGTATGCTGGGTGGACTGTAAATTCTGTGCGTTTTACAGACATAAAAAAGACGAAGACGCTTATATACTGAGTTATGAAGAAATTGACCGTAAAATTGAAGAACTTCTTAAAATAGGCGGCACACAGATACTTTTCCAAGGCGGAGTCCATCCGAACCTTAAAATTGATTATTACGAAGATTTGGTGGAACATATTCACAAAAAATATCCTCAGATTACAATACACGGATTTTCGGCACCTGAGATTGATTATATTGCAAAAATCAGCAAAATAAGCATAAAAGAAGTTTTACAAAGACTCAAGGAAAAAGGATTAAGCTCAATTCCCGGAGCCGGAGCAGAGATACTCAGCGACAGAGTAAGAGACATTATCGCTCCTAAAAAAATAGACTCCGAAAAATGGCTTGAAATACACAAAACTGCTCACGAAATCGGTATGAAAACTACCGCTACAATGATGTTTGGTACAGTAGAAACAATAGAAGAAGTGGTGGATCACTGGGATAAAATAAGACGGCTCCAAGATGAAACAGGAGGTTTCAGGGCATTTATTATGTGGTCTTTTCAGCCTTATAATACGGCACTTATGAAAGAAGGGATTGTAACAGCAAAAACCTCACCGAACAGATATTTAAGATATCTTGCGGTTGCGAGACTTTTTTTGGATAATTTCAAAAACATCCAAAGTTCATGGGTTACTCAGGGAAGCTATATTGGCCAGATGGCGCTTTTATACGGTGCAAACGATTTAGGCTCTACAATGATGGAAGAAAATGTGGTTAGAAGTGCCGGAGCGCAAAACAGAATGAATCAGGAAGAGATGATAAGACTTATTAAAGACGTCGGAGAAATACCTGCAAAAAGAAATACGGCTTATGAAATATTAGAAGTGTTTGACTGATTTGTTAAGTTCAAGAAATTTCCACTCTTTTTTTGCTTCTTTAATCTTATCTTTGGAAATATTAAAAATCCCTATTTCTTCTTTATTGCCAAGAATTCCAAGTATCTCGCCTTCAGGGTCAATACCGAAACTTCTGCCGTAAAATTCCCAATCCTCAAAATTTCCTATTCTGTTTGCCCTTATAACATATTTATGATTTAAAAACGCTTTTGTTTTCAGCATATCAAGCCATCTTTGATGTGAATTAAAAGCTCCCACACTCGGTATTAAGACACAGTCCACATTTTTTTCATTAAAATATTTCCAAAATTTTTCAATATGAGCTTCAAATCCGAACATAACTCCGAATTTTATATTTTCCATACTGAAAATAAGAGGAAACGACTCGTTTTTATCAAAAAATTTATCTTCTCTCCAATGCGTATAGGGCATATACACCTGCTGATAATAATATTTGACTTTTTCACCGTCAATTTTTGCAATTGCTTTATATTTTTTGTCCTTTATTATTTTAACTATCGGGGCGATTATTGTTACGCAATAGACTTTTGAGAGCTGTTTTAGGTGTTTAAGCTGATGTTTGCTCTGGTCTTTTATAAAACTCAGAGGCATTTTTTCAAGCTCTTTAAAAAACCGGTTTAATACATATTCCGGCAGTAAAACAAGTTTTGCATCTTCTTTTTTTGCTCTTTGTATCAAAAAACTGAGCTTAGCCCTGTCATAAGGAAGATTGTCGGTTTGTATAACGGCTATGTTCAATTACTTCCTTTTATTTCTTCAAATTCAAGTTTTGCTTCTTCAATCATTTTAGAGGCTTCTTCAAGAAGTTTTATACCTTTTTTATAATACTGCATCGCATCATAAAGGGTGATTTCCGGGTCGTTTAATTTTTCAAGAAGTTTTTTTGCCTCTTCAAGTTTTTTTTCAAAATCCTGCATCTTTGTCTCCTTTTAAAATATCCCTTATAAGAAAATCAAATTTATCAATTTCCACCAAAAAACTGTCGTGCCCGTAATCACTGTCAATCTCAAAATACTGACATTTTCCGCCGACTTTGTCCATATATTTTTTAATATCCCTCATCTCCTGCGGAAAAAAGAGCGTATCTCCGCTAAAACTTATTAAAAACATTTTATCCGATATCTGCTTAAAGGCATCTTCTAAAGAATTAAATCCTCTGCTAATGTCAAAAAGCGAAATTGCTTTTAAAAGATATATGTAACTTAAAGCATCAAACCACTTAGGGAAATTCGCACCGTTATATTCTAAATAGCTTTCAACTTGAAATCTTCCGAAAAGCTCAAACATTCCATCTGTTTTCACATATTCTCTTCCGAATTTTTTCTCAAATGTTGAAGGAGAAATATAATTAAGATATCCTATCATTCTGGCAGCCGCAAGACCTTTTAACTGTGCACCGGGTGCATAATTGCCGTTTTTAAATTCACAATCCGAACGGACCGCTTCCATCATTGCTCTGTTTATAGCAATAACATAAGGTTTGGTCTGGTAAGTTGTGGCAATAGGAATTATATATTCGGCAAATCCGGGATAATCCACTGCAAGCCTTAGGGCCTGCATACCTCCCATACTGCCGCCGATAACGGCTTTTAGCTTTTTAATTCCCAACGAATCCAAAAGAATTTTTTGCGCTTTTACCATGTCTTTTATTGTGATAACAGGAAATTTGAGCCTGTATCTCTCGTCACTTCCGGGATATATAGGACTCATTGGACCGGTAGACCCAAAACAGCTTCCGATGACATTAGTGGCAATGACAAAATATTTAGTCGTATCAATGGCCTTCCCGTCCCCTATCAATCCGTCCCACCATCCGGGTTTTCTGTCACCTTCATACATGCCTGCGGCGTGATGCGAGCCTGAGAGGGCATGGGTTATGAGAACAACATTTGATTTGTCTTCATTAAGTTCGCCGTATGTTTCATACATTATCTGCCACGGTTCAAGTATCCTACCGCTTTCAAGATACAAAGGCTTGGTAAATTTCGCTAATTTTGTTTCAATTTTCATTATTGCCTTTTTTTGATGAAATTTTATCCTTTTTTACAATATTTTCCAAAGGCTGAGGCTCACAGAAATAATATCCCTGGAATTCATCCACGCCTAAATCCAGAAGTTTTTCAAAAACCTCTTTTGAGTCCACATATTCTGCAATGACTTTTATACTGTATCTGTGTGCAAAATTTATTATCATTTTTACTATATCCAGATATCTCGGCTGATTTATATTTTGAATAAGCGATGCGTCTATTTTTATATAATCGGGCGACAAATCAAGCACAACCACAAAATTCGAATATCCGCTTCCAAAA
>Ga0256831_1001626_pt1 | contig 11829 bp, 17 predicted proteins | sample 132544metaG_FD_189087 | JGI IMG/M metagenome (GOLD analysis project Ga0256831, IMG submission 189087) | Hydrothermal vent microbial communities from Lau Basin, Pacific Ocean - 132-544 | ecosystem: Environmental > Aquatic > Marine > Hydrothermal vents | place: Pacific Ocean: Lau Basin | collected... | reverse complement strand
GAGCCGGCGCGAGAGCGGCTGGCGTGAATACGGTGTACATTCAGTATTCGCCTATGTTCAGTTTAGCGGATGAGGAAGAGGCTGTGAGACGCATTGCGCCAGTGGTGAAGCGAGCATTGCAGGAAGCAAACCGCAGGGTATGGTGATGGGGATTTCGTGGCGAGTGTGGATCGATTTCGACGAGGACGGATATGACGATGGGGATGAGATCACGAGTTTCGTGGAGAATGTACGCGTTGCCAGGGGGCGCGAGAGGGGAGAAGCGCGATATCTGATCGGAACCGCCGAGGTGCGGTTGCAGAATACGGATAGAAGGTTCTTCTACTGGAACGAAAGCGGGCCTTACTACGGATACCTTGAACCTGGGAAGCCGGTTCGCATTGCCGCAAAATACGATGGAACAGAGTACGATATTTTCAACGGATACATTGAGGATATGGTGCCAGCGGGGCGATACGAGGTCTTGTTGCGCGCCCATGACGTGCTGGGGCGGGTACGGGACGTTTCTGTCGGCGGTGAGATGATTTTGGAGCAAAGTACAGGGGCTGTGGCGGCGACGTATATGGAGCGGGCGGGGATTACTGCGGGACAGCGAGAGGTGGACGATGGGGCAACGACGGTGCATTACGCTTTCGTGAGCGGGAAGTTCGGGGATGTGATCAGGGATTTGGTGGAGGCGGAACGGGGACGGGTGTATGTGAACCAGCTGGGGAAGGTGGTTTTCGAGGACAGGCACAGGCGATTGCAGCCGGAATATCAGGATGCTGTGATGACATTAGATGGGAATCTGTACGGGGATGTGAGCGTGCCGGTTGGGTGGCAGTGGCAGGTAGGCAGAGTGTGTGTAACAGCGCATCAGGTGCAGGTGGCGGATACGGAGTCAGTTCTGTTTCACATTCTGCAGCCTATCGAAATTCCCGGACAGACGACGGTGGAGGTGTGGGGATCGTATCAGGATGCGCAGGGAAAACCATGCGGCGGGGCAGATGTGCAAAGCCCCGTGGCGCATACGGACTACGAAGCAAACGCTCAAAAGGACGGGGGTGGAGTAGACAGGACGGACGATCTCAATGTGACTATGAGCGCTTTTGCGAGCAATGTAAAACTGACGCTTACGAACAATGGAGATAGTGTTTTGTATGTCACTACGTTGCAGGTTCGCGGGAAGGTGGTTTTGGAGGGAAAGACGACGGCGTGCACAGGCAGCGGGAAGATGAAGAGCATTTCGCCGCATTTGTTGCAGGATTTCGAGGTGGCGAGGAGCATGGCGGCGTTTGTGCTATCGCAGTATCAATCTCCCAGTGTGCACGATGCTGTTGTGAGACTTTCGGGCGATTTAGTGCCGGATGTGCTGGGATTCGATGTGTCCACAAGACTGCACGTGGAAAATGGATGGTACGGGGTGGATACGGATTTCTTTGTAGAGGGGTTGAGGTGGGACGCGAATGCACGCCGAGAACAGACTGTAGTGGAACTCACGCTTTCTGAAGCGGTGAATACCGGAGGATTCTGGATATTGGGCTATTCGGCGCTAAACGAAACCACGAAGCTGGCGTATTGAGGAGGCGGTGATGGCAGAATGGCACGAGCCACGAACATGGCAGGTCGGGGAGATCGTTACAGATACCTGGCTCAATGAGCAGATCAGGGATAACGAAAACTGGCTCAAGCAGGCGATCGATGAGGGGTTGATTCCGCACGGGAATGCGTTCCCGAGCGATCCGGGCGCGCCGGCGCTGTTTTGGCGGGACGATCTGGGGCAGCTGTATTTGCGGACGGGCGTGGATACGTGGGTTGAGGTGCCTGTGGGGGCGGCGAGGGTGCTGGCGCTACTCAACACCACAGACACTTTGAAGAGAAAGGGAGCGGAGAAAGTAAGGCGTGACGGTGTAGCACACTATCGTAATGTGGTTCACATCGTTAACAACGGGAGCCCTCACCCAGTTACTGGCACGTTGCAAATTGCAATGCCAACATCAAAATTGTGGTCAAACACAATGCTGTGGATAAGAGTGGTTGGGTATGAGTACAGTGGAGCTAACAGAGGAAGAAGCTGGGAATTGTTAGTAGGGGGATATAACTATACTGGAGCCCCGGCATGGTATCATTACTTCGCTTATATCCGTGGGCGTGCACCGTTTTCTCAGGTCAGGTTAGCTGATAACGGTACACGTAACGTTATATTGCTCGGGGACACGAGCACTGACTGGTATTATTCAAAGATAGTGGTCGCAGATGTAATAGCAGGGCAGAACAACTATGACGATTGGGACACAGGTTGGAGCATTGATTGGATTACAGACGAATCAGCCATACAGCATGTTGCCACACCAGCAATTGATATAATCCTAACTACTGGCGGGCATTTAAACACCAGAGACGGAGCTGTTTTGAATTCAAAACAGGGCTACAGGCGGATAGAGGTGGCGAGCGGGAGTGCGAGCGCGGGGGACGGATGGCAAAACCTCACGGTTTCCGTGACATGGGACAATGCCTTTTCCTCAATCGCCCAAGTGGTCACGGAGGTGGGCGGGAGCAATCTGGAGTTCTACTCGCAGCCAGCATCATTCTCGACTACTGGAGCGAGCAAAACAGTGAGTAGCGGAAAAAGTGGTGATAAATCACTAACAGTACGTTTCCTTGGTATAGGTACATAAGGAGGCTGTATGCAGGTTCACGAGATTCAGATCACGACAGCAGAGACGCTGGCTATTGTCTCAGTAGATGACGACAAAAACACTCTATCTATTTTGGCTGGAAAGTGGCCGATATTACAGTGGGATGGCAGCGCTTTGCAATCTGTGCTCGTAGACGTGCCCGAGGTAACAGATATTGGTTTAACTGATGTGACTGTTGTCTACTTGTCTTGGCCTGACGGCGACGGGGATGTACATATTGACCTTGCCAGCCAAGAGATTGGCTACGGCTACTCAGCAGTTGCGAAAGAAGCGCGGAATCCAGAGGCTGATATGCTGGCGTGGTACGACGGCACGGAGTGGCACGTGAAGAAACTGGTCGCAATCCAACCTGAGCCATCAGAGGAGGTACCAGATGCCTAAGATCGATCATAAAGTGATTGGTAAACATATCCGACGCGTGATTGTAAGTCCGACGCCGGAAGAGGCTGCCGATGAGCAGAGTTGGTCCGCCTTGATCGCTGCTTGGGAGGCAGCCCTGGAGGCTATGCAGGGGAAGAAGTATTTTCAGTTGGCTGATTTGCCGAATCTTGTGACGAGGGTGGAGGTAATAGAGAAAATTTTGATGCGGCATGGATGGTTGCCGGAGGAGGATGAGGATGTGTGAAAAATTTCATCTGAACGTGATTCGCTGGAAGCCCGGGGTGCACATTCAGCGGGTGGGCGACGGCTGGGGGCAGATCGAGGATGACACATGCCGTCAGAGGAAGGTCTGGCGGCTGGTACGGTGTCAACCAGATGAACATGGCGACATGACGCTGAGGGTACATTTAAAACGACATGACTCAAAGCGAATCCCTGCTGTGGCCCTCTGGTACAGCAGCGCTCACGAACGCGATGTACAGGCCGCGTGTGTGCCCGACCGGCATTTTGATTTCGCTACGCGAACAAAGGATGGTGTCGAGGCGGTAGTGTGGAATGGGTACGACCCTGAATCGGGGAAAGGACCCTATGCGGTGTTTGTGCTCGATCCGGAGTACCCGTCGGATGTAGTGGACGGAGTTGGCTGGGTGTGGGGAACGAAGCACGAGAAGCCGGAATTTTGGTTCGAGCTTCAGGACACAGATTCCGAAGATGAGAGCGAAGGCGACGAGGAGGATTCTCCCCCTATCCCTGTTCCCGGGGAAAGGACGATCCGGGTGAGGATAGAGGGAGAGTTCACGGTGAAAGTGCTTTCATAGTCGCCAGTTTTCGACCGGCGAGGCCCGGCGATGGGCACTGGCTGCGTCGGATTCGGCGATTTTGAGATAGCGTTTTACCATGTCGAGTGAGGTATGGCCGAGCAGGCGTTGCAAGGAGTAGACGTCTCCGCCGTTCCGCAGAAATGAAATTGCGAACGTGTGGCGGAAGCGATGGGGATGTACTCCGTTGACGCCTGCTCTTTTTCCTATGCGTTTCAGCATGGTATAGAGGCGGTCCCGGGCGATGGGATTGCCGTCCTGCGTGAGGAAGACGTTTTCAAATGTGGTTTCCGGGCGCTCAGAGAGGTAGCGCCAGATGGCCTTCGAGGTGGCTTTGCTGAAGTAAACGATTCTCTCTTTTCCCCTTCCATGATCCATTCTTCCTTTTCCTCTGACTTTAGCGGTCCCCATTTTCAGGTCAATGTCGTCGAGGGAGAGATTGCAGAGTTCGGAGGCGCGAATTCCCGTGTCCAGCAGTAGCAGGATGATGGCTTTGTTGCGGGTAGCGTTGTGCAGTTTCGAGACTTTTTCTGAATCCCGCCAGGTCTCGGATTGCTCGGCAGCACGGAGGAGTTTGCGGATTTCTTGTTGCGTGAAGGGCTCTATTGCTATTTCGGATTGTTTGGGCGCGGGAATCTCTCGGACGATGTTGGTTCTTACGTAGCCTTCCTTTTGCGCCCAGGACCATAGGGATGAGAGTGTGGTGTGAATATTTTTGATGGTGTGGGGTGCGTAGGGCTTAGGTGTACGTGGGGCGACGCCAGAAAGGCCATCGAACCTTGTGGTCAGAAGATGCTGGAGAAACGCCTGAATGTGGGATTTTCTGATACTTGCGATGGGCGGATCGGGCAGGTTTTGCGATTTTTCGAGCCAGCGCTGGAATTTGGCGAGATTGCGCTGGTAGTCGCCGATGGTGTTCGGCGACGCGCCGGCGAGTTCTTTTTCGAGTAGAAAACCGTCGATAGCTTGAGATAACCGAATGGACATTTGTGGCCTCCTTTCGGCAACAGATTATCAGAACTTGTGGTCAGAAAGGTTCTGATAATCCAAAGTGCCGTTTTTTTTGACCACAAATCTGGGGCGAGGTACGAGGTTTGTGACCTGATAGGTGGGCGAGAAGGGACTCGAACCCCTGACCTCACGGATGTGAACATTGTGGTCATCGTTCTTTCGACGTTTGACCGCAATGTTCGTCTCTCGCCCTTTATTTGTGGTCAGCAAACGAATCTTAAATTGCCGAGATTTGTGGTCAGACTCCTATCACATTATTTGAACATGGCAGGATGGACCCATTCTCTTTCTGCGATTAAAAGGATGTTCTTGGTGATAAAATTGTTCCAATTTATTTTGTCTATGGTCGTCTTTGTATATGTTGCTCTAACAACGGTTGCTTCCGAGACGTTGCCATAGACATCTACCAATGGAAAAGTTCCTCTAACTTGTACTGTAGAATATTGGATATTGGCGTTACGCACAGCCTTGAGAATGTCCACGATATCCATGTACATTCCTGTTCTGATGAGTCCCCCCGTTAAATTGTCGTTAATTGCCCAGCGAACGAATACCTCTGGTTTTGAACCGGGGACGATTTTACATTCTTCTACTCTGGCGACTCCCTTTCGATTTATCGAGCCCAGCTTTTCGGTAATCAACCCACACACTTTTTCTTCCGCTGTAGGCGTTTCTGTGGGCTTGGGGGTGTTAGTAGGTGTAGGCGTTACTGTGGGTATTGGAGTGTTGGTTGGCTTAGGTGTATCGGTTGGCATGGGTGTATTAGTTGGAGTAGACATCGTGGTGGACGCAGCATTATTGGCTGTTGGTACCTCTGTGGGAGCGTTCGGAGTGGAGACATTTGCAACAGCAGGTGTAGGCGTTGCTTCTGTGGGTAGCATGGCGCCAAAGGCTACGAGGAAAAGGGTAAGAATGAAAAACGCCAGAACGACGAGGCCTACTTTGCCCCACTTGCCGGAATGTTTCCATGATCTCCCGTACCAACGCACAAACGCTTTGATTCCTCGCCAAATGCCAGACAAAACAGTAGACAGTACAGAGAAGGTAACAGAGAGGGCTTTCTTCATGATGCCTCCTTTACGTTATATGACAATATGAGGTGCCAAGTTGAGAGGAAAATGCAGCCACACGCGCCGGCCGAGCATGAGCGCCATCAGCACGATCCGCTGATCGAGATCGAGTGTCCCAATTACCGCCTCAAATTCAGAATCATCGTTCATTTTCTTCCTCACTTTCTTCCGCTAACGCCTTTGCAAATTTGATGACGTATTCTTTTTCTTCTTCCGATAATTGCGAAAATAGATGTAAAAGCCTTTTTGCAGTAGGCTCCTCATCATATCGAGGGGGCAATAAGCCTGCCTTTCGCAATACATCCTCTACTGGCAAATCGAACGCTTTAGCGATTGCACGGCAGTTTTCATAAGTTGGAGGTAGTTCATATCGTGCTCGCGAACTGATAGCAGACTCTCCTACTCCCCCTAAACTTTCGACTTTACGTATCGACAAGCCTCGTTTTTCCCGTTCTTGATGAAACCACTTCCAGAATGTGGACGTGGACATACCTCCTCCTTTTTGGCGATCATAATCAGTATAGAAAATATTTTGTGGTGCTTCCTCTTCAATATTGTGGATTTACCCCTTGACAAGGGGCGCAAAATAAGTATAATTGTAGGCGAGACTCCACAACCGTGTGGATATGAACCGATAACATAAGGAGGCACTATGCCAAAACAAATAGGGGATGGGGTAGAAATCAAGCTTACTATTCCTCGAACCTTACATTCTATGCTAAGGGCAGAAAGCCAAGAAGCGGGCGTTGCAATGGCAGACCTTGTTCGTTTGGCTCTTGCCCAACGGTACCGTGCCCTTGCAGATGCTGACGCTGTTCGTCGTGATCCTGGACTTGAGCGTTTGCGTCGTTTTGTTCGAGTCAAATGATTCATTTTCTTCTCCATGGGCTGGTGGAATGCGGGCGGCATTCGTGAATCACGGCACTGGGTCAGGAGCGCGAGGGACTCCCGCCGTGAGGTGATGGTCCCCAGGGGTTCGACTCCCCGCCAGCCCACTTATAGTCTACAGGAGGTGAGACGTGGTTGTACTTTTTGCACTCTTTTTGGCCTTCGTTTGGGGCGTTGTTTGGGCGGTTTTTCTTCAGTTCAGCCAGTTAGGGCGCTTTCTGGCCGCTCGCAGGACGTGGCTCACGGTTGTGATCGGAATCGGCGTTGATCTGGCGATTGCACTGATGGTGATCCCGTGGCGATTCTGGTGGCTCCTGTTTGGGATCGTGTTCATGTCCGGTATCGGGATCATTGCCAGGTCGCTTTTGAACGAGTGGCGCTCCGAAAGGCATCTGATCGAGGAGATCATTGATGGCGACGAAAACGCGGATCCCAAATAAGGTCATCTGGGCGCTGGAGGACATTCTGGCGCTTTCATATGATTCCCGGCGGGACTGGTCGCGGGCGCTTGAGTACGCGCAGAAGGCTCAGGACCCGGGCCTGTTGCTGGCGTTGGCCCGGCTCCGGGACTCCCTGGCCAGGATCGAGCAGATCGCTCGGCTGGCGAGGCAGGGTGAATATCGAGGAGGCTTGAATGGAAGAGCATGAATTGGTTTCAACGTGGCTCGAGATTCAGAATTCTTCGCATACGAAACGGGCGTATCGGCGGGCGATTGAGGACTTCCAGGCGTTCGTAAGAAAACCGCTCCTGATGGTTACGGCGCTGGAAGTCTCACAGTGGGCGGCATTGCTGGCAGAGAAATTATCGCCGGCCAGCGTGAATGCTCGCTTGGCCGCTGTTTCATCGTTCTACGAGTTTTGCCAGAAGATTTTGACATCTGAAGTCAAACCCCTGATCGCTTACAATCCGGTTGTCTCTGTGAAACGTCCCCACGTGGACAAATACGCCGACTCCCGTGCTCTTTCCCTGGATCAGGTGAAAGCGCTCCTTGCTCAGCCCGATCCTTCGACGCCCGTGGGCGCCCGAAATCTCGCCATGTTGATCTTCGCTTTGTACACAGGGCGCCGGTCGGCAGAGATTCTCCGGCTGCGCTGGGGAGATATCTCTGAGGACGGACGCTGGTATCACTGGCGGGGGAAGGGCGGAAAAACCCGGCGAGATGAGCTCGTTCCGCCTGTTTGGGCAGCAATCGTGGCGTATCTGGAACGAGCAGGGCGGATCGGAAAGATTCAGGCGGATGAGTATGTGTTTGCTCCTATTGGTGGACCTTACGACCAGCCGCTTTCCGGTACGATGTTTAACAAACTCCTGAAGCGTTACGCCCGAATGGCCGGACTCCCCGACTGGATTCACGTCCACACGCTGCGCCATACAGCGGCGCAGTTGCGGGCGATGGCGGGTGATGATGTGGTGACGATCTCGCAGATGCTTGCTCATGCCCGCATTGACACGACGCAGATTTACCTGCGCCGACTTCAGGGTTTTTCGGACAAATCATGGCAGGCGGTCACTAATTTATTGAGTCAGTAGCAGTTGGTGACCGGAAGTTCCGAATATTCCAGGGGATTTCGGGCTGACGGCGACCGGTGCAGAAATTCAAGGCGAGGGACGGATGGGTAAGGATAAGGCGCATTATCACAACCTCACAGGTGACAATAAAATGGTCGATTTGGACGCAATTAAGAGAGCGAACCCTATTCAAGACGTGATAGAGAAGGATGAACCGCTTCGGGCGGTGGGTGGCCGGTATTGGCGAGGAGTTCACCATGATTCGCTGGTAGTGGATGTTGAGGCCGGAACTTATTACTGGAATTCGAAAAACGAATCAGGGGACGTTATCGAGTGGGTGCAACGGCGGCGGGGGATGGATTTCAAGGCCGCCGTGGAATGGCTGGCGGAACGGGCAGGACTCCCGGAGCCAAACTGGGGAAAGGGGGATGCGTCCAGGTTAGCCGCTATCAGGGTGAGGGAGAATGCGCTGACCGTTGCGGCCCGGTGGTTTGAGGCGGAACTGTGGAAGAACGAAAAGGCGCTGGAATACGCAAAGGGACGGGGCTGGACGGCTGACACGATCCGAAGTGCGCATGTTGGGTTTGCTCCTGACGACCGCCGGGGATTATTTGAGGCGCTGAAGCGTGAAGGATTCGATGCGAAATCGCCCGTGGTGCGGGCGGTGATGGGGATTCCTGCGGGAATGCTGATTTATCCGCATTGGCGGGGCGGGAAGGTGGAATACCTTGCCGGGCGCTCCATAGAAGGAAAACGCCACTACAACCTGCCCAGGGAGCTTGTGGGAGGCAGAAAACCCTATTTCAACCACGTCTATTCGCCTTTTTCGCCGATGGTGCTGATTGTGGAAGGGCAGGCGGATGCGATTTCGCTGGCGCAGTTGGGCGTGGCGGCGGTGGCGCTGGCAGGAACGGCGATTTCCGAGGCGCTGAAAGCGCAGCTTCGACGCCATGCGATGCTGGTGCTGGCGCTGGACGCCGACGATGCAGGCGATCAGGCCGTGGATACCATAGCCGACGAACTGCCGCCGACGGTGCGGATTCTGCGCTGGGTGGATGGGAAAGATGCAAATGACTTCCTGGTGAGGGGCGGCACACTGGAGGCGCTTGAGCGGATGGTGGAGAACGCTCCGATATGGCCGGAAGTGCTGGCGGCCCGGGTTGCAGGCGCTCCGGTGGCGCAGCGGGAAACGCTGCTCCGGCGGGTGTTTGATACGCTGGCCAGGATGGACGATTTCGCCCTTGCCAAGCACAGGCAGGGGATCGCAAAGATTCTGGGAATCAACCTGCGGCAGTTCAATGCGATGCTGAAAGCCGCAAAAGGTGAGGTGGACGAAGCGGAGGATTCGGACGTAGAGCTTGAAACAGTGCATATCCCCGGCGGGCTGGTGGGGGATCATCTATTGGAGATGATCGCCCGGCCGGGCGAAGGGAGCCAGGGGATTCAGGCGGGATGGCGGACGGAGTTTGCGTGTCGATGCCCTGACGGTTCTATTCGGATCATCCCGCACCTGGACGTGGACGGGGTGCGGTATGCACCCATACCGCCGGAGAGCAGGATCATCACGGAGAGGGTGGTTCAGTTTCCGAATGCGCTGGGGAAAAAGCTCTCTGCCAGCGAGTTGGTGAAGCTGGTGAGGCGAACGATCCACAAATACGTGGATGTTCCGGAGTTCTACGAGGCGCTGGCAAGCTACTATGTTCTCTTTACATGGCTCTATGATTCGTTCAATACGCTTCCTTACCTTCGGGTGCTGGGCGACGCCGGGACCGGAAAATCCCGATTCATCCAGACGGTGGGAGCTCTCTGTTACCGACCGATTTTCGTGATGGGTGCCGCTACTGTTTCTCCAATCTTTCGTATCCTCGATCGCTACCGGGGAACGTTGGTGTTCGACGAGGCGGATTTCGGCCAGAGCGACGAGAAGGCCGAAATCGTGAAGATTCTGAATGCAGGGTATCAGCGGGCGCAGGGAACGGTGCTCCGAACTGGCGATAGGAACACGGGGTTCGAGCCGGAAGTTTTTGTGGTCTACAGCCCGAAGGTGATTGCTACGAGGCGAAAGTTTCAGGATTGGGCGCTGGAATCGAGGTGTCTGACGTATGAGACGGGCGGACCGACGACCAGGGACGATATCCCAATCGAGATGCCGATGGAGTTCTGGGAGAAGGAAGCTCCTGAGGTCCGGTCGTATCTGCTGAGATACCGGCTGGAATACTGGAAGCCACATATCGAACTGGATTACTCCGACGTGGACATGAGCCTGGAACCCCGGCTGAATCAGGTGACGGTAGCGCTGATGACGCTGATCAAGGATGCAGAGCTCCGAAAAAGTTTGGTGGGGTTCATCCAGGAGTACAACCGGCAGTTGATCGTGGAACGGGGAATGACGCTAACGGCGAAGGTGCTGGAGGCGCTGGTGGGGATTCACAGACTGGATCAATCGTTCAGCGACAATCCCGATCCGATCACGTTGAAAAGGCTGGCGAAGGGTGTGAATGCGCTGATCGATGCCGAGAATGCGACCGACGAAGACGAGGAAGAGGAAGAGCAGAAACGGAGCAGTGACAAAAGGATCACACCCCGGAAGGTGGGCGATATCGTAAGGCGGCAGCTGCATTTGCGAACGGAACGTAGTTCAGCAGCAAAGCGGGCGTATGTGGTGGTATGGGACGAAAAGCGGATCGAGGCGCTGCGAAAGCGGTTTGGGCTGGCCAGTGACGAAGATTTGGTGGGAACGGCGGAAATTTTGCTGGCGGCGGAGGTCTGAGAACGATGAGAACTTCTCTTTTCAATAGCTGCTACGCAAAACAAATGGATTCGGGAACGAATCCCCCCTGCAATGTTCCCAATGTTCCGCGCGACGTTCCGCGGAACATTGAGAACGTTGAAACGGGGGTTCGGGGCAAAAATGAATTTGTTTTGTCGGCTCAATTCGGGGCGAAAATCGGTATTTTTTGTGCAAAAAATAGGGAACATGGGAGCTTTGAGAACTTTCTTATGAAGGTTTCAGTGTCTATTTGTCTTGTAGTTAGAACGGTCGTTCGGAAAAGTAGGAACGTTAGGAACATTGTTTTTGCAGTCAAAATCGCGACGTTCCAATGTTCTTCGACGAATTATGCAAAACTCTCTGCTATTTGATTTGGAGGCGGAAATGAACCTTTTGGGGCAGGTGATGGAGGAAGCAATGGGGGTGCGGCTGGCGGCGCAGGCGCAGGGATTGCCAGCGACGGCTGCCTGGGCGTGGGGGATTGCGGTGGAGGCGGCCCGGGCCCGACAGGATAGCAAGGCGGAGACGGAGGAACTGCTGCGGCGGCTGCAGGAATTCGTTGCGAATGCAAACGAGATTGCACTGCAGGCGGAGCAGTTGGGATTCCAGGCCACGGCAGTTTGGGCAAGGGATGTGGCGGATCGAGGAGCGGTGTTCACGGCGATGCTCGGCCAGGGGGATGATCTGGAGGCGCGGCTGGGAC
>Ga0256831_1001625_pt1 | contig 11833 bp, 6 predicted proteins | sample 132544metaG_FD_189087 | JGI IMG/M metagenome (GOLD analysis project Ga0256831, IMG submission 189087) | Hydrothermal vent microbial communities from Lau Basin, Pacific Ocean - 132-544 | ecosystem: Environmental > Aquatic > Marine > Hydrothermal vents | place: Pacific Ocean: Lau Basin | collected... | reverse complement strand
ATGTACATTGGGCGAAAAGCTAAATGGATTGAGTCGAATAGAATTACACGCCTTTCTTTGTTCTGTTCAACAACATTAAATCGATTTGTAACATTAATTAACCAATCGAATTACGTTATACATTTTTAAAAAATCTTAGTTCTCTATCTTCTTTCCACTTTCCTCTAAGAAAATCCGGAAATTTAACAGGAACACTTCCCAGTTCTACCGACATTTTAGTAAGTGGAACAATTACCGACCAGTTAACGCCATCATATACTTCCATATCCATGGGTAAACCTTTATTTAGGTTATCTATTAAGCGATAGAAAAGAATATAATCCATTCCTCCGTGTCCTCCATTTTGTTCTGCTTCGCTTTTCATTTTTTTCCAGATAGGATGCTCATACTTTTCTTTCATTTCCTTCAGCTTGTCCTCGCTAAGCCACTGATGCCCATTGTCTTCTTCGTATAATGACAGTTTGCTGGGATATCCTTCATGGCAAGCTTTTGTTCCTGTAAGAGCATTGATTCGACTATAAGGTCGAGGAGAAACAACATCGTGTTTCAATGTAATTAGTCGTCCTTTTACTGTTTTTATGAAAGCGGAATTCATATCACCTCGAGCAAAATTCTTCCAGTCATAAAATGCATTACTAGGTGGAGAATCAGGGCTGTATTCGTGCAGACTGGCTTCTAAAGAGCTCATCGATACCAGGTAGTCAAATTTATCTCCGCGGCCGATTTTCATGTAATTGGCTACAGGGCCCAATCCGTGAGTAGGATACAAATTGGCATTCATATTGGCATGTAGCCGGAGTCGCCATTGTTTGTAATATCCGTACTTCTCAGGATCTTCACTGTTAATAAACAGCTTATGCAAAAGGTTATGCAAATATCCGGCTTCGGCATAAGTTAATGTTCCAAAAACTTCGTTTTCAACCATGTTCAACATCCAAAGCTCTTCTTCACCATAGCACACATTCTCAAGCATCATACAATGTTTTTGTGTTGCCTCCGCTGTATCCACAAGTTTCCAACTATCTTCGAGTGTAAATGAAATTGGAACTTCTGAAGCAACATGTTTTCCATGTTGCATTGAATAAACAGCCATATGTGCATGTTCTGGAGCCGGTGTAATAATAACAATCAAGTCGAGATCATCTCTCTTCACCATCTCTTTCCACGCATCTTTGCTTCCGCTGTATGTTGCTATTTTAGGCTTTTTGTTATTTAAACTTTCTAACAGGTCTAAAGCTCTGGTTACCCTGCTTTCACGAATATCACAAATTGCTACAATTTTGGCTTTCGGGGCTAATGCATTTAGCGTTTTAACATGCCCGTACCCACGGTTTCCCACTCCAATAATTCCTATTCTCACCTGTTCGATAGGTTTGTCGTGCAATCCTATTACCGACTCACCCTGTTTTTGAGGAGAGGCAGTAAGATTGTATAGTTTTTCTTCAATACTATCACGGGAATAAACTTTACCGGGAGCAAGCCCTAAAAATCCGGCACTCAATGCCGATAACTTCAAAAAATCTCTTCTATTTTGTCTTTTCATGATTTAATAACAATTATTTCATCCAATAAAGGATTATATTTTAATAAATATTTTTCTTTTATACATCCACCAGGTAATGTACCAGAGGAATGCCCAGACCGTAGTAGAGGTAAGGATATTCTCGGTCAAAGCCCCCATCCAGCCAAAAAGAACATGAGTAAACGGCAGTAACATATGATGAATGAATCCTGCTCCACCAATATGGTCAAACAAATAGATAAAGAGAGGGTTCATCCCGACAACCGCAAAAAACAGTACCCACTTTCTGGACTTTTTTATATCGATGAGCCAGTAAGAGATGGCCAGGCCAAACAAAGCATATCCTCCACTCACAATTACAAATGAGGATGTTGCAATTCTTTTTATAATAGGGGTAAAAGGATTGAGAGCATAGCCCGCTACAATACCAATTATACCGGCTATTGCCAAGATTGTAAACTTTTGCATCGGGGTTTTGTCTTTCCTGAGTAAGAGAATTCCGGCCAACACTCCCCAGATTGTGTGTGCTGTGGTTGGAATGGCATTGAAGGAGACCCAATGCCAATTCAGGTCGGCGCCCCCGTATTGCAGGTCCAGCCAGGTACCAAAATTCTGATTGGCTACAAACGGGTGATTGAATCCTTCCACAGGAAAGAAACGATAGATTAGCTCGGTTACCACCAACATACTCAGAGAAAATATCAACTGGAACCTGAACGATTTGTTACGTATCAGGAAAGCAATAAGATAGGTGACAGACAGCTGTGCCAGCACATTCTGAAAGTGGAAAACAATCTTTCCGGGCATAATACAATAAAGAGCCCAGCCCAGAAACAGTAACGTTAGTGACCTGCCGATGGCATGGCGTAGATTTTCTCGTGATGTTAGTCCCTGTTTTTCGCGTTTTGCAACGGAAAAAGGAATGGCTACCCCAACAATGAACATAAAAAATGGTTGCACAAGATCCCAAAAATGTAGTCCATTCCACGGATGATGATGTAGTTGACTTCCTAAAGCGTATATGAAAGTTCCTTTCAGTGAAGGGTCGCTTAAATAATGAAAAAGTTCGGTAGCCTCTCCAACAAGCAGAAGCATAGTAAATCCCCGAAAAAAATCTAACGATAATAAACGTCCTTCCGGAACAGAAGATTGCTTTTTTGCTTTCACCATTCAATTAATTGTTATATAACTACCAAATATTGTTTCTCTATTTTACTTTGGTTACTTTCATTTTCACAGTAAACGTGGCTGCTGTTGCTTTATTCTTTGTAGAAACAGTAAGGTGCCATTGATTTGGATAAACCGATTCTTTGGTTGGAAGTGGCCCCGGTGCTACATTAAATTTATTTGTTTGCGAAAAAATAAGTTCATCGGGAGTAATAAACTGCAATTTCAATTGTGCTTTACCTTTTCTGATAATAACTGTTTTTTTCTTTGTGTCAATTTGCATTTTATTAAGCGAGTGCAACAACCAGTTGAATTGAACAGGTTTTGGAGCTTCCAGTTCGTCAATCATTAAAAAATCGCGTGGTCGTTCGTAATACACATTGCGGACAAATTTAGTAAGTAGGCCTTCATAAGCTTCTGTAGCATCAGCTGCAGCATAGTCAACACTTCCCGGTTCTCCATTACCCATTTTAAATGCAATAATTTTACCTTTCGAAGCTCTGTCACGGATTTTCTGACCTTTACCGTCGACCAAAACCGTGTTGTGGGCAATTGAATTCCAAGTCCAGTTTCTGTGATGCGGGCATCCATGGCTGGGATAATAACCCGATTGTATAGCAAGTGCTTCTCCGTATCCTTGTATATAGAAAGAGTTTTGGTCGGCGTAGGTATGACTCCATGCTCCAAAAGGAGAGCTTTTCAACAAGAAGTAGATCTCATCAGGATTTCCCAAATCTTCGTGGAATGCAACCAATCCAACATCGCTAAATAAACGAGCTTTTGGAAGATCGGTAGGTGCCTTCGGTTTTACATGATTTGGGCCTTCATCGAGCCAAAAGTAACTAACAACTCCCGATGGAATAATAGTTTCTGCTACCGGTAAACTTTTTGGCGGACTTACTTCAGCACGCCATCTAAAGTATGGATTATGAAATACCGTAGCTAACCGGTATAAATTTATTTTATCTGCCGGCCAATAAGTTCCTATTCCGGTATCGGCAAATGGCCGCATGGCGCCATAATAAGGATAGGCATAGATTTTAAAATAACCATCATTTTTATAAAAATCAGTTTTTAGAATATCTAAATTCATTGAGGTTTGTAATGTGTAGGCACTCTGAAGCATGTAGTTAAAATACATCATCCAGTAACTGGGGCCTTCGGAATATCCTCCGTCTCGGCCACCCCATGGCGGATAGAATGTTGTAAGGATTGGGATTACATATCCCAGCCATTTATCGGCCTCTTTAATTTCGCCATGTAAAACAACACCCACCTGGGTCATATAGTTAATTAACCGGGTAGGATGGCTAATGAATGGTTTGTAATTATAATTTAATCGTTGGATTACACCAAAGGCTTCTTCTCCGCGAACCCGAAGCATCTCCTTAATGGTTGCCCGTTCGCTTTCGTTAAGATAATCGTAAATCCAGTCGTATGCACGTGCACCGTTAAGCAGAATAGGCATTGCCACTTCATCCATGCTTTTCATGGCACTGGTTCCATTTATATCCCACGAGGCAAATGTTAAAAGCCACTGTTTTGCCCGCTCGGCATATTTTTCATCACCCGACATCATGTACGAGAACCCAAGAAAGTCTAATATTTGTCCCCATTTTCTAGCCACTTCATATTCTGCTCTCCACTCTTGACGGCTTAATATTTCGTTCTCTTTTATGCTGGTAATTTTTTTCGGTTCTTTACTTATTGGAATTGTAAGAAGTGTATTTGTATAAGCTATAATTTTATCGTAAAGTTCTTTGTGAGGGGTACTTGTTTTTAACAATCCACGCAAGCTATCCAATTTTTCGGGACGGGTGAAAAGCCGTGGATGGCTTGAAGGAATTCTTTCCAACAGTTGTTCTGTGGGGGCAACGGTATATGGAGTGCTTTTGGGTGAGATATAAAATTTTCTTGCAATTGAAGCTTCCGAAACAGTATTGTTTTCCGAAACAGAGCGGAATCGCCAATACCATGTTCCGGATTCCATTGTAAACGATGGCCGGTAGAGTGGTGAAGACAAACCAGAAATTAACCAATACGTGTCTTTCCCATCTATTTTTGGAGTAGCTGTTAACGATTCGGGAGTTAACCCTCCATTTTTTATGGCTTTGGGAAGAAGACTCTTGCATTCATCGAAATTACTACTACGAGATATTTCCAGAATAAACCCTTTTGCTTCATTGTCGGCGGGCCAATGAAATGCTGCAGGATTTGTAGAAACAGTTTCTCCTTCTGCCGGGCCGGGTTTTAACGTAATAGAATTATACTCTTTCTTTGATGATTGACCATCACAAAGATTTTTGTTATTACCCACTCCTGAATTTTGATTGCATGAAAAAGAAATAAATAGGAGTAACACAACTGAAAAGCGAAGGTTGTGTCTGAAAAATCTGCTTGCTTTCATAAAAAAATAATTTTAAAAGGATTTAGAATAATAGTTAGTTATAGATTATGCCGTAAAGATAAAAAAAAAGCAAAGACTAATCTTTGCCTTTTTTTTCTTAAAGTAAACGATTTTTTACCAACCCGGGTTTTGTGTAAGTTTCGGATTTAAAGCAATTTCTTGGGGTGGTATCGGATAAAGGTAATCACGGTTAACTTTAAAGCCATAACCGTCTTCACCCAAGGCATCAACTAGAGGATCAATAAATCCATCAGCGTCAACCGGGAAAGGGTTTTCGGCCAATTGACTTGCCTTTATTCCTTTAGGTCTATGTCCTGCAATTAATTCATCGGCAGCTGCCCATCTTTGTATATCAAACCAACGATTACCTTCACTAGCCAGTTCAACCCTTCGTTCTCTTCTTATTTCATTAATAACAGGAGATAAAGTTGGAAAGTCCCAGTTTGGATCATTCGATATAGTTGCAATATCAAGGTTGGGCATACCTACCCGGTCTCTTAATAATTTTATTGTTTTATCGATGTCAGCTTGAGAGATACTACCCAACTCTGCTTTTGCTTCGGCATAGTTTAGTAATACTTCGGCATATCTGAATAGAACGTCAGGGAAGTCTTCTCCATTATTATTATGCGTTGTTACATCTGCCGAATACCCTTTTCTCATACAATAACCGGTAGCAGAAATATAACCGGTGCCTCCTGTATACATTTTATTCCAAACATCACTCCAGTTAAAGGTTGTATCGGCAGTAATTTGCCAGGGTACATCGGGGCTCCATACAGTTTGAAGCATTCTGGGGTCGCGGTTTGCCATCTCATTAGTTATAGTATCATATCCTAAAAATAGTGAGCTTACCGAAATTGGTTTTCCATCGGTACACAGATAGGAATCAACCAACTCTTTCGTTAACCCTTGTTCCGAAGGATATCTTCCATTATACATTCGTCTGTTAATAATGCCTAAATCAACAGAGTATTGTCTCCACATCAAAACGGAACTATTACCAGAATAATCGTGGAGGTTAAAGAAATCGTAATAATCTTTATCAGGATTTCCTGTAGAGTAAACATTAAATTTTCCTGAATTCATAATCTCTTCGGCAGCTTGAACCGCTTTTTGAAGATATTTCTCCGAATTGGGATTTTTTGCTGCGAATGCGTCGTTAGCGTGATACTTTTCCCATGTTCCTTCATATAGAGCAATTCTTGACTGATAAGCTAATGCAGTCCATTTGTTTACTCTTGTTCCCCCATCAATTTCATCTTCACCAAGAAGTTCAATTGCTGAATCCAAATCAGCCAGAATTTTGTCCATAACTTCGTTTCTTGGCATTCTTTCGCCGTAAAGGATTTCAGAATCTTCATCGGGAACATAGTCAAGCCACACAATGTCGCCATATTTTTGTAAAAGTTGATTGAATATCAGAGCTCTGAAAAAATAAGCTTCACCAAGGTATTGCTTGTATTCATCGAAAGAATCTTCAACTTTTTGATAATTATCGAAAAGATAATTAATGCTTCGAACTAAGCTATATCCATGACTATAAGCATCATTTGATGAAAGAACAGTTCGTTGACCGTTTAATACGTCATCGATGTACCCGTTAAAAAGCTGATTGTCAGAATTCACTGCCTCGTGAGTGTAAATCGTTCTACTACCAGCGTACCAAGAATTCTTATACTCAAATAAAAGCTTAGATTCATAAAATTTATTTACATAAATTTTAAGGTCATTTTTTGATTTAAAAAAATCGGCCGATGTTACCTGATCAAGAGGACTCTTGTCTAGCACATCTTCACACCCTGTGGTTATAACAATCAGTAGTGCTAATATTATGATAATTTTATTCATTTTCATTTTTATTTTTTTAAAAAGTTAAATTTAAACCAAATGAAACAACACGAGAAAGTGGATAAACTCTTCCAATACCTCTATGTCCCAGATACCCTGCTGTAGCAACACTCGTTTCAGGATCTAGTAACTTTGTTAGTTTTGTAATGGTTAGAAGGTTCTCGGCAGAGAAATATAGTCTAAGTTTCTGGACATATATTTTTTGTGTTATTTCTGTAGGAATAGTATATCCAACTTGTAGATTCTTCAATCGCAAATAAGCAGCATTTAGCAAATATTTTGTTTGGACTTGACGACTTTTTTCGTTCTCGCCAGTAAAATAAGGTTTTGGATAGTATGCATCTGTATTTGGTCCTAATATATTTGTTTCATCGGCAGGCCTCCAATAATCTAAATGTCCTTCTTTGAATACAGTTGAATTATTTGTGCCTCCTGCAAAACCCCAGAATGTGGATGAAGACCAGGTATATTCAGGGAAAAATTGATGTTTCCCTATTCCCTGCCAGAACATATTAAAGTCAAAACCTTTCCATGCCATTCCTCCGGAAAAACCAAAAGAATATCGAGGAGTTGTATTTCCTATTACAGATAAATCTCCATGGCTATCAAGAGTTCTCTCTCCATATGTAATCTTATTATCTCCATCAAGATCCTTATATTTTATGTCGCCAGGACCCCATGTGTCATAAAATACAGATTGGTCTGGCATTGTCTCTCCCTCATTTTGGATAATACCATCTGTTGTATATCCCCAAATCTCTCCTAGTTGTTTACCGTTATAAAAACCATCTATAAATCCATTATCGTTATTATATTCTAAAACTTTTGATTTTGCATCACCAACCATTAGTTTTAAATTGTAACTAATATCAGAGCCTATCATGTCTTTCCATGAAATTGTAGTTTCCCATCCGTTGGTTTGCATTTTCGCATTATTCTTTTGAGGTGGGGCAGTACCCAAAATAGCAGGTACGGTTTCTGCAGGCCCAAACATATTATCTGTTACTCTGTTGTACCAGTCAAAATTCGCATTTAAGCGATTTTTAAGGAAGGACATATCAACACCAAAATCCAGTGTTGTAACTGTTTCCCAAGTAAGGCTCCCACTTACCATGCTAGGTATAGAAGCCCACATGGGTCTTTCATTTCCTATTACATAGTTAAGATTCACGCCTGTTGGTACTGTTGAAAGATAAAGGTAATTCGGCACATTTTGATTTCCTAGTGATCCGTATGAAGCCCTTATTTTAAGATTATTTATAGTGTTTGATATATCTGACCAGAAATCTTCTTTTGAAATATTATATCCTGCCGAGACAGATGGGAAGAAACCCCAACGATGCTCGGGAGCAAATCTGGATGACCCGTTATAACGACCATTAACTTCAAAAAGATACTTTTCTTTGAAGTTATATTGAAACCGTCCGAAAACTGCTTCTGTTCCCCAATGGCCTTTGCTTTCACCTAAAGTCGTGCTTCCTGTACCAGTATTAATAGCCGGAACATATGGGGTAATAAGGTTTGTTACTGAACCCGAAAGAGAAGCATCAAAACGTGATTCACTTTCGTAACCCAACAATACATTAACATAGTGATCGCCAATAGTTTTGTTATAAGAGGTTATCGCATTAAATAATTTATAATCTCCGGAAGTTGAGTATGTACTATACTTCGGGTTGCTGGATCCGATGTTATTAACTTTACCAGAGGGTAAATAAACAGGGATGGGTAAAAAAGTAGTTTCATTTCTACTACTGAAGTAATTATAATTATATGAAACTTTTGTTTTCCATCCTTTTACCGGCTCAATTTCGGTTCCCAGTGTTATCCATGAGTCATTGTTCGTTGTTGCATTTCTTCCATCACCCTCCAACAATCTTACAAGCGGATTATTAATAGAATGAATACGATCGCTTTTATCAACACCATAATTATACATAGGCATAGTAGGCCAAAAAGTTTGCATGGCCTGTAGCATAAAAAACCTCATATTATCACTCCCAAAAGGTCCAACCGGACGGTCATAACTTGTTTGTGCAAATCTTGAACTGAAATTAACTTTAATCCATTCGTTAACCTGAGAATTAATATTTGCTAATACACTATATCTATTTGATTCGTCTGTTCCGTAATTAAAAAGACCATCTTGACCATAATATTCTGATGATATATAATATTGTGTTTTGCTATTTCCTCCACTCATACTAACATCATGCTTTTGTCTGAATGAGTTCTTTTTCCAATACATCTGATTCCAGTCGTAATTAGCATTACCATTATGACGACCACTCCACATACTGGTTAAAGGATTATCCAGGTCGTACTCTGCATCTATTTTACCATCGATATAGTCTTGCATTCTTTGTATTTGTTCTTCCGGGAATTTTGGACCCACTCCACTATTTGCATTAACTTCATTAAATGCAGTAGCCAAATTCACCGATGACTCCATATGTGGCACACCTATTGGAGATGCAAATCCAAAGTTACTGTTATAGCTTAAGCTGAACTTGCTATCTTTCCCCCCCTGTTTGGTCGTAATTAAAACAACACCAAAAGGTGCTCTGGATCCATAGATGGCAGATGCTGCCGCATCTTTAAGAATAGAGATGCTTTCGATTGTGTTAGGGTCAACATTATTTATATCCATAGCCACACCATCAACTAAAATCAACGGACTACTATTTCCCGATAACGTTCCAAGTCCCCTAATGTTCCATGTCGGGTTTGCTCCTGGTTCGCCTCCTAAATTTGAGACTGTAATATTTAAAGAAGGAGTAGTTCCTTGTAGCAATTGTGATATGTTTGCTGCCGGTCTGCTTTGCAAATCTTCACCCTTAACAACATCTACCGAGCCGGTTAAAGTAACTTTTTTCTGGGTTGCATATCCAACGGCAACAACCTCATCCAGTCCAATAGACGAAAGTTTCATCGTAACATCAATAACAGACTGGTTTCCAACTATAATTTCCTGTGTTTCCATCCCAACAAAAGAAAACAATAGTGTAGCATCTGCCGGAATATCAGAAAAGGAATACTTTCCATCAACATTTGTTATCGTTCCGGTAGTCGTTCCTTTTACAACAATAGTAACCCCTGGCAGAGGTAGTCCGCTTTCGTCGGTAACTGTTCCTGTAATTGCATTTTTTTGTTGCCCATTTTCTGATAAAAATGAAGGAGCTAAAATGATTTTACGATCGGTAATGATATAATTAACGTCGGTACCTGCAAAAAGATCGTCAAGAATTTTATCAATTTTCCTGTTTTTAACAGATATTGAAACCCTTCGATTTGTATCAATCAACTTTTCATTGAAGAGAAAGTAAAACTCTGATTGCTCTTCAATTTTATCCATTGCATCAGCAAGTTTAGTGTTTGAAAAATCAAGAGAAAGCCGGGTTGTTTGAGAATAAGAATCGTTTGCAAAGGTTTGCATGATTGAAACGAGTAATAGAAATACTGTAATTCTCATAATTTTGAATGTTTTCTTTAAGTAATGGAAATGACATTCATAAAAAAACTCATTTTTTTTCATAAATTTGTATTGTTAAAAGTTAAAAAATTTTTAAATATTTTTTAAGGGAATCGTTGGCGCGATTTCCTTTTTTTTGTTTCATTACGGTCCGTAACGTTGTTTCATATAGCTTAAGTTTAAACTAAATTATTATATATTTTTCTTATATAGTAGCACTTTTCTTTTTTGTATTGTCCCGTCATCGAGTTGTTTTCGGTCAATAATACGGTAACGAATAGGCGATGTCATACTTAGATAACGCAAAACCTCTTCGAGTGTATCATCCTGAAAAGTTCCTCGAAACACGTACTTCTCCAGTTCTTTGTCTCCCACTACCACAGTAACATTGTACCAACGTTCCAGCCGTCGTGCCACTTCTGACATAGGGTCTCCCCGAAACACGAGTTTTCCCTCTTTCCATGCAGCAAATTTAGAAGCATTTGGTGTTTTCTGAATGGTTACTTTATTTTTACTAAACATCAATCGTTCATTGGGCTTCATTTCAATATTTGATGAGAGCCTCGGTGTTGAGAATTCAACCTTCCCTTTTTCTAAAACTACCTCAATATATTTTTCTTCAGGATAAGCACTGATGTTAAATGTTGTCCCCAATACTTTTACTTTTGAGTTCCCGACTGTAATCTCGAATGGATGATTTGCATCATGAGACACATTGAACCAAGCCTCACCTGATACTGTAATTTGTCTGTTGTTACTAAAAGGGAGTTGATATTTTAGCGAGGACCCGCTATTCAACCAACCTTTAGTGCCATCGGGTAATGAGAAACTTACACGCGACCCCATTGGTGCATGAAGAGTCGAAATTGACGGGCTCTCTGCTACCATTTTTTCATCCTGACCATACCCGGCAACCCAAATAGCTCCAACTATTAACATTGGAATTAACAATACCGCAGCGGCTATTGAATATCCTCGGTAAATTCTTTTTACTATTGTTTGTTTTTCCCGATTTTCATTTTTATGTATTGTATGATGAATACGGTCAAGCAAATAGGAGAGGTTATGGTTTTCATTCGGATGGTTTTTCAGATATTCATTAAACTCTTTCTGGATATGCTGCTTAAATTTCCCATTTTCTTCATTCTCTGAAAAGAGGGAATAAATGTACTGTGTCTCTTCTGCATCGGAAAGTCCTTTGCTGAAGCGATTCATCTTGTCTATGTCGGATTGATTGAACATTTTTTTGCTTTTAAAAATCCCCCCTATGTTCCAAGGGGGATTTTTTATTTACTAACTAATTCTAGGTAACTATGAAAAAAAAAGTATTTCATTCTTTATAAGTAATAGCTCTTTCGTAAAAAAATCTCATTAAAAAAAAGTTTTTTTTTACTAAAATGTTATTAAATGCAGG
>Ga0256831_1001624_pt1 | contig 11837 bp, 8 predicted proteins | sample 132544metaG_FD_189087 | JGI IMG/M metagenome (GOLD analysis project Ga0256831, IMG submission 189087) | Hydrothermal vent microbial communities from Lau Basin, Pacific Ocean - 132-544 | ecosystem: Environmental > Aquatic > Marine > Hydrothermal vents | place: Pacific Ocean: Lau Basin | collected... | reverse complement strand
TGCCGGTATGGTATTAATATTAGCACTGGGTATTTTCCTGCCCATGTGGGATTTAATAGGAAAGTTAAAGTGAATTCAATAAATTAAGTCTTTTTTTGATGTTTTCTATTAAATAACTGTATTTTTTAAAAATTAGAACTATATTTATTCACAGGACAAAAATCTAAAGTTTTCGTATTTTAGAACGCTTACAGGAGTAGATATAAAAATATTAATTCAGAAAACAAATGATCATTTCATAGCGATTATTTAAAAGGTCTAATTATGAAAAAAATACAATCCAGTGCAGGCTTTACTTTAATTGAACTGGTTACAGTCATACTGATCCTGGGTATTCTGGCAGCTACTGCCCTGCCCAAGTTTATTGATGTTACAGATGATGCCCATATATCCTCTTTTAAAGGGGTATCCGGTGGTTTTGGTTCTTCCGTTGCGCTGGCTCATGCGCAGTATATTGCCAATGGCCAGACTGTAGCTGGCCGGATAGCGGGCTATGGTTCTGATGCTGGAGACATTTATGCTAATGCCAACGGCTGGCCGGTGGATAATAATTCTACCACCTTAGATTGTGTAGGTTTATGGAGTGGTTTGCTGCAGAACCCACCTACTCTGGATACAAATACTGCTGCAGGCGGAAGCTCAACTTTTGATTATGTATATCGAACCAATGGCACAACCTATTGTTATTATTATCCGGTGGGTACTTTTAACTGGCAGGGAGTCAATGGCGGAGTACGAGCAATACTGCAGTATTTTCCCAATACAGGACGTATAGCAACAGTTACCCCCATTCCACCTAGCTAATAAGCTATTAATAAGTTCCTGTATTATTCACACAGGAACTTATTAATCTTTACCCGAGTTATGATACATAAACAATTAACCCGAATTAACGGTTTTACCTTAATCGAATTAATTACGGTCATTATAATTATTGCAGTCATTGGTATCGTAGGGGCTTCCAAATTTTTTGGTCATACGGCTTTTAAAGAGGCTCAGGTTCAGCAGGAATTATTATCCGCTTTACGTTACGCCCAGAAAATCACTATTGCCAGCCAGTGTCCAGTTAATGTTATTTTAAGCGCCAGTAGTTATCACTTAAATTATGCCCTGCCCTGCAGCGGCAGTGTAAAATACCCCGCAGGCCAGAACAGTTTTTCCGAAACTAATCTCCCGGCAACTATAAACAGCAGTTCCAGTACATTCAGCTTTGATGCCTCCGGTAATATTTCTCCCTCTACCGGTGGAACTATTACTATCGGCAATTTTAATATCACCCTTGAACCGGTCAGCGGCTTTGCTCATGAGTAAGTTTAATCATAGATATTCACACGGCGTGACTTTAATTGAGCTGATTATTTCCATTGTTATTATCAGTATAGCTATTACCGGGATCATGATGTTGTTTGCCGGAACCATGAAAACCAGTGCCGACCCTATGATAAGAGCCCAGGCTCTGGCCATAGCCCAGAGTTATATGGATGAAATACTCAGACAGCCTTACAGCGGTGATGGTGTCACAACCGGCAGAGTTAATTACAACGAGGTGGAAGACTATAATGCCATTATTGCCGGCAGTGCGATTGAGGATCAGTTCGGTAATACCATAAACTCACTATCAGCCTATAAAATTGAAGTTACGGTCAGGCTCTGTAATGCCAGCCTGTGTGACAATCCTTTCAGTTCCGTTAATGTCAAAAAAATTACAGTATCTGTTACTCATCCTGCTCTGGGCAGCAGTATTCCATTAGTAGCATATAGGACAGACTACTAATGTTAAGGGTCAGAGATTTAAGGCATAATGGATTTACACTGGTTGAATTAATTGTCACCATGGTGATCACCGGCATAGTGGCTCTGCTTCTGGTAAATATTATCAGCGTACCCATAGAAGGTTTCAGTGATATGAAACGCAGAGCCGAACTGGTAGATATCGCTGAAATAACTTTACATAAAATGTCACGGGAAATACGCCAGGCATTACCAAACAGCATTAAGATTACCCAAACCGGCACAGTATCTGCCATCGCATTTTTACATACCATTGACGGTGGACGCTATGCCGGCAGCGGCAGTAATATATTTACGGCCAATAAAAATCTGTCTGAATTTTTAATCACAAAAGCACTAAGTAATATTGACGATTCCATGGTAAAAAGCAGTGCTTATTACCTGGTTATTTATAATTTAGGTCAAACCGGTGCAGATGTTTACCAGGGTGATAATATCAGTAAAATTACCGCATTACCGCTTGCACCGAATATTAAAATTGAATTTGACACATTCAGTTTTCCTTTCACATCACCCAATAAACGTTTTATGATAGTGGACGAAGCCGTATCATTTATTTGTGATACGGCCACAGGGGAACTCAGATTATATCGGGGTTATAATTTCAGGGATGACCAGAGCGGAGGAGATTCAACCCCAACAGACAGCAGTCAGGGGTATTTACTGGCCAATAAAATCAGCGCCTGCAGTTTTAAATACAACCCGGGCACTATTACCCACCCCGCTCTAGTCACCCTGGAAATAACCATTTCTGACAATAAAGCCGGCAATGAAACCATCAGTTTATTAAATCAGATTTTTATTGAGAATCAGCCGTAAGCTATGAATTCAAAAAAAAGCAATAAAGGGTTTTCTCTGCCCGGTGCCATATTTATTATGGTGGTACTGGGCGGGATTGGTGTTGCTATGGTGAGTTTAAACAGCTCCACAACCACTACATCTGCTTTAAATATTGAACAGAACCGGGCCTATTATAATGCGCAAAGTGCAATGGAACTGGCCATTGCACGAGTTCTTGAAAATGACAGGGATAATACTCTGACCAATACCAGTTGTGAAAATGTTAATGCGACCACTTTTGTACTGGAAGGTTTTAATATTAATATTGCCTGTGAAGCCACCTGTACGGATATCAATACCAATTGTTGTACTGATAATCCCGCCACCGGTAATTTCTGTGCTATTAATCCAAGAGTTACAATTATAACGGTAACCTCCAGTAAAGATAACATGGGAGAAACCTATTATGTTCACAGACAAATTCAGACCACGATTTCATATGATGGCTCTTAATTCATAATTGATAACCACATGAAAAAATTGCATCTGACATGGGCTGTATTTTTTATTCTGATTTTTTCGGGCCTGCCCTCCTTTGCCAGTAATTTACTGGATCCGGCAAACGGCGCCCAGATCACCGTCATTAATAAAGAACTGAACAACACTAACTGGGCAGCCGCCAATCTTACTGATTTATCATTGACCACCCGCTGGTTATCCAACAGACAAACTAATAATATTAATTATATATTTAACAGCAATAAGGACAGTGCCTGTTTTAACCGTTTTGATTTGGTCAATTATGGTACTAATGATCGATCAGTACAGAATTTTATGCTGTTCCGTACTCTGGATGGTAGCCTGTCAGCTGATATAGGCAGTAATGGCTGGATCCCAATCCCGGCAGATATTAACCCTGTCGGGCCCATAAACCATAATAGCTGGGGTCAGGGCAGCCGTTTAACATCCGTTAATTCTCAGTTAAACAATACCAACTGGGCTGGCATAAATATCAATGACGGCGATATCAATAGTTTCTGGTTATCCAGTAAAGCTAACAATCAGCTGGTATTTAATTTTGATACCAACTGGGATGGTGTTGCAGATAATGCTATTAATATTAAACAAATTAAAATATATAACTACGGCTCAAACCGTTCAGTTAAGTTATTTCAACTTGAAACCAGCACTGACGGGATAAACTGGAAAAAGATAGAAGTTCCCGGAAGCAATGCCGGTGATCCAGACTTTAATTATGCTTTAATATGGCACGGTGCCAGTTTAAGCGCTATAGACAGGCAGTTAAATACCAGCAATTGGGCAGCAAATAATATCCATGATGGCGACCTGAATACCCGGTGGCTAAGCAATAAAGGTAATAATACCCTCGACTTTGTTTTTGATGTCGATTTTGATGGAACCAGCGGGGCTGATGGAGATAGCGATGATCTGTTTACCCTTGAAAAATTTACTTTATATAACTATGGCAACAATGACCGCTCTGTCAGACAGTTTCAGATTGAAGTTAAAACCCTCAGTCAACCAGCCTGGACAAAATTAAAAGTACCCGGTACTGCCCCTGGCATTGCAGATTACAATTTTTTATTAATCAGCCAGGGAGGAATCTTAAAATACATAAACAGTCAGCTTAATAACACTAACTGGGCAGCAAAAAATATTCATGACGGTGATCCCAATACCCGCTGGTTAAGCAATAAGGGTAATAATGTACTGGACTTTGCTTTTGATGTGGATTTAGACGGTACCACAGGTGCTGATGGTGATACAGATGATTTATTTACCATGGATAAATTCTTTCTGCGTAATTACGGTAGCAATGATCGATCTATCAATCAATTCCAGGTCGAAGTAAAAACTTCTGCCAATAATACCTGGGAAAAATTGCCTGTACCGGGCAGTTCTGCAGGACAGCCTGATTATAACTTTGCACTCAAGGATAACGGCGGACAACTTGATTTCATTGACAGTCAGTTGAATACCACTAACTGGGCAGCAAAAAACATTCATGATGGCGATTTAAATACACGATGGTTAAGCAACAAACCCATAAACACCCTGGAATATTCTTTTGATACGGATTTTGATGGTTCCAGTGGTAATGGTATTAACCTGGATAAAATATCACTGCTCAATTACGGTAATGATGACCGCTCTATTCAAACCTTTGAAATTGATATTAAGGTAAACAATGGTCCTTGGCAGACTATTACAGCACCCGGAGGCGGAACAGTATTTAACCCAGCCATGAACGGTAACCTGCAGGACTGGAATATTGGACCATTCACCAATGTAACACAGGTCAGATTAAGAACCCTGACTAATTATGGGGACCCGAATTATACCGGAGCCAGTGAAATAATCTTTTCCGGAGTCTCTGTTGGCCCCAGTTACACTTTTAACGCCGCAATGAATGGCGATGGTGAAACATTTACCCTGTCCTCTCCTGTTAACAATATTACCAATGTTCGTTTAAGAAGCATTAATAATCATGGAGATTCTTTATACACCGGTGCAAGTGAATTTATGGTACTTGGGCCCTCAATAAGTGAATCCTATACCTTTACTGCGGCCATGAACAGTACTGGAGAGACCTTTACATTGCCTACTGCTGATCAGCCTGTAGATGTCACAGCTGTTCGCTTCAGAACAATTAATAATTATGGTAATTCTTTATATACCGGAGCCAGTGAGCTGTTATTATCCGGAACGGCTATCAGCGCAGGTCATACTTTTACTATTCCTCAAGGCGTTGGACCTCATACTATTACTCTGGAGAATGATGATATTGTTTCATCTGCCACGTCTGTACGCCTGATTACCATACAGAATTATGGGAATTCAGATTATACCGGTATGCGTGAACTGGAATTACTTGGTGATCCCGTTGGCCCCGACTATATCTTTAAAGCTGATATGAATGGTAATTTACAAAGTTTCAATTTTACGCCCAGCCTGGGCCGTGTTTTCCGCTTTCATAGCTTGTCAAATCATGGTGATCCATCTTATATCGGCGCAACAGAACTGGCTCTTAATGAATCCAATGGCTGTATTATCTCAGAATGGCGTATGGATGAAAGCAGCTGGAGCGGGTTAAGCAATGAAGTGCTGGACAGCAGCGGTAATGGCTATAATGGCATAGCAAGAAATAATGTCACTACGGCAGATGGTACTGATCCGCAGGTTAATGGCGGTATCTGCAGAGTTGGAAGTTTTAATGATAATGGTTATGTTGAATTACCCACTTTCCCAAATCTTACAGAAAGTTTTACCATTACCGGCTGGTTTAATACTTTTGATAATACTGAACCTGGACAACGAATATTTGCAGATGATGAAACTTCAACCGGAGGGTATGCACTGAGCGTAGGGGATCCCGGCAAAGGAAGAATACGTTTTTATCATCGAAGTTTTAATCCAGTCAGCCTGGATACTTCTCCCTATTTAATTGCTAATAACCAGTGGTATTTTGCTGCAGCTTCATTTACTTTGCTGACAAATAATAAGGCGCAGAAAGATCTTTATTTATTTGACAGTTCTGGTAATTTACTGGAGCACAAATCAGAACTGGTCAATGGTTCACTGGCCGTATCTCCCGGTCTGGCATCCCTGGGTGGTGAAGTGAACGGTGCAGAGAGCTGGAACCGCTTCAAAGGCTATGTAGATGAAGTAAAAGTCTTTAAAGGTGTTCTGGCACAGGCTGATTTACAGACCATTGTGGATTTTGAACGTATTGGAAAAAACTGGGACGGCAGTAGTCGTTCCTGTAGCGGCTCCACAGCTCTGGATCACCTGGAAATAATACATGACGGTCAGGGCATAACCTGCAGCCCAGAAACAATTACTATTAAAGCCTGTATCAATCCCGATTGTTCAAGCCTTTATACTGCTGATGTTGATATCAGCTTATTACCTGTGGGCAGTTCAGATTTCTGGACAGGTAATGCAACTATCAGTAATGGCATAGGTATCTATAAGTTCAGTCATACGGTTTCCGGAACTGTAAATCTGGGTATTGCATCCTCTAACCCGGTTGCTGTCAATGGAGTGACCTGTAATATTTCCGGTGTTAACGACTGCAGTATGGTTTTTTCTGATGCCGGATTTGTTTTTTCCATAAATAATCAAAATGCCTGTCAGAACTCTGCTGATATTGAAATCAGGGCAGTGAAAAAGTCTGATACCAGCGTTAGTTGTGTTCCGGCCTTTTCCGGAAATCGTTCTGTACACTTCAGTACCGGCTACAACAACCCTGCATCAGGAAACAAAAAGGTTGCCATAACACCGTATGGCGGCAGTACTGAATTTAACCCGGATACTAACCCTGTAGTGATCAATTTTACTCCGGGACAGAATTTTTTCAAAGCTCGCTATGACGATGCCGGGCGTATTACATTGACAGCTGACTATTCCGATAGCACCGGGCTGACCTTAAGCGGCAGCAAGAGCTTTATTGTTATTCCTGATGCCCTGTCTGTGCTGGCAAAGTTACCGGGTTCAGGCGGTGCCGTATTAAATGCTGTTACGGCTTCTGCCCTGCCCATTCGAAAAGCGGCTAATGATATTTTTGAGGTTGAAGTAAAAGCTGAATGCATTGAAGATAATGGAAATAAAAAAACCGTTAATAATTTTATAGCCGATGTTCAGCTTTCCGGTGAAAACGCTGGACCACTTCCGGGTTTCCTGGGTGCCCTGGGCGGTAATATCAGCCGCAATGATTTTACACAGACAGGTAATATCTATGATAAATTAGTTTTTGATGATATTAATTATTCCGAAAGCGGTTATTTTACCCTTCGTGCCAGCGTTAATAATTACCTGGGTACAGGCATAAATCTAACCGGCACACAGCTAACCGGCCGTTTTGTACCGGATCATTTTTCCCTGATTACTCCTTATAGTGCAGGAACTGCCCTGGACTGGGGAGGTTCTTTTGTCTATATGAAGCAACCGAAAATAAAAGTTGAATACACTCTGGAAGCCCAGAATGGTAATAATATTATTACCCGGAATTATAACGGTAGTTTTGCTACTGCAGGGGTAAGCGGTGTAGCTGAAAATAACAATGATGGCATTGAGCTGTCATCCAGATTAAGTAACCTGTCCAGTACATGGCTTAATGGTCAGATGAGTTTCAGCAATGATGGCCTGCTGTTTAACCGTATCAGCACACCCGATGGTCATTTCTCTAATCTTAAAATCGGCCTATTAGTAATCGACAACGAAGCAGGTACAGACATTCTGCTACATGATCTGGATATGAATCCCCAGACTTCATCATCCTGTACAGCTCTTAACAACTGTACTGCAAAATCACTTGGTACACTGGATGTTCGTTATGGAAGACTTGTTATTAACAATGCCTATGGTGCTGTTGAACTTCCCCTTGCTGTTGACCTGGGTACTGAGTATTTTGACAGCACTACCGGGCAGTTTAAACGTAATTATGATGACAGCTATACTTCATTTAATGTCAGTACCGGTATTAACTGGAGCAGTACTGTCTTTTCCGGAATAACAGGCAGTGATATTACAGCAACAGGCAGTGGCAGCCTTAGCCAGGGAACAGGTAGCTTTAGTTTTCATAAACCCGGCCAGACACTCTCAGGCCCCGGGAAAGAAGGCTATATCGATTATCAGTATGTTACAGATGACTGGTTAAAATATGACTGGAAAGGCACTGGAGATGAAAACCCATCCGCAAGAGCCAGTTTTGGTATTTATAATCGCAGCAAGCATTTAATTTATAGCCGGGAACTTTACTAAACAGATAGATAAAATATGATTGTTATTTTGTAAATACAGTACCTGCAGGCAGTCACGGTCAGGTTGACTGAATATTTACGTTATTTTTTTAATTGCTGGGCAGCATATTGACGGAGTTCAGGTCTGATACTTCTAGATTGCAGGGCCTGTTGAAATGCCTGCTGTTCATTATCATATTCACCATTACTTCTATAGGCAAGTGCTATTCCGATCCATAACTCCCCCTGTTCGGGCTTGATTAGCAGGGCTTTCCGATAATAAACAATGGCTTCATCATAACGCTGCTGCCGCTGATAAAGATTAGCCAGCAGAGAATAATAATCCGCATTTTCCTTAACTGATTTTAAATTATCTTCCAGTATTTTAACGGCAGAAGCAATGTCTGAAGCCATAAGTACACGAGCCCGGCTCATTACTGTCAGCGTTTTATCTTCTATTTTCTTTTTCCTGATCGGTTTGATTTTAACAGTAGTTTTTTTTGTTTCAGATACCGAAAGTGGTGTTTCCTGTTGCTTCAACATGGTTTTAGTTTCAGCTTTAACAATACTTTTTTTCTGTGTTGAATTTTTTTTATGTTTAAGCACTTTATTTTGTGCAATAGTTTTATTAACAGCCGGCTCATGCACTTTCCTGTTTAAAGATTTATGATCACTCACTGATACTTTAGCAGGCTGATTAGTACTTTTATTATTTTGTACTGCAACGTCTTTGCCGTCTGATGCTGCTGGTATTTTATCTGCTATCAATTGTACTTCAGAGTGTGCCAATATTTCTTCCTGAGAAGCGGGTACAGAAATATTTATTTCATCTTTATTTAACTGGCTTATATCATCCGGTAATTTAATCGGCAAACCATCCACGGCATTTTGTGCAAGCTCTGGTTGAGTTTGAGTATAAATTGTATAGATAATAACTGAAATGGATAGCAGAAGAATAACTAAAGCCGGAATTAACCAGCGATATACTGATGGTTTGCTATGAGCAATAATATTGACTTCATCTATATAATGAGAGCTGTTGGCCTTTCTTTCTCTGCGCGCCTCCAGATCACGCAGCATTTGATTAATAACGCTCATAGATACATCCAGTAATATACACTAGCCGCTACTACAATTATAAATAGAACGGGCAACAGTATTTTTAAGCGATTAGAAGATTGATTCTGTTCTGCATAGGCATCTTCAGTATCTGCAATAGCCTGTTTCATAATTGCCGGAGATAACTGCCTCTGTCCCTTGCCGTAAGCCAGGATAAGCGCTTTATGCATAATCAGGTTTATCAGTCTCGGGATCCCCCGACTATAACGATGCAGTAATTTAAGAGATGCTATGGGCAAAAGCTCTCCCCCTCTGTATCCAGCAATCATCAGACGGCAGCTTAAATAAGCGATAATAGTATCCATATCCAGACGACAGAGATTAATAGAAAAGCTCACTCTCTGTCTGAACTGTCGAAGATGCCTTGATTTTAGTTTTTCATCCAGTTCAGGCTGCCCAAACAATATGACCTGTAACAGCTTGCTCTGCTCGGTTTCCAGGTTGGTTAATAAACGTAAAGCTTCAAGGGTTTTATCCGGCATAGCCTGAGCTTCATCAATACATAGGATGATTTTTTTATTATCCTGGTAATAAGCCATCAGCTTCTCTGTAATAAGCTGTTGCAGGGAATATTCATTGGCAGAAACCGGAAATTTAATACCCAGTTCATTGGCAATAGAAACCGTTAATGTTTTGGATGAGATATTGGGATTAGGGATATAGCAGGTAATAATATTTTCAGAAACAGTATTCAGCAGTTTTCGACAAAGCAGCGTTTTACCGGTGCCGACTTCTCCGGTAACTTTGATAAAACCTTCGCCATTATCAATTGCAATAAGTAAAGTTTCCAAAGCATCTTTAAAAGGCCCCGAATCCAGGAAAAACCGGGTATCCGGAGTTAAGCTGAAAGGTTCCTTATTAAGACCAAAAAATTCACAATACATAGTTATGTGACTGGATGATGTAACAGACTGTTTATTTTTTGAAGCACAGGGCAGACTGCTTTATATAAAATAATCATTATTCCGTTTCAGTGGTTTTTTTATCCTGACCAAACTTGTACCAGGTAGATGGTTCTTTGGTAGAAGGTCGTCCACTGACATCATAGGATTCCAGCTTTTTAAAGCGCTGTTGTGTATCTGAAAGCGTCTGGTTAATTGCATTATCATCTTCAAGGTAGGTGGCCTTAAGCATAATAACCAGTTCGGATTTAACCGATAATTCACGTTGATGTTTAAAGGCATTACCTACAAGAGGAATATCACCGAAAAAAGGTACACTGGAGTTATCATCAGTCGCTTTGGTACTCATTAAACCACCAATAATAACCATCTGGCCATTTTTTGCCCTGATAATGCTGTCAGATTCTCTGATAGTACTTTTTGCCATAGGCAGAGATATCTGCAGGTTGTCTGAAAAACTAATGGTTCTGTTATCTTCTGTGACATTACTGATGGATGGATGAATATGCAGAATAATTTCACCCGTGGTATTAATTTGAGGGGTTACATCCAGAGCCACACCGGAAAAAAACGGGGTCAGTTCAACATCCGGTATTTCACTGGCGCTGCCGTCAGTGCCGGAAGTATTACTGGAATTTAGATCAGTCACAAAAAACCGGTCAGTACCGACTTTAATAACAGCTTTCTGGTTGTTCATAGTGGCTATTCTGGGACTGGAAAGCACCTGTACATTGCCCTGGGTACCCAGCAGTTCTATCATGGCTTTAAAATCATTCAGATCCAGTGCTAATGCAAAAACACCACCGAATGGCCCGGTTAATTCACTGCCCAGCCCGGTAAATCCACCGCCGCCCTCTACAGCCCCGGGTGCTGTACCGGGAAGTGTCACATTCGTTAACAGGGAGTTAATGCCAACCTGTCCAGCTTTAATGGTTTTACCTGAACCAGGCTTACCCAGGGCAGCCCAGCTGATGCCGGCCTGAAAGCCATCGGATAATTCCACTTCAACTATCTTGGCTTCCAGAAGTACCTGACGTCCTACAATCATTTGAGTAGCTTCCAGAAACTCTTCAACTCTTGATAACTCTTCCGGCATGGCTTTAATTAAAACTACACCGGTCTGCGGATTTACCACAATTTCCCGCCCATCTTCTGTACCAATAATAGTACGCAGAGAATTAGCCAGCTCTTTCCACAGATCAACTTTAAATTCTGTTTTTAACTGGGTGCCGAATTTTGTATTGGCCGTTGAATTTTGTGAACTATTATATCCCCCCCCGCTATTGCCTGAAGATGAGCCGCTAGTATTATTGACAGTTTTAGTAATTTGTCCTGAACTGACATCAATGGATGATGAGCCTTTTCTGGATAAATTCAGGTAATTGATTCTAAACAGTCTGGTCTGTAGAGAATTAGGATAAACAAAATAATTATTACCTTTTATCTTATAATCAAAGCCGTGAACCTCACGGACAATATCCAT
>Ga0256831_1001623_pt1 | contig 11839 bp, 9 predicted proteins | sample 132544metaG_FD_189087 | JGI IMG/M metagenome (GOLD analysis project Ga0256831, IMG submission 189087) | Hydrothermal vent microbial communities from Lau Basin, Pacific Ocean - 132-544 | ecosystem: Environmental > Aquatic > Marine > Hydrothermal vents | place: Pacific Ocean: Lau Basin | collected... | reverse complement strand
TGTCAGTGACAACATAGGAAGTCAAAGTGCCATTGCCGGTGGTGGTCGCTATGACAGACTTGTAGAGTTTCTCGATGGTCGCCCTACTCCTGCCGTTGGTTTTGCCATGGGAATCGAGCGTCTTTTAGAACTCATCGAAATGCCGGAAACTTCACGCGAAGGCTATTTTTTAGGTGCGATGGATGATGAAGCGGTCGATCTTATACTTTCTCTCACGCAGGCAAAAAGAAAAACAGATAAAGCCTCATGTGACTATCGCGCACGAAATTTAAAAAATCACCTTAAATCAGCAGATAAAATAAATGCTCGTTATTGTTGTGTTATTGGTTCAAATGAACTTGAAAATGGAACTATTTGGGTAAAAGATCTTGAAAACAAGACTGAAGAGACGCTCAGCATAAAAGAGTTCTAATGCAAAAAGCTGACAACTATGTAGATGCAGTGTGGACATTTTTTCTGGAGTTTCTGGAATTTTTCATCCTTGGTCTCGTTTTAGTTGTCACTTTTTTATATTTTTATGACAAATATATACAGCGAAAACATGCTTTACTCATCAATTATCCTGTTATTGGGCGCTTTCGCTATTTTTTTGAAGCCTTGCGTGAGCCATTACGTCAATACTTTGCAGAAGAGACCTTTTTTGAATCAAAAGATAAAGTGGACTGGGTCTATAAAGCCGCAAAAGATAAACCAAACTATCAATCTTTTTCCGTCAATCAGCCCTTTTCTGGATCACGTTTCATCATTAAACATGCATCAAGCGTACTCAATGAAGATGAAGTGAGTGATGACACGAGTGTTGTATTTGGAGAAAAACGCGAGATCCCTTTCGTATCACACACACCAATAATTCGATCAGCAATGAGTGATGGAGCACTCTCTCCTGAAGCTGTACGGGCTTTTAGTATAGCAGGTCGTGATTCGAAACTGACCATAAACACAGGAGAAGGTTCTCTTACATCAAATCATCTTTTTACGCTCAAGCCTGATCTCAATGATTGTAAATATCTTGAGATTGTAAACTCCACTCTCTATGCCGAATTCATCTTTAAGATCGGTGCATTGCTTTTTAACAGAAAAGTTGCAATTAAATGGTACAGAAAGGCTCTGTTAAAGAATAATAAAACAAAAAACACTTACATTTATGACACAACATCCCATGTGCTCTTTCGCGTAAATTGGAATGCCCCTTTGGAAGATTTTCCACAAGAGGTGCCTCAAGAGCTGCCAAATATGATTTTTCAGATAAGCTCAGGGCTCTATGGAGTCAGAGATGCTGCAGGTAATTTTGATGATGAAAAGTATCAAAAGATTATGCGTTTTTGCCGTATGACAGAAATTAAGATTGCCCAAGGTGCAAAACAGACAGGAGGGAAACTTGCAGGGAGTAAAGTCACTGCTGACATTGCCTACTACAGAAGTGTACCTGAGGGCAAAGATGTTTTTTCGCCCAATCGATTTCCTTATGCAGATACAACAGAGCATCTGTTGGAGTTTGTGTCAAAACTGCAAGAACTCTCACGCAAGCCTGTCGGGTTTAAGATTGTTATTTCGGACTCACACTCTGTCGAAGAGCTTGCAAAAGCGATGCAAAAGCATAAAGAATCCGGTAACACGCTTCCTGATTTTATCACTGTTGACAGTGGTGAGGGAGGAAGCGCAACCGCTCCTTTGGAGTTAATGGAATCCGTTGGACTCACAACAAATAATGCTCTTTATATTCTCGATACGATTTTAAAACAATACAACTTGCGTGAGGATGTAAAAATCATTGCTAGTGGCAAGATATTAACTCCTGATGATGCAATCATTACAATGTGTATGGGTGCTGATGCTGTTGGTATTGCAAGGGGCTTTATGATGAGCGGCGGATGTATTCGCGCACGGATGTGTTCTGGTTTTGGCTCACACGTCTGCCCTGTCGGAATGGCGACACAAGATGAGAAAAAACGAGCTTCGTATCTTGTTATCAAAGAGGGTCGTGAAATTGGAAACTATCATAAGAATCTTATTAAAAGCATGAAAGTCGTTCTTGCTGTTATGGGCATAAAACATATTAAAGAATTAAATAAAAAGCATCTTACTTTTAAAAATAGAAATGGTGAAATATATTTTGACATCGATCAATATTTTCATCATAAACTCCATGTATAAGGTCTCTTTGTGAATAATTTTGGTTTAGATATTTGGGCAAATAAGAACTTTATAATAGAAGATGGTGTTGTACGGCTTAATTATCGTGCTATGCCCTCTTTGTTAGAAATAACGAAAAGTATTCGACAAAACGGCACAAGAGGTCCTTTACTTTTACGCTTTCCCCATCTTATAAAAAAGCAGATACGCAGTCTCTATGCCCACTTTGACAGTGCGATCCAAGAGAATGATTACAAAGGGAGTTTCAATGCTGTCTTTCCTTTAAAAGTAAATCAATTCCCTCATGCTGTAAATGCTGTTGTGAATGAAGGCAAAGAGTACAACTATGGGCTTGAAGCTGGTAGTAAAGCGGAATTGATACTTGCAATGGCAAAAACACCTTTGGGTGCGCACATTACCGTGAATGGCTTTAAAGACAAAGAGATGATTACACTTGGTTTCATCGCAGCACAAAGTGGTCATAATATCACACTGACCATAGAAGGAATAGGAGAGCTTGAAACCATCATTCAAGTTGCTAAAGAGTCTAGCTTAAAAGTACCCAATATCGGTATACGGGTTCGCTTACATTCGACAGGAAGTGGTGCATGGGCAAAAAGTGGTGGAATGGATGCAAAATTCGGTCTTACTTCTACAGAGATACTTGAAGCGGTAAACTTACTCAAAGAAGCAAATCTTTTAAATAATCTCTCTATGATTCATTTTCACATTGGCTCACAAATGGTCGATATCGCACCTATAAAACGAGCGTTGCGTGAGGCAGGAAACTTTTATGCAGAGCTCAAAAAAATGGGAGCATCCGTACTGCAAAATATAAATATCGGTGGAGGACTTGCCGTAGAGTATGATCAACACTCTCACGCAAAGAGCCATAACTATTCGATTGAAGAGTTTTCAAGTTCTGTTGTCTTTTTGCTTGGTGAGATCATGGATGCAAAAGGAGTTGAACATCCAAATATTTTTACAGAATCCGGTCGTTTTATTGTTGCATCTCACGCAGTGCTTATAACCCCTGTTCTTGAACTTTTCACGCAAGATTATCATGAAAAGCTTTTAAAATTCAAAGAGAAGAACCCACCTCTTATTGAAGAGCTGCGTGAGCTCAACCGCCTGCTGAACAACAAAAACTGTATAGAGTATCTGCATGATGCACTTGATCATATTGAATCTCTTCTCACACTCTTTGACCTTGGTTATATCGATCTGCAAGATCGTTCCAATGCAGAGATTTTGGTGCATAATATCATTAAAAAATCGCTCTATTTGACATCATCATATAAAACAGATGAACTCAAACAGTTGCAAGTAAGCTTACAAGAACGCTACTTGATCAATGCATCCATATTTCAAAGTCTGCCGGATTACTGGGGGCTGGAACAGCATTTTCCAATCATGCCGATCCATCATCTCAATTCTGATCCACTACGCGCAGCTTCGCTATGGGACATTACCTGTGATAGTGATGGGGAAATTGGCTTTAACCCTGACAAACCACTCTATTTGCATGACATCAATCTTGATGAAGAAGAATATTTTCTTGCCTTTTTTAATGTTGGTGCCTATCAGGAAACTTTGGGAATGCAGCATAATCTCTTTCCACATCCCTCAGAATTTACCATCTCCATCGATGATAATAGCTATATGATAGAAAACATAGAAGAGTCTAAAAGTATTTTAGAAATCCTCACATCAATAGGCTATTTGCCCAAGGAAATCTTAAATAAACTTAAAACAGACCTCACAAACAGTGACTTTATCACAGAAAAAGAAAAAAGTGATACACTTACAAAACTAGAAACCTTTCTGAATCAAAATGGATATCTAAGAACTACTAACTAAGGAATTTTATGGGAATTTTTACAGAGATCAAAGAAGATTTTTCAAATGCCTATAAGAACGATCCCGCTTTAAATTCTCGTATAGACTTCCTTTTTAACTACCCTGGCGTTTGGGCTCTTGTATGGTACAGAGTCGCACATAAACTCTATATGTCGAATTTTAAACGCATTGCAAGAATCCTTATGGGGATCAATCAAATCCTTACAAATATAGATATACACCCTGCTGCAAAAATCGGTAAACGCGTTTTTATTGACCATGGTACCGGCGTTGTCATCGGAGAAACTGCTGTTATCGAAGATGATGTTCTTATTTACCAAGGTGTAACACTCGGCGGTGTCTCTTTAACACATGGAAAGCGTCACCCGACGATCAAACAAGGTGTTGTCATCGGTGCGGGTGCAAAAATTCTTGGAGACATAGAGATAGGTGAACATGCAAAAATAGGAGCAAATTCCGTTGTTGTCAAACCAGTACCGAGCTGTTCAACGGCTATTGGAATTCCTGCACATGTCATAGAAAAAGGAAGATGTAAAGACCCTTTTATGCACAATATGCTTCCTGATATCAACAAAGAGATGTTTGAATACCTCTTAAAAAGAGTTGCTGTTCTTGAGCATGTTCTTATGAAAGACAACAAAGAAGTTCTCGATCAAGATTTAGAACTTGAACATATTTACCAATCTTTTATTAATTCAATGAAAAATTAATTATTTTTAACTTCAGTATCATCAATTTTTCAGTATAATTCCTTCATATTTTAGCCTAAAGGGTTTTTATGCTGACACATCGCATTAATACACTATCTGAGTCCATTACCATTGCAGTTTCTGCACTTGCACAAGAGTTAAAAGCACAAGGAAAAGACATTCTAAGCTTTTCTGCCGGTGAACCTGATTTTGATACACCACAGGTCATTAAAGATGCTGCCATCGCTGCAATCAACAATGGTTTTACAAAATATACAGCCGTCGATGGTATTCCAGCACTCAAAGAGGCCATTGCCAAGAAACTCAAGCGCGATAATGGTCTTGAGTATGCGCCAAATCAGATTATTGCAAACAACGGTGCAAAGCATTCACTTTTCAATCTTTTCTCTGCAACGATTGAAGAGGATGATGAAGTTATTATTCCAGCGCCATATTGGGTTACTTATCCTGAACTTGTAAAATACTGTGGCGGTAAGGTTGTTGAGATTCAAACAGATGATACAACCGGATTTAAGATCACGGCAGAGCAGCTTAAAAATGCTATAACAGCAAAAACAAAGATGCTCGTACTGACAACACCTTCAAACCCAACAGGTGCAGTTTATTCTAAAGAAGAGCTCACTGCATTGGCAGAGGTTCTTAAAGGAACGGATATTTTAGTGGCATCTGATGAAATGTATGAAAAATTAACATACGAGGGTGAATTTACATCAGCGGCATCCATAAGTGATGATATGTTCAAACGTACTATAACCATCAATGGCCTTTCCAAGTCTGTTGCTATGACGGGATGGAGATTTGGATACATGGCAGCCTATGATACTGAACTCATCAAAGCAACGAAGAAACTGCAATCACAAAGCACATCAAATATCAATTCTATCACGCAATATGCTGCTATTCCAGGTCTCGACGGTTCTGCAGATGCAGATATAGCAATGATGAAAAAAGAGTTCATCAAACGCCGTGATGAAGCTGTAAAACTCTTTAATGAAGTCGACGGACTCAGTGTTCTAAAGCCTGATGGAGCTTTTTATCTTTTTGTCAACATTAAAGAGGTCAGTAATGACTCACTCACTTTTGCAAAAGAACTTTTGGAGAGTAAAGGTGTAGCTGTCGTTCCAGGTGTCGGGTTTGGAAGTGAAGGTTATTTCAGATTTTCATTTGCAACAGGTATTGCAAGTATTCGTGAAGGAATTAAACGTATAGATGAGTTCGTTCAAGAACTCAAAGTAAAGTAGGTCTTCCCTACTTTAACGCTTGAAGTGCTGCTATCACTTCATCAAGATTGTCTAGAGGAATATGAACTTTCCATTCCGGCTTATCTGCTTCTCCATTTAAAGAGATACCAATACTAGCAACTGTGCCACTTCCTGCACCATATGGCTCATTAATCTTTGTAACTGAAATAACTCCATTTTTTGTTCCGCTGAGTGGAATTGTTTTTGACATTTTAAATCCTTTTTTATTTATTATATATCATTTTATTTAATAAGTCTAGCTAACTTACCCTGAATTTTAAGCCATGTTTTATGATCCATAAACGGAAAACCTGCAAAGGTCTTACCGCTTACTTTAACACTCTTCGTTACACCAGTACGCGCTGCGAAGGTATTAAAAGGTGCAATTTCAAGATGCCCTGCCGTTCCTGACTGCGCGCCAAAGACATTGTTCTGACCAATGATCGTTGAACCTGCAAAACCAGATTGAGCTGCAGCAACGCTTCCTTTACCAAAAACGCAGTTATGAGCCACTTGAATGAGGTTATCAAGGCGTGCACCTTTTTCTATAAGCGTTGTCCCAAATACTGCTCTATCTATAGTAGTATTTGCGCCAATCTCCACATCATCTTCGATAACGACATTCCCTATATGGTATATCTTTTTATGTTCTCCAAGTCTATTTGATGCAAAACCAAAACCGTCACTGCCCACAACCGTTCCAGCATGGATGATGCAGTCATTTCCAATTTTGCAATCACGGTAAACCACTACATTTGGATAAAGAATCGTATTGTCCCCTATCTCTGCACCGGAACCGACATAAACACCGGCCATTATTGTTGTATTTTTTCCAATGACCGCACCATTTGCAAGCGTTGCTGTCGCTGCGACGCTACTCCCCTCGCCTACAACTGCTTTGGGGGCATCATTATCTTCAAGCGCTGGTGCAAAATACTTTGAAAGTACTGCCATCTGCCAGTAAGTATCATCCACTACCAAAGCAACAGAATTTTCAGGCACATACTCTTTTGTCGCTTCTGTCACTAAAATAGCAGCAGCTTTTGAATTTGGAATATCTTTGATATATTTTGGATTTGCTACAAAAGAGAGTTCTTTCTCTGTAGCATCTTTGAGGGTATTGAGGGAGAGTATCTCTCTCTCCTCTCCCGTGAACTCAGTGCCAATTATTTTTGCAATTTCACTCAGTTTCATTGTCTTATCTCTCGAGTGCTACAGCACCACTTCGTACGATCTCTTTTGGATTGTAACGTTTAATGGCACAGAGAAAATTATCTATGCGTTTTGGCTCATCTGCTACCATCGCGATAACCATGTTGTCTCCAACATTGACGATCTTACCATTATAAGCTTCACACAGCGCATTGATATCACTTAAATTTTCCGTGATAGGAAACTTGACCATCGCCATCTCTTTTTCAACCATATCTGCATGCTCATACACACGCAGAACGGGAATGAGTTTGTGTAACTGCTTTGTGATCTGTTCCATAACACGGACACTTCCAGAAGTCACTATCGTCAAGCGAGAGTACTTAGAGTCTGGAATAGGCGCAACCGTTAAGGATGTAATGTTATACCCACGTCCAGAGAAAAGGTCGGTAACACGAGACAAAACACTCGCTTCATTGACTACGATAACTGAGATAACTCTTCTTGCGTTTTCGTTGTTCATTATTTACTCTCCTTTTTCTCTAGTAACATCATATTAAACAGGCTTCCACCTGCTGGAACCATCGGCATAACGTTTTCAAAACGCTCAACAAGAACTTCTATAAAAGCAACGACACCTTTTTCAACTGCATCTTTTAAGGCTGCGTCAAATTCTTCTTTTGTTGTTACTCTGTACCCTATTCCACCAAAGGCTTCTGAAAGTTTTACAAAGTCAGGCTGTACAGAAAGGTCTGTTTCAGAGTGGCGTTTGTCATAAAAAAGTGTCTGCCACTGGCGAACCATACCAAGAAAATTATTGTTTAAAATAATGTTAATAACCGGTAATTTTTTCTCAACCGCAGTCATTAACTCCTGACAGTTCATTAAAATAGAACCATCTCCCGTAAAGTTAATGGAGATCTTATCCGGTGCTGCTGCACGCACACCAAGAGCTGCCGGAAAACCAAAGCCCATTGTTCCAAGTCCACCAGAACTTATGAATTGGCGTGGACGCGTAAATGGATAGAACTGTGCCGTCCACATTTGGTGCTGTCCAACATCTGTAGAGATATTCGCATCATCTCCAAGAATCTGACCAACTCGCTCTATTACCCATTGTGGTTTAAGTCTTTCACTGTCTTCATGGTATGTAAGCGGATGTAATTCATCAAAATTATGAATTGTTTCTCTCCATGTTTCATATTTGGCGCTGTCGATTTTATCAACTTGTGCAAGCATGTCATGCACTACATTTTTCACATCACCAACAATTGGAAAGTCAGCATTGACAAGTTTAGAGATAGAAGCAGGATCGATATCGACATGAATAACAGTTGCATTTTTTGCAAACTCAGAGAGTTTTCCTGTTACACGGTCATCAAAACGCGCACCAAGAGCGATGATCATATCGGTCTCACTCATTGCCATATTTGCTGCATAACTTCCGTGCATACCAAGCATACCAATTAGCAGCTCATCATCATAAGAGAGTGTTCCTCGTGCCATAAAAGTCTCAACAGCAGGAATACCGGTCTTATGCACCAGATCTCTTACATCATACGCAGCATTTGCATTGATGATACCGCCACCAAGATAAAAGAGTGGACGTTTTGAAGCTGCAATTGCCTCTATCGCTTTTTTGATCTGGCGTGGGTTTCCTTTTGTATGTGGTTTATACGTTTCAAGATTTACATCAATGTCATAATCAAATTCTGCGATCTGTGCAGTGACATCTTTTGGAATATCTACATGTACAGGACCAGGACGACCTGAAGCTGCAATATAAAATGCCTCTTTTAAGATACGTGGAAGATCTTTCGCATCTGTGACAAGATAGTTATGTTTTGTACAAGAACGAGAGATACCAACAGCGTCAATCTCTTGAAAAGCATCCGTACCGATAAGGCTCATAGGTACTTGCCCAGAGATAACGACAAGAGGAACAGAATCCATGTAGGCATCCGCTAAGCCTGTGACCGCATTTGTAAAACCAGGACCAGATGTAATCATGGCAACACCGACTTTTCCACTTGCTTTTGCATACCCTTCTGCCGCATGGACAGCCGCTTGCTCGTGACGATTTAAAATGTGTTGGAATTTATCCTGTTTGTATATTTCATCATAGACATTCATTATTGCTCCACCGGGGTAGCCAAAAACTGTGTCTACACCTTCAGCAATAAGTGCTTCAATGACCATCTGTGCGCCACTAATCTGCATGAAAAGTCTCCTCTATTTATTATAATATTAAAAATTTGCTCATTATATTTAAAAATATCTATATTTGAGGTTAAAAGGGGATGTAACTCAGAGATAAAAAGCTAATCTAAGATTGAATCTACTATCATCGATGGTCGCCACATCGAAAAAGAGCCTTTTTTGAGCAGTTCAAGGTTGAGTTTCGTCTCAGGATACATATCTTCAAAGAGATTATAAAATGCCTCTATCTGTTCTGAAAGACCAAAATTGACAACATAATTTTTAATGCCGTTTTCTATCTTTTGTCTCTCTGCATCATGCTGCAGGGCATCTTCAAGCTGTACCATGTATGCAAAGGCAAATACAGTCGCAAGTGCAGCATATTTGGAACTGATCTGCATATACTTTTGCATTGCATCTTTAACTCCTTTTATATTCCCAAAAGCAGCCGCTGCATTAGCATTGTGAAGATCATGATTCCACATCTGCTGCAATTTTATTCCATCATTCGTCTGCATTAGATCCTCTGATATCGCCATCATATCAAAGGCTGTTGCCATATCCCCGTCTCTGACAGCATTGAAAAATTTTGCTTTGGATTCGAGCTCTATCATAAAATTGCGCGCTTCATCTTTGAACTCTTCAAAATCCTGAAGTATGCGTAAAATCTTAATGGCCGAGTGAATATCTCCCTCTTTCATGAACTTTTGCGATTTGATGTATAAAGAGTCTGCAAACTTCATCAAACTCTCATACTCCGGCAGTTCTCGTAAAAACTCATTTTGCTTAATAAGTTCAGAACAGACCTTGAACTCTTTTTTCGATATAGCACTGCGAAAGCGTTTATATATCTCTGCTTTGCTCAATACTTCTTGAATAAATTTTGTTTTTTCACTCATACCCCTATAAGGAGCAAGTATCTCTTTTGCCAGTGGTGCTGTTTTAGGATCTAGTACATATTTCTGAGCCTGTACAAAAGCCTTCTTCCAACGTTGTTCGAGTGTTTTGTATATGGCTGACTCTTTATAAACAGGAAATCTGTTTGCCAGACCATATGCAAGGGAAAGTTTCCCTTCTTTTGCGAACTGCACAAACTTTGGAAACTCTGCATAATCTTTAATAAGCTTCTGTATCACCTTGTTTTTTGAAGGCATATGTTTAAACTGACCAAAGATAAGCATCGCTTTTTCTTTATCACCTTTTTGCAAGGCTATTTTTGCTTTTTCAAGGCTCTTTTCCCAAAAGTTTGTAAGAAATGAATATACCTCTGTATACACAAGCAATGGATTAATATCTACAATCTTTTGTACCAAAGCGAACTCTTTTTCGCGTAAAAGGTCTTTAAGTGTATCGGTACCCTCATAAATATCATAATAGATTATAAAGCCATCTTCCGTGCCCAGTATTAATATATCATTATCACCGTCAAACTCCATACTTGTAATTGGGGAAGTGATTTTAAGATATTTTGCCGACAACATCTCATAGCTGTCAAGATCATAGACTATGACATACCCAAGCTGTGTTCCCAAAAAGAGGAATTGTTCGGCATCATCGATGACCATTGCGGTCACTTCGTCATGAATACCCTGCAATCTTTGCAGCACTTTCCCACTGTAAATATTCCAAATAATAGCTGATGAACTTTTATCGATACTCAGCAGTTTGTTTCGCTGAAAAAATTGCAAATGCATCACAGGCGCAGAGTGTGCTTTGAGCTTATTTTTGGGAGTCATCGTCACAAGAGAGAAGAGCGATATTTTTCTATCATAACTTGCAACAGCCACCCAGTTACCATTGCGTGAGAAAGCTATGTCATTGATGGTGTCTGCGTGAGGAGGCAGAGTAAAAACAAGCTTACCGCTCTCTACATCGATGGCGAACGTTTTCCCATCATCTCCACAGGAGAACATATAACGCGAAAGTGGATCTATACCAACACAGGAGACTTCTCCATGATGACGATTTACTGCCGCTATCATCTTTTTTGTTGTAGCACTAAAAAGTCTTGACTCCTTTGCATCACTTGTCAGTGTTGCAAAATATTCACCGTCATTGGAAAAAGCGACGACAGGTGTTTTGTAACGTTTATGTTTTATACCGACTTTAAAACCACTTTTAAGTTCCAGATTTTCTTTATCAAAATAACGCACAGTTGTTTCAGCATCTACAATAACAAGCTCTTTGCTATCAAGAATTTTCATTAATATGACCGGTTTTGCGATGCTTTTACTGCGAACGATTTCCATGACGCCTTAGTCCTTTATATAGCCTTCTTTTTTCAAAGCCTGACGAATCTCTTCTTGATGTTCCTTGCCTTTTGTCTCCATATGCACAGTTACATTCGCATCTCCATAATCAAGCGAGATAGATGTTCTGTCATAGGCGATATGCACGATGTTTGCATTGAGTTCTTGCAGTATTTGGGTAAAACGCATCAAGGAACCCGGCTTGTCAACCAAGGTAACGGTCAATTTCATCTTACGGTGTGATTTTAAAAGCCCTTTTTCAATGATGACAGAAAGCAGTGTCACATCCATGTTT
>Ga0256831_1001622_pt1 | contig 11840 bp, 15 predicted proteins | sample 132544metaG_FD_189087 | JGI IMG/M metagenome (GOLD analysis project Ga0256831, IMG submission 189087) | Hydrothermal vent microbial communities from Lau Basin, Pacific Ocean - 132-544 | ecosystem: Environmental > Aquatic > Marine > Hydrothermal vents | place: Pacific Ocean: Lau Basin | collected... | reverse complement strand
AGTAAAATGATATGGTATTATTTTACTAATATATCCAGGATGGCAGCGTACTTTAAATAATATTTATTTATCAGCAAAGGCCGTCACCATCTGCCGTACTTTTTGCTGAAGATGTCGTATCCCAGGGTACTTCCTTCGGACCGAAATCCTCTATGAATGGCGGGAAATGCAATAAACACAGGAGCATTTTATTGTCCATGCTGCCGAAACTTCATCAAAAAGCACGGCAGATGGGTACTCAGAGTTTATAAACAGCACCTAATGCGGGCATTATTTCTTTTTGCTTAATTCAATCAGCGTAGCGATAATGGGTAATATTTTTTTTAGACCAAAAACCTCACCGCTGGTAAAGGCGTCTATATTGTGTCTGAGTTTAATTACGCTGTTGTTAAATTCAGAGATATTCTGTTTTACCTCATTAATATCAGCAGATACCTGCTCCCATGCAAAATCACGAATGTCTTCAATCGCCTGGGCTTCAGCGGCTCTATCCTGGTGTGCTGCAATAAAAAAGAAAATGCCTGCTATGAACAGATTTAGTCCTGCAAGAATGGCCGCAGAAATGAGCATACTGAATGAGGAAGAAAGGTATAGATAAATGGTAACATTTAACAGGAGCAGGCTCAGAAGCACAGCCAGAAGTGCCAGCGCAACCCATAATGTCTGGCGACTTTTTTTGCGCATTTCCAGACTCAGGAGGGCTTTTTCACTTTTAATCAGAAGCTTCATCTTAGTATTAAAATCTTGCCTCATAATAACTCCTTATTTTGATGATAACGCGCGGCCAAAAGCGGCACCCAGTGCGAAAAGGATAATGGCCGAAGTCGGTGAAAGGTTTTCATAGTCCTTTTTAATTGTTTGCAGCAAATCATCGAGAACCTCTCTGGCTTCAGTTTTTCCTGATTCTACAGAGGCCATAATTTGTGCAGCTTTTTCCCGTGCTTCTGCAAACTCCTGTTCCTGTGCACGGGCATCTTTTTTTGCCTGAAGCTGTTCCTGTTCTTTTCTTTGTGCTTCGAGTTGCTGCAGCGCTTCAACTTCTTTACGGAGCATTTCAAGTTCCTGATGCATCGTCATTTTTGCCATCTACCTCTCCTTATATTGCTCAATGGATACTAGGGACTGTCATCATATTAGCAGTGTTTTCAGGAGAATATAAGTACTATAAATAGTGTCCATCCGGAAATTGCCTTCCTGGCAATTTAGCGGAACGCAAAAGAAAAAGTGTGATTTTTCATTTGCTCCATTTTCAACGACTTACGGTCGTCAAAAATGAGCGGCACATCCTTATGCCGCTAGTGTGCCTTGAACTGTGGCAAAATCTAAACACGCTGAATAGTTACTAATTATGTTAATTATTAGGTAAAGTCAGACTTATGTGAGCTATATTACCGAGAAACTGCAGTAGAAGATGTATTGTTATATAAATTTAGGGGAAATAATATGGGAAATACACTCTGGTTCATTTCAATTTTGAAAGACAAACCCTGGCTGGGTTTTTTAATTGGCCTGTGTTTTATGGCCATAATGTTTTTATCAAAAAATTTAATTGTTTATTTATATTCAAAAAATTCTGAGAAAAAAGCCAGAGAAGAACTGGATGAATAAAAGAGCTGTTTGGTAGTTATAATGCTACTTGGGCTCAATTTCTTTAAGATGTTTACCCACCGCCATGCGAGCACCCAGTAAGCCCAGTATACAGCCGGACAACAGCAGTGTCAGACTGCTACTAATGCCCATTAAACCCAGTGAAAATAGTTTATTATTGTTATACAGTGACGATAGATGAGCGAGTGGGTTACTGATAATCATCAGAGAAAAATTGACCAGTAAAATGGCAATCAGACTGCCAAACAGACCGTACCAGAAGCCGGTATAAAGAAAAGGACGGCGAATAAAACTATCAGTAGCGCCAATTAATTTCATCACTACAATTTCATTACGCCGATTTTCAATAGCCAGTCGAATGGTATTGCCGATAATTAACAATACCGCCAGAGCCAATAGACTACCAATAATTAAAATACCCCGTTGAGCAATATTAATAATGGCATAAAGTCGCTGTAACCATTGTATGTCCAGCTGTACCAGATCAACGTCGGGCAGTTTTTTTAGATCGAGCAGCAACTGGTTAATTTGCTCAGGTTCGTTATGAGTCAGGCTGGGATAAACTATCAGTAAGTGAGGCAGCGGGTTATCTTTTAATGCCTTAAGTGCATCACCAAAACCAGAGTTTTCCTGAAACTCCTTTAAAGCGTCCTCACGGTTAATATGTTTTACCTGAGCAATTTCGGGGTAGGTACTGAGTTTTTTCTGTAACTTAGAAATGCTTTTTTCACTGACACCCTTTTTAATAAACAGGGAAATCTGATTAATACTGTCAAAGTCCCCGCTCAGTTGTTTGGCATGATCCAGAATAACATACAGTCCGGCAGGCAGAGCCAGAGCAATGCCTAATGCCGCCGCCGTGAGCAGGGTAGAAAAAGGTGTACGGCTGAGTAAACCCAGAGAATAAAAAAACACCTGTAAATGGCGAATAAAAAATTCTTTAAAACGAGAGGAAAAACTGGGGCGTAATTGCCGAAGTTGAACCCTGTTTTCTGTGCTGCTGGAGTTACTGGCCATCAGTTTTCATCCGCGGTCAGTAACTGGCCATGTTCCAGATGTACAATGCGTTTGCCCAGTTGCTTAATTAATGGAATATCATGGCTGGCAATCAATACCGTAACTCCAACCTGATTAAAAGCCATAAACAGATCCATAATTTCCAGTGACAGATCAGGATCCAGATTACCGGTGGGTTCATCGGCCAGCAACAGAGCAGGCTTATTGACAACTGCCCGGGCAATACTGACCCTTTGCTGTTCACCACCGGAAAGAGTAACCGGGTATTTTTTTTCAAAACGCAGCAAAGCCACTTTATCCAGTGCGGCATGAACGCGTTTACGCACTTTGCTGGAAGAAAAACCGCTGATAATTAAGGGTAGAGCGACATTATCAAAAACGGTTCGATCATAAAGTAATTGGTAATCCTGGAAGATAATGCCCATATTGCGGCGCAAATAGGGCAGAGTATGGCGGCTGACCTTATTGAGGTTTTTACCACCAATGATAACATTACCAGTGGTAGTACGTTCAATTAAAGCAATGAGTTTAAGCAGGGTACTTTTACCGGCACCGGAGTGGCCTGTTAAAAATGCCATTTCGCCCTGATGCAGATGGAAATTAACATTGCTTAATGCTTCATTGCCTCCTTTATAACGCTTACTGACCTGATCAAACAGAATCATAAAAAGTAATTTGCCCTGAGAATTATTATAATTGTATATTTATGGTAGAGGACTGCCTGATGGTCCCTTGCTAAGTATGGTGCATAAAAGCCGTTTAGTCATGGGTTTTAATCAGGTTTCAGATTTTGTTTCATCTCTGCTTAATAATGCACTCACAAATTCTCCGGCATCAAAGGGACGTAAATCATCAATACTTTCTCCTACACCAATAAAACGAATGGGAATATTCAGTTTTTTCGCAATAGCAAAAATAATACCGCCTTTTGCCGTACCGTCCAGTTTTGTGACCGTAATGCCGGTTAGTCCCACGGTATTATTAAATTCCATGGCCTGGTTTAAGGCATTTTGGCCAGTACCGGCATCAACTACCAGCATAATTTCATGGGGTGCAGTGCCATCGACTTTGGAGGCTACCCGCTTCACCTTGGCAAGTTCATCCATGAGATTGGACTGGGTATGCAGGCGTCCAGCGGTATCAGCAATGACGATATCAATATTTCGGGCTTTACCGGCCTCAATTGCGTCATAAATCACTGAAGCTGAATCAGCGCCGGAATGTTGAGCGATAACCGGGATATTATTGCGTTCTCCCCAGGCCTGCAGTTGTTCTACTGCCGCCGCCCGGAAAGTATCACCTGCCGCCAGTATCACAGAATGGCCTTCATTCTGGAATTTTTTGGCCAGTTTGCCGATAGTGGTGGTTTTGCCTGCGCCATTGATGCCCACCATTAAAATCACATAGGGGTGCTTGCTGGTGTCTACGCTAAATGGAATATTGACAGGCTCCAGCAGGGCGTTCATTTCTTCTTCCAGAGCCTGAAACAGTGAATCCGCATCTGAAAACTGTCTACTGGAAAGAGGATCCGTCAGACTGTCAATAATAGCCATAGTGGCTTCAACACCCATATCAGATATCAGCAACTGAGTTTCTATTTCTTCTAATAACTCATCAACACTCTTCTTATTGCCCAGAAAAGCATTGTTAAGCCCTTCTGTAATAGAACTGCGGGTTTTGCTCAGGCTTTGCTTCAGTCGTCCAAACAGGCCATCTTTTGTATCTGCTGGGGTGCTTTCCGGTTCTTGAGTTATTGCTTCGGAAGTGTCAGCTAAAGGCTGATACTGAGAAGATTCTGAATTATCTGAGGAACTGTTTTGCTTATTATCAGTCTCTTTATTGGGCTTTATAAAACTAAACATAGAGTCACATATCTTTTCAGGTTGGCAGATATAATTTTTGTTACGAAAGAAGCTCGACGTAAATTATCGTATCTGGCTGAGTTATTACAATGATTTTAGATTTTATCTAAGTTATATTAGGGTCTTATTTTACCTGATTAACCGGTAAAAAGTTAGGAAATAGGAAGAGAAGAGCCATATGACAGGAAAAACCCTGAAGAACAACAGATTAGCCACCTTTATAATCCTAATCAGCGGTCTGCTGCTGAGCAGCTTGTTGATTATAAATACCGCAGTGGCTGATAACACGAAACAGGACATAGTGCAGGTAAACGGTGTCTTTGAAAAAATACTGGCCAATGGTCTGAAAGTGGTCGTCAAACCGGATCACCGTGCTCCGGTCGTTATTTCACAGGTCTGGTACAAGGTAGGTTCAAGCTATGAAAGCGGTGGCACTACAGGAGTTTCGCATATGCTGGAACATATGATGTTTAAGGGCACAAAAAAACATCCGGCAGGTGAATTTAATAAAATTATTGCCCGCAATGGCGGTGATGATAATGCTTTTACGTCAAAAGATTATACGGCCTACTATCAGAAGCTGGAAAAAAGTCGCCTGCAGGTCAGTTTTGAGCTGGAGTCTGATCGGATGCGGGGTCTGTTACTGCCGGAAGATGAATTTACAAAAGAACTGATGGTCGTTATGGAAGAACGTCGCTGGCGCACGGATGATAAACCACAGTCATTGACCTTTGAACAGTTTAATGCCACGGCCTTTGACAGCAGTGGCTACCATAATCCAACGATTGGCTGGATGGACGATTTAAAAAATATGACCGTGGCTGATCTGCGCCAGTGGTATGAGCGTTATTATGCACCCAATAATGCCATTGTAGTCGTAGTAGGTGATGTAGAACCTGATGCCGTTTTTAAACTGGCAGAACAATATTTCGGTCCTTTAAAGCCTTTTCCGGTTGAATCCATTAAGCCGCGTCTGGAAGTAGAGCAAAAAGGCGCCAAACAGGTTGAGATGCAGCTGGAAGCAAAATTACCATACCTGGTTATGGGTTATAAAGTACCGGTTATAAATACCGCACAGAAAAAATGGGAGCCTTATGCACTGGATTTGCTGGCCGGTCTTCTGGATGGTGGAGACAGTGCCCGTTTTAGCAAGCATCTGGTCAGAGGCAGTAAAATAGCCACCTCAGCCAGTGCCGGTTATTCTCTTGAGTCACGTATGCAAACCCTGTTTTTACTGGATGGTACACCGGCAAAAGAGGTTAACACGGATGACTTAAAAAAAGCCCTGTTAAAGGAAGTTGAGGATCTTAAAAAAAATATGGTTTCCACAGAGGAATTACAGCGGGTAAAGGCACAGGTGATCTCTTCTGCCGTGTATGAACAGGATTCAATGTTTTATCAGGCTATGAAAATTGGTATTGCTGAAACCACGGGTATTGGCTGGCAGGAACAGAGTCGTTACGTTGAACGGGTTCAGGCCATTACATCTGAACAGATCCATGAGGTAGCAAAAAAATATCTGATCCCGAAAACCTTAACTATTGCTCGTTTAACACCAATGGAAAAGCAGCAACAGGACAATGCAGGAGACCCAGGTACTGGGGATAAAAGTGCGACACAAAACCGTGCAGAGGTACAATAAAATGATGCTCGTTAAAAAGATAAACCTGTTATTAATTTTTGTGCTTACTGTAAGTTTTGTTATCACGGGTACCGTACAGGCACAGAGTAAAACAGACAGAGCTGGTAAAATCACTCGCTGGTATACCCAAAATGGTATGCAGGTGCTGTATCAAAAAGCCGATACCCTGCCAATGATTGACTTTCGTCTGATTTTTGATGCCGGAGCAGCCAGAGACAGCAGTTATAAATCTGCACAGGATGTGATACTGGCCGGTCTTGCCAAGCTGACCAATAGTCTGGTTTTTGAAGGCACCAGAGATCTGAGTGCGGATCAGATTGCAGAACAGTTTGCTACACTGGGTATTGATTATGGAAATGGCAGTTACCGTGATATGGCTCTGATTAATATTCGTACCTTAAGTTATGCTAAACAGAGAGATGGCGCTTTAAAACTGTTAACAAAGGTATTAGCAAATGCCAGTTTCCCACAGGAAGCACTGGAACGTGAAAGAGCTAGAATGCTGGTCGATCTGGATTATATTGAACAGACACCGGCAAAAAAAGCTTCTCGTGTTTTTTATGAAATGCTTTATAAAAATCATCCTTACGGCACACCGCCAGGTGGTAACAAAGAAAGCCTGAAAGCGATTAAGAGAAGTGATCTGACCAAATACTATCAGCAGTATTATGTTGCTGAAAATGCGGTGCTGGCTATGGTAGGTGATCTGGATGAACAACAGGCCAGAGACTATGCAGAACTGATCTCTCAGGCTATTCCTGCTGGAAAAAAAGCCCCGCATTTACCTTCGGTACCGCAATTGTCCAGTGGTCAGGAAGTAAGAATTAATCATGCTTCCACTCAGACCACGGTATTAATGGGTCAGCCTGAAATAAAACGTGGTGATAAAGATTATTATGCACTCTATGTGGGTAATCATATTCTTGGCGGTAGTGGTTTTAGCTCGCGTCTGATGAAAGAAGTCCGGGTTAAACGCGGGCTTACCTACAGCATAGGCAGCTATCTTATCCCTATGCATGCAGAAGGACCTTATCAGTTTAGCTTTACCACTAAAAAAAGTTCCACTCAGGAAGCTATTGATCTGGTTAGAGCCAATATAAAACAGTTTATTGCGCGGGGTCCTACAGCCGAAGAACTTGAAAATGCCAGGCTCAACATTACTGGCAGCTTTCCATTAAAGCAGGCCAGTAATAAAGATATTGTAGAGAATCTTGCGGTTATCGGGTTTTATGATCTGCCGCTGGACTATCTGGATAAATACAATGCTCATATTGAAGCCGTTACTCTGGAGCAGATTAAATCTGCGTTTAAACGGCGGGTACACCCGGATAAAATGGTGACCATAATTGTTGGCCCGGACGTTGAAAAAACTAAACCCTAAAGCTCCCAATCGGTTACGTATAATTGGTGGACAGTGGCGCGGACGTAAACTGAATTTTCCTGACGGTGAAGGCTTGCGTCCCACCATGGATCGGGTCAGAGAAACCCTGTTTAACTGGCTACAGGGGGAAATAGCTGATGCCCGTTGCCTGGATCTGTTTTCCGGCAGCGGTGCCCTGGGTTTTGAAGCACTATCCCGTTTTGCCTCTGAAGTGGTTATGGTGGATAAAAATCCTCAGGCTGTTCAGATGATCCGTAATAACCTGTCGTTATTAAATGCAGATAATGCACAGGTGGTACAAATGGATGCGCAAGCCTACCTGCAGCAGAACCATATCGGACAATTTGATATTGTATTTCTTGATCCCCCCTTTAATCAGGCTCTGGTTGAACCTTTCTGTCAATTACTGCAGCACAGCGGATGTTTGTCTGAGCAGGCTTCAGTTTATATAGAAATGGAAAAAGATCTGGTTTTAAAGGAATTACCTGGACACTGGCAGATACAGAAATATAAAATTGCCGGGCAGTTATCTTATTATCTGATTTATACATAAAAAGTCGCAAGTCATTTCTTAGCCATAGAATTTCAGGTATTGTACTATGAACCAAACAAGAAACCCTGGTGTATCAAGGGATGAACGTATTTCAGATGAAGGCCTGGTGCGTCTGGAAAAGCATCTGAAAAATGGTACTAACATGAGTAAAATGGTGTTAGAGCAGTGGGTAAAACGTTATGGTGATTCTGCCAGAACGATTATCAGGAAATATCGTCCGGAACTTGATTTGAGTTGAACAAGTTCTGGAATGCATTGTCTGAGTAAGGTAATATAAGTAAATTGATATATAGAAATATAATTCGGATGGTTTATGCAGCTTGAAATTAATGAACAATTAGATATGTACTCTGTGGAGCCGGATGAAATGTCGGAAAATATGGTGGCATTATTTCCTATGTCTTCCAATATTAAAGTTATAGTAGAATAATATCGAGTCGCCTTATGGTTAATGCTGTTTACCCCGGTACTTTTGATCCCATTACCAATGGTCATATTGATATGGTTGTACGTGCTACTAAAATGTTTGAAAAGGTAATTGTGGCCGTTGCAGACAGTACTGGGAAACAGCCCTTGTTTCATTTTCAGGAACGGGTTGAGCTGGCCCGTCAGGTACTCAGTGATTTGCCGGGTGTTGAAGTCGTAGGTTTTAATACTCTCCTGGTGGACTTTGCAAAAAAGCACCATGCCAGAGTTATTTTAAGAGGCTTGAGAGCAGTATCAGATTACGAGTATGAATTTCAACTGGCTGGTATGAACCGTAATCTGGATCCGGACATTGAGACTATATTCTTAACCAGCGATGAACATTATGCCTTCTTGTCTTCCAGTCTGGTTAAAGAAGTCGCTCGACTGGGGGGGGATGTTACAAAATTTCTACCACAGCAAGTAATAGCTGAAATTAAACGAAAATTAGGTTAATATATCGACCCTGATTGGGTGGACAGTGTTCAAATTGTCCTTTTTTCTGCAAAGGGATATTGAGGGGGAACCTGGTAAAACCAGTTTTCAGTAAAGCAACTGAAATATCAGAGCTGAAAGACTCTGTTTCAGTTATTAACTCATTAATTTTTTAGATTATCTATTTTGGAGGTTTCCAATGGCGTTATATATCACTGATGAATGTATTAACTGTGATGTGTGCGAACCCGAATGTCCCAACGAAGCTATTTATATGGGTGAGGAGATTTATGAAATAAATCCCGATCTCTGTACCGAATGTGTCGGTCATTATGATGAGCCTCAATGTGTAGAAGTTTGTCCGGTAGACTGTATTCCGAAAGATCCGGATCATGAAGAATCCAAAGATGAATTAATGGTAAAATACAAGAAATTAACCGGCGGCTAATATTAACTGCATTTGTCTGCATTTAACGTGTATTTAAAAAAAGTCCCTTAAATAATAAACTGTTTAAGGGGCTTTTTCTTTATTCGGGGGGAAAACCAGTGAAAATTCAACTTGGTGCTTGTATTCTTATTTTCTGCGGCCTATGCAGTATCAATAGTTTGGCTCAGACACCGCCACAGGCCGCTATTGCAACGGCACATCCACTGGCAACTCAGGCGGGTAAAAAAATTATGCTGCAGGGCGGTAACGCTTTTGATGCAGCGGTTGCTGTTACGGCGGCACTGGCAGTTGTTGAACCCTATAGCTCAGGCCTCGGAGGAGGGGGCTTCTGGCTACTTCGGGATGCTTCGCACAATAAAATTCTGATGATTGACGGCCGTGAAACGGCCCCTGCCAAAGCAGATCGTGATATGTATCTTGATAAGAACGGTCATTATATTACCGGGAGTTCTGTCGATGGTGCTCTGGCTGCAGGGATTCCGGGAAGCGTTGCGGCGATGGTGTATTTATCCAGGCGGTTTGGTGTCCTGCCCTTAAAGCAGGTTTTACAACCGGCGATACAATACGCGGAACAGGGGTTTTCGGTGACAGAGCATTATCGTCAAATGGCCGCTTTTCGGCTGTCACTGCTACAGAGCCAGCCGGAGTCAGCACAAATTTTTTTACACCATAATCAGGTGCCGGAAATCGGTTATCTGATCATTCAAAAAGATCTGTCAAATACCCTTAAACAGATTGCTGAACAAGGTCGGGCCGGATTTTATCAGGGTGTTACGGCGTCCAGACTGGTGAATGCGGTTAACGCGGCCGATGGGATCTGGCAACTGAAGGATTTAAAAAATTACCAGATTAAGCGGCGTCAGCCGATAGTTTTTCAATATCAAAATATGAAAATCAGCTCAGTTGCACCGCCTTCTTCAGGGGGTATAGCCCTGGCGACTATTTTGCAGATATTGCAAAATTATGAGCTGAATATTCTGGATGAAGCAAGCAGAACCCATCTGATTGTTGAAGCCATGCGCCGAGCTTACCGGGATCGGGCTGAATATCTTGGAGATAGTGATTTTATCAGAGTACCGGTTCAACGTCTGACAAGTTCTGAATATGCTCATGAACTGGCTAAAAGTATTCAACTGAATAAAGCGACGCCAAGTGTTGATTTGCCGGCCATCACACACCGCTCAGAAGGGCAGGATACCACCCATTTTTCGGTACTGGATACTCAGGGTAATATGGTTTCTGCGACCATGAGTATTAACTATCCTTTTGGATCAGGCGTTACGGCCAAAGGCACCGGTGTCTTACTCAATGATGAAATGGATGACTTTTCAGCATTACCGGGAACACCAAATGTCTATGGTCTGGTGGGCGCACAGGCCAATGCTATTGCACCGGGTAAACGACCATTGTCCAGTATGAGTCCAACCATTGTTGAAACAAGGCAGGGATTTTCTCTGCTCGGCACGCCGGGCGGCAGTCGTATTATCAGCATGGTATTACTGGGGATCCTGACAATGGAACAAACCCCAGCTACAGAGCAATGGGTAAGTCGTCCCAGGTTTCATCACCAGTATTTACCAGACAAAATATTCTATGAACCCAGGGCGTTGAGCAGTGATGTGATTAGCAAGCTGGAGCAAATGGGGCATCAGACAGAACAGCTGGATGGTACTTATGGCAATATGCAGGCGGTCAGCTGGAATTTTAATAAAGGGGTGCAGGCAGCATCAGACCCCAGGGTAGAGGGCGAAGCCATTGTATTTAAGGTACCGAAAAAGCTGTATTAATTTTATTCCGCTGTTGATGGTTTTGTTACTATCGGTCAGCTGCTCTGAACCTGAGAGTGATGACTATATGATCCGTCAGCAGATTGATATTCTGCAGGAGGCAATAGAAAATCACAGCAGGGGTGATTTTATGGCGGTGATTGATCAGGATTATCGGGATCGTTTAAATCCTGATCGTAAAGCACTACAACGAATGCTACAGGGATTTTTTTTTCGGTATAAGGATATTAGTGTACTGGTGAGTCATAGTGCTATTTCAATTCAGGCTATTCGTGCAGAAGCCGTATCACAGGTTGTTATTTCCGGAGGACAGGGGATTATACCGGATAATGCGCGTCACTATCAGGTTACCAGCTGCTGGAAAAAAATATCCGGTGAATGGTTATTAAATTGTCTGGAATGGGAATAAAACCGCATAAAAAAGAAAGCCCCATTGTTTCCAATGAGGCTAAAAGGTTTTATTACTGATTTGTACCAACACATTAAAAAGTACAAACAGTAAATGGTTAATGCTTATGAGTCTTTAAATAATACGAGTAAGGAGATCGCACCACATTAAATTCTCTAACCGTAAAAAATCAAACAATATTGGAGAGTATGGAATATTGCTCAAATTTACATACTTTATATAAAGCATTAACT
>Ga0256831_1001621_pt1 | contig 11843 bp, 16 predicted proteins | sample 132544metaG_FD_189087 | JGI IMG/M metagenome (GOLD analysis project Ga0256831, IMG submission 189087) | Hydrothermal vent microbial communities from Lau Basin, Pacific Ocean - 132-544 | ecosystem: Environmental > Aquatic > Marine > Hydrothermal vents | place: Pacific Ocean: Lau Basin | collected... | reverse complement strand
GGCGGGGGCTTAGGCGGCTCGGGCTGCCAGGGCTTTTCCCCCACCCCCTTCGGCCGGGCGTTCGGAGCGAAGCGCTCCTCGATCGGCTTTTTGGGTTTCACCACGCGAACCCCTGGTGGGCGGGGTGAGCCCTTTGGAAGGTCGTTGGGGTCGATCGGCGGCACGACGACCCTGCTCGGCTTTCTGCGCTTGGGGAGCTTGAACTTCGGGAGCCGCACCTGCACGCCGGCGAAGATCAGCGTGCGGCGAACCCCCTCGAGGAAGAACACCGTCCCGACTAGGAGCATTAGCCCGGCGACGACCTGGACGGGCGGGAATGGCACCTCGACCGGGATCGCCGGGGCTCGGGTCGGGAGCTGGTAGAAGAGCAGCGGCCTGAGGAGCTCCCCGAAGTTGATCACCCCCCGGGCGGGCCAGGAGACCCCGGACATTAAGAGGTCGATCCCCCCCACCAGATAGGCGAGTCCCGCCGCATAGAACAAGGAGGGCCGCAGGTAGTCCCAGTCCCTAAGGGGCCGGACCGCGTTCCTCACGATCTGGGGTAGCTCCTCTAGTAAGTTGGCGAGCGTGGCCAGCACCCCAAGTCCGGCGATGAGGCGGAACATTGCGATGCCCCAGGCGTCCGCGGGCTTGGGCTCGTAGTAAATCGTTCCGAGGTAAACGATCCAGGCCACCATGCCCCAGAAGTGCCGGAACCCCCAGCCCACCAGTCCCCACAGGAAGAGCCAGGGGACGACGAAGATGCTGTAGAGCGTTTTGACGAACTCGTTCATGTTTTCATCCTCCTTTCTTCCCTATTCGGGAACAGGCAGGCACGAGGGCCCGTGGATGCGCGCGAGCCGCACTCGTTTACTAGGGTTCCACAGACGCGAGGAGTTCCTCGAGTTCTTTGACCCGCCGGAAGACCTCCTCAAAGAGCGGGCTCTGCCTTAGTGCGGTGCCCCGGTCTCGCAAGAGCTTGTTCAGGCGCCGGAGCTCTTTGGCGAGCTCCCGGACCTCGGCAGGATAGCGCTGCGGGGTCGTAATCCCGAGGGCGACCGCGAGCGTACCGGGCCGCAGCTCCTGGAGCTTTGCGAGGTAGGGGTCCACCACTTCCTTCGGCAAGAGCCTGTAGGCGTCTCGGAGCACGAAGGCGTGCGCTGCCGTGCCCCGGTGACGGACGACCTCCCGAATGAGCTCCCAGGGCAGGAACAGGAGCCGCGTCTGGGCGTAGATGTAGGCCAACCAGTCCGGGCGTCCTAGGGCCTCGAGCAAGAGGGGCAGCTCGAGCAGGGCCTCGACGTCGGGTCGGGGACCTTCCCAGAGCCGGGATCCCACGAAGTCCTGCCAGAACGTCTGCATCTCGTCCGGGGGTTCTTGCCCTTGCAAGCGAAGCTTGACCGCCTGCCGGACGGCCTCTTGCAAGAGCTGGAGGGCTTGCTCGGACGAGGTTCGCCCGAGCGCCGCCACGCCTTTGACCAGTCCGTAGGTGCGCATCAGGGCTTCCTCCATCAACACCGCGGCGTGCAAGCCAGCGGAGGCGAAGCCCGGCAGGACTACGGCACGGTAGTGCTTGTAGTTGGGCAAGGGGTTGGTGCGGTATTCCTCGCGTAGGAGCTCGACGCGGGTGGCCCCATCGAGGATCACCACGCTGTTGGAATCGGTGGATTCGATGGCGAGCAGCACGGGGTGTACGACACCGGCTTTTCGTAGTGCCGTGCGCAACCTCCCGCGTTCCTCCTCTTTTCTTGGAACTCGTTCAAAGTAATCTCTAAGGCTCAGCCCCGAGGGAACTTCGAGAGTCGAGAAAGTCGTGTCCTCATGGGCTTTCTCAGCGATCGCGCGTGCGTCCATGCCGCCACCATAGCGAACCCACCCTCCTGGGTGGGGGATGCAGGTCAAGAGTTTGGGCGCTGCGCCCAAAAAATGACTGGACACCCGAGCGCCGGATCGTTCGGCGAAAGTTTGGGCGCTGCGCCCAAAAAACGAGTGGATGGCGTAGCGCCGCCTTGCCCAACCAGAGTTTGGGCGCTGCGCCCAAAAATGACTGGACACCCGAGCGCCGGATCGTTCGGCGAAAGTTTGGGCGCTGCGCCCAAAAAACGAGTGGATGGCGTAGCGCCGCCTTGCCCAACCAGAGTTTGGGCGCTGCGCCCAAAAAATGACTGGACGGAGAGCACCGTCTTGTGCAACCAGAGTTTGGGCGCTGCGCCCAAAAAATGAAGCGGCGGCCCCTAGGCCGCCGCCAGCTCTTCGCCCTGCACCTCCGCTAGGAAGCCCTCAGCTGCTCTGAAGGCTTCGAGCGTCTTCTTGAAGAGGTCATCCCCATCCCCGGGAACCTCGACCTCTCCTTTGATAACCAGCCGTGAGGGGATGCCGAAGGCGTAATGCAGGGCGGCGCGGGCGATGGCGTCGCTGAGACGATTGCTTGGAAAGGCCCGGTTGATCGCCAGGCTGGCCCCTTCCTTCGTCGCGGCAAGCTCCTCCCACGCAAGAAGAGGGGGACGCACTTCGGGAGTTCCTTCGAGGGGGAGGGTGTCCTCGATCGGGACGAGCCAAGACACCTTGAACCCCTCGCCGTCCTTCAGCACCACACCGACGGGGCGGGCATGGGGCCGCACGAGGCGCTTGAGCCGCCGCCAGGACTCGGGGGTCCTGACGGCTTGCGTCAAGGGATTCTGGCCAGCGATAAGCGCCCGGTTTCGCACCGAGAAGCGCCGGTGCCGCGCGAAAGACTGCCCGAGTAAGCGCACGACACCCACATCGCCGTTTTGCAAGCCCCTCGCAAGCGCTTCATAGCCGTCCTGGACGGTGTTTTTTAGGTCTTCCATTACCCCCCTTATCCAAAAAAGAGGGGAGGGGTGACCCCTCCCCTTACGCTGCCTGGAGAACGTTCTCGCCTGCAGGCCGAAGACCTTGCTGAAACTCCGCCCACAGTGAGAGAAGGACCGTGGCCTCCTTCTGCGAGAAGGGGCCGGGCCAGGGGAACCCGGCCTCCTTCAGGGCTTGCATGGTCGTCGGAGAGGCCGGAGTCCCGTCGGGGTCGAGGAGCATCAGCGCTGCCTGCGGGTTGAAGCGCCTGGTGCGCGTGTCGAAGATCTGGCGGTACACGCTGCCGATCTCCGCGTAAGCGGCAACGGCGCCTTTGTCCGTGACGACGTGAAGGTTGCCTTTGTCCATCCTGTTAGTCGTTCTTGGCATACACATCCTCCTTTCAAAACACCCGGGGGCCTGACGGCCCCCGGGACTATGCTCAGGCCGCCTTTTGCTGCATGCGCGCGTACTGGCTGAGGAGCTTGCGCGCCTCCAGGCGCGAAAGCTCCTCAGGGTTGTCGTGGAGCTTTAGCGCCTTGATCTGCGCTACCTGGTGTGGCGTTGCCGGGGCGCTGGCGATGAACTCCCGCACGCGCCGCTGGTGCTCAGCGGCGTTCTGCGGAGTGATAGCCCCGACGTCGGGGTACCCGACCCGCTGCGCGTAGCGCTTGAGGTTCTCGACGGCCTTGTCACTCCAGACCTTAGGCTTCTTACCGGCCTCGCGCTGCCGGTAGAAGAAATCGCTTAACAACTCCCGAGCCTCGAGGAAGGTGAGCTGTTCGGGGTTGGGGTGCAAGTTGTGAGCTTTGATCTGGGCGATCTGGTACGGGTTGGCCGGTGCTTTCTTAGCGAAGGCCTTCACCTTCTTGTAGTGGTTTGCCGCGGTCCGGATGTTGATCTTGTTCACCTCGGGGTAGCCCACCCGCTTGGCGAAAGCCTTGAGGGCCTCGACCGCCTTCTTTTTCCACACCTTCATCCGCTTTTTCATCGCTTCCTCCTTTCGCCCTTTCGGGCACATACATCCCTTGCCAGGGGGCGTCAGCCCCCTGGCAGCCTCTCGCCTATTGCCTAAGCCGCTCGCTCGAGCACTTCCACCGAGGCTGGGCCGGTAAAGACGACCCGCCATCCGGGGAGTGCGAACTCCAGATTGCGCTTTAGGCGGTGAAGGTCGCCTCGCGCTCGCACGTACCTCCGGTAGGTGGCACCAGGGAATTCGTCGTCCCCCTCTTCGATGCGCCTGAAGCCGAAGGCCTCGAGCGCACTTGAGGCGCCCAGAGAACCCTCCGTGGCGTAGACCAGGTATCCGGGCGCAGGGGGCTTGGCGTGTTCGACTTCGATTACCAACGTCTGTGCGACTCGTTCGCGCATGGCTTGAAACCGCTCGCGGAACCAGGCTTCTCGCTTCTGTTGCTTCATGCTTCCTCCTTAAGCGGCTTGCGGCCACCGCCGCTGAGTTATGGGGGAGCGGTAAAGCTTCTCACCCATGCGGGCGATACGCTCAGCGAGGGCGAGATGCCCTTCATTCACCGCCCCGATACGCATCAAGGTGCCCCACACGTAGAGACGTCCGTTTTTCGGAAGTCTTGGCGCGCTCCGCGGGGGCTGGGCAAAACCACCATTGCCAACTAACACCCGAAACTTTGCACGCTGCTTATGCATTGCAACCTCCCTTCGCTATTGGCACTCGTGGGAGGGCGTCAGCCCTCCCACGGTGAGGGGCTTGCTCAGGCGGCCTTGCGTCGAGCGAGCTGAAGTTGCGCTAGAAGTCGCCTGGCTTCGTCGCGAGTCTTCGGCAAAGGCCCTTGGTAGCCAAAGTTGCGAAGCGCCTGAAGCTGCCCTTCAGCAGGGGGAAGCTTCTGTTTTACCTCGCGGGTGTAGTACACCTGCCAGAAGTCCAGCAGGCGTTCCGCGCCGCGCTCGGTCTGCGGCATAGGCCCGTCGTAGTGGAGCAGCTCGAGCTGTCGAAGCTGACCGGGCCGGGCCGGGGCGTTGCCCGCGGCATCATGTACGCGGAGCACGGGGAGGGGATCAAAGAACGCATCCTTACCGGTCTTGAAGACCTTGAAGGGCGTTCCGTTGATCCACACGAAGCCCTCCAGCGTGTTGTCGGGGTGGGCCACGATCTCGTCGTAGTTCCCACTTTCCTTAATGGCTTTGAGGGCGTAGACCCCTCTTATTGCCTGCTGGTGCATACACACCTCCCTTCACCCGCTTCACTCTCCAGGGGGCTGACACCCCCTGGAGGTTTTGGGGTGCCGTAATGGAAAGGCCCCGGGAGCTCCCGGGGCCCGGCTACTCCAACTTCACTACTCAGCGCTCTTCACCTTATAGCCCAGGTCTTCGAGCGCTTTCGCGGTGACCCTCAACGCCTTCTCCTCTTCCGCTGCCATGCGGTCAAGCGCTCTCGCCTCTCCGGGGAGCAAACCGCACCTGGGGGGTGCTCCGTCGACCCAAGCTTTTGCCCAGCTACGGTGCCAGGCAAACCAGCTCGGGGTCGGACGCGGTGCGAACGCTCCTCGAATGTTAGCGCCTGCGTAGGAAAGGCCCCTCAACACACCTTTGAGGTAAACGTTAGAGATGTATTCCATTTGCGCGAGCTCTTCACGCCATGCTCCGAAGACTTGCTCCGTGGCGGCGATTGCCTCTTGGATGGACTTGGATTTTAAAGGGTCCCCCGGGGCTAGGCCTTCAACAATATCCTCGGCGAAGAGCGCCGCAAACCCACTCTCTTCGAGCACTGGCTCGTTGGTTGCGGACTTGCATCGACCCCACCGGGCACGCAACCAGCGAATCACCCCCTGCTTTACATGCAGGGCCATGCGGCCTTTTTCGTTCCATACGAGGATTAAGTCACCACTTTGAGTTGCGTGAGCGAGGGAGAGGTGCGTTTCGATTCCTAAAGGAAAATATTGCGTGGCCGGGGGGAGATGGTCCAGCCTCTTGCGATCGTCTAACCGAGCGGCCGCCTCAACAACTAAACCCAGAACTTGTAAGGATTTAGTTGGGAGGCCGTCTCTAAGTGTTTCGTCATCCACTTCCTCAGTCCAAAGATGACCGAAGTATTCCGCCACCTCGAGAGTGGCTTGCTGAATGTTAGTTGTAGCCAGCTTTTTCAGTACGTCCAGTTTGCGCATAAGTTGACCTCCCAGCCTAGGAAGAGGGTGCCACCAGGCGGGTCACCGCAATGATCCGCCCTTGGTTATCGCGGATGGCAGTGGGTCCCGTGTCAGGCGCGACCACGTCGGAGCGGCCCTTGCCTTGCAAAGCCGAGAGAACCAGGCCCGACACGACGTAGACCGTGTTGGGCGCGGGGTCCGGCAGCCCCACCACGTCCCCGTAGGTGTTCTTGACCACGGGGATGTCGTCGATTTCCCCCACCTTCACTTGGGAAACGGCGACTCGAGCCACCGTCCCCTGCGGGGGAATGGTGATGTCGCGGTTGGGAGTCTTAATAACGATAGGGTGAGGTGTCAGGTTAACGAACTTTGGCATTTTTTCTTACCTCCTTCGTCCACTTCACTCCCCGGGGGCCGTCAGGCCCCCGGGGGAGCTTTAAGCTGCCTTAGGGTAGAACTGGACTTTCGCTACCGTTGCCAGGACTTGGGCGATGCCCTCATTGCCTTCGTTCACGGCCCACTCGAGAGCAGTTGCGCCCTTTCTTGCGTCCTTGATCAATGGGTTGGCCCCGCTTCCGAGGAGTAGGAGCACGACGTCAAGGGCACCGTGCTTGGCTGCATAGTGCAGGGGCGTAGCGCCCAAGTCGTCTTGGGCGTTGGGGTCAGCCCCTTTGGCCAAAAGAAGCTGGACCGCCCCGTGTTCGTTGTTCAGGGCAGCCATGTGAAGCGGGGTCATCCCCGCGAACTTGCTCTTCACGTTGGGGTTCTTCCCCTCGCAAAAGAGCACGAGCTCGAGCTCGTGCGTGCTCCCATGGCTTGCGAGATCAAAAAGGTCAGCCATCATCATCTCCTTTCACTCATCGTTCTCCCCGCTGGTCGTTAGACCAGCGGGGGGTCGACCTTCACAGTGAGGACTTCGAGCAGTTGGTATTTCGTGGCCCCCTGCGTGAGAGCGATGCCACGAGCCACGCTTTTTGCCTTCTCTTCCTCGAGCTCGGCCGGCAGCTCAATGTCCTCAGTCGAGCCGTCTTCAAAGAACAAGCGCAGTACGAGCTTTTCCATCGATCGCCTCCTTCGTATGGCGCTCGAGCACTTCACTCCCCGGTGGCCGTCAGGCCACCGGGGGAGCTTTACTCGTAGAGACCGAGAGCCTCAGCCTCCTGGGCAAGCTCGTCAAGGGCGCGATGCCGGCGACGTTGCAAGGCGCCAGGCTTGGGGTAAGCAAGCCTCGGCGCCCACCCCACCCCGAGCTGCTCGAGCTGAAACGGCCGCTTGGCGAGCTCGAGCACGTTCACCGGGCCCCCAAGCGCCTTAAGCCGGTCCCCGGGAAAGGCGCTCGCAAACTCGGAATCGCCGGCATGCTGCCCCCAATACAGGAGCGGCAGCCACGTTCCCGTGTGCTGGTCGAAGAAGGCCAGACCCTCCTCGGTATGGTTGTATTCCGGGGATCCCCAAGACTTCTCGAGGAAATAGTGCAAAAGGATGCCGGGGCGCCCCTTTAGCTCAACGATGTAGCCGAGGCCCTCGAGCTCGAGCTCACCGTCCACGTACCGAACAGGTAGGAGCCGAACCACCCGGGCGGCGCGAAGCGCCCGTGCAAGCGCCAGGGCTGTCAGACTCATGCTGCGGCGCTCCGCCCGCCGCAGCAACCCCTTCAGGAAGTTTTTGAGTTGCTTTTGCATGACTACTCCCTTCCCCAGCCTGCCTTTCGGTCAGGTCTTACGGGGCGGGAAAGCCTCCTCTCGTGGAAGCTTTCCTCACCACCCTTACTGGCTAGGGGGCGAAAGCCCCCTAGCCGAAACTGGGGAAGGGAAGACCGCGGCTAAGCGCGGGGCAGCATGGCTGGTGTAGGGGCATTTACATAGGTACTGGACCTACCAGGCATGGCATGTTGCGCCGGCGCAGGGGTCTGCGCAAAACTGTCTAGGTCCTGGATAGTGGAAGCCGGGTCCTGGACTTAGCAATCTAGGTCCAGGACCTAAACCCACAGCGTACAAACTCTCACGTGAGGGGGGCTCAACAACCGGCGGAGACCACCGGAAGGGGGCTCTCGCTTCTGCAATAACACCTGTGTTTAGCGTTTGAGCTTTTTGAGCGCCTCGATGACGTAGCTGGGTACACGGGGCGTCGGCTTGCCGGCGAGGGCCTCCGATACTTCTTCCACAACCCGAGTCACTTCGCTAACTTGCTGGTTCAGGATATTAAGTAGGCTTTCCAAATCCCCAAGGCGCTGGCGCATGGTGTCGAGTTCTATCTCGATGCCCTTGATAACTTGCTCCGAAACGCTGTGGCTTTGGGCGACGCCTGTGCGGAGTTGGGTTATATTGACTATCTCAGCCTCAAGTTCTTTAAGTTTGTCAGGTATAGGGTCAACAGTCTTTCTGAACCTCGCGAGGGTTGCCTCTACCGCCTCCTGCGTTTTCTTCAGGGGCTCTAGGCTCTTCTCGATGCCGGCGATGCGACCCTCAAGCTGGTCCACTCGACCAGTTAGCTGCTTGAAGGTCTTTGCGGCCTGGTCGACGCGGGTGGCCAGTTGCTCTGCCTTAGCCCCCCTTGCCATTGCTCGCTCGAGCTCCTGCAAGCGTGCTTCGAGTGCAGCTATTCGCTTTTCATGGTTGGTAGGCACTCGAGGAGGCGGTCCTGCTTGGGATGGGGGAGGGGGCTCAGGGGCTGTCCTCTTTGGAGCAGGGGGTGCTTGTGTGGGCGGCGACTTGGGTGTCCCTTTTGCCTTAGCCACCTCCGGTTTACCGGCGAGCGCCCGGGCGGCTTCCTGCTCGCCCCGCTCACCCTGCGCGCGGGGTGTCTGTGTCCTTGGTTGTGGAGGCGCAGTCTGCGCAGGTCTAGGTGGACTGCTGGCTTTGGAGTGGTCTCGCTTCGTGCCCGATGAGGCTGGCTTTTGAGGTGTGTTTTTGGGCTGGACCTGTCGAGGTCCAAGACCAAGTGCCAGCCGGATATCGTTCACCTCGTTTGGCCCATAGACTTCGCCCTCGACTTCAAGGGCAATCTGTCGGATGAGTTCAATGGAGACCTTGCCCTTCTCCGAAAGCTGTTTGCTGATGAGGAGCAAATGCCTCGCGGCTCGTTCGGGGAGCATTGGCTCCTGTCCGTCTCTGGGCAAGGGGTAGTAGGCCTTCTCAAACCAGGCAAGGAAGTCAGGGTGCTTGAGAAGACGCGAAACTCCGGGCTTTCCCATCGCGAAGATGCGGATGTTGTGAAGCTTTTCGTCAAAAGGCCACTTCATGGCTTTGCCACTTTCGATACAAGGCAAATAGGCGCTTCCGCGCGGTCTGGTCACCCGACATAGCCTTGAGCAAGTCTTCGATGACGGCGTCCTTCGCGAGTTCTAACTCGGCCAGGACTCGCCTGAATAGGGGGTCGTCCGCTGTGAGGGCCTCGGCCACTTGGCGTAGCGCTTCCTCTGCGGGGTTCTGCACGGTCAGGCCGTGGTCTTCAGGGTAGTCGGGTTCCTCAGGGCTCCAGTTGCCTATGCGAATGCCTTGAGGGCGCTGGCCACGTAGTACGGCGTCGATCGCTTGCGCTAGGTCGGGGATGAAGTAGAGTTTGCCTCGCCCTCGCGTTTCGATCAGGGTGGTGAATGCGGGACGGGACCGCCGTATTCCGCGCTCGAGGTCCGGGTTCCCAAGCAGGTTGCGGTAGTGCGGGTTCTCGATTACGTCGTACAGATCGAAGCCGTGTACGGTTGCAATCACTCGGATGCCGCGGCGAGCGGCCGCTTCGACTTCCTCGACGTCGCCGTGGTAGCCGATCTCGTCGAGGATGAGGACCAGCGGGCTGTGGTTGGCGATGGCGCGTCGAATAATGATCGGTTGTTCGGCTGGATCAGGTACTTGATGCCAACGTGCAAGCGAAAGCTCGGGTACTGGGACGCTACCCACGCCGCCGATCTCGTTCGAGGTGTCGATGATGTTCAGGTGGGGGCCGAGTTCGTCATTGAGCGCTCCCGCTATCGCGCGTAGCAAGGTGGTCTTGCCGGTGCCGGGGGCGCCGACGATGAGGACGGACCCCCGATTTTGCAAGATCTGCCGCTTCAGATCGTCGGGAAGGATGGAGGGGATCCGTCGTGCAATACGTATGGTGAACCCGATGATTTTCCGGTTCTTGTCCTCGATGATCGAGATCCGGTGCGCCGTGCCGTCAATCCCGGCCCGTTTGTCCTCCTTGATGCCCGCGAAGTTTGAGGCAATGCGGTTGATCTCGTTCTCCGTCAATCGAAGCTCGGGATAGACCTTGTAGGGCCGGTCCCAGTCCCCCCAGGAAACAGTGGTGGGGCGGTCAAGTTGCAGGGTGATCTCGCTCGCGTCGGGGTGGGCCTCGTAGAGACGCCGGAAGCGAAGGGGTAGGTGTTGCAGCAACGACCGGATGTCTTCAGGGATGGTGCCGGCTTCGGTGTTCATCGGCGAACCCTCGCATTCCTGAGTGACTTCAGGTATCGGTAAACAGCCAGGACGTTGATCACGTACTGCCGAGTGCTAGCTGGTGGATTGTAGGCCTTGCCGGGCCCAGCGTTGTAAGCGGCTAGCGCTAAAGGCCAGCTTCCAAAGCGCCGATACTGCATGCTGAGATAGCGGGCGGCAGCACGGATGTTCAAAGCAGGGTCCCACAAGCGGGTTGGTGTGTAGCCCAGGAGGCGGGCCGTGTCGGGCATGATCTGCCCGAGGCCAATCTCACCCGCGTCCCCTCGTGCATGGGGGCAGTAGCGCGACTCAACCCAGATGAGCGCCCCGAGCATTTCAGGGGGAATGCCATGCTTGCGGGCTTCGCTGTCCGTAATCGTCCAGTAAGCGCGTGGTATGTAGCCGCACGCCAGGGCCGGCAGCAAGAGCAAAATCAAGCCCGCGGTGAGCTTCTTCATTTCGAGAGCCGGTCTTGCAGGTCCAAAAGGGCGTAGGCGATCTCTCGGGTCCAGTAAAGGATGCCCACACCCACCAGGGTAAGCACACCCACGGGCCAGCTCACCCAGATGGCGCTGATGATCGCGCCGATCGTGCCGAAGATCAGGAGGAGTGTGGTCAGCACGTCGCTCATGGCATGGAGTTTAGAAACGCTGGGGGCAAAGGTGGGGGACGCTTTGGCCCTAGGGGGAGAAAACCGCGCTAAGGAAGGGGCCCAGCACCTTTTTGAAGTCCTTTTCAATGTAGGCGTAGGTGCCCCCGCTTGCGGTCCGGTCCCGGATCATTTCGGTGTCGACGACGTAGACCCTATACCGCACAACAGGTTTTGCCTCCCAAGGCAACTGGAGGGTGACGGGGCCAATCGTAAGGCTGAAGGTTTTGACCTCGTACTCGATGTCCACGGTGTCGAAGAAGATTGCGGGGGCTTGGATTTGATCGCTGAGGGTGCGAACCAGGGGACCGTTGAGAAGCAAAGCAGGCATCAGGGCTGAACGAGGGCGAATCAAGCTGGCAGCCAGTTCCTCTTTGAAGGCGGCATAGTCCCAAGGATGAGGCAGTCCTGGCCACCCCCCGGCATTCGTGAGCACGACAACGCCCGGGACTACCGGAAGGGTGCGGCGGGCGTACCCCAGGAAAGGGTGATCAGCGAGCGGTCCCCCAAGTTGGGGAAACAGCGGGTTCAAGCGCTTGGTGATCAGCTTCGCGTGGAGAAGTGTAAGGACTCGAGCAAGTTCGGGGTCGATGTGATTGCTGGCCACGTAGACGAAGCCGACGGCGCGATCAAGTAGCCGAACGAGGTCGTCGAAACTCTGGATCTGGCGCTTCTTCTCGGGGACATCCTCACGCTTGGTGAGTTGCGTGATCTCCTCGTTGAGGCGGTCGAGCTTGTCTTTTAGCTCCTTGAGCAGCGACTCTTCCTCTGGATCAAGCTGCCCATCTGCTTTTGCCTTTTCAACGGTCTCGTGAAGCTGTCTTTGAAGGCTGCCGACCTGCGCAAAAAGGTCGAGGAGCTTGAGGTGTA
>Ga0256831_1001620_pt1 | contig 11843 bp, 11 predicted proteins | sample 132544metaG_FD_189087 | JGI IMG/M metagenome (GOLD analysis project Ga0256831, IMG submission 189087) | Hydrothermal vent microbial communities from Lau Basin, Pacific Ocean - 132-544 | ecosystem: Environmental > Aquatic > Marine > Hydrothermal vents | place: Pacific Ocean: Lau Basin | collected... | reverse complement strand
GAGTACTTGGAATCCATCTAGTTGGAGAGATAAACCAATATTACAACAACCGACTTATCCTGATAAAGCAAAACTTGAGTCTGTGTTGTCAGAGTTACGAAACTATCCGCCGCTTGTATTTGCCGGAGAAGCGCGTTCACTCAAAGAGCAGCTTGCAAATGTAGCACAGGGGAAAGCATTTTTACTTCAAGGTGGAGATTGTGCAGAGAGTTTTTCTGAGTTTCACGCCGATAATATTCGTGATACATTTAAAGCTTTGATGCAGATGGCGGTTGTAATGACCTATGCTGGTGGACTTCCTGTTGTAAAAGTGGGACGTCTTGGCGGACAGTTTGCAAAACCGCGTTCATCAGATACTGAAACGCAGGGTGATATTACACTTGACTCTTACCGCGGAGATATCATTAATGGTATTGATTTTACTGAAAAAGCGCGTGTACCAGATCCTGAGCGTATGATAAAAGCTTATAATCAAGCGACAGCTACACAAAACTTACTCCGTGCTTTTGCATCGGGTGGTTTGGCTGACTTGCATCAGGTAAGTAAATGGAACCTTGATTTTGCATATAAGAGCGAAGTGGGCGAAAAGTATGAAAAACTTGCAGAAGATATTGAGCGTTCACTGCAGTTTATGGAAGCATGTGGTGTGACATCTAAAACATATAGAACACTTCGTGAGACTGATTTCTTTACATCACATGAAGCACTTTTACTGCCGTATGAAGAGGCATTGACACGTAAAGACTCACTTACCGGCGAGTGGTATAATGTTGCAGCTCATATGGTTTGGATAGGTGATAGAACACGTCAGCTTGACGGTGCTCATGTTGAGTATATGAGAGGCATCAAAAATCCTATCGGAATTAAAGCCGGCCCGTCTATGGATCCTGATGATTTAGTGCGCCTTGCACAAGCTGTAAACCCTGATAATGAAGCAGGACGTCTCAACATTATTGTAAGAATGGGTGCAAATAAAGTTGGTGATCATTTACCACAGCTTATTCGTGCTATTGAGAGAGAAGGTTTAAATGTTGTTTGGTCATGTGACCCGATGCATGGAAATACCATCAAGTCATCAAACAACTATAAAACACGTCCTGTTGATGACATCTTAACAGAGATGAAACAGTTCTTTCAGGTACACAAAGCCGAAGGCACATTTGGTGGTGGTGTACACTTGGAGATGACAGGGAAAAATGTAACAGAGTGTATAGGTGGAAGCTTTACTGTAACAGAAGAAGATCTCAGTTCACGTTACCATACGCATTGTGACCCACGTCTAAACGCAGACCAGTCACTTGAGCTTGCATTCTTGATTGCAGACTCTTTAAAAGACGCACACAAGTAAGATACTCTTATCTTACTTGAAAGATGTTCTCTTTTTGAACAACATTGAACTCGGCTCCGTAGCTGATTCTTTGTTGTATTCCTCCCCTCGCTGTTAAATCTACCACAACTCCTAAATCTTTTGTCTCTATATCTTTGGAAATAGTTATAAATATCTCATAGGCAATATCTTCTGCGTTTAGCTTTGTATGTCTCAGTGATGTGATGTACTTTTTGAAGTCCGTCAGATCAAAGCTCTCTCCAATACTTGTAAAGTTGACATAGAGACTACCACGGTAGGGCTGTCCGCTTTGGGCTAAAAAGAGAAGCTCGTGAGAGAGGTACTGTACTCTTGTCTCTTTTTGTATTTTTACACATTGAAGTTGCATTATCCTATCCTTTGCGGGTTGAGGTTACGGTTTAAAAAGCGGTACTTCTCTATCTCTTTGTACTTCTCTTGTCCATTTGAGTAGCTAAACGCAGGGTGTATGCTGATGTTGCCTCGTGGGTAAAAAAGCCCGATGACTTCAAGGTATTTTGGCTCCATAAGTGCTACTAGATCTTTTCCTATTTTGTTGACCACATCTTCATGGAACTCACCGCTGTTCATAAAACTAAAGAGGTAGAGTTTTAGCGATTTGCTCTCGACCATTTTCACATTTGGGATGTAGTTAATGATGAGTGTGCCAAAATCAGGCTGATTTGTCTTCGGACACAGAGATGTGAATTCATCTGCATTGAGTGTTACCCAGTAGTCCATCTCTTGGTGGACATTCTCAAAGGTCTCTAACAGAGTTGGGTCATACTCATACTTGTACTGCGTTTGGCCACTTCCGAGTTGGGTGACTTCTTGGGCTCTTTTTTCTTTGTATTCTTTGTCATCCATTGTTTATCTCTTCTTCTTTTTCTTGAATTGTTAGTAGCTCTTCTACTTTTGCTTCATACTCCTCTTCGAGCTTTGCAAGTTCAGCGGCAAGTGCTGTAATGCCTTTTTCCTCGTAGCATGATGGATCTGCAAGACAGATATTCATCTGCTCTATCTCCTCTTCGAGTGCGTCAATTTCTTGTGGCAGCTTCTCAAGGGCTATCTTTTCTTTGAAAGTGAGTTTGAGTTTTTTCTCTTTTTCTCTTTTTGGCTCTTTTGGTTTCTCTACTGTTGCCTCTTTTTCCATCTCACTCAGTTCTTGTAACTCTTTTTCCATCTCAAGGTACTCAGAGTAGAGTTGGTGAGACTCTTCTATGGTCTTATCTGGTTTAAATATAAAGAGCTTTTTTGCAATCTTATCAACAAAATATCTATCGTGTGAGACGATGATGACAGCTCCGGCAAAGTTGGTAAGCTGCTCTTCTAAAATATTGATAGTAGGAATATCAAGGTCATTTGTCGGCTCATCGAGAATGAGAATGTCAACATCTTGGGTAAAGAGCAGGGCGAGTGCTACACGGTTCTTTTCTCCTCCACTGAGTACACCTATTTTTTTATCTAAAAACTCGCGTGGAAAGAGGAAGTTTTTAAGGTATCCATAAACATGCAGGTCACTGCCTCGTACATTGACACGGTCACCTCCGTTTGGACAGAAAGTTTCAATGAGGTTTTTGTCATCATCAAGCATCTCACGGTGCTGGTCAAAGTAGCCGACCTTAAATTCACCGCGCTTTATCTTTCCGCTTGTCGGCTCTATCCTGCCAAGGAGTGCTTTAAGCAGGGTGGACTTTCCACTGCCGTTTGGCCCTACAATGGCGATGACATCTTTTTGCAGTATTCGAGTAGAAAAATTGTGAAGCAGTTCTTTGTTTCCTAAAGTGAGTGAGAGATCTTCGACTTCAAAGAGCATCTTTTGTTTGTTGACACTTTTGTCACGGTTGAAGTGCTTTGCTTCACGTTGAAGTTCTACGGACATTTTACGAATTTTTGCGGGGTTTGTTTTTGCCGCTTCGCGTAGTTGCATCAGGCGTTCTTTTCGCCCTTCATTGCGTTTAAGACGTGCACGTACACCTCTGGCAAACCACTCGTTCTCTCTTTTGAGCAGTCCTAAAAGGTTGTCGTGTTGTTTTTGTAATGTACGAAGATACTCCTCTTTTTGTGTCAGATAACTAGAATATCCGCCGCTATATTCACGTAGTTTGCAGTCCTCAACTTCTATACTTTTTGTTGCAATTCTATCGATGAAGTATCTGTCATGCGAGATGAAAACAAGAGTGAACTTCTCTTTTAAGAGCAGCTCTTCAAGAAACTCTACCATATAGACATCAAGGTGGTTGGTGGGTTCATCAAGAAGTAAAATATCTGGTTTTTGTAGAAGCAGTGAGGCAAGAGCGACGCGGCGTTGCTCTCCACCGCTCAGGAGTGTGATAGGCTTCTCTTCATATTTTTTCAAATCAAAATGTTGGATGATGCGTTCTATTTTATCATCAAGATTCCAAGCTTTATGGTGCTCGATGTAGCGGGAGAGCTTCTCATGCTCTTGGAGTAAAATTTTGTTTTCAAAGTCCTCAGCCAAAAGGAGAGAGAGCTCGTTATATCGCTCTTTTGCTGCGTTTAGCTCTTTGAGTCCTGCTTCAACGGCTTGGCGCACGGTGTGTCCCTCTTCAAATTCTGGACGCTGGTCAAGCATTTTTATCTCTAAATCATTTTGTGTGATACGTCTGCCGCCATCTAGTTCAAGCGTGCCGTTTACGATTTTCATCAGGGTTGATTTGCCGCTGCCATTTTTGCCGATGATAACAATGCGTTCACCCTCATCAACATGAAAATCAACTTCAGTAAGAATTTTTTGTGCGGAGTAGTGTTTTGAAACTTTTTGCAGATCTATTAATGCCATTTGTACATACTTTTTTTACTCTAATGATACCCACTGTGAGGTTAGGATAAACTTTTTTGAAAATATTGCGCTGTGTCAACTCTATGTTATAGAATTTACTATAATATACGGCCGATTAAAGTAAAGGAAATTTTTTGGGTATTTTTATACATATACATTTGATTGCGGCTATTGCATGGATTGGCGGCTCTGTTTTTATGTTTGTTTTGGGAGTTTCACTCAGAGACAAAGCGAAACAAAAACAGGTTTATCCTCATATAGGTCCTATTTTCGGGTATTTTGAAGTCGTTTCTATTCTAATTTTACTTATTACCGGAACTATTATGATCATAAATGACGGTTTATTCGATCTGTTGTTTTCCAATGATCACAGTCTCGTCATAGAAACTTTGAGAAAAAAGCTGTGGATTGTTCTTGCTATTGTCGTAGCGACTGTTATTCATTTTATCATTGCGTTTAAGACGAACAATACAGAGAGAACGAAGCTGCAAAATATGGTCTCACGCGGCTCTTCTTTGCTTATTTTCTTTCTAAACCTTTTCGTACTGCATTATGCGATTGTGATTCGTTCGATAATGAACTAGCCTCAATACAGAGCTCTTTTGCAGTAAACCAAGTTGCAATTCCTTCATCATTGTACTGATACTCCCTTTGATGGGAAGGTATCACACTATTTCTCATCTTCGCACGGACAATACCTATAATAATAAAACTAATCAGCAGTGTTGCTCCAGCTATAAAATAATCATACAAATACCATGCTATAAACGCAGCAAGAAATATTGCATATTGTAGAAATGTTTTTATGACAAACGCAATGAATTTACATTTTGTAGAGTGTAGTGTCGGGGTCGGTTCTATTAAGTCAATATAATCAGTTTTCATTGGAGTATTATATCTAAAGGCATGATTGTTTCGTCATAAAATAAAAAACTAAATAAACTTTAGTCAATCAAGCTAAAGTTAATTGATAAATATTGCATCTATTAACTTTTTTTTGATAAAATACACTCAAATATAAAAAAAAGGAAGAAAATTATGGCTAAACATCAATTTCAAACAGAAGCAAATCAAATATTACAACTTATGACACACTCTCTATACTCGAACAAGGAGATATTTCTTCGCGAACTTGTATCAAATGCATCTGATGCGCTTGACAAGCTCAATATGCTCGTTTTAACAGATGAAAAATATAAAAATGTTACTTTTAATCCGCGTATTGATATTAAAATCGATAAAGAGAAAAGAACATTAACAGTAGCAGACACTGGTATTGGTATGAATGAAGAAGATCTGATTAACAATCTTGGTACGATTGCAAAATCAGGTACAAAAGCATTTTTAGAAAATCTTACTGGTGAGCAAAAAGAGGATTCTAATCTTATTGGACAGTTCGGTGTTGGTTTTTATGCTGCGTTTATGGTGGCTGATAAAGTAGAAGTCATCACAAAAAAAGCAGGGGAAGAGAAAGCTTATAAGTGGATAAGTGAAGGAACAGGTGAATTTGAGATCGAAGAGGCAGACAAAGAGTCTCATGGTACTGAGATCATTATGCATCTTAAAGAGGATGAAGATGAGTTCTTAGATCAGTATCGTATTGAGAGTATCATTAAGAAATACTCGAACCATATTCCATTCCCTATTTTTATGGATAAAGAAAAAACCATTCCTGCAAAAACAGATGATGACGGTAAAGAGATAGAACCAGCAAAAACTGAAGTAGAGAATGTACAGATAAACGCAGCAAGTGCACTTTGGACACTGCCTAAGAGTGAGCTCAGTGATGAAGATTACAAATCTTTTTATGAGACTATTGCACACTCTACAGAGGAGCCTCTTGCATGGTTGCATCACAAAGCAGAAGGTGCTATTGAGTATACTACGCTCTTTTATATTCCAAGTAAAGCACCGATGGATATCTACAGAGTTGATTATAAACCGGGTATCAAGCTCTATATCAACCGTGTATTTATTACAGATGATGAAAAAGAGCTTATGCCGACATACCTGCGTTTCCTCCGTGGTGTGATTGATTCTAAAGACTTGCCACTCAATGTAAGCCGTGAGATTTTACAGTCAAATCCTGTAATGAGTAAGATTAGAAACGCTTCAGTGAAAAAAGTGCTCTCTGAACTTGCAAAAATGATGAAAAAAGAACCTGAAAAGTATGATACTTTTTATAAAGAGTTTGGAAATGTACTCAAAGAGGGACTCTACAGTGACTTTGGAAACAGAGAGAAGATTTTAGAACTTCTAAAATTCCATTCACTCAACTCTGATGAGATGATTACCATCGAGGATTATGTGAAAAATGTAGATGAAGAGAAGAAAGAGATTTATTATTTGACTGCGAAAACATCTCTTGAACTACTCAAACACTCTCCTGTATTAGAGAAGTTTAAAGCGCGTGGTATTGATGTGCTTCTTTTAAATGAAGAGGTCGATACTATTATATTCCCAATGGTTACAGAGTATAAAGAGTACAAACTTGTACCTGCGGCAGATGCGAAGTTCGAAGAGAGTGAAGAGGAGAAAAAAGAGCAAGAAGAGCTTGCTAAATCGTATGAAGATTTTACGAAAAAACTCAAAGAGATTCTTGGTGAGAGTGTAAAAGATGTAACAGTTACAACAGAGCTGACAGAGTCACCGGTGGCTATTAAAGTAGATAAAGAAGATCCTGCTTATATGATGGCACAGATGATGAAACAGATGGGACAAGCTACAGATACACCAGAGCCTGCTCCTATTTTAGAGATCAATCCAAAACATGAGCTTATTTCAAAACTCAAAGAGACAGCTGATGTGAATTTGATCGAAGATGCTGCACATGTACTTCTTGATCAAGCAAAACTTTATGATGGTCAAGAGCTTGATGATACAGCGGATTTTGTAGTACGCCTTAACAGAATCATTGCAAAAGCATTATAATTTTTTTGAATGAGTGTGTTTTTTCTATACACTCATTCAAATCTCTCCAAAAATCTCCAAAATAAATTGTATAACAGATAAAATATGCTATCTTACATACATGATAAAAAAATTTGAACTTTTAAATAAATCACTTGAAAAAGAGGATGTAAAATCACTTGAAGCTGAAGCTTCTAGAATATATACATCTTTATTGAAAAATGAACTCTCGTCTTTAAAACTTTCAGAAGAAAAGTACTCTCCACAAGCAGCAGTTGAAGAACTCGGTCTGGATGAAGAGCTTATTAATGAGCTTGTAGATGATTATGTCTCTCAAATCATTACGTCACTTGTGCAGTTTGAATCAAAATTAAAAACTTTACAAAATTCGCAAACAAACAATACAACTATGGACTATATTCCATTTCGAGAACTTGCACATAAAAATCTTGGTGTAGCAAGAAATCTACGTATTAAAAATGCTGAGATATTACTCTATGAATTAATGAGAAGAGATGATTTGGAGTACTTAATGTCATGCCTTGAAGCACTTGAGGTCTTGACCATAAAATTGAGTCCACAAAAAGCCTACAACACATTTAAACTTATCGAAATAAAGGACAGCTTGAAAAATTAATTTTTTAAACTATCCGATATCTGTTCAAGCTTCTCTTTATGTCTTTTAATAATTTTTTGCTCTTTTTTATCTACAGGCAGTACAAACGCCAATAAAATAAAGATAAAAGAGAAAACAATAGCAAGCAGCACACTTAAAACGATTTTGAGTTTAAAGTCAGTCATTTTAGTGGTTTTCTTGTTTCTCGTTCGTCATGTATATCCAAAACTCTTTGTGTGAGTAGCCTTTGTTTAAAAAGTAGAGTTGTAGTATTGTTACCCGATAGAGAGTGATAAGCATCTTTGCATAGGGAATAAAAAGACTCATACTTACGAGTAACGATTGTTGTTTGTCTCCTTTAGACTCTATCATCTCTTGCATCCCTATATTTTTACTTAGATAGACTCCAAAAAGAATAGAAAATACAAAATTTAATATCAATCCAAAAATCATATAGGCTGCAAAGTCCTGTTCGTACATACCAGCTATCATTTATAAAATCCTCTGTTTTTCTTGTATGAAATTATTCTATCAAAAGATTACTAAAAAGTAACACAGTTAATATCTAAAATAGAGAAAAAGAGGATGAAAACTTTATTTAAACATCTTTATTGTACACTAGGAGACAAATTATTAAAAAGGTAATTTTATGGAAGCTAACCTCATAATGGAGGGAGTAAAATTTATGATTTTAGGAATGGGAACAGTGTTCGTATTCCTAATCGTTCTCATAGCATGTATGAACATGATGTCAACAATCATAAACAGATACTTCCCAGAGCCACAACCGAGTGCAGATGCACAAGCGCAAGGTTCACAAGATAAGAAAAAAATCGTTGCAGCAATTACAGCAGCAATTAAATATCATAGACAAGGGTAAGGATTATAATGGCTAAGAAATTTATAGATGTAATGGATACAACATTCAGAGACGGTTTTCAATCTGTTTTTGGTGGACGTGTTCTGATGGAAGACTTTTTCCCAGCGGTTGAAGCGGCTAAAATTGCCGGAATAAACCACTTTGAATTTGGTGGTGGAGCGAGATTTCAATCTCTCTATTTTTACCTCAGAGAAGATGCATTTGAGATGATGGACAAGTTCCGTGAGATCGTTGGACCTGATGCAAACCTTCAAACATTGGCACGTGGTGTGAATACGGTTATGCTTGATACTGGTTCAAAAGAGCTCATTGATCTTCATGCAAAAATGTTTAAAAAACACGGTACTACGACTATTCGTAACTTCGATGCATTGAATGATATTGAAAACCTTAAATACTCTGCAGAGAGAATTAAACATCATGGTCTTAAGCATGAAGCTGTGGTGACAATGATGGATCTTCCACCGGGATGTCATGGTGCACATACTGTAGAGTTCTATGAAAAGACTCTTCGTGACATTATGGACAGTGGACTTCCATATGATAGTATCTGTTTTAAAGATGCTTCTGGTACTTCTAATCCTCAAAAAGTTTTTGAAACTATTAAAATGGCTAGAAAACTTCTTGGTGATGATACTCATATTCGTCTCCATACGCATGAAACAGCAGGTGTTTCTGTAGCTGCATATATGGCTGCTCTTGAGGCAGGTGTAGATGGTATTGATATGGCTGCAAGTCCTGTGAGTGGTGGAACAAGTCAACCGGATATTTTAACAATGTTACACGCTACAAAAGGTATGAACTATGACCTTGGCGGACTAGAACTTGGGAAAATCCTTACTTACGAAAAAGAGTTACAAGGATGTTTGGAAGATTACTTTATGCCGCCTGAGGCGACTATGGTTTCTCCTATTATTCCATTCTCTCCAATGCCGGGTGGTGCACTGACTGCAAATACTCAAATGATGAGAGACAATGGTATTTTAGATAAGTTCCCTGAAGTTATCGCTGCAATGCAAGAGGTAGTTGAAAAAGGTGGATATGGTACATCTGTAACTCCGGTTTCACAATTTTACTTCCAACAAGCACTTAATAATGTTATGCAAGGTCCTTGGGAAGCGATCGCACCGGGATACGGACGTATGGTACTTGGTTATTTTGGAAAAACTCCAGTTGAACCGGATCCAGAGATTGTAAAAATAGCTTCTGAAAAGTTAAATCTTTTACCAACGACAGAAAAAGCATTGGATTTAGCAGATGCTGATCCTGCAAAATCTTTAGAGAGTTGGATAAATAGACTCAAAGAAGAAAATATAGAGATCACTGAAGAGAACATCTTTATTGCGGCTGCATGTCAAGATAAAGGAATTGCGTTCTTAAAAGGTGAAGGTGAATTAAACGTTCGTAAAAAATCACAAATGGAAGAAGATTGTAAAGGTAAAGGAGAAGGAAAAGAGATGAGTGGAAATTATACAGTAGTAGTAGATGGTCAAAAATTTAGTGTTCAAGTTGCTGAAGGCAGCGGTGATGTTCAAGTAGTAGCAGTAGATGGTGAAGCAGCAGTAGCAGCTCCAACTCCAAATGCACCAATCGGTGACGGTGTTGAGATCAAAGCACTTCTTCCGGGTAACGTTTGGAAAATCGTTGCTAATCCGGGTCAAAGTGTAAATGAGGGTGATGTGATTATGATCCTAGAGTCTATGAAAATGGAAATCGACGTTGTTGCACCGACTGGTGGAGTACTAAAAAGTATTAATGTAGCTACAAATGACAAAGTTGTAGAGGGTCAAGTCGTAGCAGTTATAGGATAATCTATGAAAAGTATTTTAATTAAATTTTTCGCATCAATGATGCTGTTTGCATTTGCATTCTCTGCAAACGCAGCAGCTTCAGAACATGTAGCAGAACCAACACAATCTTCAACACATAAAGAAGAGACATATAAGCCGCAATCAATGGGTGATATGGTCGTCAGCTTTTTAAAGTCAACAGGTGTTGTTGCATTAGTAAGTCCACGTGCAGATGAAATGAGTGCAACTGGTGAGCCTATGAGTGACTTTAGTAAAGGTCTTGGACGTGTTATTATGATATTGGTAACATTTCTACTCTTTTGGCTTGCTATTGCTAAAGGGTTTGAACCACTGCTTCTTTTACCAATTGCATTTGGTGGACTTTTAGCAAACATCCCTATTGCGGGTATTGCAGGGCCTCATGGCTTTTTAGGTGTTATTTATCAAGCAGGTCTCTCAAACGAACTCTTTCCTATCATTATCTTTATGGGTGTTGGTGCCATGACAGACTTTGGTCCACTTCTATCAAACCCTAAAACTGCACTTCTAGGTGGAGCTGCACAGTTTGGTATTTTTGGAACACTTGTAGGTGCTATGGTCTTAGCGCAGATGGGATTTGTTGATTTTACACTCAAGCAAGCAAGTGCTATTTCTATCATTGGTGGTGCGGATGGTCCGACATCTATATTTATAGCAACAAAACTCGCGCCTGAACTTCTTGGAGCGATTGCAGTTGCATCATACTCATATATGGCAATGGTACCTATTATTCAACCTCCTATTATGAAAGCATTGACTACAGAGGCTGAGAGAAAGATTAAAATGACGACTTTACGTCATGTTTCTCGTTTGGAAAAACTGATTTTCCCTCTCTTAGTATTAGTGTTGGCAATTTTGGTGTTACCAGAATCAACTCCACTTATCGGTGCGTTTATGTTCGGTAACTTCTTAAAAGAGTCTGGTGTTGTTGAGCGTTTAAATGATACGCTTCAAAATGCACTTATCAACATTACAACTATTTTCTTAGGTCTTGGTGTTGGTTCAAAACTTGCAGCAGACCAGTTCTTAGTACCTGAAACTATGTTTATTATGGTTCTTGGTATTGTTGCGTTTGGTGTAGGTACTGCAGCAGGTGTCATTATGGCAAAAATTATGAACCTTTTCCCAGGTCATAAAATTAACCCGCTTATCGGTTCAGCTGGAGTTTCAGCAGTTCCAATGGCAGCACGTGTATCAAATAAAGTTGGTATGGAGTATGACCGTACTAATATGCTTCTTATGCATGCTATGGGTCCAAATGTGGCAGGTGTTATTGGTTCAGCGGTTGCGGCTGGTGTACTAATTTCAATGTTCCAATAGATCTTTAAAAATTTAAATATCGGCGCAATTGCGTCGTTATTTTCCTCGTCACGTGCTAGAAGCACGCTTCCTCATCAATGCCTAGCACTTACACCAATCTTTAAATTTTTATTCTAAGCTTATTATCCGTTTTTCTTTTT
>Ga0256831_1001619_pt1 | contig 11844 bp, 10 predicted proteins | sample 132544metaG_FD_189087 | JGI IMG/M metagenome (GOLD analysis project Ga0256831, IMG submission 189087) | Hydrothermal vent microbial communities from Lau Basin, Pacific Ocean - 132-544 | ecosystem: Environmental > Aquatic > Marine > Hydrothermal vents | place: Pacific Ocean: Lau Basin | collected... | reverse complement strand
GAATTGCATGCCCCGACGTTGTGTCGGGGGTTAGTTGATAAGTATTATGTCATTTCGAACGAGCGAGGCACGAGTGAGGAGAAATCTCAATTGATATTTTGCTACTATTTTGATACTTGTCAAAGCTATACTTTCTCTGTTCCCGACATCCCAACGGAATCGAAATGACATTTTTATATTCGCAATAGAACGCAATAATAAAAGCCACTCCGGTTATGGAGTGGCTTTTGTAAAGCTATTCGCTTACTTAATATTAATTCGTAGGTAATATGGTGATGGTCGGGTAATTTGCCGGAACCACCTTAGGCAAGTTTGATTTGTATTTCATATTGATTACGTCAATAAATTCGTTAGCAATAATGGCATATCCTCTAGGGTTGGGATGTACACCATCCAATCCAAATGTTAAGTTGTCCAAATTGGTACCGTTGAAGTAATCAGCAGTATAAGTACTACCATCATCTATTTTGATACCGTTTTTCATTTGCTCCATCACGTCTGCCATATCTGCAACCGGAATATCTTTTGCTGCTGCCGCATCTTTAATGGCTTGATTGAATCCGGCAGTTGCATTGCGTACTTCTGCAATTTCATCAGCCGTTAAAACCCACTGATCATCTAAAGGAGACGTAATACCATACACCAAATTAGGATTTCCGGAAACAGGATGACCTATGATAGATTTTGCCGTTAACGGCACCAAATCCTCATCCGTTGCTTGTCTGATAGAAGGTAAACCCAAAATACTTAAATCTGTTAAATATTCGTCTTTGATAACCAAAGCATTGGCACCCAAACTGAAATTTATCGTTCTTTTTGCTAGCTCAGCTGCTGTAATCAAACCAGCTGACAAAGCCGATTGCAAACCACCATTATAAGTCAAATAAGCATTATTAATCGCATCAACCGTTGCTTGATCCGTCATAGGAATCGGATTGTAAGGAATGGTCGTGAAAAAAGGTACGGAAGCTACATCAGGAAGTGTAGCCACTACTCCTTTGGCACCATTGGCGGTAAGCTCATCTAGTATTTGTGAATATACCGACGCAAAAACATTGATGTTGGTAATATCGTTAAAACCGTAGGTACTAGGAAATAAATTTCCGGTAGCATTGTTGTCAACGCCTACCCCACCGCTTGTGGCATACGCTAACACATCGTTATTACCTATCCACAATGTAAAGAAGGTTGGTGATTGCCCTGCAGCATCTTGAATAACTGTATTATTGGGTGCGGATGCCATTCTAATAAAATATGGATTGGCGGCACCTAATGCCAAATTGGAAATATTACCATATCCGGGTGCTACCAAATGGAAAATCTTTGCTCCGGGAACGCCCATATTATTGTAAGGCCCGGGGTGAATATTGGTTACTTCCATTCCGATGGCTTTGTTAATCCTTTCGGGCCCACCTGCCGATGCATTGATAATCAATTTTTGTGGCAATATCATATTAGAAGAAAAATTCATTCCCCCAACATCATTGGTATCATCATCCAAATAAGGTTGTGTAAATTCTCCACCACCTACCAAGGACATTTGCTTGGCCAATATAGAAGGGAATGAATTTGCTTGTCCACTTTTGTAAAGCGTTCCATTTGTATATCCGGCTGTAAGGGAGTTTCCTACGGCTACAAACTTGCTAAAATCAGCATCGCCGCTCGTATAGGTTCCTTCGCCGATAGGCGATTCAAATTCGGGCTTACAAGCTTCAAAGCTCGTCCCGATGATCACTAAGAGAAATATGTATAATAACTTTTTCATCTGTATAAATTTTTGTTAATTAAAAGAATAGGTGATGCCTAATCCGGGGATAATGGCATTGGAAACATACGTACCGCCAAAACGATGGGCAGTAGGTCCTTCTCCACGAACAGTGGTATAATCCGTTCTTTCTATACCGTCAACATAAAGGAAAGAAAGGTCAACCGCCAATTTTTTCATTTGATATCCAAGACCAAAAGTATAGTTATTGGAACTCAAACTAGGCGTTTCAGGAGAGAAATGTCCTTTAGTAAGCGGTGATTGATCATAATAATAACCTGCTCTTACTGAAATTTGATCGTTTACACTATAAGCCGCACCAAATCTGAAAGTACTTGAGTTTTTATAACTTTTATCGGAAACACTTGACGGTAATCCATTTTTAAAATCGATACGAAGCTCTTTGTAAATACTCCAATAGGTATAATTGTAATCAAAAGCCAATAACAATTTTTTCATGGGTTTGTAAGACATACCCACACCCAATTCTGCCGGCATAGGTAATTCAGCAGAAAAAGCACCTGTTTTTAATCGGCTTGATAAGAAAGTAGGTACATTATTAAATGTAGCTTTTCCATATTTTCCGTCAAATACTACGGAAGAACGATAATTTAATCCCATTGAAATGTCGTCGGTAGGTCTAAATGCCAAGCTCAATGCATAACCAGCGCCACCAATCGTTCCCGATTCCAATTGCGCATTGGTTTTGTTTCCTTCCTCATCCGCCAAATAACGGTTGATATTTTTGTTGTAAGAAACACCTCCGTAAGCCATAATTAATGAGGCAGAAGCACTAAGCATATTGCTGAATTTGTAAGCAATGGAAGGTTGAATGTAAAAAACCTTCATTGAAATTTCGTTCACAATATCAGAACCTGCCCAATCATTCCAAACGGAAGAACTACCGTAAGGTGTATAAACCGCCAAACCCAAACTCACATTTTCAGAAGTTTTGTAAGTAGCATACAAGTAAAAGGGCGTACCTACGGGATTGCTGGTTTCCGCAGCAATATTGTACATAGCGTTTTGGTATTTGACATTGGACATAATGCCACTAACACCAAACGAAACCGAAAAGTTTTTGTCTAAGAAAACCATTCCGGCCGGATTAAAGAAAGCGGTTTCTGTGTTTTCAAAAACAGACAAACCGGCATGTGCCATTCCGAGCATTCGTTGCCCTTGTAGTGCTACGCGATAACCTCCGGCATACATACTGCCAAAAGATAAAAGCACTAGAATCATAAATATTTTTTTCATAGTAACTGGTTTTTATTAAAATTTTTATAAAATTACTGCAAATAATTATTTCCTGCAAATTTATCTTTCAATATTCAAGAAAAAAAAATAAATCTGAGTCAAAATGGGGAAAACCAAATGGATATATACTTCAAAAGCATTAAAACATAAGGTTGAAATACAATACTTTGCAAGAAGAAAAGAGGGAAACCGACTTCTAGCTATTCAAAAAGTTGAATACCAAGTCAAAAAAATGATTGGGCTGTTCGGCGTGTACCCAATGTCCTGCATTCGAAATACCTACAATTTGAGCCTTGGGAAAATGTGCCATTATCAAACCTGCATCTTGTTCTTTGATATAATTTGATTGTGCACCCTTGATAAATAATGTGGGTTTCTCAAAAATCGCATAAGGTGCCAAAGCTTCACCCAAAAGTCCGGTTGCTGCTTGCAATACCTTCATATTGGCTTTCCAAGCAAATTTTCCATTGGAGTCGCGCGATAAATTTTTCAGTATAAATTGCACAATTGCAGGTGAATCAATGCGTTTTTGTAGAAAAATAGCCAATTCATTTCTTTTGTTAAATTGTTGTAAATCAACGCTGTTGATAGCATCAAAAATAAAATGATGATGGGGCGGGTAGTTCTTGGGGGCAATATCTACCACCACAAGTTTATCTACTTTATCGGGGTGTGCAACCGCAAAGTGCATCGCTGTCTTCCCGCCCATTGAATGTCCGATAATGTTAGCGCTATATATATTATAATGTATAAAGTATCGCTCAATATCCGCAACCATACTTTCGTATTGCATTTGGTCGCTATGAAAACTCTTGCCGTGATTGCGCTGGTCGATTAAATGAACTTGAAATCCAGAATCTGCAAAACGCCTTCCTAAGCTAATCCAATTATCACCCATACCCAACAATCCATGTAGAATGATTAAGGGTTTACCTTGTCCGATTATCTTCGAATGAAGTAGTTTGTATTGTGGCATAAAAATAGAGCAATTTATATTATTAGAGACGTACAACTTTCAATCCTTACTTCCTACGTCGTAGGGACTCCGCTTCGCTTTATCTACGCTTTTCACATAGACACACAGATTGAGCGTATCTACCATTCTCACATTCCACTGAGACGTTTTGTCAAAACGTCTCTACATACGTTCCGCTTGTCGCACTTTCAACTTTCAACTTTTAACTTTCAACTTTCAACTTATTTTGATACATTCTAACTACATTTTCCATGCCATAAATTAAAGCTTCAGCCACTAAGGCGTGCCCAATGGAAACTTCATCTAAAAATGGAAGGTTTTGCTTAAAAAATGCAATATTGTCTAGGCTTAAATCGTGCCCGGCATTGATACCCAAACCCAATTGATACGCCAACTTTGATGAAGCTGCAAAAGTTTCTATGATTTGTTTGTTTCCCTTGGCATATTCGCTCGCATAAGATTCCGTATAAAGTTCGATACGGTCGGTTCCCGTTGCCACTGCGCCTTCTACCATTTTCAAATCCGGATCCACAAAAATAGAGGTGCGAATACCATGCTTTTTGAATTCCTTAATAATATCATATAAGTAAGATTGGTGCTTGATTGTATCCCAACCATGATCGGAGGTCAGTTGATTGGGATCATCGGGTACCAAGGTAACCTGTTCGGGTTTTACTTCCAATACCAAATCGATAAATTTTGGAATCGGGTTGCCTTCAATATTCAGTTCGGTGGTTACTACGGGACGCAAATCACGCGCGTCTTGATAACGAATATGTCGTTCGTCGGGGCGGGGATGAATGGTAATGCCATCGGCTCCATAATTCTGAATTAACTTGGCAAATTGCAGTACATTGGGTTCATTACCACCCCGTGCGTTTCGTAAGGTGGCAATTTTATTTATGTTTACACTTAATTTTGTATTCATTTTAGGGGATATATATTAAAGATTATTAAACAATTGCATTTAATTTTTCCACAAACTCCTTGGAAGGACGTACCGGTTTACCATCAGCACCGGCAAATACCAATACCACTTCGCCTTCGGTAGCTTTTTGACCGGCTTCGTTATAAATTTCATAACCAAAAGCCAATCGAACCCCTTTCAGGTACTTTACATAAGTTTTCAAAGTAATCAACTCATCAAAAGTAAGTGGAATAAAATACTTGGTACTTAAAGTATAAACCGGTAAAATAATCCCGTCTTTTTCCATTTGTTTATACGAAATCCCGATTTTATTCATCCAATCTATGCGTCCCATTTCGTAGTATTGCGCATAAATACTATGATGTATGTAACCCATTTGGTCTGTTTCGGCATACCGGGTTCTAAATTTAATTTCATGGACTTTTGTATTCATAATTTTCTTTACATTATATTTACAAACTTACGACAAAAGTATATTATTTTTTTGTCAAAAGCCAGTTATTTTTGCGATTTTAATAATAGTGAAAAATAATTTAAAAAACAAGCAAAAAATATTTTTTTAATCCGATTTTTTGTCTCAAATTTGCATAATGAAAAAAGGGAGCGAATTCCTTTTTTTTTACCCTAAAATCTATAACTAATTATGAATCAAGCTCTTAGCATTTGGAATAAGTGTTTAGGCTTCATCAAAGACAACATTGATGAGGAGAGTTTTGACATTTGGTTCAAGCCGTTGCTTCCGGTTGATTTAAAGGGGAAAGCGCTTAAAATTCAGGTGCCCAGCAAGTTTTATTACGAGTGGATTGAGGAGCATTATTTGCAACTCTTAAAAGTAGCGCTCAATAAATTTTTAGGCAGTGATGCCCGACTCATTTACAGCATTAAAATGAGTCAAGATGTGCAAAAGAATCCCAATCATTTGATGGATGTTCCGAGTTCCAACCGTCCCCCGATTGAAACTCGAAATAAAAAAACCACCAATTCGATGATTCCGGACATCAAAAATCCATTTGCATTTCCCGGCATCAACAAAATTCATATCGATTCGCAGTTAAATCAATTTTATACTTTTGATAATTTTGTGGAGGGAGGTTCCAATCGATTGGCAAGAAATGCCGCTATGGCCGTTTCCAAAAAACCCGGTGGCACTTCTTTTAATCCACTTTTGATTCATGGAGATGTTGGATTGGGAAAAACCCACCTCGCCAACGCCATCGGAATTGAAGTAAAAAGCCGGTTTCCAGACAAAACGGTTTTATACGTATCGATGGAAAGATTTATCCAACAATATTCCACCGCTGCGCAGCGCAACAATCGCAATGATTTTATACATTTTTATCAGATGATTGATGTATTAATTGTGGATGATATTCAATTTTTATCCGGAAAATCGGGTACGCAAGATGTATTTTTCCATATTTTTAACCATTTGCATCAAAATAAGAAGCAAATCATTCTTACTGCCGACAAAAGTCCGGTAGATATGCAAGATATCGAACAACGATTGCTTTCACGATTCAAATGGGGCTTACAAGCGGAGTTGGAAAAACCTGATTATAAAACCCGTAAAAAGATTATTTTAAACAAGCTTTATGTTGATGGAGTGAAACTTCCCGAAGAAGTAATCGAATACATCGCCCATAGCATCAAAAGCAATATTCGTGAATTGGAAGGCATCATCATTTCACTGATTGCCCATGCTTCTTTTGACCATAAAGAAATCAATCTTAGCTTGGCAAAAAACATTGTTGGTAATTACGTAAAACAAACCAAAAAGATCTATTCCATTGATATGATCAAGGATATTGTTGCCAAGCATTTCAGTGTGGATATTGAAGCTATACAATCCAAATCTAGAAAAAGAGAAATTGTACAAGCGCGACAATTTGCCATGTATTTTGCCAAAAAAATCACCAATAAACCCTATGCGGAAATTGGAAAATTGATAGGTAATCGCAATCATGCCACTGTTTTACACGCTTGTAAGACGATTGATACTTTAAAAGGTATCGATAAAGATTTTAAAAAATTCTACAAGGAATTGGAAGTTAAATTTTCATTATAACGTAATCATAATCGATTGATTTACAGCGTATTTAACTACCAAATATTTATTCTTAGCTTCTTATAGCCTCAACCGGATCCAATGATGCGGCTTTCCATGCAGGCCACAGTCCGGCAATAATTCCGATAACAGACGAAATGAGCAAACCTAATATGACGTTTTCAATCGTCAGACCGATTTGAAAGGAATCCGTCATTTTACTCACCAATTGGGTACCTGCCCAAACCAGTAAGATTCCAATCAAACCACCAATCAATGACAAAAACATCGATTCAAATAAAAATTGCCACAAGATAAATGAACGTTTGGCACCCAAGGCTTTTTGAATACCGATTTGAGCCGTTCGTTCCTTTACGGACACAAACATAATGTTGGCAATACCAAAAGCACCGATTAACAAAGAAAACAAAGCCAGAAAACCGCCGCCCATTTTCAATACACCGGTTAATTTTTCAATTTGGTCTTTGACGGTATTGATGTTATTTACAAAAAAAGTATTGGTTTCCATCGGTTTCAATTTTCTGTATTTTCTAAGTTTTGCCGTAATTTTATCAATGAGTTTTGGCATATCTGCCTGTGCCGTAGGTGCTACAATAATTGCCGTAAAAGATTTTCCGGGCGATACAATCGTTCGGGCAAAACTTGAAGAAATAAACACCCTTCCGTCGTTGGACGGTCCTACACCACTCCCTTCTTTTTTGAGCACTCCGATTACTTTTAGCTTTTTTCCATACAGGTGAACCGTTTTTCCAAGCGCATTTTGATGACTAAATAAAGCTTCTTTGATATCGTTTCCCAATACAATAACGGGACTGGCATGGGCTTCTTCCAGCTTGTTAAAAAAACGCCCTGACTCAAAATTGAGTTCTTGTATCTGCGGAAACTCAGCTCCATCAGCCAATAATTCAGCCCCTTCAACCGGCTCAACACCGGGAGAACGCAAGGTAGTGCTTGGCATAAAGATTCTAAAAGTAACCGCTTTGACCTCGTCCGGTTTTAAAGAATTTTGCAAGCGTTTATATTCTTCCATCGTAGGAAATGGAAAGTTTTTTCGCTTCCAACGAGGCACCTTGCTTTTGCCGGAAAAATCAAATCGAGTGATATACAAAGTATTTTGTCCGAATTTATTCATCGAATCCATCACCGTATGGTTTAAGGCATCAATAGCCGAATATATGGCAACAATGGAAAAGATACCCACCGTAACACCCAGTAAGGACAAAGATGTTCTTAGTAGATTGGTTCTCAACGATTTTAATGCAAATTTCAAACTTTCAACAAGTTGAAAAAGTAGCTTTTTCATAGGTTTTTTATCAAGATATTGTAAATGGTTTTACAATTTACAAAGATTATATCACAATGACGAAAAAAAGCATGATTTATTACATGCAAATACGGTTTTTTTATTAACTTTGTGCGCAATTCGTATCAGAGACACAAATCTACAAACAAACCAATTATAATTATGGGATTTTTTAATTTCCTAACCGAAGAAATCGCTATCGATTTAGGCACTGCCAACACATTGATTATACACAAAGATCAAGTAGTGGTAGACAGTCCTTCTATCGTTGCCAAAGATATTCGCACCAATGAAATCAAATATGTGGGTGAAGAAGCCGCATTGATGCAAGGAAAAACACATGAAAATATTAAAATTATCAGACCTTTAAAAGACGGTGTTATCGCTGATTTTGAAGCCTCTGAAAAAATGATAGAAACCCTTATCAAAGAAATACCGGCTTTAAAAAACCGATTGATTCAACCCAAATTACGCATGATTATTTGTATTCCTTCAGGAATTACCGAGGTTGAAAAACGTGCCGTTCGCGATTCTGCCGAAAGGGTAAACGCTTCCGAAGTATATTTGATTCACGAGCCTATGGCAGCAGCCATCGGGATGGGGGTTGACATCACCAAGCCCAAAGGCAGTATGATCATTGATATAGGTGGTGGCACAACGGAAATCGCCGTTATTGCATTGGGTGGTATTGCCGTAGAAAAATCTGTAAAAATTGCCGGAGATGTGTTTACCTCCGATATTATATATCATATGCGTACGCAACACAACTTACACATCGGGGAAAAATCAGCAGAAAAAATTAAGATTGAAGTAGGCTCTGCGATGGATGAATTGGAAAATCCACCGGAAGATATTCCCATTCAAGGGCGAGATATGCTGACCGGCAAACCCAAACAAATCATTGTTTCATACAAAGAAGTGGCAACAGCCATTGACAAATCTTTGCTTAGGGTTGAAGATGCTATTATGGAAACTTTATCAAAAACACCACCGGAATTATCGGCAGATATTTACAACTCCGGCATCTACTTAGCAGGTGGTGGCGCTTTGCTACGTGGTTTGGATAAAAGAATTTCGCAAAAAACCGATTTGCCTGTGTATATTTCCGAAGATCCGTTACGAGCCGTCGTTAGAGGCACAGGTATCGCCTTGAAACATTTTAAAAAGTATAAGCCTATCTTGTTGAAATAGTATTATTTAACAATCATTTTTACCAAAGCTTATTTTTAAACCCATTGTAATCAATGATAAAACTATTGCGATTATTAGCGACCAAAAAAAGCTTTTTGCTGTTTGTTTTGCTGGAATTGATAGCTTTTATCCTTATTATCAATGCGCATGACTATGCAAAAACCAAAACCCATAGTTTTAACACCGAAATATCCGGTTTTGTAAACAACAATCTGAATGGTATCCATCATTACTTTGAACTCGATAAGATTAATGACAGTTTGCAAACACAGAATGCACGCCTGTTGACTGAATTGACTCGTAAAAAAGATCAAAATTTATACAGAGAAGACCAATTGGAATACCTACCGGCATACGTTATCAGCAATCAATATAAATTTGACAACAATACCATATTGATTAATAAGGGTGACGAAGACGGTGTACAACCCGAAATGGGCGTTATCAATTCGAATGGGATCGTTGGTGTGGTACAACAAACCTCCAAGCATTTTGCCAAATTGGTTTCCGTACTCAACCGGCATTCCAAAATCAGTGTCAGTTTGAAAAACACACGACACACGGGATTTTTGCAATGGAATCATACAGACCCCAACATTTTTTCTGTCGTTGATATGCCGGTTAATGCAAAAATCACACAAGGCGACACGATTGTTACCAGCGGCATTTCCAATATTTTCCCCAAGGGTATACCGGTTGGAAAAATCATCAATTTTGAAAAAGTACCCGGACTTAAATCGTACCGTATCAGCATCTTATCATTTACGGATATGACCAACCTAGATGCCGTGTATGTCATCAAAAATAAACTGAAACAAGAATTTGACAGTATTTCAAACAACCGGAAATGAAAATTAGAAAAAAAGACATAGCCATTCTAATCCTCTTTCTTATCATACAAATTGTATGGTTTAATCAGATTTTATTGTTTGGTTTTCTGCAACCTATTATTATCCTTTTTCCTGTTTTAACTTTACCCTTAAATACCAAATCCGTAAACATATTGCTTGCATTTATTTTAGGAATTATTACAGATACTTTCTTACATACCGGCGGGGTATTTGCCGCAAGCCTTGTGCTCATCGTTTATTTGAGGAATGTATATTTTTCATTTGTCATCAAACAATATCAAGATAAAAACGATTTTAATATCCATAAAATTGATTTTTCTTCAAGACTTATGTACTACGCTGTCTTTATTTTATTGACTTATTTTTTCATATACTTATTTGAATCCTTTCATATTTCATTGGTCATCAAAAAAATACCTATCCTGCTACTAAATACGGCAGTAAGCTTGGTACTGTTCATTTTCTTGGATACTTTTCTCATTTCAAACGATCAAAAAAGATGAAACAGAAAGCCTTGCTTATCATTTCATTGATTATTTTTACCTCCTTGATTATCGTGGGACGATTGTTCTATTTGCAAATATTAGATCAAGATTATAAAGTACTGGCACGTCGCAATGCACTGAAAAAGGAATATATCATACCCGAAAGGGGATATATTTATGACAGAAACGGGAAACTGCTTGTAAGCAATCTTCCGGTTTACGACATTATGCTAATTCCCAAGCAATTAAAGAGTTTCGACACGCTTTCATTCCTAGAATATACCCATATTGATAAAGCGGAACTCATCAAAAAAATTAATAAAGCGAAACGTTATTCTTGGAACAAAGCTTCTTTAATCGTATCGAAATTGTACAAAGATGAAGTATCGTTATTGCAAGAAAAAATCTATGAATTTCCCGGATTCTTTATCCAAAGAAGGGCTATTCGTAAATATCATACCCAATCGGCAGCCAATGTTTTGGGATTTATTCGCGAAGTTAATGAGAAAGAAATAAAAAAAGATCCTTTTTATTTACCCGGTGATTTAATTGGTAAATCAGGGGTTGAAAAATCCTATGAAAAAGTACTAAGAGGGAAAAAAGGCATTCAATACTATTTGACTGATAAATTCAACCGAAAAATTGCCGGCTACAAGCAAGGAAAATTTGACACGGCGGCACAAGTAGGAAAAGATTTGCAACTAAGCATCGACATTGATTTACAGAGTTTTGGAGACAGCCTGATGAAAGGAAAAAGAGGTGCCATCGTTGCCATCGAACCCCAAACGGGAGAAATATTGGCTTTGGTAACCGCCCCCAGCTTTGCACCGGAATTTTTAAGTGGACGAAACAGTTCAAAAAACTTCAACAAATTATTTCGTGACAAAATTAATAATCCACTTTTAGACAGGGGATTACAAGGCGCATATCCGCCAGGGTCGCCCTTCAAGATGCTCAATGGGCTCATCGGTTTGCAAGAAGGGGTTATAGACAACAACACCGCTTTTGTATGCAATCATGGCT
>Ga0256831_1001618_pt1 | contig 11852 bp, 10 predicted proteins | sample 132544metaG_FD_189087 | JGI IMG/M metagenome (GOLD analysis project Ga0256831, IMG submission 189087) | Hydrothermal vent microbial communities from Lau Basin, Pacific Ocean - 132-544 | ecosystem: Environmental > Aquatic > Marine > Hydrothermal vents | place: Pacific Ocean: Lau Basin | collected... | reverse complement strand
TGCTGATAGTTTTTCATAGCTTTCATGTTCATCAAAAAGTCCTCTTTTCCCAACAGGTTTGTATTTATTCATTTTTAGGCTTATTTTTATACCTTAAAAGTAATTTTATTTATCTGTGTATCAAAAGTTTAATTTATAGAAGCCCCCTTTTATGATATCGCATTGCGAAATGTTGTCTAAATTTAGTTAGTCAACAACATCTGCTTAGTATCAATAATCTTACCATCAGTTACCAGGCTATACAAATACATGCCTGCATTAAATTCGTTTGCCGAGATAATTTCCTGTCCTGTTCCTCTTTGGATAATTGTAATATACTCAACCCAAATAGTTTTCAGTTTTTATGCTTGTTGTTTTTAGCCACCACTCAATTAAAAATCTTTGTAGTAATATAGTGTCAAGTCAAGTATTAGTTACATACAGGATTAATTAAAACATTTAGCTTTCCGCCCGTCTGAACTTCAAACCCAGGGTTGAAAATAACTTCATTTGCTGTTAAATAAATTGTTTGTCCATTTAAAATTACCGATGATTGGGATGAGCATGAATTGAGTACAGTAATGCTTTCGGCGATATAAGCTTCTGATTCAGTCCCGAAGTCACAAATATCAATATTTGAATTCTCATAATTACATTCGAGAAAATTAATCTTGTCGTTATCTAGTTCATCGTGTATAATATTTAACTGGTCTGGAGTAATAGAGCTCTGATCTGCATTATAATCCATTAAATTATTTGAACAATAGGTATCATTCCAGCAACATGGGTCTGGCTCTGAAAGATCTAGCATTTGTTGAATAGTTGGAGTATCGTCACAAAAATCGTCATGAGAGTTACTACATTTACCACTATTTGTCAACATCGTATGGTATAAGTTCAAACAGTGCCCAGCTTCGTGATTTATTAGTTTTGCTGTTCCACTATTGTACCAATTGTTATTATTGTTGACACTTTCGATATAATTTTTATATGCTTTAAACAAGATTATTGCATTGTCTCCAATATGTCTAACATATCCACCTGTTAAACCTTGTTCGCTTGTCATGAATATATTAATAACACTATTTGTACATTGTCCATAATTATTCATTAACGCACTAAGTGCATAATAGTAGTTATATAAACTTGAGTTTTTCCAAAAAAACACTCCTGATAATTTATATCTATATCCAGGATCATAGACAGGAACATTACCAAATGGTTGTAAGCGCATTGCCTGATTCCCTGCTAATAAAGAATTGGCATAGTTAATAATATAATCTGCAAATTCGTAACCGTTATAGGCATTTGCAGGAGATAACCCATCATCAACTTCGTTAAAATTTCCTGTTCCATCATCTTTCTGTACAAAGTGAATAAAAACCCGAAGGTACTTGGTAGCTCCTCCTGGGGTATAAGTATAACCGGCACTTTTTAGGTTTACAACTGTAGCATCCGGAATAATACACTCTTGCGAATTACTGTGAATGTTTATTATGGAAAACAGTACAGTAAAAAATATAGTTTTTTTCATAATTATTTTTTTATAAATTTATAGAAGTAAGGTTTCTTATTTATATTTAATTTTAAGAAATAGACTCCTCTGTTTAAATTCCCAACATAAATTTTATTTGAGATTGGTTTTCTCATTAATATACTTCCCTGAATATCAATAATCTCATAATATTTGCCAATATTGCCATTGGTTGTATTAGCTGTTGAGATATTAATGTACTCATTTGCAGGATTTGGAAATATAACAGTATTCTCATCATCAATAACAACGGAACTTGTGTAATTTATTAACCGATTACAATCGTAATTAGAATAGTCTGGATATTTAGATCTGAATTCTATATCCGAATCTTTGTAGCATCTTAAAACCCCATTTTCCGGAAGAACATCAACAGCACAGTTTATAGCTTGTGGCAACATATTCCATAAACATCCAATTTTTTCTATAATAACACCATCGTAATGCCATGGCGATAAACTGTCGGGCGAGGTGTAAATAGCCTTTAATGTAATATCGTTTATTACAACTGTTTTAATTGAATCTACTATAACAGTTCCGTTGTTTGGATTGGGATTGTTATCACAACAAAATAATTCACAAATACTATCCTTACCATAGATTGTCCATTTGTCGCCAACCACAGAATTAAAGTTATAAAGCATGTGGAATTGATTATCCTTCAAAATGTAAACAATGCCATTTTCCTCGTATGTGTATTCACTCTTTAGATACGAAGTGTCTTGACCATTAGAGTGAAAATAGGTTTTTTTAATTTCTCTTACTAATTTGTTTTGTATTGTTGTATCTTTTGTAACCTCCCAAAGAACATATCCTTCATTTGGTGGCATCATCCCCTCTCGCTGAGAAACATGCCACTTTGCTCCAATTGGCGCCCATTCGGTTTGGCCAAAAGCCTGTATGAAACCTAAAAGTATTATTATTGTTAATATGTGCTTCATAATATAATTGTTAAAATGTTATTATTCTGTTAACAACATCTGTTTAGTATCAACAATCTTACCATCAGTTACCAGGCTATACAAATACATGCCTGCATTAAATTCGTTTGCCGAGATAATTTCTTGTCCTGTTCCTCTTTGGTTAATTGTAATAGTTTTAAGCAGTGTCCCTGTCATATTACAAATATATAATTGTGCACTTTGTACGGTTTTAGGGATATTAAACCGTATAGTTGTTTGGTTATTAAATGGGTTTGGGGTATTTTGGTAGAGTTATGGGTTTCATAATAACCGATTTAATAGTTCTGTTTGTTTGTAAACTTCATAAATGTAACAATTCTATGTTAATTATGCAAAAAATAATCTATCTGATAATCTTATTCATATATGAATTTCAGTGCGTTAGCATCGGCTATATTTTGCATTATTCTAAAACAAAGCCGATGGATAAGACAATAAAATTTGGTGACTTTTACAATTGTTGTTGTGATATATAAATTTCTAAAAACAAGGAGTAATGGACAAAGAGAAGGCTAATTTATGGATGATATTCGGGACGAATTTTTATTGTAGTTTAAAAGCTACAACTGGTCGAACCGGCTGGCATCTAACCTGATAAAGATAAAAAGAAGCGTTGTAAACGACCAGAGCGAAGAGCCGCCATAGCTAAAAAAAGGCAGAGGAATTCCAATTACTGGCATCAATCCAATGGTCATTCCAATATTTACCGTAAAATGGAAAAACAGAATTACCGCCACCGAGTAACCGTAAATTCGCGAAAAGCTCGACCGTTGCCGCTCGGCGAGCCAAATTAATCGCATTAATAAAAAAAGAAACAAGCCAATTACTACCGAAGTTCCTAAAAAGCCCCACTCCTCGCCCACTGTACAAAATATAAAGTCGGTACTTTGTTCGGGCACAAAATTAAATTTTGTTTGTGTTCCTTTTAAATACCCTTTCCCAAATGCGCCTCCCGAACCAATTGCAATTTTACTCTGATTCACATTGTATCCGGCACCCAGCGGGTCCGATTCAATACCGAGCAGTTCGTTTATACGTGCTTGCTGATGCGATTCGAGAAAGTTATTAAATGCATAATCAACCGAAAGAGTAAACAGAATAGACCCCAACAAAACCAACGCTATTAAACTGTAATTTTTTATCCGGTTTCGCCAACTTACCAGCAATACAATTACCGACCCCAACAACACTCCGGCCATTACAATTTCGGCAAGAGGATACTCCTTTTTCATCAGAAAATTCAATAAAAACAGAACCGAAATACTGATTAAATAAGCTCCTAAAACGCGGGTAAACTGAATGAGTTTTGTATTAACAACAAAAAATGCCAGAAGTGCAATTGCCAATAGAACACTGTAAAGAATCAAACTCGGGACAAGTAATGCCAACACAAAAAGGAGGGCCACCAATGTTCCAAAAAAGAGAACAACTCCCGACAAACCTTCGCGATACAAGACCAAAACAAACGAAAAATAGACCAACGCCGAACCGGTATCGTTTTGCAAGAAAATAAACAGTACCGGAGTAAAAATAATTGCAGCAATTGTTGCCAACGATTTTGGATTATGAATTTTAAACCCGTACGAACTCATATAACGCGCCAGCACCAGTGCCGTTGCAAACTTCATAAACTCGGAGGGCTGAAAACCAAAGCTACCAATTGCAAACCACGAACGGGCACCGTTTATATCTTTCCCGATAAACAGAACCAGAATCAATAAAAATAGAAGAAACCCATAAATTATGTACGAAAAGAAGACGTAAAAATTGGTATCGATAAGTAAAATTATCAGCCCGATTGTAAGCGCAGCGCCAATCCATATTAACTGTTTTCCGTAACGTTGTGTGGTGTCGAAAATACTTTGATAATGCTCGTTATAAACAGCAGCATAAATATTAAGCCACCCCATAAACACCAAAGCAAGAAAGAGTAATACGGTTACCCAGTCGATATTTGCCCACAAGTTATTACGTTTTGGCATATTATTTTTTTTGATTCGGATCTAACAAATTAGCATCCAACATTTTTTTCTCTATCCATTTTCTGCGTGCCGAGATGGAATCGGTAAGGTATTTCTCTACAATTAAACTTGCCATTGGAGCTGCATACCGCGATCCCCAAACGCCATTTTCGACATAAACAAAAAGTGCAATCTTCGGATTTTCGCGTGGTGCAAATGCCACAAACACCGAATGGTCGGCTCCCTGATTGTTTTGTACCGTACCGGTTTTACCGCACATTTCTATCTCCGGAATTTTAACTGTTGCCGCCAAATTTCGTTGTACCGACTGCGACATTCCAATTATTACCGTTTCGAAATGTTTTTTATCAATCGGCACTTCTCTTTTTGTTTTAAATTCGCTGGAAATGGTATCGTTTTCAATCTCTTTTACAATATGTGGCGTGTAATAAAACCCCCGGTTGGCAATAACTGCGCCGTAGTTGGCCATTTGCAGCGGAGTTACACCGAGTTCGCCCTGGCCAATTGCCAGCGACCGAACGGTAAGTGCATTCCAGTGCCCCCTTCCATATATTTTATTGTACTGCTTTTCGGTAGGTAAATCGCCCTTTAACCCATTGGAAAAATCGCTGCTTAAATGCTGCCCTATTCCAAAACTTGCCACATATTTACGCCAAACATTAAATCCCTCGGCTGATGTTTTGTACTTCCCCAAAATCGATTTGAATGTATTCCATAAAAACGGGTTACACGATTCGCGAATGGCATCGACAACATCGTTTGGCGAGCCATGATTGTGGGTGCACCGAATGGGGCTCGAAGCTTTTCCGTAACAGGCAAAACGAGTTTCTCTGTTAATAGCATTTACCTGCAACCCAATTAAAGCATTAACCGGTTTAAACGACGAACCCGGAGGATATTTTGCTTGCAATGCACGATTAAACAGCGGCATTAATGTGTCGGCCAACAGTTCCGAATAGTTGTGCCCGCGCACCCTGCCCACCAGCAACCCGGGGTCGTAGGTGGGAGCACTTACAAAGACAAGTACCTCGCCCGTTGCAGGCTCAATGGCTACCACACTCCCCCTTTTATTCCGGAAAAGGTTTTCGGCGTAAAGCTGTAAATTCAAATCGAGGGTAGAAACAATGTTCTTCCCTATTTTTGCCGGCACATCGTCCTCGCCATTCCGGTAACTCCCCTGCACTCTGTTATGAACATCAACGAGATTCATTTTCACCCCTTTTGTGCCACGTAACTGAGTTTCGTATGTTTTTTCAATTCCGCTAACTCCAATATAATCGCCCGGTTTATAATAACTGTCTCGTTTAATATCGGTCCCCGAAACTTCGCCAACGTACCCAAGCGCATGTGCCGCAGCAGTGGTTGAGTATTCGCGCAATGTTCGCGACTGCGTATGAAATCCGTTAAACTTGTAGAGTTGCTCTTTTAGTACAGCAAACCTTTCGGGCGATATTTGTTTAATTAAAATTGATGGTTTGTAGGGCGAATATTTTGTTGCTTTTTTTATTCCTGCTTTCAGATTCTCTTTCGAAATATTCAGCAAATTGCAAAAAAGGGTTGTGTCGAAAGCAGTAACTTCGCGGGGTGTAATTAGTAAATCGTAAGCAGTTTTATTGTAAACCAATAGCTTTCCGTTGCGGTCGTATATAAGTCCGCGAGCCGGATACTGTGTTACTTCGCGCAATACGTTATTGGTTGCAAATTGTTTGTAGGTAGAGTTAAGAATTTGCAGACGAAACAGAATAATTAAAAATAGCAGTACAACGAAGGCAAAAACTCCGTATACAACAAATCTCCGTTTTGAATAGATATCCACGCTGATAAATTTAATCTCTGAAAACTATTAACTGACTTAAAACAATTGCAAATATCGAAAAAACAGAACTAAAAAATACACGCATCAAAGTGCTAAAAAAGTGTGCAAATGTAAATACTTCAAGATAGAACAAAACAGTGTGGTGAACGAGAACCATTATCGACACATAACTTAAAAACCACCCGATTCCGTTTTGCATCAATCCCGGATAGTCGCTCATATCTTCTTCGCGGCTCGATATAACCCTAATTACAAGTGGCCGTATATAGCCGATAAAAACCGTTGCAAACGCGTGAATTCCCAAACTGTTCGAAAAAATATCAATAGAAATTCCCATCAAAAAAGCAAAAATAAGAACAGCGTAACGCGGAGTATTTAACGGAAGCAAAAGAACAAACAAAATATAAATATACGGGTTTACAAAACCACTAAACTGAATGTGGTTCAGAATTAATACCTGGGTAAGTACCAGGCCAATAAACATAAATCCGTATTTAATTATTTGTCGCCCCATTTTCTATTAAACTTTCAAGCTTTTGCAACTCCTCTTTGTCAATGTTATCAATTATATCGACAAAATGAATGGACCGGAAATCGGTTGCAAGCTGAATTTTAATTTTGTAAAAACTTTCGCCTTCGGGCTGACTAAACTCTTTTACCGTTCCAATCAACAATCCTTCGGGAAAAACCGCCGAATGGCCACTGGTAACAATTGTGTCGCCAACTGCCAAATGAACATGAAAAGGAATCTCCATCAGATTAGCTTCGCGGTAGTCGCCGCCGCTCCATTCTATGGGGCCAAAGAAACCGCTTTTCTTTAATTTTCCCGACGGCCCCCAACGACTATTTAACAACGAAAAGCCCAGCGAATACGATTTTGAAACGCTAATAACAACACCCACAATTCCTGTAGGAGAAATAATTCCCATGTCGGGTTTTACTCCATCGGAACTCCCTTTATTAAGTGTAATGTAATTAAGCGTTTTATTTACCGAATTATTAATAATCCGCGCAGGAATATACCTGTAATTTGTGTCGTGCTGAACGAAACCCGAGCCAAGCGAGTCGGACCTGTTTTGCAAAAATGAATGCTGCGATTTTAACCGTGCATTTTCTTTAGCCAGAATTTCGTTGTCTTTGGCCAACTCGAAATATTTTACAACCGAGTCGAAATAGTTATAAACCGAAGCTGCAACACGGTTCGACGAGTTAAGGTACTGAACGCTCTGATATTTATTAAAGTTAAAAACAAAGATTAACGAAACTACTTCTAAAAAAAGAAAAAGCAGAAAAACATGATTATTGATTAAATACCTGAGCAGACCTCTCATTGCTTTTAAAAAATCCTAACCGTTATCGAATCAGGAATGAGAAATTTTCTACGTTCTTCAGAGCAATTCCTGTACCACGCACCACTGCCCGCAACGGGTCTTCGGCAATATGAAACGGAATTCCTATTTTATCAGTTAATCGTTTGTCTAACCCTTTCAGAAGTGCTCCACCTCCGGCAAGCCAGATTCCTTTTACAACAATATCGGCATACAATTCGGGCGGTGTTTGTTCCAGTGCACTTAAAACGGCAGTCTCAATTTTCGATATCGATTTCTCGAGGCAGTGTGCTACCTCCTGATACGAAACCGGAACTTCGATAGGTAGTGCAGTCATTTGATTTGGCCCTTGCACAACATAGTCAGGTGGCGGCTCTTTTAGCTGCGAAAGTGCCGAACCCACATGAATTTTAATCTCTTCGGCTGTGCGCTCACCAATTTTAATGTTGTGCTGATGGCGCATATATTCCATAATATCGTCGGTTAAATCGTCGCCTGCAATCCGGATTGATTTGTTGGTAACAATTCCACCCAACGAAATTACAGCAATCTCGGTTGTTCCTCCACCAATATCAACCACCATATTTCCTTCGGGAGCTTCCACATCGAGACCAATTCCAATGGCGGCAGCCAGCGGTTCATAAATCATATAAACTTCGCGTCCTCCGGCGTGTTCCGACGAGTCGCGTACCGCACGAATTTCAACTTCGGTACTTCCCGACGGAATACAAATTACCATTTTTAATGCCGGCGAAAACATCTTCGATTTCTGATGTATCATTTTTATCATCCCGCGTATCATCTGTTCCGCAGCGTTAAAATCGGCAATTACACCATCGCGCAACGGCCGAATTGTCTTTAAATTCGCATGCGTCTTCCCCTGCATCTGACGGGCTTTTTCGCCAATTGCTACCATTTTTTCTGTTTTCAAATCGATGGCTACAATCGACGGTTCGTCAACCACAATTTTATCGTTATGAATAATAATTGTGTTTGCCGTTCCCAAATCAATTGCAATCTCTTGCGTTAAAAATGAAAATAATCCCATAAATTTTCGTTGTATAAAGCGTCAAATAATAAATTCTAATGTTTAAAATGGCGTCTTCCGGTAAATGCCATTGCAATGCCAAACTCGTTACAAGCATCAATTACCTCCTGGTCGCGAATACTTCCACCGGGTTCAACAATGTATTTTACTCCATATTCGTTGGCAGCTTCAATACTGTCGCGGAATGGGAAAAACGCATCGGAAATAAGTACCGAGTTTTCAATATCGACACCCTCTTTCATATCGAAACGCGGCATGGTTAAGTTCTTTAAACTGTCTAACCGGTTGGGTTGCCCCATTCCTGCTCCGGTTAACCAGAATGCACCGTTCTCACCTTCCGAGACCACGGCAATGGCATTACTTTTCAGGTGCTTACAGGCAGTAATCCCAAACTTGGCAAGGTTTGCTTTTGTCGAATCGAAAGCTTTCGAAGTAACGGTTTCCAGTTTTGTATCCATTCCTTCGTCTTCGTCTTGCACCAACATTCCACCGCTTATTGAACGGAAAAGTTTTTCGCCGGTAATCTCTTTTTTCACAGGAATAACCAAAACGCGTAAATTTTTCTTTTTACTGAAAACTTCAAGTGCCTCGTCGGTAAATGCGGGAGCAATAATTATTTCTACAAACTTTTTCCCGAACCACTCGGCCACCTCTTTTGTAACGGTATCGGTAAAAAACAGAATGCTGCCGAAAGCACTAATCGGGTCGCCTGCCCAGGCCATTTCCAACGACTGCATAATGTTTCCGCTAACTGCCAATCCGCACGGATTAAGATGTTTTATAACCGAAACGGCAACTTTGTTTTCGATGTGGGTTACCGAATGGTAAGCGTCGCTGGCCGATTTCCACGCTGCATCGGCATCGAGCATATTGTTGTACGAAAGTGCTTTGCCCTGCAAAACTTCAGCATTGGCTAAAGTAATTTCGCCCGGTGTATTTGCGAATTTAAAGAAAGTGGCCTTTTGGTGCGGATTTTCGCCGTAACGTAAAACATGACCGCCGTTTAAACTAATTCTTTCCATCGACGAATCTTCGCCTTGATTGAAATAGCCGAAAATAGCAGCATCGTAATGCGACGAAACGGCAAATGCCTGTCCGGCAAACCATTTTCTTTCGCTCATCGACGTTTCGCCACCCTTCTCATTTAATAAATCGAGCAGCGGCTGGTACTCTTTTTTTGAGGGAACAATAACCACATCTTTAAAATTTTTGGCTGCTGCACGTATTAACGAAATTCCGCCAATATCAATTTTCTCAATAATATCCTGTTCGCCGGCACCCGAAGCAACGGTATCTTCAAACGGGTAAAGGTCGACAATTACCAAATCGATTTCGGGAATTTCGTACTCGGTTAACTGGCTAACATCGCCCTGATTATCGCGGCGCGAAAGAATTCCACCAAACACTTTCGGGTGCAATGTTTTTACGCGCCCCCCCAAAATCGATGGATAACCGGTTAAACTTTCAACCGAAGTAACTTCAACTCCCAATTTTTCGATAAAACTTTTTGTGCCGCCGGTACTTAATATTTTTACATCCAGCTCTTTTAGTTTATAAATAATCTTATCGAGGTTTTCTTTGTTAAAGACTGAAACTAAGGCAGTCTTAATTTTTTTATTATCAGTCATTTATTTGATTTTTCGTTATAAGTCGCAAAGATAAAAAAAATCGATGTAGATTTTATCAAAAAAAATGAAAGATGCAGAAAAATTCGAGTTTAAATTCTCATTCAAAAAAGCGACTGTAATCATTCTTAAATATTAACACTAATAGGGTAGTTTTATTGTTGAACCGAAGTTGAAAATATGCTTTTAGTCCGGCTTATTTACGAAAGTTTTGCGTTTGCTATCAACTCGCTGAAGGCAAACCGGCTGCGTACATTCCTATCGTTGCTTGGAATTACTATTGGCATTTTTGCCATTATTTCGGTTTTTACGGTAATCGATTCTTTGGAATCGAAAATACGCGAAACGCTCGACGAAATGGGCAGCGACATGGTGTACATTATGAAATGGCCGTGGACACCTCCCGAAGGCGAGACCGAATATCCGTGGTGGCGATACATGAACCGGCCGGTGCCAAATATGGAGGAGACCGAAGAGGTTTTACGCCGTGGAAACTCGGTGGAAAGTGCCGCTTTTATTTTTGGGTTTAGCAGAACAGTACAGTCGGGGAGCGATAAAATTGAGAATGTTACCATAATGGCCACTTCGTATGAAATGGAAAATGTTTGGAACCTGAAAGTGGAACGTGGCAGGTATTTTACCGAGAGCGAAATGCGCTCGGGAGCACCACTCGTTATTCTTGGTGCCGACATTGCAAGCCAGCTTTTTTCGAGTATAAACCCCGTTGGGCAAACGGTAAAAATTCAGGGGCAAAGGTTCAGAGTAATTGGTGTTTACACAAAAAAAGGGCAAGATGCTTTTGGAAACTCAATGGACAAAAATGTCCATATATCGGCGGTGAAATCGTATTATATGCTCGATGTAAAAAATCGCGACCGCGGACAAATGATTTGCGTTAAGGCAAAACCCGATGTTGACCCCGATAAATTTATGGCCGAACTGGCAGGAATAATGCGGTCGATTAGGCGACTAAAACCGATGGAAGAGAATAACTTTGCACTTAACGAAGTTAGTATTGTGGCCGACCAGTTCGACCAGTTTTTTGTGGTTTTTAATATGGCCGGCTGGATAATTGGCGGGTTCTCTATTTTGGTGGGAGGGTTCGGAATTGCAAACATTATGTTTGTTTCGGTAAAAGAGCGCACCAAAATTATCGGTATTCAAAAAGCAATTGGTGCCAAAAAATATTTTATTCTGCTACAGTTTATTTTCGAGGCAATTATTCTATCGTTAATTGGCGGAATTGTTGGTTTATTTCTAATTTTTATAGGAACAATTATAGTTACCTATGCTGCCGATTTCGAGATTGCCTTAACCGCAGGAAATATTATTACCGGGCTAACCATTTCGAGTGTAATTGGTTTTGTTGCCGGATTTATGCCGGCCCGCTCGGCTGCCCGCCTCGACCCGGTGGAAGCTATGAATGCTGTATAAGAATATAATCTGAAAACAATTGTTAAAAATCTTAATATTTTTCTTTTGGAAAGATTTTGTGATGCCTCTTTCATTAATTCCAAATTAAAAAACAATAAATTACTTAAAAAGAAAATTTGTATCTATTCAGGTCAACAATAATTG
>Ga0256831_1001617_pt1 | contig 11853 bp, 13 predicted proteins | sample 132544metaG_FD_189087 | JGI IMG/M metagenome (GOLD analysis project Ga0256831, IMG submission 189087) | Hydrothermal vent microbial communities from Lau Basin, Pacific Ocean - 132-544 | ecosystem: Environmental > Aquatic > Marine > Hydrothermal vents | place: Pacific Ocean: Lau Basin | collected... | reverse complement strand
CACCAGTACAAGTGCTATATCAAAATCCATTATTTCTCTCTATATGTTTATTATTTTATTTTAAATCAATGCGCAAAGTTCGAATCAGGTATGAGTATCAGCTTATTAATCATTTCCAAGATGCAGTACGGCTAAAAAGGCTTCCTGGGGTATCTCTACCCGTCCGACCTGTTTCATGCGCTTCTTACCGGCTTTCTGTTTTTCCAGCAGCTTACGTTTACGACTGACATCACCACCATAACATTTAGCCGTTACATTTTTTCTTAAGGCCTTCACATTGGTCCGGGCAATAACTTTAGAACCGATAGCGGCCTGAATAGCCACATCAAACATCTGCCGTTGAATCAGTTCTTTCATTTTTTCCGTCAGTTCACGACCCCGCTTAAGTGCAAAGTCTTCATGAATGATTAATGACAGAGCATCCACAACCTCACCATTAATTAAAATATCCATTTTAACCAGTTTAGAAGCCTCAAACCGATCAAAATGATATTCCAGTGAGGCAAAACCTCGACTGACAGATTTCAGTCGATCAAAAAAGTCCAGAACAACTTCATTCATAGGCATTTCAAAGGTCATATTGACCTGATTGCCTGCATACAGCATTTTTTTCTGCACTCCACGTTTTTCAATACACAGGCTGATTACATTACCGACATATTCCTGCGGCATTAAAATATTGGCAATAATAACAGGTTCACGTATTTCTTCAATCGTAGAACGATTGGGCAAATCCGCCGGATTATCAATTTCTATCACCTCACCCCGGGTTGTCAGCAGCTGATAAATTACCGTAGGTGCAGTGGTGATTAAATCCAGTTCATATTCGCGTTCCAGACGTTCCTGAATAATTTCCATATGCAGCATACCCAGAAAGCCGCAGCGAAAGCCGAAACCCAGAGCCTGAGACACTTCAGGCTCATAAAATAAAGCCGCATCATTTAATTTAAGTTTGGATAACGCCTCTCTTAAACCTTCATAATCATCTGAAGTGACTGGAAACAGACCGGCAAAAACACGCGGCTGTATTGCTTTAAAACCTTCCAGAGTCTGATCGCAGGGATGATGTGCAGTGGTCAGAGTATCACCTACCGGTGCACCGTAAATATCCTTGATTCCGGCAATTACATAGCCGACTTCACCGGCAGTCAGATACGGCTTCTTTTCCCTTTTTGGGGTAAAAATACCGACACCGTCAACCACATGTGATTTACCCGTAGACATCACCAGCATTTTATCTTTAACTTTCAAAGTACCCTGCATTACCCTGACCAGAGAAACCACTCCTAAATAGGAATCAAACCAGGAATCAATAATCAGTGCCTGTAAAGGTGCCTCTCTATCACCCTGCGGGGATGGAATATGCTTAACCAGATATTCCAGCAACTCATGCATGCCTTCGCCGGTTTTAGCACTGACCAGCGGCGCATCCATTGCATCCAGACCAATTACTTCTTCAATTTCAGTCATGACCCGTACCGGATCAGCGGCCGGTAAATCAATTTTATTGAGTACCGGCAGCACTTCAAGCCCCTGCTCAATAGCGGTATAACAATTGGCCACACTTTGAGCTTCAACCCCCTGAGAGGCATCCACTACCAGTAAGGCTCCTTCACAGGCAGCCAGAGAACGTGAAACTTCATAGGAAAAATCCACATGCCCCGGAGTATCAATAAAATTCAGCTGATAGATATGGCCATCATCGGCTTTATAATCCAGCGAAACACTCTGCGCCTTAATAGTAATACCTCGTTCCCGTTCGATATCCATGGAATCCAGAACCTGAGCCTGCATTTCCCGCTCGGACAAACCACCGCAGATTTGGATCAGCCGATCCGATAATGTGGATTTGCCATGATCAATATGAGCAATAATAGAAAAATTACGTATAAACTCGAGTTCAGCCACTTAAATTTCCAGCCTTAGAAGGTCAATAAAACCGGTAATCATAACAAATTACAGGGCAAAAGTAGAGTAAAGAATGATAAATCAAGAACTTGATTTTAAATGCTTTTCAAAGCTCACTTTATCAAAAAAATAATGACATATTTCATTATCTTCTGCATCGCTTAAAACCGGTATCAATTGATGGTATTTTTCTTTTAACTGTGGATCTTTATCAATATTGAACATATTAATGGTCAGGGCATGTGTTTGCTCATAAGGCAGTAATAAGGCATACATATCTTCACACAAATGACAGCCCTGGCGATAATAAAAATTAAGCGTCATTATTTATCCCAGATAACCGCCTGAGAGCTGTGATAAGGCGTCACTTTTTTTAAAATAACCGGTTCATAGGCCTTTTGATTAGCGTTATTAAAACTGCTTCTGTAACGTGAATATTTTAATCCGCCCAGCAGACCGGCAGCCGCCATAATAATCGAACTCAAATCAAGATATTGCGGCCACCATTGTCTGGCCATGGCAACCCCGATACCCGAGGCAATAATCATACTTAATATTGGCAGTAAATAGAGCAGAAATGAGCCGGAAAGCAAAGCAGATTCATTAATACCAATAATAACCTGATCCCCGATTTTTACCTGACAGGAATTAATACAACGTACATAAGCAGTTTTATTGCCAAAGATTTTAGATATTACCTGAGTACCACAACCATTTTTAACCGCACAGTGCCCGCAGCTGGATTGCCTCTGAGTTTCTACCCAGGCAAATTCACCTTCACAATCAACCACTCTAGCCTGCTCTTCTACCATCAGGGCACCTTAACTGCATTAAGAATTTTCAGAGCACCCGCTACCGGAACAGCCCCGATAACTGTCACCTGATGAGAACCAAGGGTTTTACCTGCAACCGTCATGGGTCCCATTTTTACAACCCCGCTAATACGTTTACCTTCCTTAACGATGTCTTCAATAAAAACCGACACATCCGACAGGCCATCACTGATCTGAAACTGTTCTGCCATGCGCTCACTGCCATTGATTGTCCCCTTTCGATATGAGACCGGCTCATAACCTGATGGCAATGAACTTAAATTTAAATATTTCAGGGTCGCTGTCTGCAAACCGGCAAAGCGTTTATAACAGGAAGGATTGCGTTTCTGGCTGACCGGAGGAATAGTTGATGGATAAAAAGAAATATCGGTAAACAGATATTGTTCAATGATTTTATTATTTTTATCCAGCAACTGATATTTCATTAAGGTAGCGGTCTGAGGTTCAAACCAGAGTTTATAACTGTATCGATACGGATCCAGAGCCTTGATACTGATACCCTGAGTCTCGACATCAGCTACTTTTTTGGGCGCAATAGATTCAAACTGATAGTATTTCTGTAAATGTTTGAAGCGATTGTTTATCCGAAAAGGAAAACTGGATGACATGGCATTAAACTGGAATTGCCAGCCATTTTTTAAACTGCAAAACTGGTTGACCAACACCCTGGAATGATTTTTCTGCTGGTGATCACTATGGCTGAATGATTCAACCACCTGCCCCTTGTCATTAGGCATACGATGAACTTTTATGGTCTGGATCTGATCACCATAAAGATACACAAAAGTCCCGTCAAATAACTGACTGGAACCATTATGTACAAAACTCAGTAAAAGATCTTCTATGGGTTCATCTGTGACGACTGAATATGCCTGGACAAAAGGCAGAAGACTCAACAGCAGAACAGCCGCAAAAGCAGTTAATTTACTGCCTCCGGGCATCGATTTAATAGTCATTAAAGCGGTACCGGACTTACTCATTGACCTGATAACTGGCAGCTCTTATCTGTGGCTGCAAAGTATAAGCGGCACGATGGATTTCATGATCACTGAGATATTGTCTAACCTGACGTGCCAGTTCGGGATCCGCTTCCACCCACTGGTATTGCTGTTTTATATCACTGCTGGACATATTGGCACCCGAACCGGAAACCAGTGCCGCAGGTAATTGTGCCGGTGCCTGAATCAGTGAAGGTGTGTCGTCGGCGATGCCCTTATTATTGCCGGCCAGCTGTGCAGTCTGCGGTTCATTATTAAACTGCTGCAGGGTAAACAGAGTTGCAAACATTACTGAAGCCGCCACTGATAAACCACTGACAAGCTTGTGTCCCATAATGGTCTTAAAGAGACTGCTTTTAGTCACATCTTCAATGACACCGGTATGCAACTCACCCTGTAATGCATTAACATGACAGGCGGGAAGTGCATTAACCTGAGTAGCAACACTCTTTAATACATCCGTTTTCAACAAGGCCGAATGCACCTGATTGTGTAAGCTGTCATTCATCAGCTGCATGCGTATATATCGCGCCTTAAACTCTTTATCATTAAGTAGAGCACTTACCATCTGAGCAGTTTCCAGCTCTGATTGCTCTGCGTCAATAAAAGCAGATAATGTTTCATTATGTTGTTCTGGATCAGATATATTCACCGCAATTAACCTGCTGTTTCGGCAGCTGCCCAGAATATCTGAGTTGCTGCATAATTAAAATTACTCAATTAATGCCTTTAATTCCTTATCGATTGCCTCCCTGGCTCTGAAAATTCTGGAACGAACCGTACCTACGGGACAATCCATAACTTCTGCAATCTCGTCATAACTCATTGCCTCAAACTCCCGCAGAGTGATGGCAACTTTCAATTCCTCAGGCAAATCTGTAATTGCCTGATCAATCACTTCTTTCATTTCCTGCTTTACCAGATTAGCTTCGGGGGTCGAATTATCATGTAACGCAGTCCCGCCATCGTAATATTCTGCTTCTGAGGCATCCACATCAGAGCGCGGCGGACGACGACTTTGAGCCGTCAGATAATTTTTAGCCGTATTGATGGCAATACGATACAGCCAGGTATAAAAGGCACTGTCTCCACGAAAGCGAGACATTGCTTTATAAGCTTTAATAAACGATTCCTGAACCACATCCAGAACATCATCGCTATCCCGAACATAGGGAGTCACCAACTTGGCCAGTTTATGCTGGTATTTGATAACTAAAAGATCAAATGCATGTTTATCACCCCGTTGTACTCTTTTTACTATCTCCAGATCAATTTTATTCTGCGATTCATTATCGCTCATCGGTTCCTCGTTTATTTCAACAAAATCACTGGTTGAATATACCATTTTAAATACTCAATGGATATTACCAGTGCTTCTGTAACTAGGACAGATCTGCCCCTGATAAGTTCCATATTAGTTTAATGGTTTTTAGCCGTAATTACATCTTCGCAGACAGCTCTGATATTGCCCGGCTGAAACTGACGGCTAACTATTCCAACAGGATAGTGGGTATTTATAATTAAATTAGGCATAATCATAATAAATATCAAAATTACCAGGGGTTTTATGAATACACAATGTTTTGATGTCATTATTGTCGGCACCGGTGCCGCCGGTCTAAGCGTGGCACTGGAACTGGCGCAGCTATCGGCCAGCGACTCAAATAAACGCCCGCCTAAAATTGCTCTGATTTCCAAGGGGTCTGTCACCAATGGTTCTACTCTATATGCTCAGGGCGGTATTGCAGCCGTTCTGGATGAAGTCAATGACAGCACTGAATCCCATATTGAAGATACTCTCAATGCCGGTGCCGGACTCTGTCATCCGGATACCGTTCGGTATACCATTGAACATGGCAGGGAGGCTATTGAATGGCTCATTAAGCAGGGAGTGATATTTTCCAGAGAACAAAAAGGCACTCAATATCACCTGACCCGCGAAGGCGGCCATACTCAACGCAGAGTGATTCATGCCGCAGATGCCACCGGCAAAGCTATTTCAGAAGGTCTTATTGAACGTTTAAATGAATACACCAGCATTAAAGTATTTGACCATCATCTGGCCGTTGATCTAATCCTTTCCCCTGAAAACAAAAATCAATGTATCGGCCTGTATTTACTGGATACTAAAAACAATAAGGTGATGGATGTACCGGCAAAATTTACAGTACTGGCAACCGGCGGTGCCAGCAAGGTTTATCTGTACACCAGCAATCCTGATACTTCAACCGGCGACGGCATTGCCATGGCCTGGCGTGCCGGCTGTCGAATTGCCAATATGGAATTTAACCAGTTCCACCCAACCTGTCTATACCATCCGAAAGCCAAATCATTTTTAATTTCCGAAGCTCTGCGTGGTGAAGGTGCCAAGCTGAAATTACCCGATGGTACCCTGTTTATGCACAAGTTTGATAAACGTGAAGAACTGGCCCCTCGGGACATTGTGGCCCGAGCTATTGATTATGAAATGAAACGAACCGGATCTGATTTTGTTTATTTAGACATAACCCATAAATCTCCGGATTTTATTAAAGAACACTTCCCCACCATCTATAAACGCTGTCTGGGCTTTGGTATTGATATCACCAGAGAAGCCATCCCCGTTGTTCCTGCTGCTCACTATACCTGTGGCGGGGTTATGACGAATTTAGAAGGGCAGACGGATGTGGCCAATCTTTTTGCTATTGGTGAAACCGCCTTTACCGGCCTGCACGGTGCCAACCGTATGGCCAGTAATTCATTGCTTGAATGTATTGTTTTTGGCAGAAGAGCAGCACAGGTCATTAAAAACGGACTCAGTGAATACGAATGTGAACCGCTGCTGCCGCCCTGGGATGACAGCCGGGTCACCGGTTCTGAAGAAGAGGTGGTCATTACTCATAACTGGGATGAATTACGACGTTTTATGTGGAATTATGTTGGTATCGTGCGTAAAAATAAACGTCTGCTGTTAGCCCGACAACGGATAAACCTGCTTAAGCGTGAAGTAGATGATTATTATCGCCAGTACCTCATCAATGGTGACCTGATTGAGCTGAGAAATCTGATTACCGCAGCAGAACTGATCATTAACAGCGCTATGCAGCGCAAGGAAAGCCGGGGTTTACACTATACTCTGGATTATCCTTATACCGATGATAAGAACTTTCTAAAAGACACCATACTGGTGCCTGAAATTAAAACCTGAAAACATCAATGGCTGTCTGCTTCCGCAATCTGCTGAAAATTCATACAACGCAAATGGCGTTTAAGATCTCTAAAAGCGTCCGCCTCGCTGCTGTCCTGGGTAAATAATACCGATTCCCTGCCGCTTAAATATTTAAATAAAGTTTTAAAACAGCCGGAGAATAGCGCTTCGGCAGATAATGTTTCAGACTGAAAGGGTTCAGGCATTTCCTCAATAAGCTGTAAATTCAGAATAACCAGATATTGCGTTAAAATACTATCCGGCAGAATATCAGCTTTAATAATTTTATTATTCTTATAACGTACAAAACACCAGTTAAAATCTGTTAAGGTGATCTGAACTATAGCAAGGGGATGAGTATTGAACAGGTGTTTAGTGAGTAGCCTGTAGATATAAAAGAGCAATACCGGCAAAATGGCAATTTTTATCCCTGTCACAACATTCCAGAACATAATAGACCCAATCAGCAGCAGGGTGAAAACGCCATAAAGACTGATTAGCACAGATGAACGTTTACGCCTGATACTAAAGCCGCTGTTGATGGGCAGTTCTAATGGTTTTGATAATATCCCTGAGTCCTGGTTCATCTGCTTCCTGCATGCCCATTAAATAGTCAAAGAGTACCGGGTCAATAATGGTTAATAGTTGTTCAAAATAATATTTCTGCTGCGCTGTTAGTCGATCATAATCATATTTCAGAAAATTTTGAAGAAATAATTCCAGCTCCAGCATCCCTCGACGACATTGCCATTCCAGCCGCTGACGACTTTGTAAAGCAGTTGCTTTTATGTCTTCCATAAGTCTTACAGCATACTCTTAAGCATCAGCTTTTTGATATTGCCAATAGCTTTAGTCGGATTAAGATGTTTGGGACAGGCATCCACACAGCTCATAATACTATGACAGCGAAACAGTTTGTATGGCCCATCCAGAGCCTGTAGCCGTTCTTCAGTGGCCTGATCCCTGCTGTCAGCCAGGAAACGCCAGGCCTGCAGCAAAGCCGCAGGTCCTCGAAACTTATCCGGGTTCCACCAGAAGGAAGGACAGGAGGTAGAACAACAGGCACAGAGAATGCATTCATATAGACCATCCAGTTTATCCCGCTCTTCCGGTGATTGTTTAAATTCTACTTCCGGTATGGGATCTTTAACAATCAGCCAGGGTTTAACCGCTCGATACTGAGTAAAAAACTGGCTCATATCAATCACCAGATCCCGGATCACCGGTAATCCGGGTAAGGGACGAATAATGACGGGTTGTGTTAATTCTGAAATCGGCGTAACACAGGCCAGACCATTTTTACCATTAATATTCATACCATCTGAACCACACACGCCTTCACCACAGGAATGGCGAAAGGACAGGCTTTCATCCTGTTCATTCTTTATTCTTAACAGCGCATCACGCAGCATCATACCCGGAGCCGGATCAACGAGCGTATATTCCTGCATATAAGGTCTGGGATCAGTTTCCGGATTGTATCGATAAATAGAAAAGCGCATATTAATAAACCCTTTCTTTGGGTGGAAAGGTGTCTACAGTCATTGGTTTGGTACGTACCGGCTTGTAACATAAGCGGTTATCCTGCAGGTAATACAGGCTATGTTTCATCCAGCGTTCATCATCACGCTGCTGATAATCCACTCTGGAATGGGCTCCGCGGCTTTCCTGACGAGCCAGTGCACTGGTCACTGTAGCGAGCCCCAGTTCCACCAGGTTTTCCAGCTCCAGCGCTTCTATGCGTGCAGTATTAAAAATACTGGAATGATCGCTGATATGCGCATATTCAAGCTGATCTTTTATATCCTGAACGGCTTTTACGCCTTCGGCCAGCACATCTTCTGTTCTGAATACACCACAATATTCTTCCATAACCTGCTGCAGGCGGTTTTTTAACTGAGCAACACTGACATTTTTAGCATGATCTGAGTTTTCATGATCTGAGCTCTCATGTTCTAACGCTCCTGTTTCCCAGTGAGCCAGCCTTTGTAATGCCTGTTCTATACTCTCATCCGGTAACGCCTGATGCCGACGATGAGATTTAAGATAGTCAATAATATGTTTACCTGCCGCACGACCAAATACCACAATATCCAGCAGGGAGTTTCCCCCCAGGCGATTGGCACCATGTACAGAAGCACAGGCGCATTCTCCTGCGGCATACAGACCGGGAATTGCTTCTTCGCCGCCGGTTCCAACAGGTACGACTACCTGAGCATTTTTATTAGTCGGGATCCCCCCCATAGTATAATGGGCAGTTGGAAAAACCGGAACCGGTTGATCAATGGGATCAATACCTAAAAAGGTCATACAGGTATCTCGAATCCCCGGCAGACGTTTTTTTATCACCTCAGCATCCAGATGATCCATTTTTAACAGCACATAATCTTTATTGGGACCACAGCCCCGTCCTTCCCGGATTTCAATAGCAATGGCCCGGCTGACCACATCTCTTGAAGCCAGATCCTTAACATGCGGGGCATAACGCTCCATAAACCGCTCACCCTCAGCATTGATCAGATAACCGCCTTCACCTCTGACCCCTTCGGTAATCAACATCCCCTTACCCGCCACTCCGGTAGGATGAAACTGAAAAAATTCCATATCCTGCAGAGGAATACCTGCCCGCAGTGCCATAGCCAGACCGTCACCGGTATTAATGCTGGCATTGGTATTAGTACGAAATAACTGACCGGCACCACCGGTGGCTATTAATGTCGTTTTGGCTTCAATAATAATTTTTTCTCCGGATTCTATATCAAAGGCCAGCACCCCGAGAATATCTCCGCGTTTATTTTTTAATAAATCCACGGCAAAGAACTCATCAAAAAAATGAGTTTTGGCATTAATATTCTGCTGATATAAAGTATGCAGCATGGCATGACCGGTTCGATCCGCAGCGGCACAGGTGCGCGCCGCCTGTTCACCGCCAAAATTCTGGCTCTGACCGCCAAAAGGCCGCTGATAAATAGAGCCGTTTTCCAGACGCGAAAACGGCACACCAAAGTGTTCCAGCTCCACTACAGTCTTAGGAGCCGCCCGACACATATATTCAATGGCATCCTGATCGCCAAGATAATCACTGCCTTTTACTGTGTCATACATATGCCAGTGCCAGTTATCATCGGTCACATTTCCCAGGGCGGCATTCATGCCGCCCTGGGCTGCCACCGTATGCGAGCGGGTGGGAAAAACTTTGGATACTACTGCTACGGTGGCTTCTGCCTGAGACAACTGCAGTGCAGCCCTGAGACCTGCCCCGCCAGCACCAATAACCAGGGTATCAAATTTTCTTTGCGCAATATTCATTCAGCTAAGGTCTCATTGTTAAACATTTAATGACAGGGAGAACAGGATCCGTAATAAATACAGACTCGAAGTGATCAGAAAAAAACTGATACCGGCCAGAGTGAACAATCGAAGGCTGTCGTTAGACACATAATCCAGCACAATATCCCGCATACCAACCCAGGCATGATAGGCAAGGTGTAGAAAAAACAGGCCGGTTGCAGTATTCATTAATGGATGGGAAAACCACTTAACCCATTGCAGATAGGTCATCTGATCCTGAGTCAATATAACACTTAGAAAATAGAGGATATACAGCATCATAAATGCGCCTGTCAAGCGCTGATATAACCACGCCTGAAGTCCTTTTGCCTGATAGCTCATGTCCGTACCCTCATAATAATCCTGTTTTTTTAGCTCTTAAATAAATACCAGACAAACCAGAGGGTAATAACGCCCCCAAGGAACATAACCAGTAAGGCTGTTTTCTGAGCAGTCTGCCGGTTAATACCTATATCCACGTCCAGCAGAAAATAACGGATACCGGCAATAAAGTGATGTGCCAGTGCCCACACCAGGGCAATCATTATCAGTTTAATCCATATCCCGCTCAATTCTGCCTGTGCCTGAATAAATCCAGCTTCACTGGATAAGGACATCTGCAGCAGGTATAAAACATAAGGGAGAGACAAAAACAGCAAGATACCGGCGGCCCGATGCCCGACAGACATCACCGCCGAGAGGGGAAATTTGACCGTTAACAGATTTAAATTTTTGGGTCGTGGCGCTCTGGAATGCATTGAAAATTCTCTTTGCCGTCATTATATGAATAAAGCATATACCTTAATGAGAGTAGATCAAGAAAATGACCAATAAATGGATAAATTATTTAACTGAAACAGGCCTGTCTATTAATACCCGCAGAGAACTCAGCCATGATTCTGAGGCAACGGCTATTCCTGATGCACCATTGTATCTTAGCGACCTGTCCTGGCTTGGTCTGCTGGAAGTTAAAGGTGATGACCTACTGACCTATCTGCAGGGACAGTTAAGTAATGATATTAATACGGTCAGTTCCAGCCTTTCTCAGTTAAGCGCCCTGTGCACCCCCAAGGGTCGGATACGGGCATTATTCAGAATTATAGCGGATGGTGATAAATTATTGCTGCAGTTACCCCACCCTCTGCTGGAAGAAAATCTTAAACGCCTGAAAATGTTTATTTTAATGAGCAGGGTGGAACTCAATGATGCCAGTGATGACTATGTCAAAATTGGCATTGCCGGAAAGGATGCTGAAAAAACCTTACAAAAGGCTGGTTTTACCATTCCTCAGGAAACCAATATGGTTGTTAAAAATAACCATATAATATTGCTGCGCTTAGCAGGCGAGCAGCCTCGTTTTGAGTGTCTGGGTCGTTTTGAAGATATTAAGCCCTTATGGGAATTATTAACTGCCCAGGCAAAAATATTAAATGCCGGTCAATGGCGTCTGCTGGATATTAAGTCCGGCATACCCAATGTATTCCCGCAGAGCAGCGAAAACTTTATTCCCCAAATGCTGAATTTACAAGTACTCAATGGTGTTAGTTTTAAAAAAGGCTGTTATACCGGACAGGAAGTGGTCGCCAGAATGCAATAC
>Ga0256831_1001616_pt1 | contig 11853 bp, 10 predicted proteins | sample 132544metaG_FD_189087 | JGI IMG/M metagenome (GOLD analysis project Ga0256831, IMG submission 189087) | Hydrothermal vent microbial communities from Lau Basin, Pacific Ocean - 132-544 | ecosystem: Environmental > Aquatic > Marine > Hydrothermal vents | place: Pacific Ocean: Lau Basin | collected... | reverse complement strand
GTGGTGGTGTTGCATTAGAGCTGCATAAACCTATAGAAGATGTAGATAATCTTTATTGGTATGTCGGTGCAGGAGTAAATGGAGGCATTCACCCTAGTTACGCAACTAGATCAGGAGTAAGAATAGGAGTAAACACTGTTATCGGGATAGATTATACATTTGATGAAATACCGCTTAATTTAAGCTTTGATTGGATGCCGGGACTCAATATAGTAGGTGGACTTTATCCTATTGTTTCTTCAGGAGGACTTTCTGCAAGGTACATATTAAAAACTAATTAAATAGTTTAATAATAAAAAATGTGTATATACAATAAGGCTGTTTTAAGATTTTTAAAACAGCCTTATTTTTACAAACTTGTATAATTCAATGCAAACTCTTTTCCCATATTAAAAGCATCCAGATTCAGATTAACTATTCTTTCTCCTTTTGCTCCGAATATTGTTTTTATCCCTTCGACAATAATATCATCTTCAAGTGACAAAAATGGAGATGCTGCTCCCAAAACGACCATATTAGCAGCTTTCTTATTACCTGCTTTCTTGGCTATTTTACCTGCATTAATAAGAATCGTATTTCCAAAACTATTCAATTCTTCTTTTAACTTATCTATATCAGGATAATTAGGGATTTTATATGGTTCGATACTAGTTACCATATATCCGTTTTTGTTGAGAAAAGGCATATAACGCAGTGCTTCCATTGGTTCAACCCCAATAATTGCATTAGCCTGCCCCCTAGGAATCAGGACTGAATAAATTTCTTTATCTGATATTCTGATATGAGATTGTACTGCACCTCCCCTTTGGCTCATACCATGCACTTCAGACTGTTTTACGTTTAATCCTCGATTTAAAGCCCCCATTGCCAAAGCAGCCGCAATTGACAAAATCCCTTGTCCACCTACCCCTGCTAAAATTATATTATCTTGCATAATTTACATTTTTTTATAAAACTTAACACATTCTCTTTGTGCTATAATTACAGAAACACCGTTATAGTTGACTTCATTTCTTATAATATCGACATTTTCCTTCATAAACTTTTTAAGCGGCACTATTAATTTCAAATGATCCTCTTCTACTCCAACACCTCTACATATTTCAGCAATTCTACCCGTAGCAGCTGTACTTTGCCCACCTGTCATTGCAGTAGTATAATTATCCGAAATAAGAACAGTAATATTAGCTTTTTCATTAACAGCATCTAATAATCCTGTTATACCGGAATGGGTAAATGTGGAATCACCGATTACCGCAATCGCCGGAAAAATACCTGCATCAGCAGCACCGATTGCCATTGTAATAGAAGCTCCCATATCAATACAAGTGTCTATCGCTTCATAAGGTGGCAATGCACCCAAAGTATAACAACCTATATCTGCAAAAACTTTTCTGTCTCCAATTTCTTTGGTCAACTCGTTCAGTTCATCATACAAATCCCTGTGCCCACAACCAACACACATCGCCGGAGGTCTGTTCTCAACAATCTCAGGAAGTTCCTCTTCAGGGACAACGTCCAGACCAAGACCTTTGGCTACCAAATCAGTATTAAGTTCACCTGTCCTAGGTAAATCCCCAGAGAGTCTGCCTTTGATATTATCATTAGCATCCAAATCGATATTATTACGCAGTAATTCTTCATAAATTGGATACCCTTCTTCCAAAATCAACACTTTTTCGCATTCGTCAAATATCTTTTTTACCATATTATTTGGTAATGGATATTGGTTGATTTTCAATGTTGGATATGGATTAGGTTTACCTTTGAAACTGTCCATCAAATAAGTATAAGCTATACCAAAAGCTATTACTCCCAAAGATTTATCTTCTCCTTCAAAAAAAGTATTATTCCCACTAGTTGCTGAAATTTCGACCAAATTACTTTGTGCATCAATTAGAGATCTATATCGGCCTCTTGCATTACTAGGCATTAATATAAAACGAGAAGACTCAGTAGGAGCATCTAATCTATTTTGTTCTCTTGCTTCAAAGGTTTTTATACCTGATCTGGAATGTGCTAATCTAGTAGTAAGCCTCATCATAACAGGCAATTTGACTTTTTCGGACAAATCAAAAGCATATCTTGTCAGATCATAAGCTTCTTGCTGTGTTGAGGGCTCTAAAACCGGAATCATTGCGAATTTTCCATAAAATCTTGAATCTTGTTCATTCTGAGATGAATGCATAGAAGGGTCATCAGCTACTGCAATAACCAATCCCCCATTTACTCCGGAAATAGCAGAATTCACAAATGCATCAGCAGCGACATTCAGTCCTACGTGTTTCATCGTAACCATGGCTCTCTTTCCGGCAAAAGACATTCCCAAAGCCTCTTCCATTGAAGTTTTTTCATTGACTGACCATGCCGAACGAATTTTCTTCTCTTTTGCTTTTTTTGATCGCTGTACAAAAGTTATAATTTCTGTAGATGGCGTTCCAGGATATCCATAAATCCCTGAGATACCAGCATCAATAGCTCCCAAAGCAACAGCCTCATCTCCTAGCAATAATTTTATTTTTTTATTTTTCATATATCTATTTTATTATGCGTGTAAAGCTAATAAAATATCAGATATTATTCAAAAATATAGCATCGAAATACTTTCTATTAATTACAAATAAAAATAAGTTAATAATACTAGAAAAGGTAAAACAAAAATAAAAGAATCAAACCTATCTAAAAATCCTCCATGACCCGGCATTATCGTACCTGAATCCTTTATATTATATGAGCGTTTAAGTTTGGACTCTACTAAATCTCCAATTGTTCCTATTATCCAAACTATCAATCCCAACAAAATATAATACGAAAGTGGGAAAACATTAATGAAATGGTTTAACAAGACTGCAGTGATTATCGTAAAAACTCCCCCTCCGACAAATCCTTCAATAGTCTTGCCTGGTGATACGGAAGGCATTAACTTATGCTTACCAAGCATTGAACCCGTAAGATAAGCAAAGGTATCATTAGCCCATATCAAAAGTATTACAATAAAAAATAAAATAGATTTTGATTCCATATTGCTTAACAAAAGATTGCTTGCCAAAAGAATAGGAATCCCGATATAAAACAATATCTCAAAGTAAACAGCAATATCACTTTTAACTACCATACTCTTATTATAAAACAATTTGAACATAAGATATATATCAAATAAGATTGTAATGATAAGAAGAATAATAAATCCTACAAAATTCAATTTAGGAGTAAAGAAATCGATCGCTACAGGTGCTACTCCGAATAATAAAGGAGCAATGTATTTTTCTCTAAAACCGGCATTATCCTTCAATTTTATTTTGACATATTCATATGCTGTAAAAAATGCAACAATAGATAGAAAAATAAATATTGTTAATCTTGAATAATTGAGTAAAAAAATAACAACTGCAGCAAATATAATCGCTGTAGAAGCTCTCGTGTATAGTACTTTTTTATCTAGCATAAATTGTTTTTAATCATTGTTTACAAATTCATTTTCCTTCCTTTCAGATCTAAGTTCTATCAATTTTTTTCTCAATACAAATACCGCTACTAATGACATCAAAATTATATACATCGGTATAGTATGCGAATCAGGTGGAGACATATCTTCAATTTTATCTTGAAGCATATATGCAGAGAATACAAGCATACCATTATTAATAAAATGAAGAGAAATAGATACCCAAATACTCCCTGACCAATAATAGACATAACCTAATATCAATCCTAAGAAAAACCGGGGCAAGAAACCATCAAATTGAAGATGAAATGCACTGAATATAATTGCTGTCAATATTATTGCTACATCTTTTTTCCCAATGCTAGACAATAGTTCATTTTGAATTATCGCCCTAAAAAAAAGTTCTTCTCCGATAGCCGGTAGCAAAGCTATAATCAATAATTTCAATAAAAAATCAGTCGGCGAATTCATTATGAGTATTTGCTTCATCAATCCTTCTATATATTTGCCCTCCTCACTTAAAAAATCAGCAAAAGGCATGTATTTATTCAAATCGGCAGATAATTGTATAAGGGGATAAGACAGCAACAAAAGCATTATGCTATACATAAAAAAATGATTGTTATTTGGCAATTTCAGATTTGCCCAATCAACAAGCTCCTTATAGTGAGTAATCAATAAATACAATAAAGCCGGCAATAGTACAGATACCAATTGTGTATAAAAAAGGTAGGGCATTAAACCAAGGCTATCAATCATAGCTTTAATATCAATTTGATTCATACTCGATATTTGCTTGATAGATAATCCCGAAATAAAAATCACAAATCCAGAAGCTAATACTTGTGAAATAATAATAAGCCCAAATATTCTAAAAAATGTCTTCAAATTAATTAATTTTGAGCAAATTTAGAATTAATATTTAGTGTCTGCAAGAAAACAGGTAGAACTCTTTTTATTATCAACAACAAATTAGTACAAATAATGACAAGATTAAGTGTAAATATAAACAAAATAGCTCTTATCAGGAATGCTAGAGGGGGAAACCTCCCGGATATTTTTCAGATATCTCAAGACATTGAATCTTTTGGAGCTGATGGTATTACTGTACATCCTCGTCCAGACGAAAGACATATAAGGTATAGCGATATTCCACGATTAAAGGAAATTGTTACTACAGAATTCAATATTGAGGGAAATCCAATAGATAAATTCATGAAACTTGTCCTTAAGAACAAACCACACCAATGCACCTTAGTTCCTGATGCTCCTGATGCACTGACATCAAATACAGGTTGGGATACCATCAAGCATCGAAATTACTTGATAGAAATTATAGGGCAACTTCATGATGCCGGAATAAGAGTTTCAATTTTCTTAAATCCGGAAGAAGAAATGGTCTATGCGGCTAAAGAAACCGGAACAGACAGAATTGAGTTTTATACGGGACCATTTGCTGAAAATTATCACAAAGACCGAGATGAAGCAATTTCCCCATACGTAAAGGCTTCGGAAGTCGCAAAAAAAATATCTTTAGGAATAAATGCAGGTCATGATTTGAATCTTGATAATCTAAAGTTTTTCAATGAGAACATTCCATTTATAGATGAAGTGTCTATCGGTCATGCTCTAGTCAGTGATGCATTGTATTACGGATTGCACAATACCGTCCAAATGTACAAGAATCTTTTGGTAAAGGACAAGAAAAGTTAAATGCTAAAATTCATTAAAGAATATTGGGATAGTTTTTTGTATTTGTTTTATCCTGATTTATGTATTATTTGCAATAATAATGACAGGGAGGTGCATGATACTTTTTGCTTTGATTGTTATGCACAACTACCGTTTACTTATCAAGGAACTGCCCTGAACAATGATTTTATGCAACATTTTGCTGGAAAAATAAATATTCAACACGGGGCTTCACTATTCTATTTTATAAAACAAGGAATGGTTCAAGGTATAATCCAAGATCTCAAATATAGAAATAAGCCTCAATATGGAATAAAAATGGGTGAAATATTTGGAGCTAGTATAAAAGAAGATTCCTTTTTTAAAAATATTGATGCAATTGTGCCGATTCCCTTATATAAATCGAAAGAAATTCAAAGAGGTTATAATCAAAGTTCAAAATTTGCAGAAGGTATTTCCAAAGTTTTATCTATACCAATAATCAGTAATAACCTTATAAGAATACGTCATACAAACACTCAAACAAAAATGACAAGAGAAGAAAGGTTGGTTAATCTTAAAAATGCCTTTACGGTTAAAAACTCGCAATTATTTGAAGAAAAACATATATTATTGGTCGATGATGTTCTCACTACCGGAACTACCCTTTTAGAATGTGGCAAAAAAATACTGGAATGCAAAGATTCTAAAATAAGCATGGCTACAATTGCAATGGGTGAACTCTTGAGATAGTTTGAACTCTCATTATGAAAACCAGTGAATAATGCGAGTTATCCAAAATATTTATTATAATATGGATATATCTCACACGCTAGACAATAATTGAAAAAAGCCTCAAGTCCTACTGCAATAATAAAAATCAAAGCAATAGTTGTAGCAAGAAAATTAAATCCTAAAAATGATGCGATTAGTATAAACACAGCCAATATCAATCCGATTTTCGCAGCAAATATTTTCGGGCCGGCATTAATCAAATGAGGTTTTACTCCTGACAATCTCAATGCCCTTTTGATAAAGAAACAAATTGGACTATATTTTAATCCAAAAAAGACTCTAATGATAAAATCGACAAGCACCATCAAAATCATCAAAGGATTTCCTGTAAAGATAAATCCCAGTAGAAAAGCAAAAACGATGATTGCATTTACTCTAATTATGTGTTTGTCTACCTGCTTAAAAACTATCGGACATGATTTATTAACTGACATTTATTTTTAAATTTTTCACAAAACTAATTTAATTCTTCAAACAATATTTCAATATAAGACAAAAACATCTTTATTTGTCACAGTCAAGACATTTACTCTGATAAATCTAATACCATTTAATTCTCCTAACAACTATTAGTGTAATCTTCAAGAAATCCTTACAAATCCAAGACTCAGAAGCTCGAAGATACTCTGAAGCTGGTTTTTGAAAATAGGTATCTTTTTAAATTCGGATAATTCTTTCTCAGATATTGACCTTTTTGCTTATATTTGCAAAAAATTGACAATTATGATTAGTAAAAAAATGATCGATGCTTTAAACAAGCAAATAGAAGAGGAATTTTATTCTGCGAACCTATATTTATCAATGGCTTCTTGGTGTGATAAAGAAGGGCTTAGTAACAGCGCGGCTTTCCTTTACAATCATTTTGAAGAGGAAAGTTCCCATGGAATGAAAATTTTTCACTATATCAATGAAATGGGTGGACACGCTATTGTCCCGGGAATAAAGCAACCCCCATTTGAATATAAATCAATCCATCAAGTATTTGAAGACACTTACCAGCATGAGGTCTATATTACAGAGCAAATTCATAAACTTGTCAAGTTAGCTATTGAGGAGAGCGATTATGCAACAAATAATTTTTTACAATGGTTTGTTGAAGAACAAAGAGAAGAGGAAGCAACATTTCAGGAGATACTAAGCATACTTAAATTGATAGGTAATGGACCTACTAATCTTTATTTTATAGAGCAGGAAATAGCCAAAATCAGCGCAAAAGCTCATACTGACTCCTCTGAATAATGGCAAAACTTTAGCAGTAGGATTTTCTACATCTTCAAATAAAAATCTTTCACCAAATTGATATATTCTTGGGTATAATCTCCTCCAGGAGTGTATATATTCAATAAGGATTTTGATTTTGGTAAATCATCTATCAAACTAAAGGAGATAAGCATTCTCTCAACCTTGTTCTTTGTAAATACTTCACAAATCCTTTGGACATAAAAATTCATCTTTTTTGCTTTATCAATAAGCTTTTGTCCTTCATTTGGAGGTAATATAATTGATAATTTCCCATTTTTAACTAGTAAAGACTTGGAACAACTCAATAAATCTTCAAATGTCAAATCAATTGCATGTCTGGCTTTTGCTTTTCTATTTTCATTTGACTTTTGCCCATCAAGAAAGAAAGGGGGATTGCAAACTATATGGTCAAACTTTGTCCAACTTTCCTTAGCGAACTCTTGTAATGATTGATTCTTCAAAACAATTTGCGATTTCCAAGGGGAGTTGTTAAAATTAACATTCGCTTCTACATATGAATCCCTATCAGGTTCAATTGCACTAATCAAAGCTTTGTTATTTCTTTGAGATATCATCAAGGCTATTAACCCTGTACCAGTTCCAACATCAAGTATTACTTTATTTTTGTCAATATCACACCAAGCACCTAACAGTATACCGTCAATCCCAACTTTCATCGCACTTTTGCTGTGCTTCACAGCGAACTGTTTAAAATAAAATACCTCCTTTCTATTAGCCATAGTTATTTTTCCTATTATAATAACAAGAATAACCACTTTAGTGTTTATATCCATATTAATCCAAAAAGAGAATCTTAAAATAATTCCCATATTAAAAACTTTTTATGAAGTATTATTTTGAGGTGTATTTTGTGAATTCCCGTCTATTTATTGTATATTTGGACTTAAAAAAAACTTACCTACTTTAAATGATAAATTGCACATCCCAAATAAGTTGTTCCTCTTTATTAAGATATCAATTCTTCATTGGTTTATTATTTCTGATTTTTGCATTAAATACACTAACAGCACAAAAAAAAATCATACTTAACGAAAAAAAAGCTTTTCCCACAGCTGAAGGTGCCGGAGCTATTGCTTCAGGAGGAAGAGGTGGTGAAGTAGTTTATGTTACAAATCTTAATGATAGTGGAGTTGGAAGCTTTAGGGAAGCTATCAAGAATCGTACGGATAGTATTCCAAGAACAATTGTTTTTGCAGTCGGGGGTAGACTTGAACTTGAAAGCAAGGTCTTTGCAAGTGCAGGACAAATATCGGGAAGCAATAAATATGGTAATCTTACAATAGCCGGTCAAACTGCCAATCACCTTGGAGGTTTCCATTTGACTATGGATAGTACGCTTGATAACCGAGTTGCGATAAGAAATTCCGAAAATATTATCCTAAGGTATATTTCAGCTAAAGGCGGATGGAAATATAAAAAGTTTATGAATAAAACAACCAGTATGTTCGACTTGCACGAAACAAATAAAGTGATAGTAGATCATTATTCAGGTGGTTGGGGAACATATACAATACTTTACAATCATCCCAATAAAAACGCTCAAAACGGTTATATTGCCACAGATAATAATGGAGTGCAACACAGTTATAAGGCTGGAGATTTTACTTTTCAATATTCCCTTGGGCACACAGGTATTGCATCTCACAATGTTACCGGCCCCACAGGATGTGTTTATTCCTATGTAAATGCCAATATACCTGAAGCTCAAAGATTAGATTTTTGGCACAATGCTCACGGAAATTCGGATATACACCACAATGCATTTCTATTGATTAATCATAGACAACCTTTCAATGTTGGAGCAGGAAGCGGTTCTTTTGTACTGAAGAATAATTACACATACGGTTGGGGGCCACGACTGGCAAAACATAACGGTAGTTCTAAAGTAGATTATATTAAAAATATATTTGAGAAAGGAAATTGGAACTCGACTATTAATACACATTCTCTATTAAAAGAAGAATTTAGTACCAATATCAGAACGGGAATTGATCCGAGCCCAAAAGATGGTGAAGAAATAGGCTACTTACAACCTTCAATCTACATCAGCGGTAATCAGATTCAAGAAAACGGTGGTTCACTTTACTCACCACCAGGTGAAACTCAGGTGAATCAATGGTGGATGATAGAGCAATACGATGGATATTCAAACGAAACATACAATTCTCCAAATGGTTCTATTACTATTGAAGTTGATTCGATTTTACCTTTAGAATATCGAAGGGACACAGCTGTTCCACCCAGACAATTTCCCGTTACAGAAACTCCAATGAATAGTCTAAAAGACTTTATTTTATCTCATGCAGGAGCAGGTGTAAGATACAATTCTGACGGTACCACTTACAATGTAGATTCTATTGATAGTTTGTATATCGATTACGCACTCAATTATACTGACCCCGATACCAAGCCGGGTAGTGACCCTGACAATGACTTTGTTTATCCTAATTATATTGAGCAATCCGTTTCGCTAGACACTTTTGATACGGACGAAGACGGTATGCCCAATTGGTGGGAAAAAGAAAATGGACTAGATACAATGGTTGCAAATAATAATGAGGTTCACCTGAATTGGAATTTGAACGGTTTTGAAATAGTAAATAATGCCGGATATACCGATTTGGAAATGTATTTGGCTGATATCGCAGGAGATTTTTATATGATATATGATGCCGTGTATTATGTCGATGCGACAAATGGCAATGATAGCAATAACGGTTTGTCTCCTGATTCTGCTTGGCAGTCTATATCAAAGATATTGAGTATGTCCCCCTCTTTTGAACCCGGAGACAGTATTTTATTCAAAAGAGGTGAAATATGGAATGGAAATAGGATAATCAGCTTTACACATCCTTCGGGTTCTATAAACCATTATATCACATATGGTGCTTATGGTACAGGAGCAAAACCAATAATTAATATACATTCAACACAGACCCCTACATGGATAAATCAGGGTGATTCAGTCTGGACGACTATTACAACGACAGGAGCAAGATTTTTTAAAAATAGCACCGAAATGTTAAGATTACCCCCTGCGCTTGATTCTACGTTATTAGGACAATACGGCACGGAGTATTATACAAAAATCACTCCCGAAAACGAATTGAAACTATACCTGTACTCTGAAACTAATCCATCTGATAGTACATTTTCGTGGAGTCCACACAGTTATGTTCTAGGTTTGAACAATAGTGATTATATCAAGATTGTCGATCTTGATTTTCAAGGAGGAGCTTCTTCATCCATATATCTAAACAATAACAAAGGGTGGAAAATAATAAATTGCAGTATTGGTAAAAATGCTGCGGTTGGTGTGAAAATAAAAAACTCTTCAGATATTCTTATACGTAGTTGCAATATGGATGCGAATTTCACCGTAGACCAATCTACCTTACCACCTGGAGGTTCAGGAATAGATTATTCAGGTTGTGACGACGGAATATTTGTAACAACAGGTTCTTCTAATATAGAAATTGATAGTTGTTATTTTAAAAATTGGGGGCACGCTAGTTTTTCTTCAAACACAGCCGATTCATTACACAAAGTAAGTGGTATAAAATTTCACAATAATGAGCTAACTACTCCTGATATCATTTACGGTGGTAGAATAGCTTATAGTGGATATTCCGAGGATGGTGAATACTATAATAATTATATTCACGACATTTCAGTTCAAAACCAATTGGGAGGAAGCAGAAATCATTTTCATAACAATATCATAGATGGTGTTCTTGACAGCCCCCTTAAAACCGATGCTATAGGAGTAGGAATAAAATTGTCTAATTATAATATTCAGGTAAAAAACAATATCATTGAAAACAATGTTATCACGAATACTGAAAGCGAAGGCATCTTGATATATTCAATAAATTTTGATTATCCGGGTGGATTTTCAGGTAATATTATCCGGAACAATATAGTATATAATTGCGGAAAGACCCTAAACAATGTGGGAATTCAATTTCACAAAGACTCATTGGGACAAGGTATTTATAATAATCTTATGCAAAATAATTTGGTTTACAGTGACAGTACAAATCAAACTTGTAGATATCAATACAACGGAACTGTTTCAGATGTTGCTACATTCAATAATCAGGATGCTGACATCTCAAATAATATCGGTGACAATCCTATGTTTATTGATGCATTAAATGCAAACTATCATTTATTGGGTAATTCTCCCTGTATTGATACTGGCACCTCTACTTTAACCGATATCGACTATGATGACAATCCAATTCCACTAATGGAAAAACCCGATATTGGAGCTTTTGAGTACGGCATATATTGGACAGGAAATGTCAGTAACGAGTGGCATAACACAGGTAATTGGTCTACAAATTATATTCCGACAATGACAGATATAGTTACCATTCCACCACCACAATTTTACAGATATTTTCCTAAGGTAAATGCAAATGCACTGGTAAAAAAGATTTATATAAATGACAATGCCAAGATATGGATAAATGGAGCTGTGGTTTTTAGCATTAATGGGCTGTAACATCTCAAACAGGTATCAAATAATTATAATACACTAAAATATTCCTCAAACTTAGTGCTTAAACCCTAAAAATGGTAGATTTTTGTCACAATTTTATTTACTAGTAAAAATTGTATTTATGTACATGCAATTTTAGTCTAAAAAATTTAACATATGAAAACTCTACTTT
>Ga0256831_1001615_pt1 | contig 11855 bp, 11 predicted proteins | sample 132544metaG_FD_189087 | JGI IMG/M metagenome (GOLD analysis project Ga0256831, IMG submission 189087) | Hydrothermal vent microbial communities from Lau Basin, Pacific Ocean - 132-544 | ecosystem: Environmental > Aquatic > Marine > Hydrothermal vents | place: Pacific Ocean: Lau Basin | collected... | reverse complement strand
GGCCAGCAGGGGGAAGGACAGGGGGATGAGTCAAAAGGAGCAGAAGGAAACCCTTGAGAGGTTCTCCCGCGGGGAGTTCAGCGTTCTCGTTGCCACGAGCGTCGGCGAGGAAGGTCTTGATGTCCCGGAGGTTGATCTGGTGGTTTTCTACGAGCCTGTGCCCTCAGCGATAAGGAGCATTCAGAGGCGTGGTAGAACCGGAAGGCATAGGCCCGGGAGGGTCGTCGTTCTTATGGCAAAGGGGACGAGGGATGAAGCCTACTACTGGAGTTCAAAGCGGAAGGAGAAGGGCATGTTCGCGGCGATAAGGAAGATAGCCCGGGAGCTTGAGAAAGAAGGACCGAAAGAGGAGAAGGCTGAAATAAGGGAAAAAGCTCCGGAGAGTGCCGAGATGGGGAGGGGAAAGATAACCCCACTGGACGCGTTCCTGAAGCCGAAACGGGAAGAGAGGGAGGAATCTCCTAAGGGTAGTACAGGTAAAGAAGAAAGCCCAAAGGCCGAAAAGGAGGAAGCTGAAGCCGAAAAGAACGCCGGGGAAGTGAAGGAACTCCCGATAAAGCCGATTTTCGTTAGGAAGCCGAAGGGCATCGTCGTTTACGTTGACTCGCGCGAGCTGAGGAGCGGCGTTCCAAAGCTTTTGAAGGAGCTTGGAGCGGAGGTTGAGGTCAGAACGCTCGACGTTGCCGACTACGTCGTCAGCGAGGAGGTTGGAATAGAGAGAAAGAGCGCCAACGACTTCATACAGTCGATAATCGACGGCCGTCTTTTTGACCAGGTCGAGAGGCTAAAGAAGGCCTACGAGAAGCCGGTCATAATCATCGAGGGCGAGCTTTACGGCATCAGGAACGTGCATCCAAACGCGATTAGGGGGGCAATAGCCGCGGTAACGCTCGACTGGGGCGTTCCGATACTCTTCTCCTCGGGCAAGGAGGAGACCGCACAGTTCATCTACCTGATGGCGAAGCGCGAGCAGGAGGAGAGGAAGAAGGAAGTCCGCTTGAGGAGCGAGAAGAAGGCCTTAACGCTGGCGGAGAGGCAGCGGCTAATAGTCGAGGGGCTGCCCAACGTCTCAGCAACGCTGGCGAAGAGACTCCTGAAACACTTCGGCAACGTCGAGAGGGTCTTCACTGCCACGGAGGAGGAGCTTAAGGAGGTCGAGGGTATAGGGCCGAAGAAGGCGAGGGAGATAAGGAAGGTTATTACGGCTCCTTACGTTGAGGAGGACGATAAGGCTTAAGTTCTCAGTGTCGGAGTGGAAAACGCCCCCGGGAAACCGCGGCGGGTGAGCGAGAGGCGAGCCGTGAACCCGCTTCGCTCCCCGGGGGCACAGCCCCGCTTTTATAACCTCCCGGAATATCCGCCCCTTAGCTGGATTACTCCCGTGAATGAAAAAGGTTTTATAGACCTTCATTCATAGAATAAAGCGGTGAGAGGTATGCAGACCGTAGAACTTGACATGAGGCTGCCCTACAGGATTAGGGGCAGTGTTTTGGGCCGCATCTCAAAGAGGATCCGCGGCAGGATTCAGGAGATCCACATCTATCCCCCGAACCTCATGGGGGTGAGCGAGGTCCGGATGAAGATTTCCGGCGACGAGATCTCCCGTCTGTTCTCGGAACTCAAAAAAGTTGCAAAGAATGGAAGGGTTGACATAAAGGTCCTGTCAGACGCGTGAGGGTTCACTTGGACTTTATCCCCCTGTTCAGCTCCTCCAGCTTTTCTTTGGCCTTCTCAATGGATCCCGCCTTCTCTATCGCCGTTCCCGTGACGACGATGTCGGCTCCGGCCTTCACAGCCGCTCTGGCTTGCTCCTCGGTCCTTATGCCGCCCCCGATTATGAGCGGAACGTCAATGACGCGCTTGACAATGCCAATCATCTCCGGTGGAACGGGCTGCGGCGCGCCGCTTCCGGCCTCGAGGTATACCAAGCGCATTCCGAGGTACTGGCCGGCCAGGGCGTATGCGGCCGCTATCTTAGGCTTGTGCCTCGGTATAGGCTTTGCGTCACCAACCCAGCCGACGGTTTCGCCGGGTTCAACAATGAGGTAGGCCATTGGAATAGGCTCGATGCCGTAGCGCTTCACCTGGAACGCCCCAAGGGCCTGAGCGCCGGTGATGAAGAAGGGGTTGTTGGAGTTGAGCAGGCTCATGAAGAATATTGCATCTGCGTACTTGCTTATCCCTCCGTGGGAACCCGGGAAGAGTATCGTCGGCAACGAGGAGGACTCCTTTATAGCTTTGACGACGCCGTCTAAAACCTCCCCCTCTGCTCCGGTTGAGCCGCCTATCATTATCGCATCGACGCCTATCTCCTCGCTCATCTCCGCTATCTTTCCGGCCGTTTCCGGGTCAACATCGTCCGGATCGAGTAGAACGAAGTGAAGCTTTTCCTTTTCGAGCTTTTCGTGAATGTAGGTCTCGACCTTGCCGATCTTGAGCTTCATTTTCTCCCACCGAACTCCATAACCTCTTCCGCGCTTTTAACCCTTTTCCACTTCAGGCCGAGCCGGTCGAGAATCCCCACCAAGACGGCATCCGGCTCTTTACCAAAGCGGTACAGGTTCGTGCTCACCTTAACGTCGCCCGCTCCAAAGCCCTCAACAGGCTCCCCAAAGCGCGAAACCTCAAGCGAAAGCCTCTCCTCCAGCCTCTCCTCGCTTGGAATCAGGTAGGCCCTCAGAAGCTCGGCCTCCCTCAGAAGGTAGTCGATGTGCCAGTGGAGCTTCTTCTCCTTCGAGAAGTGCCTCGCAACCCTCTTCTCAAGGGAGTTCATAGCTGAACCAACGTAGACGTAGTAGCCGGCCCTGAGCGGAAACTCCCTGGCCTTCGTTCTCACATTCCTATCTCCGGCAAGCCGTATCACGAGGAAGTAAGACCCCTTCATGGGCGGAACTCCACCCACCGATTTATAAACCATTGCGCCGAAAGCGTTGTGGTGTGTGGGATGGAGGATAAGGAGCGGAAGAAGAAACCCGTTGACGACTTCGCCTGGCAGGAGTACGACAGGGAAGAGTTTGAGGAGGCGTTTCCAGCGCTCGCGAGGGAGCTTGAGGAGGAGGTCATCCCCGTTGATGCCTACCGCCAGTCAGAGGAGGCGGAGGATGAAGAGGTGGGGGATTTCTCGGGCTACAATCCGACGGTTATAGACTTCCTCCGAAGATGCGAGACAGATGATGAGGCCCTCGAAATAATCAACTGGATGGAGGAGCGCGGCGAGATAAGCCACGAACTCGCGAAAAGGCTCCGCGTAATCCTGGCCCACGAGGGAGTCAGGGCCTTTGGACCGAAGAAGGAGTGGGGCTGGTACGAGAGGCACAGGGGCTGAGGGGTGGCCGCGGTGAGGCTCAATCCCGAGGCGAGGGCGCTGTACAGGAACATAAGGGAGGAGATAAAAAAACGTCTGCTCCTTCCCGGGAGCACCCGCTTCCTGGATCAGTTCAAGCCAACCTCCGACCCTGGGGAGATACTGCGGCGTCAGGCCTATCTGAGAGAGGGCCTCGGGAAGGTCTCACCCCGCCTCGCGGAGTTCATAGGGCGCGTTAAACCCATTAAGTTCCGCAGGGACTACTCCCACGATAGGATTCTTATAGTTGACCCGGAGGAGGCTGAAGAGGCAGAGAAGCTGGGCCTCTGCCCTGTCTCAACGTCTCCGGAGGATGCGGAAGGTTACCCGCTCGTTCTGAGCACCGTGGGCTATGGAATCGACGTCGAGCTTGCCCCCTCTCAGATCGCCCCCGAGCTTTACGTGATGCCCCTCTGGGAGAGCAGGGATTCCCTAAAAGCGCTCTCAGCCATCGGAGAGCTAACCGGGAGGGGGAGCGTAGCGGGGGAAATACTCAGGGCACTTGAAGGACTAAGGGAAGTAATGGAGAAGCGGTCTGCCTTAGATTCCCTTGAGGAAACCGTTGCCGAAGCTGAGAGGGAGCTGAACGAGAGAATATCCGGGAAGCTTGAGAGCTTCAGCCTGACGCTGAGCGGCAGGGAGCTTGTGGAGTTCCTCGGTGAACTCAGGGAGGGGAACTACGAGTCAATATTCCGCCACTTCGGGAAGGTCGAGGATGAGATACTCGACATGATAAACCGGGCCGAGAACGACCTCTCAAAGAGGCTCGGCGTTTCCGTGGAGCTTTTCTCAAGGGAGGAGCTTTTCCCCGTCAGGGTTCCGCCGGAGAGGGTCGAGATGCTGAGGGAGGCGTTGGAGCGCGAGCTTGTGGTGGAACTCTACCTCAAGAGCAGGGAAATTCTGGAGAGGATTATGCCGCTTCTTCCGAGGCTGAAGGAAGAGCTTTCGGGTGTCTATGAGCTTGACTTCCTCCTGGCGGTGAAGGACTTTACCGAGGGCTTCACTTTCCCGGAGATAGGAGAGTGGGGCGTGGCCTTCATAAGGGGAAGGCCCCCGTTCATCGAGAACCCACAGCCGGTTAGCTACGTCATCGGACTCGTTCCAGAGGGGTTTGCGGTTCCTGATTCGGAAAACCTGCGCGGCGAAAACGTTGTAATCCTCACCGGCGCCAACAGCGGCGGAAAGACGACCCTCCTCGAGCTTACCGCCTACGTCTCACTGCTGGCCCACATGGGCTTCCCTGTTCCGGCCGAGAGGGCCTGGGTTGGAGTCATGGACGAGCTTTTCTTCTTCAGGAGAAAGAGGAGTGCCTACGGCGCCGGTGCCTTTGAAACTGCAATGCGCTCCTTCGTCAGGGCGCTCAAAGGCTCGGGGAGGAAGCTCATACTCATAGACGAGTTCGAGGCGATAACCGAACCCGGTGCAGCGGTCAAGATAATCGGGGAGCTCCTGAAGGTGGCGCACGAAAAGGGCTTCAACGTGGTCATAGTTTCCCACTTGGGCGAAGACCTGAAGAGGGAGCTTCCCTTCGCGCGGGTTGACGGTATAGAGGCCCGGGGTCTGGACGAGAACCTGAACCTAATCGTTGACAGACAGCCGAAGTTCGGGAGGATTGGAAAGAGCACGCCCGAGCTTATCGTTGAGAGACTCGCCAAGAGGGGCCGCAGGGAAGAGCGCGAGATCTTCGAGAGGGTTCTCCGGGCGTTTCGCGGTCCAGATGTGTAGGTCGTTGTGTAGGTAGTTACTACACTGTCAAGGGGTTAGGTTTTTACTCCTGTTAATTAGAAACCTTTAAGTATCTTAAAGCACATACTCTTCTGGAGGGGTGCACATGGACGGGAGAAACGCAGTGCTCATGTCGTCGGCGCTGGTTTTTCTGCTCACCCTTGCACCGGTGCCCTTTGCCGGGCTTATCGGGGCCGTTGTTGGGGGCATCATAGGGCTGGCGGTGGCGTTCGTCCTATCAAAGAACCTCCGGCCCCAGCAGAACATACCGCCCGATGTCCTTGAGTACAAAAAGGAGATAGAGGAGCAGGTTAAGGTCATATCCGAAATACTTGAGAGAATCGCCGAGGGGGACTTTACCGTTGAGGACAAGGAGTTCAGCGGAAGTCTCGCGGAGATAAGGCGTGCCATAGAGAAGATGCGCAAAAGCCTTAGAGAGCTGGGACTCTCCATAAAGAACGCCACGGAGACCGTTCAGGAGAGGAGCAGGCTGATAAGCGAGAACATCGAGCAGATAAGCGAGGCGATAAACCAGGTCGCAGAGGCAATAAACCAGGTCAGCATCGAGGCCCAGCGCGAGCAGGAGAACATAAATCAGATGACTGAGACCATGCGCTACATCGACGAGATTGGAAAGGAGACAATACAGACGATGGAGGACTTTGAAAACTCGATGAGCGAGGTCGTCTCCCTCGCCAGGGAGGGAGGCCGGAAGGGTCAGGAGGCCGTTGGCCAGATTGAGGAGATAAGGAACATGATGCTCATGATAGAGGAGACGGTCAAGGGTGTTGCAGAGATGGGCAAGAACATCGCCAACATCACCAACGTCATTACTGGCATAGCCGAGCAGACCAACCTCCTCGCTTTGAACGCGGCCATCGAAGCAGCAAGAGCTGGAGAGGCCGGAAAGGGCTTTGCTGTCGTTGCCGAGGAGATAAGGAACCTCGCGGAGGAGAGCAAGAACGCGGCCGACGATATCAGAGACATAGTCAACCAGATAATGGACAAGATCCAGGAGAGCGTCAACGTAACCGGGAAGAGCGTTGAGACGGTCACCAATTCAACGGAGGTCCTCAAGGAGAGCGTTTCTTATCTCACTCACATCGCGGAGCTTATGGAGGAGATGGAGGTCAAGGCCAACGAGCTGAAGAACAAGGTCCTTGAGGAGGGTGAGAAGATAGACGAGGGACTGCGCTTCCTTGAGAACCTCGCCGCGAGCGCCGAGGAGACCACCGCGGCAGCAGAGGAGGTCAGTGCGGCAGCGGAGGAGCAGACTTCCGCACTCCAGGAGGTTCACGCGGCCATACGCGACTTCGAACAGGTTATCCAGGAGCTTGCGGGCTTTGTGAGCAGGCTGAAGCTCTGAGCTTAGCCCGCCCATTCCCTCTCCCTGTACCTGCCGCGGCTCTCTATCTCCCCGAGCTTTTCTTCGATTTCTCTCCTTGCATCTTCCCCGAGGACTTCGGCGTATCCCTCCAAAACGGCTCCAAAGCCCTCATCGGCCCACGTGTAGTGGGTGCTCTCCATTGCCCTCCGGAGGAGATGGAGGTCAACGCCTCTTGCCTCCAGCGTGGAGTCAAAGTCCGCCAGTCCGAAATCGATGAGGTAAACATTTCCGTCCCTGAGTATCATGTTGGAGGTCGTCAAATCGCCGTGAACCAAACCCGCCCGATGGAGCTTCCCCACCTGCTTCCCAATCTCCCTGCACAGCTCTAGCCTGTCCGCAAGGGGAATCCTCTCAAGATGCTCCCTCAGCCTCTCGCCGTCTATGAACTCCATGGCGATTTTCATGTCCCTCAGATCGACCTCGTAGACGTGGGGGCAGTTAACGCCGAACTCCCTGGCCCTGTGCAGGATCCGCGCCTCCCTGACGGTTCTCTCCTTTCTCAGCCTAGCGTCAATCTCCTTAATCCTGTATCTCTTCGGGATCCTGTGCTTCACGATGACCCTCTCTCCTGGAAGAAGATCCACGCCAAAGAACTCCTCGAAGTCCGCCAGGTAGATCTTCGCCTCCGCGCCCTGCTTTATCAGTTCCACCGTATCACCCCATACCGCCTGCGCGATTTTTCCTTCCGGAACATATTGTAGTTTAATCCACGACCCTGTTTTAGCCCTTTCCTCCGCACTATCAACATTTTTTGTATATTTGACGATTCTAACCCCAATTATTGAAATTTTTGGACGAAAAGTTTATATAGAACACTGACGAAGTGTTCCTGCAAAAAAATAAATGGATGGAGGAATGTGAAATGGCACAGTTAAGTGGACAGCCGGTTGTTATTCTGCCCGAGGGAACCCAGAGGTACGTTGGAAGGGACGCCCAGAGGCTCAACATTCTGGCTGCGAGAATCATCGCCGAGACGGTGAGGACCACCCTCGGCCCGAAGGGTATGGACAAGATGCTCGTCGACAGCCTTGGAGACGTCGTCGTCACCAACGACGGTGCAACCATACTCGACAGGATCGACCTCCAGCACCCGGCCGCTAAGATGATGGTTGAGGTTGCCAAGACTCAGGACAAGGAGGCCGGCGACGGTACCACCACTGCCGTTGTCATTGCCGGTGAGCTTCTCAGGAAGGCTGAAGAACTCCTCGACCAGAACATCCACCCGAGCATCATCGTCAAGGGCTACACGATGGCGGCAGAGAAGGCGCAGGAGATACTCGACGAGATAGCCATCAAGGTTGACCCTGAGGACGACGAGACCCTCATGAAGATAGCCATGACCTCGATCACCGGAAAGAACGCCGAGAGCCACAAGGAGCTTTTCGCCAGGCTTGCAGTTGAGGCGGTGAAGCAGGTCGCCGAGAAGAAGGACGGAAAGTACATCGTGGACATCGACAACATCAAGATCGAGAAGAAGGCCGGCGAGAGCGTCGAGGAGAGCGAACTCATCCGCGGCGTCGTCATCGACAAGGAGCGCGTCCACCCGAGAATGCCCAGCAGGGTTGAGGGAGCGAAGATTGCCCTCATCAACGAGGCCCTCGAGGTCAAGAAGACCGAGACCGATGCGAAGATCAACATAACCAGCCCGGACCAGCTCATGAGCTTCCTCGAGCAGGAGGAGAAGATGCTCAAGGACATGGTCGACAAGATAGCCGAGACCGGTGCTAACGTCGTCTTCGCCCAGAAGGGCATTGACGACCTGGCGCAGCACTACCTCGCCAAGAAGGGAATCCTCGCCGTCAGGCGCGTCAAGAAGAGTGACATGGAGAAGCTCGCGAAAGCCACCGGCGCCAAGATCGTCACCAACGTTAAGGACCTCACTCCTGAGGACCTTGGTGAGGCCGAACTCGTCGAGGAGCGCAAGATAGCCGGCGAGAGCATGATCTTCGTTGAGGGCTGCAAGAACCCGAAGGCCGTCACCATACTCATCCGCGGCGGCACCGAGCACGTCATCGATGAGGTTGAGAGGGCTTTGGAGGATGCCCTTAAGGTCGTCAAGGACGTCATGGAGGATGGCGCCGTCCTTCCGGCCGGAGGCGCCCCGGAGATCGAGCTGAGCATCAGGCTCGATGAGTATGCCAAGCAGGTTGGCGGCAAGGAGGCCCTCGCTATAGAGAACTTCGCCGAGGCCCTCAAGATAATCCCGAAGACCCTCGCCGAGAACGCCGGCCTTGACACCGTCGACGTCCTCGTCAAGGTCATCAGCGAGCACAAGAACAAGGGCGTTGGGATAGGCATAGACGTCTTCGCCGGTGAGCCGGCCGACATGCTCGAGAGGGGCATCATAGCTCCCGCGAGGGTCACCAAGCAGGCCATCAAGAGCGCCAGCGAAGCTGCAATAATGATCCTCCGCATCGACGACGTCATCGCGGCGAAGGCCAGCAAGCCCGAAGGCGGCCAGGGCGGCGGAATGCCCGGCGGCATGGGCGGTATGGGTGGAATGGGCGGCATGGACATGGGCATGTGAGGCCCTTCCATTTCCCTTTTCTGACCAGAGATTTTTATAAGGCCGTTTCTGAGAGTTCATCTGGGTGATGGAATGTACCAGGTGAAGAAAAGCCCCGCTGGTTACATCTTCGACCTCCCGCGCGAGAGGATAGCGTTCCTCTTCATGGAGGACGGCACTTACGTAATGTACCACGACGAGAAAACGCTCTGCTATTCAATGAAGCCAGTTAAGGTTTCGAAGGAGGAGATAGAGCGCTTTGAGGAGACAGGCGAGCCTCCGGAGCTGATAAAGGCCGTTAAGTCCGGGGACTATCCTGAATCCTGCGTCGTCAAGGAACTCCCGCCAATAGACGAGGATCTGAAACCTCTGAACCCCTCCAGAAAGTGCGTCGTGGTATTCACCGGCTTCAGGGACACGGTGATAGACTACGTCGAGTGCGGGAAGGAGGTCTTAGCCGTTGCGAGGCTCGTTGACGAGCCGGAGAAAGTATGCCGCTTCTTCGGCAAGGGCAACTACAAAATAGCGGCGGTTAAACTCAAGCGCGGACAGGAGTGCCTCTCGAGGGAGGAGTTCCTTCGGAAGGTTGAGGAGTGCACCTCGGGCTGAGGAAGATTTTTATACCCTTTTGTTAGTTTAATGGTGGAGGTGAGGGAATGGGACTAATGATGTGGCTCAGAACCGGCCTGCTGATGGCCATACTCACGGGGCTACTCATGGGCATAGGCTACCTCTTCGGCGGGCCGAGCTGGGCCTTCATGATGTTCCTGTTCTCGCTGGCGTTCAACTTCATCACCTACTGGTACAGCGACAAAATCGTGCTGGGCTGGTACAACGCGAGGCTGGTTGACGAGTACGAAGCTCCTGAGCTTTACGCCATAGTGAGAAATCTCGCGGAGAGAGCCGGCCTCCCAACGCCAAAGGTCGCCATAGTGCCCAGCGAAACACCAAACGCCTTCGCGACCGGGAGGGATCCCAAGCACGCGGTCGTTGCCGTAACCACGGGCCTGCTCAGGATTCTCAACAGGGATGAGCTTGAGGGCGTCATAGGCCACGAGCTGACCCACATAAAGAACCGCGACATGCTAATCGGAACCTTTGCGGCGGCCATGGCCGGCGCGATAATCCAGCTCGCCTACTGGGCCAGGTGGATAGCGATCTTCGGAGGCTTCGGAGACGACAGGGACGGGGACAACGTTCTGGTGGCCATTCTAATAGCCGTTCTTGCCCCGATAGCGGCGATGCTCATACAGGCGGCGGTAAGCCGTTCCAGGGAGTTCCTGGCGGACGAAGGTGGTGCAAAGATAAGCGGGAAGCCTCATGCACTCGCAAGCGCGCTGATGAAGATAGAGGGGGCCGTCAGATACAGGCCCATGCGCGAGGGCAATCCAGCGACGGCACACATGTTCATCGTCAACCCATTCAGGGGGATGAGCATAGCGAACCTGTTCTCCACCCATCCTCCGACGGAAGCGCGGATAGAGCGCCTCAGGAAGATCGCGGAGGAGATGGGGATTTACTTCTGAAGCTCGTTCCGCCTTCCCAATTTTGTCCACCGTTTGAAGCGAACGAAAGCTTTGTAAAGGCGTTCCAAAAACACACTTGGAGAGGTGAAAACTGTGAGAATCTGGCTGTTCATACGGACCACCCTCATGATAGGCCTGCTGATGGGCCTCCTCATGGCGGTGGGCTATCTGCTGGGCGGCGCCAGGTGGATGCACATAATGTTCTGGTTCGCCGTCATCCTCAGCTTCGTCACATACTGGTACAGCGACCAGCTCGTCGTCAAGATGATGAAGGCGAGAGTAGTGAGCAGGGAAGAGGCGCCGCAGCTCTACGCGATAGTGGAGAGGCTTTCCAAGCGGGCCGGCCTTCCGATGCCGAAGGTCGCGATAATCGACGACCCCACCCCAAACGCCTTCGCCACAGGCAGAAACCCAAAGCACGCGCTCGTCACGGTGACCACCGGAATCCTCGAGCTTCTCAACGAGGACGAGCTTGAAGGCGTCCTGGGCCACGAGCTTACCCACGTGAAAAACAGGGACATCCTCGTCGGAACCATCGCCGGTGCCCTAGCGGGGGCGGTTATATACATCGCCTACTTCGCCAAGTACCTGGCGGTCTTCAAGGCCATATTCGGCGACCTCAGCCTCGACCGCCTCTTCTACGCCCTACTCATAGCCATTACCGCCCCAATAGCGGCGGTGATAATCCGCTCTGCAATAAGCAGGAGGAGAGAGTTCGCGGCAGATGAAGGCGGTGCGAGGCTCAGCGGCAAACCCTGGGCGCTCGCGAGTGCGCTGTTAAAGCTCGATGAGGCCATCAAGAAGCTCCAGGAGGAGCAGAAGGCGAAGAAGGCCAAGCAGAAGCCCCTCGGAAACCCCGGGCTGGCGCACCTCTTCATAGTCAACCACTTCGAAGGGGACAGGGTTTCAAAGCTCTTTGCCACCCACCCGCCGACCAAGGAGCGCATTGAGCACCTCAGGAAGATCGCGGAGGAGATGGGCGTCGAGTTCCCGTACTGAGTCCAGTTCCATCTTCCACTTTTCTCACTGCCCATCTCCACCTTTGAACAGAAAAAGTGGGAACTCGGACTTCAGCTCACCCTGAAATCAAACCCCTTCGCGAAGGTGTAGGCTTCCCTCAGCTCGGGCCTTTCCTTCAGAAAGCGTAGAATGTACTGGCCGCAGTTCGACCCTATGAGGTTCTCGCGCGTGTCGCCGACCGAGATGATGACGTCGTAGCCGAGTCTCCTGAGGTCGTCAACGAACTTCCTGTGCTTCATCGGGAGGCCGGTCTCAAGGTCGACGTCGTTTGTAAGGCGGTTCTTGAGGGCACTAACCGTCGGGTTGAGCGGCGTTATCTTGATGAGGAAGTATTCCTTAGGGAAGTAC
>Ga0256831_1001614_pt1 | contig 11856 bp, 11 predicted proteins | sample 132544metaG_FD_189087 | JGI IMG/M metagenome (GOLD analysis project Ga0256831, IMG submission 189087) | Hydrothermal vent microbial communities from Lau Basin, Pacific Ocean - 132-544 | ecosystem: Environmental > Aquatic > Marine > Hydrothermal vents | place: Pacific Ocean: Lau Basin | collected... | reverse complement strand
CTTTTCACTCAGTTTTTTTACAAAAGCCGGTGTGATTGGTTTGCACTATTGGGTAGTAGATACCTACTCAAAAGCACCTGATCTTTTTAGCTCTATCCTCTCAGCCGTCATGTCAAAAATGGGTATATACGGGCTCTTTTTGGTATATGGAAACATAATAGGATATCAAGAGTTAAAGATGATGTTTGGCACAATATTAAACGGTACTGATTTTGGTTATGTTTTAGCTTGGATTGGTGTTGCTACTTCAATAATAGCTACATTTAAAGCTATAACTCAAGATGAAGTAAAAAGACTATTGGCATACTCTTCAATCGCACAACTAGGCTACATAATAGCCGTCATAGGTTTTGGAACTGCTTATGGTGTTGCGGGGGCTATGTATCATACACTTATACACACTATCATCAAATTGCTTCTATTTATAAATGTAGCAGCGATTGTGGCTCAAACCGGTAAAAATAAATTTAGCCAATTAGGTGGTCTGATATATAGGACTCCTGTCTCATTTGTGATGCTTCTAATAGGCATCATCGGACTTGCGGGTATGCCTCCTCTTGGTGGTTTTGCTTCAAAATTTATGATGTACAATGCTGCGATTGACACAAAATTTGCACTGATTCTTATAGGTATGCTCTTCTCTGGTGCAGCTTCATTTTTATACTGTTACAAACTTGTATATGGTATATATTTAGGACATCCGACTTCAAAAAATTTAGAAACAACCAAAGAGGTACCGATCAGTTATCTGATTCCTCAAATTATACTTGCACTTTTGCTTGTATTAACAGGAACATTCCCGGGGGCATTTATAAAGATAATAAATCCTATATTGGTGGAATTTTCACTCTCAACCATACCTTACAGCGGATTAGGCGTGATGAATAGTGCAGTTGGCAGTTTCAATGGATTTTTCATCATGAGCGCTTTTGTTGTGTTTTTTGTATTGATACTTCTACTCATCACAAGAATCAAATCAAAAGCCAAAAACAATCTAAATAGATTTGATATAAGCTATTGCGGGGAAGTTCCAACACAAGATACATCCTTGCACTTTGGTTTTGGATTTGGGACTGATCTTTATAGAATCAAATTTGTAAATGCCATACTCAAAAGAAGTTCATCCTCTTTTTACGAATCGCTGGCAATACAAACCAAAAAAACATCTGAACTTTTCAGTAGGATGTATTATGGAAATATACATAATACGATGATTATAATCCTGCTCTTTTTCAGTGCACTGTTTTTCATAGGAGTTAACTGATGATTTTTCAAATTATTTTACTTATCATGTTGGCATATGTAGTTGGATTTATCTATTTTGGTTTATATAGAAATATAACAGCTAGAATTCAAGGCAGATATGGTCCAACCGTGTATCAATCATTTTATGACAGTATCAAACTATTTTCAAAAAACAATACGGTCTCTTATGGCTGGATGTTCTATTTAGGACCTGTGATTATGGCTACGGGCGCTGTTTTGACGCTTGTTTTGGTTCCTGTTTTTAGTGATAGTGATTTTTTAAGAAGTGTAACTAGCCAAGGAAATCTGTTTGTGTTGCTTTATCTGATGGTACTTGGACCTCTTGGAAATGCATTGGCAGTTGGAACAGGTGGAAATCCTTTTGGTGTTATGGGAGTAGTCAGAGGTCTGACTAGACTCATCGGCTTAGAATTGCCATTTTACATAGCTGTTGTTGGTTTAATCATAGCTGCGAACAGTAGCGATATAGTACACATCATAGATCTTCAAAAAACAGCTGGTTTAAATATCATCAATCACCCTCTTCTTTTTATAGGTGCTATGATATCTATGGTTGGTTTTTTTGGTGCATCACCATTTGATATTCCAGGAGCCCCTCAGGAGGTCTATTCCGGTCCTAGAACAGAGTTTAGCGGAAAATTTTTAGCACTTCTTATGAGTCAGGGTTCGCTCTTTGCATTTGCAAAACTTGTTTTGATAGTTGATCTGTTTTTGGGTGGTGCTGATTCATTAGTTATGTTGGTTCTTAAAACTTTTACTATTTTTGTTGCTATTATCTTCATAGGTATCGTATATGGAAGATACAAAGTTGAACAAGCAGTTGATTTTTTGATGAAATTGCCTACGCTGATAGCTGTCTTGGGACTTGCTAGAATCGTTTGGTTTGGATAAGGGAGAAATGATGGAAAGTGGTTTTTACGGCAGTAGCACGGATGGCAGCTTAAAATGTAAATTTGAAGAGAGTGGCTTGGCAAATACTCACGATATAATGGAAAAAGCCGTTCGATGGTTTAGAAGCAGGAGTATCTTTGTCGTAGCTTATGGAACAGGATGTGGTGCTATTGAGATGCCCCCAACCTTCACAAGCAGATATGATGCTGAGAGGATGGGAGTTGTAGGTGTAGCAACCCCTAGACAGGCTGATTTGATCATCTTATCCGGTTATTTAGCATACAAGACTCTTAGAAGAGTAATAAGAACATATGAACAGATGCAAAAACCAAGATACATAATGACTCTTGGCAGTTGTCCGATAAACGGTGGTATGTATTGGGACTCTTATAATACCATAAAAAAGCTAGATGATTATCTCCCGATAGATGTATCGGTTACAGGCTGTATGCCAAGACCTGAAGCTGTGATAGACGGTTTTGTGCTTCTTCAAGAGAGAATTAGAAATGGAGAAAAAGCAGGCTGGGAAAAATATGATGAAAATTTTGAATTCTACAAAGAAAATCAGAAGAGAGTGCTTGGAGGTCATATAGACCCATCTTATGAAACAGACTGGTACAATCTCAAAAGTGGAGGTAAAGCATAATGGATTTAGCATCAAAGTTAGAAAAATTATCACTACAACTCGTGCAAAAACAAGATTACCTCTATAGTGTTACTGTAGGTTTTGAAAGATTGGAATCACTTTTACTTAGTTTTTTAAATGAGTTTGGATATATCACACTTGATTCCATAAATTGCAGAGATGACTTGGAGGATGGATTTTTTACTATCACATACTGTTTGCAAACCAAAGATAGAGATCATGTGGTTATGGTTCAAACAAAGATACAAAGAGAAAATGCAAGTTTACCTACTATGCATACGATTTGGCCTCAGGCTGAGATAATGGAAAGAGAGATGCATGAAATGTTTGGCGTTGATTTTCCAGGACATCCGACACTTATAGATTTTGCTTTGGAGTATTGGGATAATATGCCTCCTTTAAGAAGAGATTTTGATACTTTGGAGTATGTAAATAGTATGAACCCTTTCCGGGAACAAAGAGGTGATGCACTTGATGCAAAAGAAGAGATGAAAAAGAAGAGAGAAGCAAAAAAAGCTGCGAAACTAAAAGCACAGCAAGAAGCCGAAGCAAAAGCGGCACTTGAGGCAAAAAACAATCCAAGTGATGAGGTGAAAAATGAAGAATAATCTAAAAAATACTATCAAAATATTTCATGGACCTCAACATCCGGGAATCACAGGAAATATGAGTGTAGAGCTTGATTTGCTTGGTGAAACTATAAAGAGAGCTCAAACACATGTGGGATATCTTCACAGAGGATTTGAAAAACTTGTTGAGCGAAGAACAGTTGTACAGGCTTTTACTATTGTCTGCAGAATCTGTGTGCCAGAACCTGATCCAAATGAAGAAAATTTTGCAAGAGCAGTTGAAAATCTTGCAGGACTTGAAATCAGTGAAAAAGCAAAATATATAAGAACAATGGTCTTAGAGATGCAAAGACTAGCGACTATGTTCTTGTGGATGGGTGGACAAGCAGGATCTATCGGTCTAGGACTTATACCTCAGTGGTCAGTATGCGATAGAGACTATATGCTTGATCTTTTTGAAGAGTTAACAGGCGGTAGAGTCTATCACATGTACGCTTTTCCAGGCGGTGTAAGAAGAGATTTGCCTGAGGGATTTTTAGACAAGCTGTCTGATTTGTTGGATTATTATGAAAAAAGAATTATAGTCTATAACAATACTTTTTTTGATAATGTCATCTTCAAAAAAAGAGCTATTGGAGTAGGTGTAGTAAACAGGGATGAAGTCTTAAAAAATGGCTATGTAGGACAAACCATGAGAGCCTGCGGAATCCAAAAGGATGTCAGGAAAGATATGCCATACTTGATGTATGATAAGTTGGATTTTGACATACCGATACAGCAAGATGGAGATGTTTATGCAAGAGCGATCGTCAGAAGAGACGAGATGCTTCAATCCATAAGAATTTTGAGACAAATCATAAAACAGATGCCTAAAGAGGGTGATATATTACAAAAGATTCCAAAGCATAGAAAGTTTAAACTTCCTGCAGATGATACATATGTACAAACAGAAAGCGCAAGAGGTGCTATGAGTTACTATATGGCAGGTGATGGAAGTGAAAAGATAAGAAGAATGCAAGTAAGAGGACCTTCTTTGGTGCATGCATATACACTTCTTGAAAAACTGTTGGTAGATTCTGAATTAGCAGATGTTGCGATGACGATGAATTCGTTGGGTATTTGCCCACCGGAAATAGAAAGATAAGGGGAAAATTATGGCTATAGATGTAAAAGGTGTTTTATCACCGCTAAGTGCGATAGGAACTCTTTTTGAGCATCCTAGAACACTCACATATCCTGAAGTTAAAAAAGATATTCCCATTGGATATAGAGGTTTTCATATAAATAATCTGGAAACTTGCGTAGGATGTGCAAGTTGTGAAGAGATTTGCATGAATGATGCCATAGATATGATTCATCCAGACAAAGAGTACAATGTAAAAAACACAAGTGGATGTATTCCTAGAATCGACTATGGAAGATGTTGCTGGTGTTCACTTTGTACTGATGTGTGCCCTCCTGGCTCACTTAAACTTGACAATATTTGTACACATGCAGATTGTGATCCCGATAACTTTCTCTATATGCCCAAAAATCATAAAAACATAGGGGAGGAAGCGTCATGAGATTTTTATTTTGGACTATTTTTTTATTTATAATCTGGGTTGGTCTTACTATGAGTTTTGATATTCAAGAACTCACAACCGGTTTTATCGTATCTTTTATCATAGCTATGTTGTATGTAAAAAACTATCCTAGTAGTGATAGTTTTAGATTCAGACCTCTTGCATATATCATATATCTATACACATTTTTAAAAGCCTTGGTTTTAGCAAATTGGGATGTAGCCAAAAGAGTGATAGACCCAAAACTTCCTATAAATCCTGGAATTGTAGCTATAAAAACCAATTTAAAAGAGGACTACAAAAAACTGATGTTGGCAAACAGTATAACTTTGACTCCCGGAACCATAACTATGGATGTGCGAGATGATACTCTTTTCATACACTGGATCGATGTGGTAACTTCAGATGTAAAAGAAGCGGGTGAAGAGATAGCCGGAGATTTTGAGAGAACACTAAAAAATTTATAACCGATCTTACGCGATACAAATGAGCAAAGCTTGTTTGTATCGCGTAGGAGCTAAAAATCTTGCCTAATTTTATATCATAGATTTAACCTGCAAAGCAATTTCTAACTCTTCGTTTGTCGGAATTACTAAAACTTTTACCCTGCTCTCTTTTTTGTTTATCTCCAATATCTCTTTTGCTCTTTGGTTATTTGCTTCTAGATCAAGAGATATACCCAAGTTTTCTAAGCCAGAACAACTGTTTTTTCTTACATCTATATCATTTTCACCGATACCGCCTGTAAAAATCAGACAATCAACCCTACCCAAAACTGCGGAGTAGGAGCCAATATATTTTTTGATTCTATAGCTAAACATTTCCAATGCAAGCTTAGCCTTTTCGTCGCCGTTTTTTGCCATTTCACCGACTTCTCGCATATCATTATTACCGCAGATTCCTTTAAGCCCGCTCTTTTTGTTTAGCATACTATCAAGTTCATCTATACTTAATCCCTCAACTCTTGCTAGGTAAAATATGATAGCAGGATCTATATCGCCACATCTTGTTCCCATGATTAATCCCTCAAGCGGAGTTAAGCCCATGGATGTATCTATGCTTCTTCCATTTTTTACAGCACTCATACTAGCACCATTTCCCAAATGCAGGGTTATGGCATTTAGTTTATCTTCATCTATATTTAAGTATTTAGCTGCCTCTTTTGCTATAAAATGGTGAGATGTTCCATGAAATCCATATCTTCGCACCCCATCTTTTTCATAAGTTTCATAAGGGAGTGCATACATATAGGCATGAGGTGGTATGCTTGAGTGAAAAGCTGTATCAAATACAGCTACTTGGGGAACATTTGGACAGTGCTCGATAGAACTCTTTATTCCCTCCAAATTTGCAGGATTGTGAAGGGGTGCTAGTGGTATAAGTTTCTCTATCTGTTTTATCACATTTTCATTTATAATTACGGGTTTTGAAAACTCTTCCCCGCCATGTACAACTCTATGCCCTATGCCATCAACTTCACACAAATCTTTTATGATTTTTGACTCTATTAAAAGTGAATTCATAATCTCCAAACCCTCTTTATGGTTTGGAATAGCTATATTTCTCTCTAACTCCTTGTCCCCATACTTTATCTTTGCATGGGAGAGTTTTTCTCCTATTTGCTCTATAATGCCGGCTACTAGTGATTCATTTGTTTTGGCATTGAAGAGTTGAAATTTTATAGAAGAGCTTCCGCTGTTTAGCACTAAGATTTTCATGGCTTAGACTCCTTGTGCTTGTATGGCGGTAATCGCAACCGTATTGACGATATCAGCTACTAAGCAACCCCTGCTTAGATCATTTACCGGTTTGTTTAAACCTTGTAAAACAGGTCCTATAGCTATAGCGCCTGAACTTCTTTGGACTGCTTTGTATGTATTGTTTCCTGTGTTTAAATCAGGGAAGATAAATACGGTAGCTCTTCCTGCAACTCTACTATTTGGAAGTTTTGTTTTTGCCACTTTTTTATCTATAGCAGCATCATATTGAATAGGTCCTTCAACCAATAAGTCAGGCATCTTCTCTTTTACTATATTTGCAGCATCTCTGACCTTTTCAACTTCATCACCTTTGCCAGAATCTCCGGTTGAGTATGAAAGCATAGCAACTCTTGGCTCAATTCCAAACATTTTCGCAGTTTGTGACGAAGTCATAGCAATTTGAGCAAGTTGCTCGGCATTTGGATCTTGATTTACTGCACAATCCCCATATACTAAGACTTTAGTTTCAAGACACATAAAAAATACACTAGAAACGATAGATATATCAGGTTTTGTTTTTATGATTTGAAGTGCCGGTCTTATGGTGTCTTGTGTAGTATGAACTGCGCCTGAAACCATACCGTCTGCATCACCGCAATGAACCATCATAGTTGCAAAATAACTGTCTAGCTCGAGTGATTGTTTTGCAACTTCAAGGCTCAAGCCTTTTTTCTTTCTTAATTCATAGAAAATATTTACATATTTATCCATCAATGGAGATGTTTTAGGATCTATAAATGTAGCTTTTGATATATCTATACCTAAAGTTTTACTCTTTTCTAAAGTCTCTTTTTTATCTCCAAGAAGTATGATTTGAGCAACATCTCTTCTAAGAAGTATCTCTGTAGCTCTTAGTATCCTCTCATCTCCACTCTCTGGTAAAACGATTCTTTTTTTATCACTTCTTGCCCTCTCAAAAAGACCAAATTCAAACATAATAGGAGTTATGGTATCACTTGTAATTTCTGATACTATTTTATTTCCGAGATAATTTGTATCTACATTAGATGAAAAAAGACCCATGGCAAGAGCAATTTTTCTATCACTTTGTGGAGTGATAGTAGCTGGTACATCCTTGACTTTCATAGCAGTGGTATATGTGTCTTCTTCAACACTAAGTATTGGCATAGTACATCTATCAAATCCGCTGAACAATTTTTTGATAGATTTATGAGGCAATATACCTCCTGTTAAAAGTATACCAGAAATTGTTGGATAATTTTTAGAGAAAACTGAACTGAGTGAGCCTATGATAATGTCTGATCTATCTCCCGGAACAATAATCAAGTCGCCATCTTCTAGATATTCTAAAAAATTCTCTAGTTTCATCGCGGCAATTTTACTCTGTTTTACAACTCTTCTTAAGTCTTTTTCTTCACCAAGTATCTGAATACACCCAAGATTTTTTTTGATTTCAGCAACAGTAGGAGTATCTAACTCAGTTACCTCCTCTAGTAGATATACTGGAGAATCTTTAGTGTCAAGAGATAATAGATTGCCTCTGAGCTCATTTGTAACTTTTGGATCAATTCTATTTACAAATGTAGCTATATGAACACACCCGGCATTTTTTATCGAATCTTTCTCGATTGAAATTTCATCAAATATTTCTGTAGCACTCTTATTTTTTCCTTTCAATACACTGATATAGGGAGCTCCTAAATTTTGTGCAATAGCAAGATTAATATCAAAATCAACAGTGTTGGAAAAAGAGGAGTTATGCAAACCTTCAACAACCACAAAGTCATAGCTATTTTCTAATTTTTTAAATTTTTCTAACAGAGATTCGATAAAATAATTAAATTTGTTTTCTGCCATAAAGTTTTCTACTTCATGCGTGGTAAAACCATAAGTATCTTCATAGCTCATATCAAGTGCATATTTTTCTAGTACAAAAGAGATATCGTGGTCTTTTTCACTAGATACATCTATAACAGGTCTAAAAAAAGCAACCCTTCCTAGTTTTCCTTTCAATAGCTCCATAATTCCCATTGTTATTATCAAACTGCCTGCAGCCGGCTCTAATGATGATATATATAGACTATCAGCCTTCATGTCTCCCCCTAAATAATTTTTTTAACTGACCTTACGCACTATACCTCTTTTTTGTTTGCTGATGATGTGATATAGTGTGTAAGGTCAGTTATAATAATACTATAACAATATAACAAAGTTATAATAAAAAATAGACAAAATTTAAACATTAAAAAATTACATAAAGGTTGGAGCATCATTTGAAAATAGTATTAAATCGCCTGCTGATGTATGTTTGGCAAGTATGTTTTGTAGATTATCTTTGTCTTTTAGTATCAATTTTTCACTTCTATTTATATGCTTATTTAAGATTTTTGAGTTTATCTTGCCTGTTATTATAGTTAGATCAAAAACTTCATCTATTTTTTTAGCTAATTTTATATTTGCTTCTTCACTGCTCTCTACGATACCCGGAGTTACTATGACTCTTCTGCCATCATAAGTTGACACTAGATCATAAGAGCTTAACATCCCTTCAAGGTTGCCATTAAAACTGTCGTCAATGATAATTTTGCCATTTGCTTCTATCTTTTGAAGTCTATGCTCGACACCTTGTAAATTTTTTAGGCTTTTTTTGATATTTTCTATGCCCACCCCTAGATAGAGTGCTACTAAAATAACTACTTCTAAATTATTTGCGTTAAAAGAGCCTAAAAGTTTTGTGTGAAAATTTATATCTTCATTATTGAGTAAAAACTGAAAATTTATGCCACTCAAATCAGCTTCTATATTTTTGATTTGATCTGCATAGATTGTCATATTTTTATCTGGTTTTACATTTGCACTCTTGTGTATAAAGGATTTTTCAAGTCTGTTTGAATTTAAAAGTTCCATTTTAGTATCTCTGATATTTTCTAAACTTTTAAAATATTCCAGATGTTGCTCACCTATTTGTCCTACTATGGCGATATGTGGATTTATGAATTTAGCGATCTCATCTATATCGCCTTTTTGTCTAGCCCCTGCTTCGACAATATAAAAATCAAAATCATCACTTAAATTTTCATTTATATCCTTGATAATTCCGGCTAGCGTATTTACGCTTCTTGGAGTTTTGTAAACTCTATATTTGCTTGAAAGTACTTCATATAGAAAATTTTTAATACTTGTTTTGCCATAACTTGCTGTGATGGCTATAATCTTTAAATGTTTATTGGAGTTAAGCTTTGCGAGCGCTTCTTTTTTGTAGTTGTAAAAGAGAATTTTTTCAAACAGATAACTAGCAAGATACGAAAAGAAAAGAGGCAATATAACACCATAAACTACGCATTTTGAGCTTATAAAACATAGAGTATCTTGGAAAATTACAGCCAAAGCTAAGAAGCCAAAAAATCTTTTTATGCGCGCAGTAAAAACAAGTTTTTTATCTAGTTTTCTCTGCCACAAAACAAGAGTTGGAATAAGCAAAATATAAAAATAATATACAAAATATATACCACTTAAATAATAGACAAAAATAGGAATAATAAAAAAATAAAAATGCCAATCATATCTTTTAAAATGCAAAACTACACGCTCTATTTTATAGCTGTACCACTGCATGGCACTCATAAAGTAGTATCCTAAGGTCAGAGTAAAAATGATGTGAGTAAACAGATAAAAATATTGCAACTAAATATCCTTTTGAAAATCTTGGCAAATTTGACCGGCATTTTTTAGAAAGAAGAAATGATCTCCTTCATACACACGCAACTTACTATTTTTTATCAAAGAATCTATAGTATAAGCATTGCTCAAAGGCACTGCCCTATCCTCTTTTCCCCAATAAATCAATGCTCTATTTTTAAAATTGGCAAAAATATTTGAAAAATCCTCATCTACAACTTTTTTTAGTGTCTCATACATGGTTTGACTCAAACCCTCAACATCTTTTGTTGCAAATATCTTATAGAGTTTTGATCCAAATAACGGTTTTAAAATTTTAAATATTTTGATTTTGGCTCTTGTCTTAAAGCTCTTTTTGTTTAATATACCGGCACTACTTAAAAGCACTAAAATATCAGGATCCATCAAGATTGCCACTTTTCCACCAAAAGAGTGTCCAAATATGATATTTTTCTCTACATGTAGAGATTCTAAAAATAGGTTTAAGATGCGGGCATACTCTTTAGTGCCAAGAGGCTCTTTTATGCTAGAATTACCAAATCCGGGCATATCGATAAAATATAAGCAGAAATCATCAAGATATTTTGCAAAACTATCGTGCATGATCTCTTTATTGCTTCCCCAACCATGTAAAAAAACAACTCTCTTTTCTCTGTTTTTATTGCATATTTTATAACTTATATTGTATTTTATATTGTCGTATATTATCTCTTTTATCGCCATTATTTTTTTGTCTTATTGTAAATTTTTTCCAGTATTCCCATGGCTTCAACCAATTTTTCATATTTATCCACACTAATCATCACAGCATCAAAATGGTTATTTTTAACAATAACCACCTTTTCTTTCTCTTTTTTTGCTATGCTTTTTAGCACGGAACTAAAATTTCTCACTACATCAGTTGCTGTCATTATCTCATCTTGCGTATAGGAAATCATAAGTTTTACCTCAAAATACATATAATTTTATGTATTATAGCAGATTATTTACCTTTTGCACAGTTTATTTTATCAATATACCTGTAAAGATGAGGAACATTTACTGTTTTTGGAAGATGTTTAGAGAGGCTTGTTAATACTTTCTCAAAATCATCAAACAGATAGTTTGCAAGGCTTCCCGGTACAGGATTTATCTCATTTATATAGACTTCATCCTCAATAACAAAGAAATCGCATCTTATAAGAGAGCCTGCAAATAGAGGTTCATACAGCCTTATAAATGACTCTTTTATTTTTTCACTCAACTCTTCACTCAACTCTGCTTTGTTTACTCTTTTTGTTCTAGAGAAATCAAGGTATTTTTTATCAAAATCCAAAAATTCCTCTTTTTGAGGCTCTTCGATGATGGAAAAATCATATTTATCGCTTTTGCAACCAGCTAGATTATACTCTTTAATCCCCTCTATAAAAGGCTCTATAACAACTTGTGTATCAAACTCAAAAGCTACATCCAGGGCATAATCCAAATCTTCTTTATCTTTTACTATACTTATGCCGATAGAGCTCCCTAATCTGGTTGGT
>Ga0256831_1001612_pt1 | contig 11875 bp, 14 predicted proteins | sample 132544metaG_FD_189087 | JGI IMG/M metagenome (GOLD analysis project Ga0256831, IMG submission 189087) | Hydrothermal vent microbial communities from Lau Basin, Pacific Ocean - 132-544 | ecosystem: Environmental > Aquatic > Marine > Hydrothermal vents | place: Pacific Ocean: Lau Basin | collected... | reverse complement strand
GTGTCAAAGCATTGTTTTTAATCTTGTAGTCAAATCCATATGATTCTAAAGAATTTTTTAGTTTTGAAAAGTCATATTGTTCAAAAGATTCAGTAGAACTTTTTTGTACCGTTTCAACTTTATTTTTTTCTTTTATTGTTTTGATCATACTTTCAGTCTCACGAACACTCAGTTTTTGCCCTATAATAGAGTTAACGATAAGTTGTTGTTCTTTATCTGTTAGTCCGACAAGCATTTTTGCATGACCTGCTGTGATTTTTTGCTCTATCAGTGCCTTTTTAGTCTTCTCTGAGAGCTGTAGTAAACGCAGTGTGTTAGTAATATGAGTTCTACTTTTATGTATCATATTTGAGAGCTCATCATGTGTCAACTCATGAAGTTTTAAAAGTTCATTATAGGCTTCAGCAAGTTCTACTGAGTTCAACTCTTCACGTTGAATATTCTCTATAAGTGCGAATTGACGCATTTTATGCTCATCACTGTTAAGCACAATAGCGCGAATCGTTTTCATTTTTGCTAATTTTGATGCACGAAAACGTCTCTCTCCAGCTATAAGTATATATCCGTCTATATCTTCAGTAACAACGACAGGCTGCAGGAGCCCATCATTTTTTATAGAGTCTGCAAGTTCTTGAAGTGAGTCTTCGTTAAATGATTTTCTTGGTTGAAAAGGGTTAGGTCTGATCTCTTTAAGTGAGAGATCCATGATCTCATCACGTTGAGAACCCTCATTTTCATATGCTTCGTCTATTTCGCCTAAAAGCGCATCAAGACCTCTTCCAAGTTTTTGACTTTTCACTACAAAAGCTCCTTTAAAATCTAAAAATTATTTGATAATAGCTTGTGCTAAATGTTGATAGGCGATAGAACCCGTTGATTTGACATCATAGAGTATTGCCGGTTTTCCAAATGACGGAGACTCTGCAAGCTTTACATTTCTCGGGACAACAATATATTTATCTGATTCGTCTTTAAAGAGTTTCCCTTTAAAATGTTGACGTAAATCTGCAAAGACTTGTTTTGAAAGGTTGTTTTGTGATGAGAACATCGTCGGTAAAAAACCCTTTACCGCTAGTTTTGGATTAATCGACTTTCTTACAAGTTTTACTGTATTTAAGAGCTGTGCCAAACCTTCAAGTGCAAAGAACTCACACTGAATAGGAATGATTACTGAATTTGCCGCAGAGAGTGCATTGATAGTCATCGGTCCAAGTGCAGGCGGAGAGTCTATAATAATATAATCATAATCTTTTTGCACATTCGCTATGGCCTTTTTTAAGACCAGTTCACGACCTTTTGCTTTATCTGCATCATAGTACTCTTTTTCTATCCCGACCAAACCGATATTTGAAGGGGCTATATGCAGAGTTGGAAGATCTGATTTTAAAATGATATCTTTGAGTTTTTTTGTACCAATAAGTACATGATATATATTGAACTCATAATCATTCCTATGAAATCCTAATGAGGTTGTGGCATTCGCCTGTGGATCCGAGTCTATCAAAAGTACTTTTTTTTCTGCAACAGCAAGTGAAGCAGCTAAATTTACGGCAGTTGTAGTCTTACCCACCCCACCCTTTTGATTTGCAATTACAATTATTTCACTCATCGTCTGCTATACATCCTCTCACCATCAATACTTATGCTTCCATCATCTTCGAGCGTGACATTTTCCAAAGAAATTCGTTCACTCTCTTTATGTGTAAAAAACTTTTTGTTAGTTTGAAATTCTAACTTATATTTACTAAAAACTTGCTTCCATAAAACTTTTTTTTCAAGATTTTGAAAATAGAGCTCCAGCAGATGATTTTTATCGATTTTCACATCCAAAGCTGCGAACTCTTTGCCTCCATCTCTTATGTTAAGACCTACGCCACAAATGAGTGTATTGCCAACGACTGTGGTAATCATTCCACCGATCTTTTTATCATCAATGTAAAAATCATTTGGCCATTTTAAAATAACTTTAGAACCAAACGCAGTCAGTGTCTCTTTTAATATATATGCGAAATAGATAGACGCTGATTCGAGTTTCAAGTCATTTGGTAGTTCTGTAAGGGGTAAAGCAAAAGAGAGAAAGAGATTTCCCTCTTGTGAGATCCATTCATTGTTTCTACTGCCAATACCCTGCGTTTGAATATCGGCAACTACAGCAATAGGAGCTTGGAGTTGTTTGGATTTAAGTTGTTCTTTGAGATAGAGTTGTGTTGAGGGAAGAGTCTTATGAAAGAGTATCTTCAAGACCGATTCTCTTTCCGTTAATGTATGCCGCTATATCCATCTCTTTCTTTGAGTTGGGTTGTACACGAAAAACCCTTATGCTGCCACGTTTGCAACTTACCACAACACTCTCTTTATCAACTTCTATAATTTTTCCGGCTTCGCTATGCTCTGTAGTAGTATCTTCGAGCGTAATCTTTTTAAGCTTCAACCCAGAAGAGAGATAAATACCCGGCCAAGGTGTAAATGCACGGTACTTGTTGTAGAGAGTTTGAGCATCATCAAAACTTACTTCACCATCTGCTTTTGTAATTTTTTTACAATGAGTTGCTAATGATTCATCTTGTTTTTTGGGCTCCAAAGCAGTAAAGTTTTCCAAAACATCTACAGTCAAGTCTGCTGCAACATCAGTTAAACGCTCAAACAGAGACTCGACCATCTCATCATCCCCGACATCTATGGTCTTGATTTTCAAAATGTCACCCGTATCGAGCCCTTCATCCATAAGCATCGCCGTTACACCAGTCTGCTTGTCACCATTGAGCAGTGTCTGCTGTATTGGACTTGCTCCACGATATTGTGGCAAGATAGAAGCATGAAGGTTTATGCACGGAGCATACTCCAAAATCTCTTTAGGAAGTATCTGTCCATATGCTGCTACCACAATATAATCACACACTATTTGACGTAACTCTTTGACAGTTTCTTCATCTCGTAGTCGTGTCGGTTGATATACCGGCAGTTTATATGACTCAGCTAAAAGTTTTACAGGTGGAGGCGTCATCACTTTTTTACGCCCTACCGGCTTATCTGGCTGAGTATAAACTGCTGTTACATTTATATCTGGCGTATCAAGCAATCTTTGGAGTATCTTTTGTGCGTAATCGGGTGTTCCCATAAATATAATGTTCATTTACTCTCCATCTCGCATAAATAGTGTCCCGCCTCTATGTTTACCTTCAAGCATAAAACTACGTACATCACGCAAATCAAAACCACTTGCTAAAAACATAGACTTCCCTGCGTTTAGCAGATAATCAGCAGCTTTGAGTTTTGTCACAATGCCTCCGGTCGCAAAAATATTATGAGGATTGACATCTTTTTGTAACTCTTCTTTACTAATGTGTGAAACTTTTTTGAGTGCTTTTGCATCAGGATTTTCTCGTGGATCTCCATCATAGTAGGCATCAATATCTGAGAGAATGATGAGCATATCGGCATCGGTGTTTTTTGTGATGTATGCTGAGAGTTGGTCATTGTCACCAACTTCAAGCTCATCAGTTGCTGTTGCATCATTTTCATTCACGATGGGTATGACGTTATTGCTAATCAAGGTATCAACCGTCCTTTTAATACGGTCAATATCATCATCTTTTTTTAGGTTCGCAGCTGTTACAAGTACCTGTGCTATAAGTTGGTCATACTTTGCAAATTTCTTTGTATATTTGTGCATAAGTACCGGCTGTCCAATAGCGGCAAGAGCCTGTTTATTGGCAAGTACAGTTCTATCTAGTTTAAGTTTTGTGTAACCACCGGCTACTGCACCCGAAGAGACCAAAATCACTTCATACTTCTTTTTCAGTTCTGCTAAAAAATCAACAAGAGACTGCATTCTCTCAAGTGCAATCGTTCCATCTTGCGTTAAAACAGCACTCCCAACCTTTACTACTACACGTTTCATATTCGTTATTTTCTACTCTCTTGAACTAAGTTAAAGAGTGCATATTTGAGAGGCTCTATATTTTTATTCGTTGCAGAAGATATTGGCACGATAAAGTATGGTTTCTCTTTCTCATACCCTAGACTCTCATCTGACGTTTCTTGAATAAAGTATGGCAATTCTCTGTCAAAATCAAACTCACTTCCTTTTGTTGGAGCAAGTCCTAACATCTCTATAAATGAGTTCACTTTCTCTTCTAACTCTTCAGGCGGCACTATGTCAACACGAGTTAAAGCAATAGCATATCTCGATGTTCCGAGTTTTTCAGAAAAAGATGCCACTTCATTTTGTAGTACTTCTATCTGCTCTTTCAGGTCGCGATATGAAGCAAGGTCAATCATAAAAAGAAGTGTTTTTGTTCTCTCAATATGGCGAAGGAACTTGATGCCAAGCCCTTTTCCTTCATGTGCTCCACCGATTATACCCGGAATGTCAGCCATAACAAATGACTCATAATCTCCGATGTTCACCTGTCCAAGCTTTGGAGTCAGCGTTGTAAACTCGTAGTTTGCTATTTCAGGTCTTGCATTTGAGACGGTTGAGATAAGTGTTGATTTTCCAACATTGGGAAAACCTACCAAGCCAACATCGGCAATAAGTTTCAAGTCAAGCTTAATGCTTCTTGTCTCACCTTTTTCCCCAGGCTGTGCATAAGTAGGTCTTTGATTTGTCGGTGATTTAAAGTGCGTATTTCCAAGTCCGCCTTTTCCACCTTCAAGAAACTTTACCTCTTGTCCGTGTTCAAGCATATCAAGAAGAAGTTCGCCTGTTTCATTGTCCACTATTTGTGTTCCAGGTGGAACAACTATTACTTTCTTTGCACCCGATTTTCCAGTGCAGTTTGAGCCTTCACCCGGACGACCGTTGTCTGCTTTGATGTGCATTTTTCTTTGAAAATGAGAAAGCGTGTGGGTATTGTTATCACACTTAAACCAGATGTCTCCACCTTTTCCGCCATCTCCACCGTTTGGACCACCATTGAGTACAAATTTTTCGCGACGAAATGCCACACATCCTGGTCCACCCTTTCCTGATGAGACTGTTAATTCGACACTATCTGTAAACATTATTTTATCCTTGGTTTTTGCTTCAATTTATGAAAGCATAAATATTTAAAAATAGACTATTATAAAATAGTTATATTGTTAAACATTTAAAAGTTTTGTTTTTGTTTGGAAAAATCCGAAAGAAAGAGTTGTTTAGGCATATGAGCCTAAACAGTTGTAGAATTATGCAGCAGGTATAATTGAAACTTGTTGACGTTTTTTATCTTTTCTTTCAAACGCAACAGTACCATCTACTAAAGCAAAAATTGTATGGTCTTTTCCCATACCAACATTTTTACCTGGGTGAACTTTTGTTCCACGTTGACGGATAATGATGTTACCAGCGATTACTGATTCACCACCAAATTTCTTCACACCGAGTCTTCTACCAGCCGAATCACGATTATTCTGTGTACTACCTTGACCTTTCTTATGTGCCATCTCAAATCTCCTTAAAATTGGTTCCCAATTTTAAGGGAACCTCTTATTTATTTTATTACGCGAAAGGAACAAAGTCCCTTTCGCTACGCTAACGCTAAGTTTTCTTCAGCAGAAAGCTCGCGCGACTAGTCGCTTTTAGTCAATAAACTTATTTTATAACTTATGCAGCTATTTTCGTGATACGAACACGAGTATAATCTCTTCTAAAACCACGTTTTACTTTAGAGTCTTTACGACGACGTTTCTTGAAAGTGATAACTTTCTTGTCACGACCTTCGCTGATAACTTCAGCAGTAACAACAGCACCATCTACGTATGGAGCTCCCATTTTAAGTTCGCCAGCATTTACTGCTAGAACTTCTTTGATTTCGATAGTAGCTTCTGGCTCAAGAGACATTTTATCTAAAGATAATACATCACCCTCTTGAACTTTATACTGCTTACCACCATTTTTAATAATTGCGTACATCTATGGTCCTTAAATATTTTTAGGTTGTATTTCTACAAAAAGTTCGGAATTGTACCTAACTAAGCTTTAATTTATGTTTAATCTTTAAGTAATTACAATATCTTTTAAAAAGAGTAATCATTTACAACGGCTACAGCGTCAATCTCAACAAGTGCATTTTTTGGTAAAGTTTTCACAGCCACAGTTGAGCGAGCCGGTTTATGTTCTCCAAAAGCCTTTTCATAGACTTCATTGACTGTTGCAAATGAATCCATATCTGCTAAGAAAATCGTTGTTTTTATTACACTATCCATTGAACTTCCAGCCTCTTCGAGCACCGCTTTGAGATTTTCCAAAACTCTTACAGCCTGAACGCCTACGCTCTCACGTAATAGTTCATCACTTCCCTCTGGGGTGAGTGCAATCTGTCCTGATGTATAGACTATGCCATTAAACACAGTTGCCTGTGAATAGGGTCCTATTGCTGAAGGTGCTTTCTCTGTTTGTACAAATTTCATTTTTTCTCCTTGTTTAGTTTGTCTTTTTCTTGTGCGTTATCCATAAATGAGTCAAACATCTCTACATCTCTATGCCCAAGTGATAAGTAGAGAATGTTTCCCTTTGCATCTACAAAGTAGTGTCTTGGAATTGGCGATGTTTGAAACGCAGCTGGGATTTCATCCCACTCGCGGGAGAGATGAATTGTGATAAACTCTCGTTTGAGTCGCTCTTTAATAGCTTTATTTTGCAAAGTTGTACGTTCAAACTTCCTACACCACCCACAATGATCGGATGTTATAAGCACATAGACCAATTTATGCTCTTTTTTCGCCTCTTGCAACCCTTTTTGGTAGTTATGTGACCAACCAAGTTCCACTGCGTTTAAAGAAAGCACAAAACTCAATAATAGTAAAAATGTTTTCATCACTACTTCCAATCTTCTATGAGCGTTGCAAAGACTTCATACAAACCTTGCACTTCTTCGGGTGTTGTGCGTTCGTTGACTGAGTGAATGGTGTCATTTTTTACACCGAACTCTATCACATCCACTCCAAACGCAGCGATAAAGCGAGCATCACTGGTTCCACCTGCTGTTGAGTGTTTTGGTGCTATTTTTGTCACTTTTTCAATGGCTGCATCTATATTTCTGACAAGTTTTGTATTAGTATCTGTTTTAAATGGGTAAGAACCCTGTGTCAAACGCAGCTCATAGTCAAAATCTTTTAAATACTTCTCTACAAATGCTCGAACCTCTTTTTGTGTTGTTTTTGTATTGTTTCGTACATTAAACATCATCTTAAGCTCATTTGGTGTTACATTTGTTACCTGCATTCCTGAGCGAATGTCTGTTATGACAAACTTCGAAGGAGCAAAATGTTCATCACCATTATCAAGGTCAATTCCCGCCATATTTCCAAGCACCTGTGCTATCTGATGAATGGGGTTGATCGCTTTTTCAGGGTATGCAGCGTGACCCTGTTTGCCTTTGAGCGTAATATATCCGTTTATAGAACCACGACGCCCTACTTTGATGGCATCACCAAATTGCTCTTCACAAGTAGGCTCTGCAACCACGCAGACATCAGGAAGCATCTCTTTTTCTTTAAGGTATTGAAGAACTTTTACAGTTCCGTTTATGGCATCACCCTCTTCATCAGAGGTTAACAGTAAAGAGAGTGTTCCACTAAACGCAGTGGCATTTTTTACTGCCTGTGTAAACGCAGCGACACCGCTTTTCATATCTTGCGTACCACGTCCATAAATGTAGCCCTCTTTTTCGGTCGCTTCATAAGGATCACTCGTCCAGTCATCTCCCGCAGGAACAACATCAACATGTCCTGCAAAGCATAAATGTTCACCTTCACCGAATTTTTTGTAAATGAAAAGATTTTTTACATCTTCTACATCTATGCGAACAGCGGTGAAGCCTTCCAGATAATCTTCTATAAAGTTAAGTATTCCACCATCATCGGGTGTTTCACTCTTGGAGTTGATAAGATACTTAAAAAGTTCTAAGAGTTGCACAACTTATCTCGCAGGGTTTTCATAGAAAACATAAGGTGTAGAGTAGTTACTTACTTCAAAGTAAAGTTTCTTCTCACCTTGATCCACAATGTAGTTTTGATTCAAATCCAGGTATCCATACCCGTATCTGTAATTTCTCGAAATAGAACCGTCTGTACTTGTAGCAGTTGTAAGCTTATCGATTTTAATAAAGCGTTGTGTGAGTTTACCACCCATATAAATATCAAGTACTCCGTTTGTTCCTGTCCAGTTCTGAATTGAACGTCCTATCTTATTTTGTGTCTCTTGCGTACATCCACTTAAAAGCAAACCGGCAACGACACCAAGTAGTAGTATCTTTTTCATTACACTTCTCCATATTTTAATTTTTTCAGAGCAGCCTCTTCATCATCTTGACGCATCAAAGACTCTCCCACCAAAAAGGCATCAACACCCGCTTTACTCAGATCTTCAAGCTGACCATGTTCATAAATACCGCTCTCTGCCACAATGATCTTTCCATTTGGAATGAGAGGAATAAGCTCATACGAGAGATTCATATTCATCTCAAATGTTTGCAAGTTCCTATGATTTATACCAATGATGTCCGCACCCGCATAAATAGCTTTGACAAGATCTTTTTTATCGTGCACCTCAACAAGTGCTTCCATGCCTAAGTGTCTTGTATAGTTTAGCAACTCTTTGAGTTCACTTTTACTCAGCGCTGCAGCAATAAGCAAAATAAAATCAGCACCAAAAACAAGTGCTTCGAGTATCTGATACTTTGAAATGATGAAGTCTTTTCGCAATAGCGGAATACCGACATATCTGCGAATACCTGCGAGATAATCCAAAGAGCCTTGAAAGAAGTGTGGCTCAGTCAATACAGAAATAGCACTCGCACCACCTCTTTCATAACTCTGCGCAATCGCTAAAGGATCAAAATCTTCACGAATGACACCCTTTGAAGGAGAAGCTTTTTTTACTTCAGATATGATACGGTATGGATCTTCCTCAGTTGCTTTGAGGTAAGGCACTACATCACGCGGCTGTCGTGCATTAAACGCTAAGGAGCGACCAAGCCAATCAAGCGAAAACTCTTTTTCCCGCTTTACCAAATCCTCTTTTGTCTTTTTTATAATATCATCTAAAATCATTACTTTGTTTTTACCTTTGTGTTTTTATGAGATTTTTGTACGCAGGCTTTAACTGCGTTTACATGTTTAACGACCTCTTCATTATCGCCGCCTTCCATCGTGACAATCTTGTCAAAAAGCTTCTTCGCTTTCTTACACTCACCAAGTTTGTAGTATCCCCATGCCAAAGAGTCAAGATAGTAGGCAGATTCCGGATTATTTTTGAGTACGTTTTGAATGTGTTTGATCCCTTTTTTCACATCTACTTCATGGTCTATCAAAATATAGCCAAGATAGTTCTCATACAGCGGGTCATGTGTTTGCGCGACAACCTCTTCAAGTTTTTGAACAACATCATGGAGTGTTTTTGTAGAGATCTCTTTGAGATGACTCTCATACTCATAAATGGCATTTTGTCCGAGATACTTCACATCTCCAGTTTTATCATAAAGCTTCTGTGCAAGTTTATATGCTTTCTCATAGTTTTTGCCTGTAATATAGAGCTGAAGCAGCACATCATCATCTGCACCACTCTCTTCAAGAAAGTTTATAAGCTGCACATAGTCTCGTTTGTAAGCATATATCTGAATAATCTTTTGTGCAATATTTTCATCTTTATCTATGTTATAGAGACGTTTATAGACAGAGAGCAACCCATCTATATTATTTTCACGACTATAAAAACCTGCAAGCCTGTTACATATAAGTTTAGAACAGCCATTGATACGGCTATGTGTTTCAAGGTAAGCTATGGCATCTTTTTTTCTATCTAAATTAACATAGAGGATGATCGCCATCTTGTCGAGAATTTTCTCATTATAGTTTTGTACATAGGCACTGTTGAGATACTTGAGTGCAAGATCGAACTCTTTTTTCTTTATCAAAACATCACTTGCTAAAAGATAGTCATCTGCATTTTGTGTTTTATCTGCCAAATCCATTGCAAGTGCTTTGGCTGCATCGAGTTTTCCAAGGGCTACAAGTGCCATCACCTTGTAACGCACAAGTTTTGCATCATCAAAAGAACCCTCTATCAGTGTATCTACTCTTTGTATCACATACTCATACTCTTTTGCATACAAAGCATCTTTGAGCGAACGGTACAAGTACTCTTTTTTCTCAGCCTTATCATAGAGCTTCTCAAAAAGAGCAGCTGCACTTTTGTAGTCTTTCAACTGCTCTGCTCGCAAAGCGAACATAATGTAGACATCCTCACCCTCAAAAGCTTTCTCGCTTGGTTTTGGTGCAGCTCTATGTGCAGAACACGAAATAAACAAGAGTGACACCAATAAAGCTGTAATAATTTTAATCATCAATAATCCCCGGACACTCATCTTTGAGTTCATCCACTCTCGTTTTAAAATAGTCCCAAAATGGAAACGTTTTACACTGCGACGGTCTTGCCATATATATTTTACATCCATTTGTTTCTCTATCGTAAAATATACATTCATACGAGTCGCCAAATTTTTGTTCTTTTATAGAGAACTTATACCCTTTTTGAAAAAGGTATTTTACTCTGAATTCGTTAACCTCTAACCCAAGCAACTCAGCAATCTTCTCTATTTCATTTTTTGTAACATAAATATATCCACTCTCTCCCGTACAGCAGCGCCCTTCACAGGTTGCACAAGCATCAGCATTAAAAGCGTAAGGGTATCCCTCTTTTTTTATTATATTTGACATTTTATACTCTGTGTATTGGCTTTTTTGTATAACTCTTGAACTTTTTGTGAAGGTTCATTCCCCTCAAAACTGATAAATGGCGGCCAGACTTTCATCATGGACTTTGAGCCGTTTCGTGCATGCACCATCACCAACGAAGCAGCTCTGTCACTCTTGGGATGGACAAACTGTGCATCGACAACTCGCATTTTAACCTTTGCCAACGCTTCGCACACCAAAGCAAACTGTGTCGCGTCGTAGCAAAATATAAAATGAGAACGAGGCTTTAAAAGCTGTGAGACCTTTTTAAAAAACGGCTCTAAGGGCAAGTTTACATTATATCTTGCATGAAAAAGCATCTCATCTTCACTCTTTTGCACTCCTGCAGGATAAAAAGGAGGATTTGAAATGATATAGTCATACTTTTCATCACTTTGCAGCTCTAAAAAGTCTCCCTCATGAAGCATATACTCAATATTGTTGACCCTTGCGTTTACTTTGGCATACTCTCTAAACGCAGCCTGTTTTTCCACAGCTTCTAACTCTACTTTTTTGTTATCACGTGCCACTAAAAGCCCGACAACACCGCACCCTGCTCCAACATCCAAAATTTTTCCCTTAGGCTGAAAATGGTTAATAAAATCATAAAGAAAAATAGAATCACTGTTGTAACAGTAGCCAGATTGCGGCTGATAAAGAAGCATTAATTAAAGTCCCTTGGGTTATAATATCGCAATTATATCATAAAGGCTTATTTACAATGATTATCATTCCAGCACGTTTAGCATCGACTCGTTTTCCACAAAAGGTACTCGCCGAAATTGACGGACTTCCTATGGTTGTACGTACTGCAAAAAGAGTTGCACATTTAGATAGAGTTGTCGTTGCGGCCGATGATGAGAGTATCATTAAAAAATGTAAAGAGTATGGCGTTGATGCGATGCTAACTTCCACAACACACAAAAGCGGAACAGACCGTATCTATGAATGTGCTTCACTGCTTAACCTGCCTGACGATGAGCTTATCATCAATGTTCAAGCAGATGAGCCATTTATTGAGCCTGATGTTGTCGAAGCACTTATGAGTAAACTAAGAACGCTCCAAACGCAGCAAAGAGATTTCATTATGGGAAGCTGCTATAACTCTATAAACGCAGAAGCAGCAACCGATCCAAACCTTGTGAAAGTAGTGCTC
>Ga0256831_1001611_pt1 | contig 11889 bp, 17 predicted proteins | sample 132544metaG_FD_189087 | JGI IMG/M metagenome (GOLD analysis project Ga0256831, IMG submission 189087) | Hydrothermal vent microbial communities from Lau Basin, Pacific Ocean - 132-544 | ecosystem: Environmental > Aquatic > Marine > Hydrothermal vents | place: Pacific Ocean: Lau Basin | collected... | reverse complement strand
CCTGTCTCACGAAAAGAGGGATAATAGAGAGGTCTTTCTAACCGTTGAGAAGGCAAGGTTTAAGAAGGGAAACGCTCTCTACAACCTGCTGGATATGTTTTCTCTCAACTGGAGAAACCTGGTTCACGAAGGGGTAGGGTATTTGAGAGAAGAGGAGCTGGCGTCAACAGAAAAGAAAGTTTCTTAATTCAGGATACAGCTCTGAAAGCTCCCCGTTCCATTTCTCCGGAGGAATATCTTTCTCAATCTCAATCTCTTCCCTACCTCTTCCCTGTTCCAAAACCACAGCCACGTTTCCAGTTCGCAGACCGGAAAGGTGGACAGCGTAGAGTTCCCTGGTTGTTGTTATGTAAGAGAGCCTCCACCACCTCGTTCCGTTCAGTTTCTACCAAGCTCCAAAATCCCATTCCTCACTTTTTGCCCTTTCCGGGGCAGAAATCCAATCCTGGTAGTTGACTACTTCCATCGCTATGGTTTTCTCCTTTTAAACCTTTACTACTTCGTTTTTGTCTGCTGACTTCTCAATAATCTTTCTGATTTTCTCCCTCAGGGTCCTGAAATCAGGAGTTTCTGGGACAAAGTTGATCCAACCTATCTCCCAATGAGGAACAATACCCTTACTGCTGAAATACTCCCTAACAACTCTTTCCGTTACTTCAACAGGTGGTTCCGCATAACCTGTTATTTTTCTTGCTCTCCGTTTCTTTCCTCTATAGAGGTAGTCTTCCCAGGCTCTTTTGATTAGCTCCTCAGCAATCTCGTCATTGATGACATATATCCCCTTTTCACCTACAAGTAACTTGGCCTCACCTTTCTTAACTACTTTTACCTCGTAGTCTCTCAGATTATCTACAGGATATCTCACACGTCCTAAAACGAAAGAGGGTTCTTTTCTAACTCCCGTTCTAACGGTAATTACGTGGACTTTCATAGAAACCTCCTAACGGTGTTATCTAAGGAAAAAATCTATACTACTTCAACATGAATATCAATAGTTTTTGATTGACTCTAACGAGGAATTATCTATGACTTGCCTGTAAAAGCAGGAGTACTATATTATTTCCAGAACTATGATTTCAATATACAGCCATTATTTTCAATGAGGATTGCGAAGATGAAATATTCCGTGATGGTTGACACAAATATCGTCATCTACGCACTGGTTGAGGAAAACCCGGAGAAAAGTGAGAAAGCTCTGAATTTACTGGAAGAATTGGTGAAAAGTGAAATCCAGGTTTTCATTAGTGTTCAAAGTGTGAAAGAGGTGGGAAACGTTGCCCAGAAAAAATACAGCTTACGGTCTGACGACCTTGAGGAGATAATGAACGCTCTAAGAGTTTTAACTCCAAATCTCGTTCCCGAAACGTTTACCACCGTCCCGCTGGCAGCAAAACTTAAAGAAGACTACGGGATTGATTATTGGGACGCTCTTATCGTAGCCTCTTGTTTGGAGCAGGGAATACCTCTCTTAATCACCGAAGATGAAAAACTCTGCAAAGTCAGGCAGATCAGCATCGGCAATAGAAAGGTTGAGTTCCTCAATCCATTTGAGAGCTGAAGTTTCCCTCTGACCGCCAACCTATCCTTTCTTCATTTCCGGTAAGGTTGCTTTCTTACAAAACGCCCTCTTTCTTTAGCAAGAGCCTAACAAATGTGGAAACCGAAACTCCCTGCTCCCGGGCATAACGGTTAACTTTTTCTTTCTCATCTTCTGTTAGATAGATGGCTAAATAGGATTTTCTCTTGGATTTAGATTTCCCCTGTGCAGGATTCTTCTTCAGATCTGCTTCCTGGATGAAGTCCTCTATCTTCCTGAATCCCATTTTCAACTCCTGTATATATTCTATGGGTTTTTTGCATGCTATAAGTATGTATTATACATGCATTATATATATACTTCGCATGCCTAACACACACACTTTACATGCTTTCAATTTTTCTTTTTTCTTATCTCCTGAACGAGTAGTTTCACTTCTCTACAGGCTTTGGAACCCGGATTGTATTCACATACAGAAAAACCGCTCTGACAGGACCTTCTAAAGTCCACTCTGCGGAAGAGCTTGGAAGTTAAAATTTCAAAGGTTCTGGTTCCCATTACAAACTTCTCAAGCTCTATTATTTCACGGATACTTCTTGAGTCTGCGTTGTTTATTAAGACGCAGACCTTTAACTCTGGATTGTACTGCTTGGCTTTTTCTACTATTTGCGAGAACTTTTCAAGGCCAAATATTTCTATCTGGCTGGGCGATACGGGAGTAATAACGAGATCGGAAATCACCAATGCAAACCTGTTTAGATCGTTATCGTATCCGCCGCTGTCTATTATGAGATCCTTTCCGTCGTAAGATTTGAGAACTCCTCTCAGCTCCTCTAACGTTTCTGGAGTAAACACACCTAAAGACTTTCCATGTTCCCTTTCTCGGATTTTTGAGAAAAGATAACAGGAATGCTGGCTATCCAAGTCTACTATTGGAAGTCTCATCTCTACAGCAAGGTTGATTGCTACGGTTGACTTCCCCACTCCTCCTTTTTGGTGAGCTACAGTGATTATCATGAATCCTCTCCGTCAAAATTTGTCAGCACCTATAAAAAAACAAATAGCTTTTTCTAACCGTTTCATTTCCTCCAGCGTAAGGGAGGCTATCCTGTCCGGAACGAGTCTTGATACGTCAATCGCTCTTATCTGGTCCACCATTACGGCTGAATCTTTCTGTAAACGTTCCCTCGCTTTTATAAAGAGCCTCATAGGGTACTTACCTTTAAGGTTTGAAGTTATCGGAGCTACAAGGACGGTAGGGTAACTACCAAGGATTTCCTGCCTCTGGATGATTACCACAGGTCTTGTTTTACCGGGTTCTGCTCCCTTAGTGGGGCTAAGCTTTGCTAGGTATATTCCTCCCCTAACCAAGTCCATCTGTTACCGTCCCTTCTAACTCTTCAATGTCTCTCAGGTTTTCTGGGTCGTTTGCAAGTTCTCTCGCTGACTCAATCAGGTTTTTGAGCATTTCCTGTTTTTCAAGCTCTCTCTTGTATAAGAGAAGTGCCTTTTTGACTATCAGGCTTTTGGGACTTTTGGTTCTCTTTGACAAGTCCTCCAGCAGCTCAAAGAACCGGTCGTCCAATCTGATTGTGTAGGTTCTCAAAATGACCTCCAAGTACCTTTGTAAAGTATTTTATTAATTCAATATTTAATCAGCAAGATGATTAAGAACGCCTCTCTCAATAGAAATCCTCTACTGTCCAGCTGACGCTTTTTCGCAAAGCATTGTGGAGCAATGGTTTTAGTTTGTTGTAGAAATAGTTCCTCCCTTTGCTCAGAAGTAAACAAGAAAGACAAAATCAATCATTAACTTCTTTCTGCCTGTTAACCATTTCTTGAAAACCTCCAAAAGAACATGATCTGTATTTCGATTCTAGTCTCAAACATACCAAATGAAACACGGGAATAGTCATCTGTTTCACTTCGGCTAGCTAAAAGGTATTTGGAGACGGAAGGATGAAAAAGCTAATTGAGAAAGGGGAAAGTTGTGAAACAGTAGAAATTCTGTACTCACTACCTTTAAAAGTCTACGCCAATCTCAAAGATGGTTTTTTACACTTCAAGAGAATAAAATCACAGGCACGCTCAGATTACAACATTTCCGCCATTGTTGAATGTTCCAAAGACAATTATTGCGTCCTTTGTTTTAAAGAAATAAAAGAAACGGAAATTCCAAAAGGCTATGTAGCTCTCGATGTTCAAGATTACTCAGCAGCAAGTGAAACGCCTCCGCTAGCACGCAACTATCAGTTTCTCAATTATTGTGAAGTTATTGTCTTTCTCGAGTCTTTCAAGTTTTTGATCAAACTTTTTGAACCAAAATTCGAGGCTTTCTCGGGAATTTAATTACCGATTAGATCGGTTTTACTGAAAACCAATATTGGAAGGAGGTGGAAAATGGCAGAAGAGAAGTTCCAGGATCTGATGCCTGAACACGCTATTCAAAGAAGATGTCCAGTGGTATGCACAATCGATGTTTCAGGGTCAATGGATGGCAAACCACTTGAGGAGGTAAAAACAGGCTTAGAGCAATTTGTGAATGACATTTTAAGTGATCCTCAGGCGAAGAAAAGCGTTGACCTTTGCCTTATTACTTTCGGTGGCACAGTAGAAATTCTCCAGAGGTTTGCTCCCATCGACACAATCGATATCCAAAGTGTTCTTCAGAAGCTTTCTTCCAAAAGCACTACCCCAATGGGAACTGCACTACGCACCGCTTTCCAAGAGCTTGAAGAGTGGAAACAGAACCTAAGAGGACAAGGAGTTTCATATTACAGACCTTGGTTACTTTTGCTTACTGATGGTCTTCCAACAGATATGAAGAGAGGAGACGCAACCTACGAAGAGATCAAACAGCAACTTCAGTCATGGCAGCAAACAAAGAAGTTTGTACCATGGGCTTTCGGAACCGAGACAGCAGATTTTGAGCTTTTAAAGGACCTATTTCCTCAGGGCCACGTCTACAAGCTTGCTGAAGCAGAGTTTTCTGCCGTTTTTAAGTGGTTAAGTGCCAGTATAACAAAAGTTTCAAGATCTAATCCTGGATCAAGAGTGTCATTTGACAAACCCTCCGTATCTCAACAAGTAATCTTCGAGGTGTGAGATGGTGAAAATACATGGAGTCTTAACAGTTACCGGTAAAGGAAAGAGAGAATGCCAGGATGCAGTTAAAGTTGAAAGGATTAAGGGCACCAGCGCCGTTGTCTTTGCTCTAGCAGACGGCGCTGGTAGCGCCCCTTACGGAAAAGAAGGGGCAGAGTTCCTGGTTAACAACTTTGTAAAGACCACAAAGGAACAGTTTCTTTCTTTTAACCTTTCCCGAAGAGTTTCCTTTCTGGAACTTCCTCTTTTAAGGAAAATAGAAACATCTCTAAGAGAGGTAAGAAGTAACCTGATAGAGATGAGCATTTCACGAGAAATACATCCGGAAAGTTTCCACTCTACGTTTATAGGAGGATTAATCTTACAAGATCACTTTGGTAAATCAATTCTCGTGTATGTAAGTATCGGTGATAGCGTAATAGTAGTTCTTGATGATGAGCTAAATGTTGCCCATACAAATGCCATAACTTTAGCAGAGTATCCTAATACCACTGTCTTCGTAACTTCTCCTGAGTTTGAAAACGTTATTACAGGAGGAATCGTAAGAGATCCCAAAGTGGTTTTTATCTCAAGTGATGGAATGGATAACATCTTCTTCAGTGAGAAGTTCACAGCCGAAGCAAAAGATGAGAAGGACTCTCTTCCTTATTACGACAAATTTTTGTGGGAAGTGGAACCTTTCTCTAATCTCCCTCGTTTCGTCAAGAAAATCTGTAGCGGGGAAATGAACGAAGAGAAATTGAAGGCCTTTCTATCTATGGACAAGGTATTTGAGTACAACGGGGATGATAAGTCTCTAATCCTTTTTGAGGTGAAAGATGAACCTAATAATGAATCCAGGAAAGATAATGAAACGGCTAAGCTCTTCAGCAGAGGTGTGGAGCAAGAAGAGGAAGAAGCTGACACTCCAGACCACCAATGGATTGATCTTAGAACTTGAGAGCTTAGGAAAGTCCGGGGCAGAGGGGGAACTTTTTAGGGTAAAAGAACACAAGGATATTGTCGCAAAAGTTTTCAATTCTCCAGAAATAGCCAAGAAAAAGGAAAGCAAGATTAAAGCAATGATTGAATTGTTTAAAAACATGAGAGCTACGAATCCTTACTACTTCAAGTTTTTCTCTGAAACAATAACGATGCCGAGAGCAAGACTCTACACTAGAGAAAAAAAGTTCTGTGGATTCTTAATGAACAGGATAGACGTAAACAGTTGCCTGTCTTTGGGCCATTTTATGACTGACAAATACAGAGAGTACACTAGGACTACGGATTACAGCCTCAAAATTGTGGTGCTTGAAAGACTGGTTGAAATTGTTGAGAAATTAAACAAGCTTAACATTGTAGTAGGAGATTTAAACTACGATAACGTTTTCATATGTAAGTGTCCTAAAAGGAACGTTAAAGTAGTTGTAATAGATGTGGATTCTTTTCAATTTGAGTGGAGCAAGCGATTATTCAGGCTTGATGGTATTCATCCAGACATCATTCCCCCAGAAATCTTAAAAAGAAGACTTCCGTCAGTGAGAGCTGATAGTTTTGTCATTGGTATTCTCATGTTCAGAATCATTATGAAAGGTTTCTCTCCCTTTCAGTATATACCTGACGACGCAAAGGATGAGATGGTGGAGGAGCGTATACTCCAGGGGAAGAACGTTTTTAACACAGGTAGACCTCCGAAGGGACTTCCATCCTTCGATTTCTTAGCAGGATTAAAACAAATTATAGAAAGAGCCCTTAATCCTGAGCCGTTTCAACGCCCGTCCACTACGGAAATTCTTACAGTTCTTCGTGAGATTAAAAAGAACATCAGAGTTTGTCATTTATGCGGATATTGCACTCCTCCCTTATCAAAATGTCTATTCTGTGGTAACAGCCTGGAGTAAAGCATGCCTCCCTTATTGGGTATAAATCTCTAGTGAGTTTGCTGAAGAAAAAACAAGAAACAGCCTTCTACAAATTCCTACCACTTAGCCGGGAATTTGTCTCCTGAAAAGAACAGAGTATGTAGAGAACCGTATCACAACGTAGGAGGAGATAAATATGGGAGATCCTCTTTTGCCTCAGCTGATAGCTGGAGGACTCAGTGTTATTATCCTCTACGGCATCTACAAAATTCTGAAGAGTATATACAAAATCTTTTTCTTTGCCATTTCTTTATATCTCCTTTCCTTGCTCATCTTGGCAAAGCTCGGATTTATAGATATTCACATCGATAAGTTTCAACAACTTGTTTATCAAGTTGCTCAGTGGTTCAACTCCTTCTGGCACTGGATTCTTGACTACATAACGAAAAGTCATGGTTAACTTGGGAAAATAGGTATCTATCAGTTCGGTTAAGAATAGAAACCTAATTGAAGGAGGGTATCATGAGAAAGGAACTTGGGAAAGTTTTCAAAAAAGCGTTTGGAATTGCTTCACTTGTATTCTTAGCAACGGTAAACGTAGAAGCCGGAGAAAAGGTTGCGAAGATCTACATAGATCAGTCTACTTCAATGGCACCTCTACGTAACTACACAACCAAGCACGTCCAAAAATTAGAAAATCTCCTAGAGAACCAAGGCTTTGAAGTTGAGCTTGTTGGTTTCGGAGAAACAATCAGAGAGCTCCCTTCTATTGAAGATTACAGTCCTTCTGAAGAAGATACCAACTATGGGCTTGTTTTTGACAACTTATCCAACCAACAAAATGCGTTAGTGTTCTTCGTTTCAGACGGTAAACTCCCAGCATCCAGGATCAGTGAACTACCGTCTTTAATTAACAAAGCAAAGAAGTTAAAAGATTCAGGGATTCTTATCTGTGCAGATTCAGCTCTCAGAGAACCTTCTAAGATTCTCACATCTTTAGCTACTGTAGTTAAACCTTTCGGTAAAGAAGAAGAACTGGTTAGTGAATGCATTAAACGCTACGGGAAACTGTTGGAGGCTATTGGGAAGAAAGATGAAGACAACAATAACAACAATGAAAAGCTGGAGAAAGATTCCGTACTAAAAATAAAGGACGTTGAAGAGGCAGGATTCAGAAAGAAAGTGGGGGTAAAGAAAGAAGGGGGAAATATCGTTATCAACATCTATGGTAACCAGTAGTAAAAGGGAGGGAAATGTTCCCTCCCTCATTTTTCTGAGAAAAAACGATTGTTGCAAGGAGGAGCTATGAAAAAGATTAAAGTAACAGCGATCCTAATGTTACTGTTAGCAGTTGGAATATTCAACACAGCTGCCTTTGGATTTCAACTCAAAGATAGAAGCTTTTTCAAGCAGAACTTAATCATCCTTTTCGACGTCTCCCAAGATGTCGTTTCCTGCCTTCCCCTACTAAAGAAAAATTTGAGAGTTGTTAAGGATGTCCTTTCAGAAGATTCTCTTAAAAGAGGCCACATTGGAAAGGTTCTTTTTCTTACCTTTAGACGGGGTATAGTCAGCGAAGCTGTTGTAGACTTTCCCTCCAGGGGGCGGACTAATTGGAAGAAAGTTTCAAGGAAAAGCTTTTTAATATTCAGAAGCCTTTTTGAAGGAAGTTATGATCCTCATACAGAAGAACTGGCCGACATCCTCGGAGCGATTGAAAGAGCAGTCAATTACGCAAAAGGCCTGGATAACAGAAGCATTATTCTTGTCGTCTCTCCAGGAGTACAACAGTACAATCGTCGTACTATCTATGAAAAAGTTCGCCTCCAGCTACCTGAAAAGGTAAGAAAGTTGATATTCCTCTCTCAGCCGTTCGTCTGCCAAAACGCCAGTGAAGCTCTTAAGTATCAAGGATTCTCGGATAACGTTCTTAACTACTGGAAAACAGTAATTGTCAACGGGAAAACACTCGAGTTTCACTACAGCTATTAATGAACCCAATTCAGGAGGTTGCGATGACCAGAACAGTTCTTGTGCTGATAGTAATGATAATCTCCTGTTTTTCTGTTCCTTCCACTCTTGCAGCTACAACTGAGGGCAGCCACCAGATTAAAGCTGAAGCTCTCTTCAATGAAATAGAAGGGGAGACACAGGAAGAACAGGCTTCCAAAGTTCCAACAGAAAACAAAAGCATATCAGAAGAATTACTTGATAGATTAAATCCCTTCCTGGCATCACTGCTTTTAGCTTTTCCTTTTCTCTTGATAGTAGAGAGTGAGAGAGCAATTGAAAACCGTTTAAAAGTTGTTAAAGCTGCTTATGAAAATGACAATCTTGCAGATCTCATTTCCTCGGTAGAGAAAAGGAGAAAACTTCTTGAAAGAGCTAAACTTGAGTACTCGGGTGACTGGCTTTATGTTGTTCCACCTTATGTTTTTGAGAATCTAAATCAACTTGAGATTCTTGATCTAAAAGCATCTTCTTTATCACGTAAAAGAGGTAAATACATAGAGGGAGGCGAGCAATGAAAGTTCCCAATAAGATCCCGACCTTGAGAAATATGATAAAAAAAAGGAAGTTCGAACATGACTCCTTAGAGAATGAAATTATGAATGTAGAGAATCAAATGTACCTTTTAAAGGACAAACTTTCAAGAACTCAACCAGTGAAGCTGAGAAAGACAGAGAGGGAGTTTTATTTAAAAGAATTCAACGGGCAATTGGAAGAATTAAAGAGTGAATCAAAAAAACTTAAAAAAGCCCAAGAAGAACTTAGGGTCGCTTCCTTTGAAATTCCTTTCATTTCAAAATTGCTGAAATTCAACTTTCTTATATTAAAAATTTTATTACCGATTCTTATAGCAGCAGTTATGCTAAGAATACTCGGCATAGATGAAGTCATAGACAAAAGCTTTGGTGTTATTCCTGCTGTATATGTAATATTCTTTCACCACCAACCATCTGATGAAAGTATGAGATTACTCTTCATACTTGATTACCTTGTTACAGAAGCAATAATCATAGCCTGCCTGGGCTACGCACTACGCATCTTTCTTCGCAAGCTTCCAATCAGGATGCTCAAAATAATACAGGGAACGACCTTTTTATTCCTGATCATTACTATGTTTATAATAGCCTGGGGAGGATAATCATGGAAGAACTACAGATTTTACAGGGAGAGCTATTAGTTCTGAAACGAGACTTAGAGAAGATAGAATCTGAAAAAAAAGAGATTAAGGAAGCTGCCCATCGTCTCGAAAATCTGCTTCTTCCTTATGGTATATCCCTTTCCTCTCAAAGCTTAAAACAAGAAGAAATAAATAGCAAGATAGCATTCCTTACCTCAAGAGGAGAAAACTTAAGAAAACGACTTGTTAAATTTGTTAATGAGATTTATAAAATAAAGAATAAAGGACTTTTTAAAGTAGGAGAAGATGATAGTTATATCAATGATCTTGAAGAAGCAATTAACATTGCTGAACAATTAAATACACAAGTGGAGCAGTTAATAGAGAAAGCTAAATTACTAAGGGGGTAAGTAGTAATGATGAAAGTAAAAGTTACAGACGAGAGAAATTATGAAATCGCCCAAAAGTATGGTTTTAAACCGTTAGAACTCGAAAAATTAGAGGAAGGTGACGTAGTATTCATTACAGGATCATACTTTGATATGGTCTTAGAGACAGCATCCCTTACGGGAATTGCTAATGACGTTATGTTTATAGCTCCTGATAGTGAGGAGACTATAGATGAATTCATAAGAGAAGCCTATGGTCTTCCAGTAGAGTTACTAAAAGATAAAGAAGCTCTTCATGAATTCATATCTTTCGTTAGAAAAACTGCTTTAGCATTAGAAAGTAAAGAAATTAAAGAAGAGCTTAAAAATCTTAAAAACATTAAAGTAACTTTGGAACTTCACAAAATAGAGCAGGAAATGGAGCAGGAATTAGTTAAAGAAGAACCTTTAGTTGTATGGAAATCTGGAGAAACAGAGAAAGATGTAAGTATCGCTGATTACAAGATTTTTAGTTGTGAAGGAAATAAAAACGTTTATGTTCTTATCAAGATAACAGAAGGAAATGGGGAATACTTAAAAGTACTGAGAATCAGTGGATACGGTCTAAGAACCACAGACAAAAATATCAAATCCAAGCTTAAAGAAAATGTAGAAAGGTTTATAAAGAGTGAATTCAATGTCACAGAACCTAACATTCAAATTGAGGACATTACATGCAATATCTTCAACCCTGAACCTTGTGAAGGATACCTGCTATTTTTGAAATATGACGAAAAATGGGATTTATTAATTCCTAACAAAAAGATATCTCATATACCATTACGATATCTTGGAAACCCCGAAGATTTCTACCTTTTACCTCTTTTTGAAGAAGACAAAAAATACCTTGAAGGAGCTAATAGATTTAGCAAATTAATAGAAACTTGCTTTGAAGAAGAAAAATTCAAAGGAGGAAATTGGGAGGAAAAATGGAAAAACATAATCAAAAGGGTAGCCAGGCATACTGTTAAATACGCGATATTCAAAGATAAAGGGCTTCATAAACTTCTTGACCGGGAGGATCTTACTTATCTTGATGAATTTCTCTATTCCAAAATTAACGAATACTTATCAGACTATGAAGGATTCAAGATATACTTTAAGTTGCAAGAACTACTTCAAAGCGAGAAAGAAAGCGAAGAAGATAAAGAGATCTACAGAGTTGCAATAGCCTCATGGTGGAAACTCTTTTTAAAGAAGCTGGAAAACGAAACGAGCAAGTACCTTCATGAGTTTACTATGGAATTTATATCACGAAAAAAGAGTGACAATGGAGATGAATATGAGGACAACGAAGATTTTTTTATAAGTGATGAAAATGTCGAAGAAGAAGTTACTCTTAAATTAACCATTGAAAGACTCATATCGGAATTCATAAAACTTCTCACGTTTGGCAAATCACTACAACCAGGCAGATTACTACTACCACGAAGGAGAAATTATCATCCGAGATTTCTAATTCTTGGAGTTTTCTGGATAGCATCCACAATGAGAGATGCGTGTCACCATGGGGATATGCAAAAAATTGCCGATTATTATATAGCAAATCGAGGGCCAATTCCTTGCTATTTTCCTAGAGAATCCCAAACTGTTAGTGCCATGTTGAACATACTTCATAATGAATTAACCGAATATGAATGTCTTGAACTTTTCAAAGAGGTTTTAAATAAAATAAATAGTACTTTTTCAAAGTACGGAATCCCATTAGAAGAAGATAGAGCAGGTCGCCAAACAATCCTAAATAATATTGGCATAATTAAAAATCTAATACGACAACTTGCAGCTCATCTTATAGACAATAACGAAAACAGGATTCTCTAAGGAGCACCGAAGCTGTGGAAAAAGAAAGAT
>Ga0256831_1001610_pt1 | contig 11901 bp, 11 predicted proteins | sample 132544metaG_FD_189087 | JGI IMG/M metagenome (GOLD analysis project Ga0256831, IMG submission 189087) | Hydrothermal vent microbial communities from Lau Basin, Pacific Ocean - 132-544 | ecosystem: Environmental > Aquatic > Marine > Hydrothermal vents | place: Pacific Ocean: Lau Basin | collected... | reverse complement strand
AAGTATAGCCTTATTCTTGTGCGCTAATGTATTTATACCACCCGCTAATGTAATAGCTTGTAAGAAAGTAATTCCTTCTGTTAGTGGAAAAATTCCTGGTTTAATAACAGCCCCATTCACAGTAAAGCGGTTGTAAATAGATTTTTGTACAACAATTCTATCACCTTGTTTTAATAAGAAATCTTGTTGTTTCCCTTTACTAATAGCAGCAATATCTATTGCTTGTTGAACTACTTGTCCATTTTTCCCTTCTCGCAATAAAGTAGCATGATGTTTGTCAGCATCTTCACTTAAACCATTAGCATAAGCTATAGCTTGTAAGAATGTCGTCTTCCCAGAAACTGGAAAAACACCTGATTTTTTTACAGACCCTTCAATACTGAAATAGTTTTTACTTGATTCTTTAACTAGCACGTTAACATGAGCTTCTACAATAAAATCTTTCTCCAGAGCCTGTTTTATTTTTTCTGCTAGTTGTGGAGCGCTTAACCCTTTTGCATGTATTTTAGAAATAAGAGGAAACGTAATATTTCCATTATTATCTACTCTTACTTTTTTTGTTAAATCGGGGTTTCTATAAACCTCTATTTCTAATAGGTCATTCTCTGAAATTAAATTACTACCAAGATATCCTGAAGAGTCAGCTGAATTTTCTTTTTTTACTACAAAACTTTTAGGAACCAGCTTGATACTAGGTATCATTGATGATGATTTTAAAGAGCTTGTTAAGTTTGCCCTTCCTACTGGCTCATTTAATAAAACATCGCTAGTTTCATATGTTGAAGTGCTACATGAGCTAGTAAAGGTTATTAGGAAACAACCTAGAATTGAAGTGTTTTTTTTGTCAAACATCATTATTTAACATCCTTTCTTCTTATCATTTTTATTATTAAGAAAACTTTCAAAGATAAAGTATAGTGACAGACAGCTCCTGATATAAGCATAAGATATCTAAGGTAATATTGCTTTAATAGTAAATATTCACTAATAATTTACTACTTGTATGGGGAAAATTATTATATTAAAAACAAGCCATAGTTATTAAATTATAAAAAAGTAAAGCCAACTAATATTTCATAAAAGTAGATTGAAGCAATATTGTAGAATATTAGGCTTTTTCATACCAAGAATAGTTTATCATAAATCTATTTCTATACCCTCTCAACCCGACAAGAGGGCTGTTCAATACTAATTTAAGGTTACCCACGCTAAACTACTATAGTTTTTCAGATAAATAATTTCCTGATAAAAGGAGTGAAAGCTTCAGCTTTTTAGTCATCAAAATGAAATTTAATAAATGAACGTCTATAGGTAATTGTAATAACGTTAACGCAGTAAGTTCGAGTGACTTAGGTCGTGGAGGACGATAGGAACCCCAACAAAATCTGCCACCATCATTATCTGATCTCAAGCGGATTCATGAGGAAAAATTAGCAACTCAACGGCGAAGGTATTGAAATTCAGTTAAAATTAAAAGCTGTTTCAGGCAGAAAAACAGTAGTATCAAGCAAAAGACGGATAAAAAACTAACAGTCCTTTAATACTAAACCAACGCCCAAACAGCCATTACCAAAAATAAAGCCTCTGTAACTTCAATACTAAGCCCCAAAATATCCCCCGTTACCCCTTGCAAACGTGCAACTGCCCAATGATGTATTGCATACAGCAATAAACTAATCGCAATCAACACAATTAAACTCGTTACAAAATAAACAATTACAGCAATAAATACTAATATAAGTGCAATAATTTCGGGATATTCTTTCTTTTTTAAGTTAAAGGCTAACCCTTGCTGCTGTGAAACTGGGCTATAGGTTAAAAGAGCAATAGCCCCTCCCCTTGCAACAATAGGCGCTAATAATAAACTCCAGTAACTCATTTCTGAATTAAGCACTGCAACTACAGCGGAGTATTTAAGCAATAAAACTAAAACAATACTGGCAATCCCCGCAGGTCCTGATACAGGATCTTTCATGATTACTAACGTGCGTTCTGCGTTGCCTTGACCACCCACTAGCCCATCTGCGGTATCAGCCAAACCATCAAGATGCAATCCACCTGTTATAAAAACCCATAGGGTGATAATAATGGCGGCAACAACGTTATAAGCATCTTCACCGACACTACTAGTTAATAATACAGCCATTAGTATTAAGAATAAGCCAATAAAGAAACCAACAAAAGGGTAATAAAGGACAGAAGAAGAAATTTCCTCCTCATTCATCTCTGTTATTTTAGGCGTTGGTATACGCGTCAAAAAGATCTGCGCTATAAAAAATGATTTAATCAAAGGGGGCATATTTTATTTTTAGGAAGTTTCAAATAATTAAGTTACCCTATTTACATAGGATTTTTGCTTCTACTTGGGTTATCTAATATTTTATTCGTTTATTTTGTTAGGTTTATTATGATCCAGCAGTTCCCGACCTAATTTAAGGTAGACAACGGTAGTAAGGCATTTGATTAAAAATTAGCAAGCCACTGCTATTTTTAGAGTCTTATGTAGTGCCATCTACGGCATGAGCGGGAATCGCTGATTATGATCTCCTACTTATCTTTTCTTACTCTGCCTAGCTACCAGTTTAAGGTGGGACAGTTAATGTTTCTGCTATTCACCCGCACCCTTCGACAAGCTCAGGAAGCGATGTCCTGAGTCTGCCGAAGGGCTAGTTCCCTGAGCTTGTCGAAGGGTGCGGGTTGTTTGCTATGACTTTACTTGTCCCACCTTAAGTTGGTAGCTCTCTGCCTCTTTACAAAATAATTTGTTTTTTTACCCATCATCAATTAACTGGTTGATCCGCCTTCAGTTGATAACTAAACTTCCTTATTTATGCACTATGACAGCCATGTGAAATTAATGTACCCCAAGCCCCTGTTTCATCGTGATACATACGAATGGTTGATAGACTGGCATAGTCCACATTTAAACGAAATAAATTTTCTTCCTGCATCCCTAAAATATACATCAGAATAACCCGAATCACGCCTGCATGAGTGACCAACAAAATACGCTTACCCTTATACTCTTCGGTTATCTGTTTAAGTGTCTTTAAGACACGCGCCCGAAAGTCATGAAAATCTTCCCCTTCTGGTGGTGCTTGCTTAGTGGGAGAAGCCCACCAACGTTTGAGCGTCTCATCATTATCTTTTAATAAATCATCGGGAGACTGACCTTCCCATTCACCAAAATGAATTTCTTCTAGGGCATCAATGATTTCACAGTTTATATCTTCTTGGTCAGCCAAAGAGCCTGCAAACTCGGCGCACCGTAATAAAGGTGATGAAATAATCACATCCCAGCTCACATCCCCCTGCAATGTTGCTTGCATTTGCTCCCAGCCATCGTCAGTGAGCTTATCATTGGTACTACCTCGAAAAATATCGCCACCTTCTACTTCACCATGACGAAGCAGGTCTAGCACTGTTGTTTTTGGCATCATTCTTTATACACACTATTTCGACACTTCAGCCTCTGCAAAAGTCGCCATATTATTATGTAAAGCAAGTGCTTGTTGGATTAATGGAATAACCGTTGCCGCGCCGCTTGCTTCTCCCAATCGCATATCAAAATTAACTAATGATTTAACATCCAAGGCAGATAAAATTTTTGCATGTCCTGACTCAGCAGAGCAATGGGAAAATAACATCCACAAGTTAATATTCTCATTTAATTTTATCGCTGCCAAGGCTGCCACTGTTGTAATAAAGCCATCAACCAATACAGGGATACCTAACTGCGCACTGCGCATATAAGCACCAACCAAAGCAACTATTTCAAAACCACCCACCATACGCAACACATTCAACACATGCAATGCTTCATTGTCACTACTTGAATCCTGTTGTGCTAATTCTTTTTGATAACGCACCAATATAGCCGCGACTATCGTTGATTTATGCTTAATTCCTGCGTTATCAAGCCCCGTTCCTGCACCTGTCAGAGTTGCCACATCAGAAATATTTAATAAGGCACAGGCAATTGCTGTTGCACTAGTAGTATTGGCAATTCCCATTTCACCACCAATAAACACCTGCGCATTATTAGCCTTAGCACGCTCTGCCGCTTCCCTTCCTGTCTGTAATGCCAATTGCAACTGCGCTTCTGTCATGGCATTTTCTTGCACGATATTATGGCTAGAATTTCCCGCTCTGGCACGGATAACGCCTATCATCTGAGGAAAGTCTTTGACACCCACGTCAATAATTTCTAACTGAGCTTGATGATGCTGCGCTAAAACACTAATCGCGGCGCCACCTCGCACAAAATTTTTGACCATTTCACCCGTCACAACCTGTGGAAAAGCAGATACGCCCTCCTCCGCAACACCATGATCTGCCGCAAAAATACTGATATGCACCTTATCAAGCTGTGGCTTACAAACCCCTTGCCACCCCGCAAATTGAATCGCTAAACGCTCCAATACGCCCAAAGAACCTGCGGGCTTGGTTAATATTGCCTGCCTTTGCTCTGCACTCTCCTGCGCCATTTTATCAATCGAAGCAACCTCCTCCATAATCCAACCTGATAACATTTATAACGTTCCTTTTAAAACCATTGGTAGCCCCGCCACCGTTAAAATCACTTGATCAGACACTGCGGCCATACGCTGATGCACCCCCCCTGCCAAATCAATAAACTGGCGACTTAACTGATTCATCGGCACAATACCCAGACCCGTTTCATTACTCACAAAAATCACATCCATCTGGCAGTTAGTTAAAAAATCAAGTAATTCATGAATTTCAATCTGTCGCTGTTTTTCTCCCAGTTTGAACAATAGATTACTCAACCATAAAGTCAAACAATCAATTAAAATCAATTGATCATTCTTTGCTTGATTAAGTTGAGATAAGTGATTAAGAACTTTAGCTAAAGCAATCGGCTCCTCAATCGTCTGCCACTCCACTGGCTGATCAATACGTCGCTTCTGATGAAATAAAATGCGCTGCTCCATCTCGCTATCCTGCGCTTCTGCTGTCGCTATATAGATGAGTCTTTTTTGTGATTGAATTGCTAGGTTTTCAGCAAAGAGGCTTTTACCTGACTTGGCACCGCCTAGAATTAGTGTTTTCATTGGAATAGAACAGGAGTTAGGGTTAGCAAGTTTATTTAGTTAGAATATAGACACTATTTCAATCAAAAAATAATCTTATACATGAAATCATTATGCCATAAGTGATGACGGGGATTTACTTACCATGAGAAATAGATTAGATATTATTCAATGAGCTGGTCATTTTAGCCATGAACAGTGTGATATTGATTATCATACTGTCTATTTTAATACCCATATTGAATTTGAACCTAGTAGTGGAGTAACATGCGCCACACTCAAACCCCTGTCTGATCACCCCATAACCAACGGTGTAACTGAGGTAGGATGCGTACTTGATGCCAATTTAATTCCTGTATTTTCTCTATTAACCACAATAAACGTTGCTGATCGACATCCTGTTGTTGCCTCACTGCTTTTGCCCCTCCCCCTTCAAGCTGAGCATCTGTATTACAGGGCTGAATAAAACTAGGGAACTGTGGATACTGATCAGCAATCGCTTTTGCCCAAGTTATATCACTCTTATCAGCCACCACAAATTTTAAAGCAATATCAACCTGATGTTGCTCAGACTGACACGCTTCTAAACAACGCTCTAAACCACGTTGTTTAAACTTCATTCCTGTTGAGGGAGGTTTAGGACTTAGTGTTAATTGATCTAATAATGAAAACCAAGGCTGTGCAATACTCGCCTGTGTTTCCATTGAAAATTGATACCCTTTAGCTTGCCCTCGCTTAATAAGTTCAGCAAAGTCTTGTAGTGCGGGATTTCCTCCCGACAAGGTAACCCAGAGCGGATGACCATTACTCAGTTTTTCTATTTTATTAAAAATAGTCGTTGCATCCAATAAAGGCCACTGCGGTTTAAATTTAGGCAAAACAGCATAATGCGTATCACACCATGAGCAACGATAATCACAACCACCTGCACGGACAAAAATGGTTGGCATGCCAATCAACGCCCCCTCCCCTTGGATGGTAGGGCCAAATATTTCAGAAATACTAATCAACTCAGAGAGGTTATTGCTACTCTGCTGATCGATTGGATGTATTATCAGGGGAGCATTCATAGCGTATTCTCCATAACAGGACGATAACAAGCCCATGTCTTAGGGGTTTCACTGACCCGCACTTCGCTTACTTCTGACCAGCGAGTTTTTGCCCAATCATAAATAAACTTGGCAAGGTTTTCGGCGGTTGTATCATCATGCCCTAACACATCATTTAAATGGCGATGATCTAAACGCTCATCAATAAACTGCTTAAGCGCATCTAAGTCATTATAATCACGAACAAAACCGTATTGATTGAGATGTAGGGCTTGTAGCTCTATTTCGACAATATAATTATGGCCATGCATCCGCGCACAAGGATGTTCATCAGAAAGGTTTAATAATTGATGAGAAGCGCTAAAGTTAAACTGTTTACTAATACGATACATAGATTAAGTTACCGATTGCCAGAATTTAGCATCTGCATAAAGAGTAGGGTCTTCGACATTAGCAAGATGAAAGGCTTCACGACGTTCTACACACGTTCCACAACGCCCACAGTGCTGTTTTAATCCTTTATAACACGACCACGTTTGTGCAAATGGAACGGCATATTTGATGCCTTCCTGCACAATAGCTTTTTTATCGCGCTCTAAAAAAGGGGTATATAAAGAAATATCGGCAATACCATCCAACGCAAGTGTCTGCATTGCTGCAAAGGTATGAATAAAGTCAGGACGACAATCTGCGTAAATAAAATGATCCCCACCATGCACCGCCATCGCCACAGTATCCGCCTGCTGAGAAACTGCAAGACCATAAGCAATGGTCATCATAATGGCATTACGGTTTGGTACGACCGTTGCTTCCATACTGGCTTCAGCATAATGTCCATCAGGAATAGTAGCATTGTGTTGCGAACGGGGAGTCAATGCAGAGTTGAGGTGTTGACCTACCTGACTCAAATCAATCACGGTATGCTTAACCCCTAATTGATCGGCACAAAGACGTGCAAAATCGAGTTCTTTTAAATGACGTTGACCGTAATTAAACGACAACAAGGAAGCGAGTACGCCTTCATTCGCTACTTTATAAGCCAAAGTAACCGAATCCAAGCCACCCGAACAAACAACTAGGGCTTTCATAATTCCTTCTTTGAGAGAAAAACTCTCTGTGTTTTTTACCTGGTGCATCGACAGGGGCTACATAGGACAGTAGCCAAGCAGGGCTTTATAGCGAAAAGAAGAAAGATGATCAAGAAAAGATTTAGAATATTACAATGCACTACTATCAATTTTCAGCAGTAAAATTAGAGTGATGTAGATTGCTGTTAACGATAGGAGTCCCAACAAAATCTAGCGTATTTTTTGATGCTATCTTGGATTTACATAACTTAAGTGGGTAGCCAATTTTAGCAGCTTTTCCAGCAAAAACCGATGCATCGAGTATGAAAAAACCTCGCCAACCAACAGAAGGGAAAAAAGATTAGCTACTACAGACTATAATAACTTGTTATTATCTCATTTTTTTAGAATAACTTAGGGAGTTCCAAGTAATGAATTTACCTATATTGCGCTGATTTTTTGTTCCTGATTGGAGCATCTCAATCAGGAGCAAAAGGGCAAGTAAGATGGGTAAAATCATTGCTTGGAACTTCCTTAATAAACTCACGTGACCTATCGTAAGGGTCACCACTGGAGAAAATATAATGCCAATTATAACATTGCCTGATGGGAGTCAGCGCTCATTTGACCATCCTATTTCTATTCTTGATGTTGCTGCCGATATTGGACCTGGCTTAGCCAAAGCGACCCTTGCAGGAAAGATCAATGGTGAGATTTTAGATGCAAGCCATCTGATAGAAACAAATTGTGAGTTACAAATTTTTACCAATAGCAGTGATGAAGGTCTGGAGGTGATTCGTCACTCCTCCGCGCATTTGATGGCACAAGCCGTTAAGCAGCTTTTTCCAGAAGCACAAGTTACTATTGGACCTGTGATTGAAGATGGTTTTTTCTATGATTTTTCTTATCAGCGTGCGTTTACGCCTGAAGATGTTAGTGCGATAGAAAAGCGCATGCAGGAAATTATCAAGCAGGATATTCCTATTGAACGTAGCGTTATGGCGCGTGATGAGGCGGTTGCTTTCTTTAAGGAAATGGGCGAAGAATATAAAGCTGAAATTATTGCAGATATTCCATCTGATGAAGATTTATCTTTGTATCGTCAAGGTGATTTTATTGATTTATGCCGTGGGCCTCATGTGCCAAGTACAGGAAAAATACCTGCGATTAAGCTAATGAAACTGGCAGGTGCGTATTGGCGTGGTGATTCTAATAATGAAATGTTACAGCGCATTTATGGCACGGCTTGGAGTAATAAGAAACAACTAAAAGCGTATATTCGCCGCATTGAAGAAGCTGAAAAGCGTGATCATCGCAAGATTGCACGTAAGCTCGATTTATTTCATATCCAAGAAGAAGCACCAGGGCAAGTTTTTTGGCATGCAAAAGGTTGGACTATTTATCAAGCCATTGCACAGTATATGCGTGAGCAACAACGCTTACGGGGCTACCAAGAAATTAACACACCTCAATTAGTCGATTTTTCATTATGGGAACGCTCAGGTCATGCGGCTAAATACAGTGATGATATGTTTTCACTGGAGTCTGATAACCGACAATTTGCGCTAAAACCAATGAACTGCCCTTGTCATCTTCAAGTGTTTAATCAAGGTCTAAAAAGCTATCGTGATTTACCCTTACGCCTTGCAGAATTTGGCTCTTGTCATCGGAACGAAATGTCAGGTGCATTACATGGTTTAATGCGAGTACGTGCGTTTGTGCAAGATGATGGTCATACTTTCTGTACTGAAGACCAAATTCAATCTGAGGTAGCTGAATTTATCGACTTTTTGCACGATGTTTATAAAGACTTTGGCTTTGATGAAGTTATTTATCGCCTATCAACCCGCCCTGAAAACCGCGTGGGTAGTGATGAAAATTGGGACAAGTCAGAAAAAGCCTTAGCAGATGCACTGGATGCTAAAGAACTTGATTGGGAAGAACTCCCAGGTGAAGGCGCTTTCTATGGTCCAAAAATTGAGTTCTCATTAAAAGATAGCATTGGACGAGTATGGCAATTAGGCACTATTCAGGTTGATTTCTCCATGCCTGAGCGTTTAGATGCACAATATGTTGCCGAAAATGGCTCACGTCAAACACCTGTTATGCTACATCGTGCTATCCTTGGTTCCTTTGAACGCTTTATTGGTATTTTGATAGAACATCACGAAGGTCGCTTCCCATTATGGCTATCACCCGAACAAGCTGTTGTGATGAACATCACCGATAAACAGTCTGATTTTGTGCATTCCGTGGTTGATCGGTTGAAAAAATCAGGTATTCGTGCAGTATCGGACTTGAGAAATGAAAAAATAGGCTTTAAAATCCGTGAACATACCTTGCAGAGAATCCCTTATCTATTAGTTGTAGGTGATAGAGAAGTTGAAGCCGATTCTGTTGCGGTGCGTACGCGCTCAGGCGAAGACTTAGGAACATTAAGTGTTTCGGACCTGATAAAAACCATTAACAGCGAAGTTGCTACTCGCAGTTAAGATAGCACTCCATTAACATAGTTTTGATACAGCGTTGATGGAGTACTTACTTTGTTGTATATTTTAGAACACTGAGTAATCACCATTCTTAAAATTTACAATAAGAATTTATTAATTTGCTTTGGAGGAAACAAGGCATCGCTCGAAATCAGAAGAAAAATCGCATCAATGATGCCATTACTTTAACCAAAGTCCGTCTTATAGACGCTACTGGTGAAAACAAAGGGGTCGTTTCTTATCAGGAAGCCCTATCAGAAGCTAAATCATTAAATCTTGATTTGGTTGAAATTGTGCCAAATGCAGAGCCCCCTGTCTGTCGCATTATGGACTATGGCAAGTTCAGATTTGAGTCGAGCAAACAAAAAGGCGCTGCCAAGAAAAAGCAGAAGAAGACGCAATTAAAAGAAATTAAAATGCGCCCAGGCACTGATATTGGCGATTACAATATCAAGCTCAAAAAGCTAACTGAGTTTCTTGAAAACGGCGATAAAACCAAAATTACCATACGCTTTCGCGGTCGTGAAATGGCGCATCGTGAACTAGGCATGGAAATGCTCAAGCGCGTTGAAAAAGATCTGGAAGAATATGGCTCAGTAGAACAATTTCCAAAAATGGAAGGTCGTCAGATGATTATGGTGCTTGGACCACTTAAGAAGCAGAAAACTTAGGTAACCCCACTTTTCTTAATCAAAAGCTTGGATCATGAGACTCAAGCTTTCGTCCCTTTTGAAAAGACATTACGCTTAACCACAGTAGCAAAGAAATAATACTGATAAATATTTCTCCAAGATTTATCATTGTAGCTATCAATTTAAAGCAAGACAGAAAACATATCTCTGCGTCTTTGCGGGATAATTTGTTTTCTTTCTAACTTTATGAATTAACAGCCTGCCCTCCTTGGACTGATAGCCGATAAAACATACCCACAAGAATCACTTCCCCTCGTTAATCTTATTCGCTATAATCCGCGCTCAATTTTACTGTCTCTACAAGAAGGGCACTCTTAAGAGACGATCAATCAACCATTTTTTATGGAGATTAAAGATGCCTAAGATGAAAACTAATCGCGGCGCTGCTAAGCGTTTCCGCAAACGTGCTAATGGCACGTATAAATGCAAGCAATCTCACCTGCGTCATATCCTGACTAAAAAGAGTAGTAAACGTAAGCGTCATCTACGTGCTGGCGATGTTATCGAAAAAGTCGATACGCCAATGGTTCGTCGTATGCTTCCATACGTTTAGATTACCCGTTAACTAATTTAATAAGGATATAAGAGAATGGCTAGAGTAAAGCGTGGCGTTACAGCACGAGCTAAGCATAAAAAAGTATTAAAGAAAGCAAAAGGTTATTACGGCGCTCGAAGTCGTGTTTATCGTGTTGCTAATCAGGCGGTCACTAAAGCAGGTCAGTATGCATACCGTGACCGTCGCCAGAAGAAGCGTCAGTTCCGTCGTTTATGGATTGTACGTATCAATGCAGCGGCAAGAATGTTTGAACTATCTTACAGTCGTTTCATGGATGGTCTCAATAAAGCAGGTATCGAAGTTGATCGTAAAATGCTTGCGGATTTAGCCGTACATGATATTGATGCTTTTGGACAGTTAGCTGAGAAGGCAAAAGCCGCCCTCGCTTAATTGACCATTTGTAAGCGTTCGGCTACTCCCTGTAATTTGTCAGTTCAAGACGAGAAATGTGAGTTTACAAGTGTAAATGATCATTTTTCAACGCAGAAATGGCAGATTTCAGGGGGTAAGTGAACGGTTACGACCATTTAGATCAATTTATTAGCACGCTCTAAGTGTGTTTTAGAAAAGGGAAAGGCTTATGCCTTTCCCTTTTTTGTTTGGGATTAATAAATTTAAAAATAGAGTCATGGAAATACAGAATACACGGAAATAGATTTTTATATAAATAATTAAAATTTAGCTAAATCGTAGGTTGGGTTAGCTTATTGAGCATAGCGAAATAACATAACCCAACAATAGTGCTAAATTCTGTTGGGTTACGTTGCCTCACTATCTCGGCAAGCTAACTCAACCTACGCAAGTCTATAGCAACTTAAATCAATAGAAATTTTTTCCGTATCCTCAGAGTATTCCGTGATACTAATTTTTTAATCAAATAAGCCCAACTAGCAAACGGAGAAACAACAGTGAAACAACTGTCAGAATTAATGGAACAGGCTCAAGAAGAGCTTTCATCAGCATCTGATCTTAGCGCATTAGATAATGTGCGAGT
>Ga0256831_1001609_pt1 | contig 11902 bp, 6 predicted proteins | sample 132544metaG_FD_189087 | JGI IMG/M metagenome (GOLD analysis project Ga0256831, IMG submission 189087) | Hydrothermal vent microbial communities from Lau Basin, Pacific Ocean - 132-544 | ecosystem: Environmental > Aquatic > Marine > Hydrothermal vents | place: Pacific Ocean: Lau Basin | collected... | reverse complement strand
GGCGCCGTGGGCGGCTATAAATGGGAGTCACTGAATATTTCAGTACGCCCCGAAAAAGGGCTGCTGGGGCTGCGTTCTGAACTTGAACTGTTTGCCAATCTGCGGCCTGCTATTTTATATCCGCAGTTGGCACATGCCTCTACTCTAAAGCCTGAAGTGGTTTCAGGGCTGGATATCATGATTGTACGTGAGCTGACCGGCGGTATCTATTTTGGTCAGCCAAGAGGGGTCAGAGAACTGGAAAATGGTGAAAAACAGGGCTTTAACACACTTATCTATAAAGAGTCTGAAATTGAGCGAATCACTCATGTGGCTTTTGAAACAGCCATGAAACGTAATAAACGTCTCTGCTCTGTAGATAAAGCTAATGTACTGGAATGTACAGAACTGTGGCGTGAAGTGGTCGAACGGGTTAGTAAGGACTATCCTGAAGTGGAACTCAGTCATATGTATGTGGATAATGCCGCTATGCAGCTGGTACGGGCACCCAAGCAGTTTGATGTTATGGTTACCACTAATATGTTTGGTGATATTCTGTCTGACTGTGCCGCCATGCTGACCGGTTCTATTGGTATGCTGCCGTCCGCTTCCATGGATAAAAATCAGAAAGGTATGTATGAACCTATCCATGGTTCCGCACCGGATATTGCCGGTCAGGATATTGCCAACCCACTGGCCACCATTTTATCGGTTGCCATGATGCTGCGTTATTCACTGGGCGCTGAAAAACTGGCGGTTAAAGTTGAAAAAGCGGTAGATGATGTCCTGAACCAGAATTTAAGAACTGAAGATATTTATACGCAAGGGGATACTAAAGTCGGCACCAGTGCCATGGGTGATGCGGTAGTGGCCGCCTTAAAATCTTAAACCATATTAATAAATCTAATCATAATCCAGGAATAGAAAAATGACTAAAGAATTTGATGTTGCAGTTGTCGGTGCCACCGGTGCCGTCGGCGAAACCATGATGGCGATACTGGAACAGCGTGATTTTCCAGTTCGTAACCTGTACCCGCTGGCCAGTGAGCGTTCTGCCGGTAAAAAAGTCCAGTTTAAAGGTAAAAACTATACGATTGAAGATCTCAGTACCTTTGATTTTTCTAAAGTACAGATCGGTCTGTTTTCAGCCGGCGGCAGTATTTCAGAAATATATGCCCCTAAAGCGGCAGAAGCCGGTTGTGTTGTGGTCGATAATACTGCTCATTTCCGCTATGACGATGATATTCCCCTGATAGTACCGGAGGTTAATCCACATGCTATTGCCGGATACACCAACCGCGGGATCATAGCTAATCCAAACTGTTCCACTATCCAGATGCTGGTGGCATTAAAGCCCATTTATGATGCCGTAGGTATTGAGCGTATTAATGTCTGTACTTACCAGGCTGTTTCCGGAACCGGAAAAAATGCCATTGAAGAACTGGCTACCCAGACGGCCAATATTCTGAACTGTAAGGAAGTAAAAGCTGAAGTTTACCCCAAGCAGATTGCGTTTAATGTGCTGCCGCATATTGACGTATTCAAGGATAATGGCTATACCAAGGAAGAAATGAAAATGGTCTGGGAAACCCAGAAGATTTTTGAAGATGATTCCATTATGGTTAACCCAACAGCGGTTCGGGTCCCGGTCTTTTATGGCCACTCAGAAGCACTGCATATAGAAACAAAAGAAAAAATCAGTGCCGAAAAAGCCACTGAACTGATGCAGAGCTTTGATGGTATTGAAATTCTGGATACCCGGGAAGACGGTGGTTATGCGACAGCTGTTACTGAAGGCGCGGGTAATGATCCGGTTTACGTCAGCCGTATCCGTGAAGACATTTCCCATCCTCGCGGACTGAATATGTGGGTGGTTGCCGATAATGTTCGCAAAGGTGCCGCTCTGAACAGTGTACAGATTGCAGAAATACTGATTAAAGATTACCTGTAATCAAGCTATTCCCTCTTCCTCCGGGAGAGGGTTAGGGTGAGGGGTTAAAAAATTCAAGGAAGCGTGAATTGGTTTGCAAAATTTAAATAATTTGCAAACTGGTTAATGTTTTTCTTGAATTTTTTGTTTTAACATACTAAAAATAAAGACAATATAGTAAGTGTTTGTGCTATTATTTCTGAAAAACCAGCTATAATTAAGAAAAATGCTCTGGCGTTAATTTCGAAGTAAATACTTACTAAATGAAATCCAGTACAAATTTTGTACAATTTTAATAATTAGTCTTCACAATCTGTAAGCAAAATAGAATTATGATAATAAGAATTTTCTCTGGAAACGATTTCTGCAGGAATTTGCTTATCACAAATTTTTATACTAGTTTGAAGACATATCGTATTCTGAAAAATATAAAATAGGGAGTCAGCAAGTGCGGAAATCAATTCTTGCATGTACTGTATCAGTGTTAATGTCGCCAATGGCCGGCTGGGCTTTAGGTCTGGGAGATATACAGGTTAATTCAACCTTGAATCAGGCTCTGAAAGCAGAAATAGAACTGCAATCTGCTACCAAAAAAGATCTTGAATCTCTGCATGTTGGGCTGGCATCCCGTAAAGCTTATTCCCGTTCAAATATAGAATTCAGTGATTACCTGAAAAAGTTTCACTTTAAGGTGATACAGAAAAATGGTAAAAATTATATTTCTATTACCACTCGTAAACCGTTTAAAGAGCCGTATGCCAATTTCCTGGTGGAAGCCAGCTGGGGTTCGGGGCGATTACTGCGTGAATACACCATGCTTGTGGATCCACCGGAGTTTGTAAAGGCTAATTCCCGTGCCCCTTCTGTTGCAACGACTTCCAGTGTAGCGCAGGTTAGGCGCAGTTCCGGTTCTTCTTCGCCTGGCACAGTAAAACGAGCACAGCCTCAACCATCTTATTCCGGCAGCACCGGTGAGCTGGTTTACGGGCCTACCCAGAAAAATGATACCTTATGGTATATTGCCAAAAAAATGGCACCGGCCAATGTTTCCATTGACCAGATGATGATGGCTCTGTTAAGAGACAATCCTGATGCCTTTGTGGGAAACAACATCAATAACCTCAAAGCAGGTTATGTACTTAGAATTAAAGATGCCGCCAGTTTAAATCAGCTGGATCGTCGCAGTGCCCGTCGTCAGGTTCAGGAACAATATCAGACCTGGAAAGAAGCCAGGGCACAAAAGGTCAGCACGGTCAGTCCGGTTGATCGCAGCGATAGAAGTGCAGATGAAACAGCCGATAATGATGGACAGTTAAAACTGATTGCCTCCGGTGAATCAGGTTCTGCAGGTGCCCAGGGAAGTCTGGCCAGTGATGCCAGGGCCCTGAAAGAGAAGCTGGCTATGGCCAGTGAAGAGCTTGAATCCAAAGAAATTGAAAATCAGGAACTCAAGGCGCGAATAAAAGAGCTTGAAAAAATCTTAAAAACAAAGGCTTCCCTGGTACAGCTAAAAGATGAAAGCCTGGCTGCCCTGCAGAAGCAGAAGGAACTACAGGAAAATGGAGAAGCCGAGCCGGTAGCGGGAGAAACACCTGTAGGCGAAGCTACTGAAGGACCAGCTGAAATTGTCGAACAAGAAACCCTGGTTAAATCTGATGGTCAGACAATTACAGAAATCACTGTTATTAAACATGCAGCTGAGGCCGAAGCGGCAGAAGAAGTTATTGTTGCCATAGAAAAAGTAGCACAGGATGAAGCGGCTGGTGCAGCACTGGATAAAACGACAACTGCTGAAACTGTGCAAACCTCTGCGGCAGAAGAAGCCATGGCCATTGCTCAGACTGAAGCTAAAAAAGAAGTCGCTAAATCCAAACCAGAAACTGCTAAAAAACCACAACCCAAAGCTAAGCCTATACCTGCTTATGAGCCTACACTGGCAGATGATCCGGTCGGTTTCCTGCTGAGTGAAGAAAACCTGCCTTATACTGCCGGTGGCGGGGGCATACTGATTCTCCTGCTTGCCTGGCTGGGTTTACGCGGCCGTGGTAAGAAGGAAGCAGAATTTGAAGAAAGTATCCTTGATTCACAGATTGCGATGGATGACAGTGAGTTTGCAGCCGATAAAAGTGAAAAAGCGGATGACTCCAGTACTGAAGTACTGGCAGGGGATACAGAAACTTCCTTTCTGAGTGATTTCTCATCCGATGATATGGAAAGCCTGCAGCCAGATGATACAGAAGCTGATCCAATAGCTGAAGCTGATGTGTTTATGGTGTACGGTCGTTACCAGCAGGCAGAAGAATTACTGAAATCTGCTATCAGTAAAGAACCCGAACGTATTGATTATCAAATGAAACTGCTTGAAGTTTACCATGGTGATAACCAGAAAGATGCCTTTGCTGTTCAGGCCGATGTGGTACGTGATGTATTATCCAGAACCAATGATGATTATGAGTTAACTTCAGAATGGACCCGGGCCAAGTCCTGGGCGGAAAAACTCGGTGTGGATATAGAAATGCCCGATACCTTTGATTCAGAGGATACCGGTATGGCATCTGAGGAACATGACACCTCTACAGAACCAGAAGCTGAAATAACAGCAGAAGATCTGGAAAGTACTGATGAGTTTTCTCTGGATGATGTCAGTGATGACCTGACCCTGGAAACAGCTGAAATCGACTTTAACGAAGGCGATTCAGTTCTGGGTGATCTGGATACTGACGGTTCTATAGAAGGTGATACCAGTGATGAACTGTCCCTGGATGATCTGGATATGGGTTCAGAAGAACCAACCGAAGACAGTATGAGCCTGGAGCTTGATGATTTAAATACTGAACTATCTGATGAAACAACAGAATCTGATAGGTTTAATCTGGAAGAAAATACTACAGAAACAGAAACCGAATTTGAACTTGAAGATACAGAATTAAACCTTGAAGAACTGGACACCGATGAAGCTTCAATGGATCTGGATGATATCAGTGATGATGAACTGAGTCTGGATTCAGATGAATTGCTGGATATTGACTCAACTGATACTGAGAGTATAGAAACTGGTGAAAACAGTTCTGAGCTGGAAAATAGACTTGAACCTGAAGAGAGTCTTGAACTTGAAGACAGCCTTGAACTTGAAGGCAGTATGGAGATTGAAGACAGTCTTGCATTAGAGGAAAGTCTGGAACTGGATGATTCTCTGGAAATTGAAGAAAGCAGTAAAGACAGCTCTGAAAATCTGGATGCTGAACTGGCTGATGACAGTTTTGAACTGGATATGGATAAGGAATCTTCCAGCTCAGAAGATGATCTGGAACTGCTGGATAACGACATGAATTTCGATGAGCTGAATGATGATTTCCCTGAACTGGATGCTGTTGGAACCAAGCTGGATCTGGCTAAAGCCTATATCGATATGGGTGATATGGAATCTGCCACCAGTATTCTTAATGAAGTTATTGATGAAGGTGATGATGAACAGAAAACACAGGCACAGGAGCTGTTAGATCAGGCTGAATCATAATACCTTATGCATCCGGTTATTAAGCTTATCAGTTTAATTACGGTTGCTGTTTTTCTAACCCAGGGTAATCCTGTTACCCTGCTGATTACGGGAGCTTTAATGCTCCCGTTTTATTTGGTAATACCGTCTCTGTGGCAATCTGCTTTTAGTATGATAAGCAGGCTTAAAATATTTTTTCTCTCCATTATCCTGGTCTACCTGTTTCTGTCACCAGCGACATGGAGTGAACTGTCAGATATGAATATACTATTACAGGTTTCTGCCCCAGGACTGTTCAGAATTGCTGTGCTTATTGTTATTATTTTTGCAGTCAATCTTTACCTGAAAACTACCTTTAAAGAAGATATTCTGGCCTCTCTGATCTGGCTGTTTAAACCTCTCAACTACTTAAATATTACTATTGACCGTTTTGCCTTAAGAGCAGTAATGACCCTTGAGTATATTGAACACCTTAACCATAAACTGATCCAGCATAAAAAGCGAAAGCTGCAACAAAAAAAACTGGAAGCTAATGGTGGAACATCTTTAAGAAAGAAGTTACGGATGACAAAACAGGTTTTTCTTAATCTGGTCAGTCAATCTGCTATAATTCTGCAGGATGTGTTAAACGAAGCAGAAAATACTTCCGGAAAACAATATACTATTGACTGCCTGCAGGCACCTTCTTTTACACAGTTTATAATACCTGTGATACTATTTTTCTGTTTATTTATTACCATTTAAAACCTGAATTCTGATACCTGATACCTATAAAAAATGCGAATTGCTCTGGGAATTGAATACGATGGTGCTGCTTTTTGTGGCTGGCAGATCCAGCAGGGTGATGTACCTACCGTACAGGGTACCCTGGAGCAGGCATTAAGCCAGATAGCCAATGAAACCATCCGCCAGTGCCAGGTGGCGGGTCGAACAGATACTGGTGTACATGCTACAGAGCAGGTGATTCATTTTGACACCGAGGCCAGTCGTTCCATGCGTTCCTGGGTTCTGGGCAGTAATCGTTACCTGGCGGATCATACTATCAGTGTTTTATGGGCCCACGAAGTGGATGAAGATTTTCATGCCCGCTTTTCAGCTAAGCGCCGCCGCTATCGTTATGTGATCCTCTCCCGTCCTATTCGTCCCAGCTTTCTGCATAGCCAGGTCTCCTGGGATCCAAGGCCGCTTAGTTTAGGTAGAATGCAGCAGGCGGCAAAATATTTTGTAGGTGAGCATGATTTTAATTCTTATCGAACGGTTAAATGCCAGGCTAAAAGCCCGGTAAAAACCATTTATTTTTTAAATATTTCCCAGAGAGGGGAGTATTATTATATTGATATAGAAGCCAACTCTTTTTTACATCACATGGTTAGAAATATTGCAGGAGTATTAATGGCTATTGGCTGTGGTGAACAGGAACCTGACTGGGCTATGGAAGTACTGGACGCTAAAGACAGAACCCGGGGCGGTGTCACAGCACCTTCAGGCGGTTTATATCTGACTCATGTTACTTATGATAAAAAATTTAACCTGCCCCAGATAAATTCTTCAACAATTATCTAAAAATCCACCCACTCTGGATAGGTTATTCCAGAGTGGGGAAGAGCTCTTTATGAAATTAACCTGCTTTAGCTTTTCTTTCGACCACTTCGCTTATCCACCAGGTTAGAAGAGCTGGAGATGAGGCCGTTATCGGACTGACCGTTGATGGTTTTGATGTCCGGTTACGGCGACGGGAACGCTTTTTAGGGGGGGCTTTCTGTTCTGTTCCCTTTTCGGTTTCAGTATTGTCAGACTCTTTTTTATCCAATGATTCCGTGGAGTCTGTTTTGTCTGAACCTGATTCAGAAGACGGTTTAATCGGTTCAGATGAATCCGCCGAAGGTGCCTGCCTGTCTGCATTAGTTTCTGTTTTTTTACTGACCGCTTTTTTACGAGTAGCCTTTTTGCGGGTGGCCTTTTTACGGGTTGCGGCTTTCTTTTTAGGAGCCGCTTCACTATCAGCTTTAGTTTCTTCGCTTCCACTGTTTTCCGCTATAGCTTCTGTGCCGGCAGTAGATACAGAATCACCTGAAGTACTGTCAGATACTGGTGTTTCTGATGGACTGCTGTCTTCCGTGGTTTGTGCTACCGCCTTTTTCTGAGTTGATGCCTTGCGAGTGGATCTTCTGGCCCCAGGACCGCGTAAGGGTTTCTTTGGAGTTCTGCTCTCATTGTCTGCGTTTTTCTCAGTTTCAGCCAGTGGGTTAGAGCCTTCAGCCAGTTGTGAAGAGCCTTCAGCCACTTTTAAAGAGTCTGTTGCTTGTATCTGGGTTGTCTGAGCAGTGTCTGCTTCCAGCTCAGAATCCTTTTCTGATACTTTGGGCAGGTTGGCGTCTTCAGCTGGAGCGACCATAATATCAGTACTGTCGGAAGCTTCAGTTGCAACAGCATCGTCTTCGGTTTTCTTACCACGGCTATCAGCTTTCCTGCGTGTTTTAGCCGAAGATTTTCTGGCTGACTTTTTAGCTGATGGTTGCTTTTCTTTACCCGCTGAAGGCTTACTGCCAGAACTGGTTTTTTCGTCCGTAGAGTCAAAAATAGCCGTTGTTTCTTCAGTATTAACAGCCGGCTTTTCATTTTGCTGGTTTCTGTTACTGGTTTTTCTATTGCCCTGAGGCCTGTTATCAGAACGACGGTTCTGTTTTTGTGAACGTTTATTACGGTTATCACGTTTGTCGTTATTTTTCTGACTGTCCTGGTTACGTTGATCCTGGTTTCGCTGGTTGCGGCGGTTCTGCTGTTTCTGGCCCTGAGGCCTGTTATGGGCTGCGGGTTTGGAATCAATGGGAACCGATTCTGGTTCAGGTTCTGTAGTTGAACGGTTAAACAGTGATGACCAGATGCGTCTGACCAGGGTCATAGGCTGGTTGGCTTTGGCCGGCTTAATAGAAGTCGGCGCTTTAACCGCCGGTTCTTCATAAGGTGCAGGTTCTACAATCAGGCCATTAGCTTCATCGTCGTCTAAAACATGGTTGAATTTATAACTGTTGACCTGGTACTGGTCGGTCATATTTTCTTCATTACGGATCCGTTCAATCCGGTAATGAGGGGTAACCAGGCTTTCATTAGGGATCAGGGTAACGGTCACTTTCTGACGGTGTTCAATTTCACTGATAATATCACGCTTGTCATTAAGCAGGAATGTGGCCACATTGACAGGTAACTGGGCCAGGATACGGCCGGTATTTTCCTTCATGGACTCTTCTTCAATAATCCGTAATACGGATAAGCCCAAAGAATCAATACCTCGAATTGTGCCATGACCACTACAACGTGGGCAGGTGATCTGACTGGATTCGCCCAAAGACGGCTTGAGACGTTGTCGGGACATTTCCAGCAGGCCGAAGCGGGAAATACGGCCTACCTGAACCCGGGCACGATCCAGCTTTAAGGCTTCTTTCATACGATTTTCAACGGCCCGCTGGTTTTTGGCGGGACTCATATCAATAAAGTCGATAACCACCAGACCGCCCAAATCTCTCAGGCGTAGCTGGCGGGCAATTTCATCGGCCGCTTCAAGGTTAGTGTTAAGGGCGGTTTCTTCAATATCACCACCTTTTGTGGCCCGGGCAGAGTTAATATCAATGGAGATCAGTGCTTCAGTATGATCGATGACAATGGCGCCGCCGGAGGGTAGAGTAACTTCACGCTGAAAGGCGGTTTCTATCTGGCTTTCTATCTGGTAACGGGAAAACAGGGGGGTTTTTTCATTATAAAGCTTAACCTTGTGCAGATGCTGGGGCATAACCCGCTGCATAAAATCATAGGCTTCGTTATAGGTTTTTTCGTCATCAATAATGATTTCTGCTATATCGGAACGCAGATAGTCGCGGATAGCCCGGATAACAATATTACTTTCCTGGTAAATCAGAAAAGGGGCTTTGCGTTCCGAGGAGGCTTCATCAATGGCACTCCACAAGTGCAGCAGGTAGTCGAGGTCGAGCTGTAATTCTTCGGAGCTTTTGCCAATGCCTGCGGTACGGATAATAAGGCCCATATTTTCAGGCACCTCAAGCTGACTCATGCTTTCCTTGAGTTCAGAGCGTTCCTCACCTTCAATACGTCTTGAGATGCCACCGGCTCTTGGATTATTAGGCATTAAAACCAGGTAACGGCCGGGCAGGCTGATAAAGGTGGTTAAGGCAGCCCCCTTATTGCCCCGTTCTTCCTTATCCACCTGAACAACCAGCTCCATACCCTCATGCAGTTGTTCTGCAATATTAGGGCGTTTGCCGCGTTCAACGGATTTTTTAAAATACTGTCGGGAGATTTCTTTTAAGGGAAGGAAACCATGGCGTTCTGCGCCGTAATTAACAAATGCGGCTTCCAGGCTGGGTTCAATGCGGGTGATTCGAGCCTTGTAGATATTGGCTTTTTTCTGGGTTCTCTGAGTGGTTTCGATATCCAGGTTGAACAGCTTCTGACCATCCACCAGTGCGACACGCAGCTCTTCAGGTTGAGTTGCGTTAAATAACATTCTTTTCATATAGTTTTGCTCTAATTTATTGGCTCAACTATATAAAGTTTGCAGGGTTTAGTTTCTAAACGAATTTAAACGGTTAGCTAAACGCAAAAAAGTATAACACGGTAAAGCAGGGCATATTGATCTGAATGTCAGATCCCGGGCTATAATAATACACACCCTGAATGCTTCATCAGGATGTCTATAACCAGAATTGCCTGTCCGGGTTAGGTGCCGGAACACTAAAAAACGGGCGCCAGGCCAGTTTTTAAATCAAAATAATCTGTAAAATTTATTATTTTTAAATATTACAGTCCGCAAAATTCTGTTTCCTGTTTAAAACTATTTATTGTTTAAAGGTGTCTTTTTAAACAAAAGCTGAATAACGGAAAACATTGGAATTAAGGTTTCTTACCTGTTGTTACTTTTCCTGTAAACTTTATACAGGAGCACATATTACGTACTAAAAACAGTTACATGTTGTTCTTTGTATCTGCTGGTATTGTTTCGGACTATTGTCTGAACCTGGTAGAATGGCGTTAGCCATGAGTAAAACCCCTGAACTAATTACTAAAAGTCAGGGCTAAATATCTACAACAGTCCCGGTTTCTCATCATTACGAATGACGGATACATACACAGTTACATTGTGAATATACATGTAAAATCTGGCTGTTCTGTGATTTAACAATCGTATTATTTACTAAAATTAAGTAAAATCACGCTCTTGAATAAGTATTTTCAGATTTATCATCAGAAACAGCATTTTTTATTCCAATCAGTTTAATGTCTCTTAACTTTAATTATAAGCTAAATAAAGCCAAGCTAATTAAGGTTAATAACAGAGCGTTTTAATGGCCTGTTTTATGAAAACGGACATTAAAGACCGTTCCTAAGAGAATGATTAGAATATAAAAACCCTGATAATATAACAGCTAGCTGCTGCTGCATCAATGTGAATTAACATAAATATTAAATGAATTCCAAAAAAATAAGTCATTCTGTCCATTTTATTAATATTGATGCCTCCAGTGCGGGTCAGAGGATTGATAATTTTCTTTTTAACTATCTGAAAAGTGTACCAAAAGGACATGTTTATAAGATAATTCGTAAAGGGGAGGTGCGGGTTAATAAAGGCAGAATAAAGCAGACTTATAAATTGCGGTTTGGTGACAAAGTTCGTATTCCACCTATTGCTCTGGCTGCAAAGAAACCCCAGCCTGCTCCCGGACGTTCATTGCTGGCACTTATGGAGCAATCCATTGTCTATGAGGATAATGGTTTACTGGCTGTTAATAAGCCCAGTGGGGTAGCCGTGCATGGCGGCAGTGGTGTCAGTTACGGTATTATTGAGGCTTTGCGTGCTTTAAGACCGGAGCAGAAATTTCTGGAACTGATACACCGCCTCGATCGGGATACTTCCGGCTGCCTGCTCATTGCCAAAAAGCGCACTGTTCTGACGGGCATACAGGATCAGCTCAGACATCGTCAGACAGATAAGCGCTACCTGGCTTTATTGTGCGGAAAAACGGCATTCAGTAATAAAAAAATAACCGCGCCTTTGCTGCGTGAAGAACTTAAATCGGGTGAGCGTTTTGTACGGGTTGATAAACAGGGTAAAGAATCCACCAGTTATTTTACCCGGCTGGAACAATTTATGGACTCTACCCTGATGGAAATAAAAATTGTTACCGGGCGTACCCACCAGATCCGGGTTCATGCCCAGCATATCGGTCATAATGTGGCAGGGGATAGTAAGTATGGTAATTATGCCTGCAACCAGCGTATGAAAGCACGGGGGCTGAAACGTCTGTTTCTGCATTCTTCACAAATCAGTTTCAGACAGCCGGATACGGGAGAACAGCTCACTATTGAAGTTCCCTTAACTGATGATCTGGATAAATTTCTGGATACACTGGTCTGATAACTGAATATAAAAGACAGAATACTGAAATGGCAAATTATCAATTAATAATTTTTGACTGGGACGGCAC
>Ga0256831_1001608_pt1 | contig 11902 bp, 9 predicted proteins | sample 132544metaG_FD_189087 | JGI IMG/M metagenome (GOLD analysis project Ga0256831, IMG submission 189087) | Hydrothermal vent microbial communities from Lau Basin, Pacific Ocean - 132-544 | ecosystem: Environmental > Aquatic > Marine > Hydrothermal vents | place: Pacific Ocean: Lau Basin | collected... | reverse complement strand
CCGCCTCAACAGGCGCAATTCAGGAGGGGCGAATCGTGACACCCATAAAAACCTACAAAGATTTTGTTTTCGTTCTCGATAAAAAGGGAAGAAAGGGATGGCTGTCGATCCGGGAACTGGGGATGATAGGGCGGCTCGATACCGGGAAACCGGCATCATAAAGGAAAAATCATTCTGATTACCATCAATCCTCAGAAACAAGGGATACCATCGCTTGGTGAGATTAAGGATAGAAAACCTTTCCGTACAACAGATGAATTTTATATCAAATCCCGTAGCGGATACCGAGCGATGGTATCCCTGATACTACTTTGCTGACCTTTGGTGGTAATCAGGAAAATTATTCTCCCTGCTCAGTACTCCTGTAGACGGCAAATCGTTTCCGGACCTGTTCCATTTCGTCCTGGGTAAGCAGGGGCACCTCGCCTACCTGCAGGGCCTGCACATAGACCCGGGCCAGATTTTCAATTTCCAGGGCCAGAGCGACAACGGATTGCAAATCAGAAGAGAAACAGACCATGCCGTGATGGGCGAGAAGACAGGCGCAGCGATCATCACCCAGGGCAGCCAGGACATTTGCCGACAGTTCAGCGCTGCCGAAAAGGGCATAGGGAGCACAGGCTATGGAATTGCCGCCGCCAATGGCCACCATGTAATGGTATGGTGGAATAGAGAGTTCCAGACAGGCCAGGGTGGTACACCAGGGAGGATGGACATGAAGAACGGCGCCGGCCTGGCGCCGATGGGCATAAATATCCTGATGCAGCCGCCATTCGGACGAGGGCTTGCGTGTCCCAGCTACCACCCTGCCCTGCATATCCAATTCAACGATGTCAGCGGGTCTGTACCGGTCATAGGCCAGGGCGGAGGGAGTAATGAAAAAACCGTCGCCCACGCGCAGGCTGATGTTGCCGGAAGTTCCCTGGTTGAGTCCTGTCCGATTCAGAGAACGGGCCGTTTCAACCAGCGCACACCTCTTTGTATGGGCAAGCATCACGCCTGCTCCGGGTACAGTGCCAGCAGGGAGTCCCGATTTGCACCACAGATACCCCGCTCGGTTATGAGACCGGTCACCAGCCGGGCCGGGGTAACATCAAAGGCCGGGTTGGCAGCCGGTGTCCCGGCCGGAGCGATCCGTACCTCTTCAACCCGCCCCTCACGCAGGCCCTGGACATACAGCACCTCGTCCTGGGACCGCTCTTCGATGGGGATCTCCTCCAGGCCGTCCCTTATGCCCCAATCAATGGTTGATCCGGGCAGGGCCACGTAAAAGGGGACCTGGTTGTCAAAGGCGGCCAGGGCCTTCAGGTAGGTTCCTATCTTGTTACAGACATCCCCGCTTGCCGCTGTCCTGTCCGTGCCGACGATACAGATATCCACCTGCTCGTGCTGCATCAGATGGCCGCCACCATTATCAACGATGAGATGATGATCAATACCGGCTGAAACCAGTTCCCAGGCGGTCAGATGAGCGCCCTGGTTGCGGGGCCGGGTCTCATCCACCCACACGTGCACGGGAATACCGTCCAGGTGGGCGCGAAAAACTGGGGCCAGAGCGGTTCCCCAATCAACGGTCGCCAGCCATCCGGCATTGCAATGGGTCAAAATGTTGACCGGCTCCCCGGCCCCCTTCCGCTCCCATATCTCCCGCAGCAGACCGGCCCCATGGTTGCCAATACTCTTATTGGTGGCCACATCCTCTTCACAGATGGCATTGGCCTCCGTATAGGCGGCTCCAATCCGCTCAGACGGTGGCAGCGGCGTCAAAACAGCCAGCATCCGTTGAATGGCCCAACGGAGATTGACCGCCGTCGGCCGACATGCCATCAGGGTACCGGCTATTTGCTGCAATGTTCCGTCATCGGACCCATCATGCAGACCAAGATAAAATCCATAGGCGGCAGTGGCCCCGATCAGCGGCGCACCCCTGACCAGCATATGTCGGATGGCATCCGCTGCCTGGGCAAGAGTTGACAACTCGGCAACCACGAATTCATGCGGCAGCCTGGTCTGATCAATGATTTCAACCCGTCGGCCATCCTCAGCCAGCCAGATCGAGCGGTAGCTGACCCCATTAACCTTCATGATACGCTCTGCAACCGTTTAATTTTTCACTTCGGGAATAAGTTTTGGGGTCCAGAAAATCACGCCCTTCTCATCAGCCTCATCCCAAAAGCCAGGCCCGTCCCACTGAATAATCTGGTCCATATAGCCCTGGCGCATAACCTTCAGAGTTATCTTATCTGCATCCTCAAGCTCATCTTCATTAAACTGATGAACACCGCGAAAAGGGGTGTTGCCGAGATAAATCCACTCACCGGCGCAGGGAATCTCCGACCCGGTAACCCGATAGACGATATAGGCGCCTTCAGGCTGGGAATGGATCTTCAACTTGACCGTTTTAGTGGCCGAAGAGCAACCGGTCAACAGAACAAGGGTAACCAGAGCTGCCGAAAGAAAAAGTTTGCTTCCCACCCCTTTTTTTCCACAAGTATCTTTCATCAATTTTTCCTCTTTTCCAGTTCAACGCTGATAGGCTGGGCTGCCGATGCGGCCTCCTCTCTGGTGTCGTGCCGTTTATTTACATAGAAAGATGTGATTTTTTCCCGATACCCGGTCTTACGAAATTCGACCGTCACATATTCCGGTTTTTCCTCGTTTCCCTCCCAGGTCACCAGGACAGGGGTCATACCCATGTTGGTATCATCCTTTAAATTTATAACCTCGGCCCCGGGCGGTGTCGAGACGAATTTGACCGAACCATACGTTTTGGCGCCGGTACAACCACCGAGAAAACCGGCACACACTACAGCGATCAAAAGACAAAGGGTACTGCAAAATTTCTTCATATTTTCTCCTTTTTTTTCCGGGATCCGTATTGCCGGTCAAAAGAGGAACGCATCGGGAAGAGAACAAGCTGCATTCTCAGGTTCTGCCGACAGGTTCCACTAACCAGTTGAAAAACCATTTCTACTTGGCCAAGTGCTCTATGGTCAAGAAAAAAGGATACAGGCCTCCACACATCCGGTCATTACTTTTGTCGCCAACATAACGAAAAAACCTGAAAAATTCTCCGGACACGGCTGGATTTTTCTTTTTCCCTGATATACCATACATATGAACTTCCTCGTAGAATGTAAACACTTTCTTCAATTGCCCGGATAATCACATAATGGTATCAGCAAAAGACCCTTACCTGCCCCTGAACCGGCTCAAGGAGGCGGGAAATCTTCCAGTCATCCCGCAGCTGCTTGTTCAGCTCATCGATCTCTGTCATCAACCCGAGATTGACCTGCAGGCGGTCGGCAAGCTGATCAAAAAAGATGCAGCCATGGCAGCTAAGGTGCTGCAACTGTGCAATTCCGCCTTTATCGGGGCACGCTCCGCTTTTATGAATGTTGAACAGGCCGTTATTTACCTCGGCGCCGACACGGTGAAGAATCTGGCCATAAGCGTATCCGTGCAACAGGTCTTTCGCCGGGTTGAAACAAACGGCCTGCTCAATATGGACCGTTTCTGGTACCACTCCTATCAAAACGCCATCCTGGCACGGCGAATTGCGGAAGCCGTTGCCTATCCAAATCCATCGGAGGCCTATCTGGCGGGTCTCCTTCATGACCTGGGCAAGCTTCTGTTATGGATTGCATTTCCGGGAAAATATGTTCCCCTGCTCCTCAAGGGAATCCGCTGCCATAATGGCCGCCTTTCCTTTCTTGAACAGGAAAAACTCCATATCAACCACTGCGAAGCCGGAGCATGGCTCATCGAACAATGGGGACTCCCTCCCCTGATCGCCGATGCAATACGATATCACCACCACCCGGTTGACGAGGTCGAGCAGGCCCTGCCGCTCACCAGGATCACCTACCTTGCCGATATTATCAGCCACAGTGACAACCCGGAACAGGAATGTGATGAAGTGGCAATGCAACTCTTTCGCCTTGCTCCCGGCAGGACCGAACAGCTAAAAGAAGGTATCGACGAACAGATCCAGGAAGTTGCCCGCCAACTTGGTATTCGCATTCCCTCCGGGAGTAAATCAACCCTTGACCCGGAAGAACCTGAAAGCAAAAAGATCCACAAAGAAACCACCCGAAAACTTGTCGACAGGGTGCGGGACAGTAGCCAGCTTATCGGTCTGCTCGATAATCTGCTCAAGGCAACGAACCGGGAGCAGACAGCTCTCGTTGTTGAACAAAGCCTGAAAATTCTCTTTAACCAGACAACCTGCCTGCTCCTGCTTTTCAACGTGGAAAAGAATCAGTTACAGGGCCTCACCTCCAACGAAAACATTCTCTGCTCCAATGCCCCCTCCCTTCGTTTTTCTCTGGAGCGGCACCGGGAGAGTCTTCCTGTCTGTGCCCTGGATTTACAACAGATGATGCACTCCTTCATGCCCCGTCCCGACAAAACAACGACCATGCTTGACAGCCAGATAATTGAGCTGCTCGGCACTGAAGGCATGATCATTTTCCCAATGACGGCACAAAGCCATAAGGTCGGTCTGCTGGTCATAGGGGTCACAAAAGATGAACACCTTGGCCTGCTTGGTCATGCCGGACCACTCCAGCTTCTTGCGTCCCAAGCGGCGGCCGGTCTCTCCATGCAGAACCGCCAGGAGCAGGAGCGACAGCGCATTGCCGCAGAACGCCTTGAGGCGGCGGCAATGATCGCCAGAAAGATTGCCCACGAAATCAACAATCCCCTGGCCATCCTGCGCAACTATCTTAAAGTACTTGACAAAAAGCTCAACAACAACACGGAAATCCATGAAGAACTGGCTATTATTGACCAGGAGTTTGAGCGAATAGGAAAAATCACCCACCAGCTCAGGGACATTGCCTCGGAAAGACCGATGATCCGACTGGAAAATATTGATCTGAATCATCTACTTGCCGAAATGATCGAGCTCTACCGGGCAGGTCTTACCGCCGACGATACCATTGATATTGAATTCCATCCTGATCCGACAATCACCAATCTGCAGACCGACGGCAATGGCCTGAAACAGGTCATAACCAATCTGCTGAACAATAGTATTGAGGCCCTGAACGGCCGGGGAACCATCACGGTAAGTACCGAACTCAAGACGGAGCCGAATCACACCGATCAAGTGATTATCACAATCGGTGACGATGGTCCCGGGGTTGCAGAAAACCTTCGGCACAACCTTTTTCAGGCAGGAACAAGCAGCAAGGGTGGAGGGCACGGAGGCCTTGGCCTGGCCATTACCACCAGAATTATTGAGCAACTCGGTGGTTCTATTTTCCTTCAGCGGGAAGGCAAAAACACTACATTTAGTGTAATCATCCCTGTCATCCCCACTTAATCATTCTTTTTTCACCAAAAAAACCATTTTCCTTTTGACATTATGAAATGCCTGCGTTTCTATGATGTTATGGTATCTCCAGTGCCATAATGATAAGGATTCACTAAAGAAATAAAGTTTCAGTAAAGAATTGATCTTTGCAATTCTCTGCTCAGGCATAGAGAAAAGGCATTCATGGCATATTCCGTTCTTCTCATTGATGACGAACCGAATTTCTGCACGAGCTTGAAACCGCTGCTGGAAGCAGACGGCTATGCGGTGACGATTTCCCACACCGGCAGGGAGTCTTTGTTCCATCTTGAAAGTACGCTCTTTGATGCGGTTCTTCTCGACCTCGGCCTTCCCGATATAAGCGGCCTCTCGCTTGTCGACACCCTGCGGAAAAAATATCCGGACACGGTTGTTATCATACTTACCGGCTGTGCCACCATTGAAAATGCCGTTGAAGCCCTTCGGGGCGGAGTGTACGATTATCTGAAAAAACCCTTTGACCCGGAACGCCTTGTCAATGTCCTTGCCAGGGGCATTGAATACAAGGCACTGAAACGAAAGCTCTCCAATAGTGAAAAACGCTTTCGCCAGCTGTCACGAGCCACATGGGAAGGGATTATAATCTACGACAAAGGAGCGCTGTTGCAGGCAAACACGCAACTCTACGAGATGTTTGGGTATACGGAAGAAGAACTTGTCGGCACCCAGATTTTTGATATTCTTCTTGACCGGACAACAATCAAGGCCATGCATCTGCAGTCGGACCCGGAAACCATCGGTCCTTTTGAGGCAACAGCCCAAAGAAAAGACGGCAGCCGTTTTCCCGTTGAAATACGGGTCAAGCGAATCGACTACTCAGGACGCAGCGCCGAGGTGGCCGCTATCCGTGACGTAACCAGCAATCGGATTTCTCTGGAAAAACAGCTTGCCCTTCAGCAAAAACTCGCCGATGCCAGACGCATGGAAGCCCTGGGCCTGATGGCCGCCTCCGTTGCCCATGATCTCAACAATATCATGGCCGGAATTATTACCTATCCGGAACTGCTTCTCCTTGACCTGCCGAAAAATTTTAAATATCGCAAAGAAATAACAATGATCCGGGATGCCGGCAAACGGGCAGCCGCCGTCGTCAACGACCTGCTTACCCTGACCCGTGGGGTCAATTCCAAAAGAGAAGTCCAAAATCTCAATGACCTGGTTCGCAACTATATCAATTCCGTTGAATGCAGAGAGCTGTATAGCCGCTATCCCGGCATAACAATAACCTCGACCACTGATCCCGAGCTTGCCAATATCTCCTGTTCAACCGTTCATGTAACCAAATCTCTGGTCAACCTGGTGAATAATGCGGCCGAGGCTGCCAAGGAGGGCGGTTCCATAGTGATTACGACAGGAAACCGATTATTGACAAAAGCCGTCTCCAGGTATGAAACCATCGAACCGGGAGAATATACCTTCCTCAAGGTGCATGACAACGGTCCCGGTATAGCAGCCGATGATCTCCCCCACATTTTTGATCCGTTCTACAGCAAAAAAGTCCTGGGGCGGAGTGGAACAGGACTCGGCTTGACTGTTGTCTGGAATACCGTCCATGACCACGGTGGCTTTCTTGATGTACAAAGCCGTGATAACGGTACCAGCTTTACTCTTTATTTCCCGGTCACGCAAGAACAGCCTGCCGATAGCCGCCTGATCCCTTCTCTGCTCACCTGTAAAGGACAGGGAGAGCGGATACTGGTCGTCGACGACCAGAAGAATCAGCGTGAAATTGCCCGCAGCCTGCTCACGCGCCTGGGCTACCAGGTCCATACCGTTGCCGGTGGCGAGGAGGCCATTGAATTCATTAAACACCATCGGGTCGACCTTATCCTTCTGGACATGGTCATGGATCCCGGTATCAACGGCTGCGAAACCTATCAACGCATTATCGAGCACCGGCCTGATCAAAAAGCCATTATCATCAGCGGTTATTCCAGCTCCGATGACATCGAACTGGCCCGAAAATTGGGTATTCACCATTTTATCAAGAAGCCTTATACGCTTAATGACCTCAGCCAGGTCCTCAGACTTGAAATTTCCTGATATCTTCGATATTCTTTCAATAGACAAATTGCAGGAAAAAACACTCTCCCCCGCAATCGCTCTCCAGTTCCGGCCGGACTGATTCACCGCCACCGAGTGAAAGTTCAATAAGGGCTATGCTCTTAGACAAATTTCGTTATTGAGAACTAAAGCAGGACCGACGAGCGACCGGCTGGAAAGTTTTCTTTCTGTTGTAGCTTTGAGAATTGAGTTCCGCAGCCTACCCACAAAGGGATGCTGCTACTCTCTTTTGACCTTTTGGGAGAATTTTTGTGAAAAAAGCATTCACCTTTATTGCCGTCTTTTTTATCTGGATATGGAAAATATTCAAAACCGGAACGCTGATTGCGAGCAACCTGCTCATTCTCCTTTTTTTTGTTGTTCTTATCGCCCTCGTGGTCGGCCATCCTGCAAAAAAAATTCCAAACCAGACCGCTCTTATCCTGAATCCGGAGGGAAATATTGTTGAGCAACGTTCCGCTCTTGACCCGATAGCCCGTGCAGTCAACAGCTTTGCCGGGGTCTCAAAGCATGAAGAGACACCACTGCAGGATATCCTTGACGTTATCAATACCGCCGCCGGTGATGACCGGATCAGGATGCTTGTTCTCTCTCCTTCCCATCTCGGCAGAGTCGGCTTCAACCAACTACGTGATATCGGCCGCGCCATTGATAATTTCAAAGAAAGCGGCAAAGTCGTCATTGCCGCCGATGATTCCTACACGCAAACCCAGTATTATCTCGCTTCCTATGCCGATGAGATATACCTCAACCCCATGGGAACCATAGCTCTGCATGGTTTTGGAGTTTTCAGACTTTACTTTAAAGAGATGCTCGACAAGCTGCGCATCAGGTTCCATGTTTTTCGGGTAGGCACCTTTAAATCCGCCCTTGAACCGGTCCTGCGCAACAACATGTCGGACGCCGCCAGGGAGGCAAACAGACAGTGGCTGGACAGACTCTGGAACACCTTTTGCGCCGACATAGGAAAACAGCGTGGAATTACCCCGTTACTCATCAATGACTTTATCAACTCCATGGATGTCCGGCTGAAGAAAACAGGTGGAGATAATGCACTCATGGCCCTGAACGCCGGACTCATTGACGGCATAAAAACCAGGCGTCAGGTCGAAGAGTATCTGCAAAGTGTTGCCGGCGGCAATAATGGAGGAAAGAAATTCAACCATATCTCCATGTATGAATACCTAAAGCATATCACTCCATCCTATTCAACCCGACCGAAGAACAGTTCATCGGTTGGTATTATTGTTGCCCAGGGAAATATTGTTCCGGGCGAGGGGGTAGTCGGCCAAATTGGTGCCGAAAAACTAATCAGGCAGATTAAGACCGCTCGCAAAGACAACAGTGTCAAGGCCGTTGTCCTGCGCATTGACAGCGGCGGCGGCAGCGCCTTTGCCTCTGAGCTGATCCGTCAAGAACTGCTCCGCCTGCATCAGGCTGGAAAACCACTGGTCGTTTCCATGGGTTCCATGGCTGCATCCGGGGCTTACTGGCTCTCCGCCGATGCAGACACCATTCTTGCCTCCCCGGTTACCCTGACCGGATCCATCGGTATCTTCGGAGCCCTGCCCACCTTTGACCAGACACTGGCAACAATAGGCGTCCACGACGATGGTATCGGCACCACAACCATGGCCGGTGCAGTCTCGCCCGTCCGGCCGTTGCCGACCAATATCGCCAATGCCCTGCAATTAGGCGTTGAACATGGATACCGACAATTTATTGATATTGTCGCCAAGGGAAGAAAACTCCCCCAAGAGCGGGTTGAGGAAATTGCCGAAGGCCGGGTATGGGACGGAAAAAGCGCCATTGATCTTGGGCTTGTCGATGCCGAAGGGTCCCTGAATGAGGCCGTTTCCCGGGCGGCGGAGTTAGCTGGTCTGACGGCGCCAAACGGCATATATATCAACCGGCCGGCCTCCTTCCTGAAAAATCTTCAACAATTCGGCCACATGACCTTTACCACCATGCTGAGTAACAACCTGTTGCCTTCCGCCTGGACAGCGACCGCCAAGCAGCTTAAGGCACAGCTTGATTTCTTTCAGCAGCAACCGGATCCGGCAAACCTGTATGCATTTTGCCTGCTTTCTCCCGGCTCAATTGCTTTTTGACCTTCTTTCTGATATTCTGCTTCGCGTGGAAACCAGTTAACCCAGTTAATTAAGGAAGAGTGATTATGCAACGAACCCTTTTTATCCCCTTTGTATTTGCGCTCATGGTCCTGACCATACAACCCTCCCGGGCAGCCGAACCTCTTCTGGTCACCGGTAATCCTGAAGCCCCACCCATTGTCTGGGAAAAATCCGGAAAACTTGTGGGCGTCGGCCCTGAAGCCGCCGGCCGGATCCTGCGGGATATGCATGTCCCTTTTACCATAATAAATACCGGCAACTGGAAACAGGTCCAGGAAAAAGCCGAAAACGGCACCGTTGATCTTATCGTTTCCGCCTACAGGAACCAAAAACGGGAAAAATATATGGACTATTCGGATCCATACCTGAAAAGTCCGGTTGTCATCGTGGTCAGGAAGGGGAATAAATTCCCCTTCACTTCCTGGGATGCCCTGATCGGGAAAAAAGGAGTTGCCAATACCGGAGAGAGCTTTGGACAAAAATTTGACGCCTTTATCCAAAAAAAACTCGACGTCTCCTATATGCCGTATGAGCGCGCCTTTGAAATGATGAAACTCGGCACCGCTGATTATCTGATCATTGATCTCTACCCGGCCATTATTTACTCAAAACTCCTTAATGTGGAAGACAAAATAGAATTTCTCGATAATCCGGCCACTGTGCAGCAATTCTACATGACGGTTCCCAAAAAATCCCCGGCCCGGCAGCTATTACCTGAAATCAACTCCCGGATTAACGCATTAAAGAAAAAAGGATATTTCGTTGCCCTGGTCAAAAAACAGTATGACAGCTGGAACAAAACTTTCCAACGCCGCCTCCGTTTTTATGCTCGCACACAACAAAAAAACAATGAGGAGCAACGTAATTATGCGGCCGGGGCCCAGGATCGCGGCCTGGAAAATCTGGCCAGATTCATCGAACGAGACCGCTATTTCATGAACGGCACAAATCTGATGGAGTAATGCCGGACCCAAAAACCGCTCCCAAACAACAGGAAAAAGATTGGTCGATTATCACAGACGCACATGCCTGATGCCGCCTGTCCCGCCCCTGCCGGCATACTTCCCGTGATCTCCATTGCCTCCCTGTATAACCACCTGAAGTAGTGACATGGAGTGCCGGGCAACTGGTACCCCGTGGCACTACCCGGAAGCCTGGAAAAACCGTCTTTGCCGGGCGGATCCTTTATTTTCCTGTCCTCCACTCTTATGGAAACAGCTTTTTCACTGACACAACTCTGGCATCATCTTGGCTGGCCGCTCGTTCGAATGCTCATGTACATCTCGATTGGGCTCCTTTTTGCCAACTTCATTGAGGCGCTCAACTGGACCAGAAAGATAGCCTTTATTGCCCGTCCCTTGACAAAATTCGCCCACCTTTCTCCCTTGACCGGCGCTTCATTTTCCATGGCCTTTTTTTCGGGAATCACGGCAAATACCATGCTGTCCGAGGGATTTTCCAAAAAAGTAATTCCTAAAAAAGAGCTTATTCTGGCCAACCTGTTCAACAGCCTGCCCACCTATTTCCTCCATCTGCCGACGACCTTCTGCATCATTGCGCCACTGATCAAGAGTGCGGCCTTCACCTATATTGGCCTGACCTTTTCCGCAGCCCTGCTCAGGACAATGGGTATAAGTCTGATCAGTCATTTTCTGCTGCCGAAACAGCAAACAACAATTTCCCGGCAGCAGACACATCTGGAAAGTGACCTGGAGACGGCCTGGCAGCGAACCTGGAAACGCTTTCAACGACGGATCCGAAAAATCATCCGCTTTACCGTCCCCATCTATATCCTCTTTTATATCTTCACCCAGGTCGGGCTGTTTGAACATCTGACACATTTCATGGCCGCCCATCTCGGTTTCCTCTCCTGGCTGTCACCGCAGGCCATGTCCATTGTCGTCCTGCATGTTGCGGCTGAATTTACCGCCGGTCTGGCCGCTGCCGGCGCCATGCTCGCAAGCGGCGCCATGGACAACCGGGAAATTATTCTTGCCCTGCTGGTCGGTAATATTCTCTCCTCCCCTGTCCGCGCCATTCGTCATCAATTCCCCTATTACGCAGGTATCTTCAAACCGGGTCTTGCCATGCAGCTTATCCTGTTTAGCCAGACATTCCGCCTGGTCTCCATTATCACGGTTACGCTTCTGTACCTGGTATTGACTTAAAAACCCGAAGAAAAAACTCTCCCTTTCCATTGTGTTTCACCCCGTTCAATCTTATACATCTAATAAAGCAAGAAAGGGAAAGCATACAGATCCTTTTTCCGCAGGAGGAGTTTAATGGAAAAAAAAATACTCGTTGCCATCGACGGTTCCGTGTTCAGTTCCAACAGTCTTGATTACCT